>Ga0118677_10009051_pt1 | contig 15709 bp, 12 predicted proteins | sample AliMusrvi5mmetaG_FD_86154 | JGI IMG/M metagenome (GOLD analysis project Ga0118677, IMG submission 86154) | reverse complement strand
TGATGATACTTCGCTGGAAGTCAACCTTTTCAGTGCAAGCATAGGCATAGGAAAATTCAATGGAGGCGGGATGATGCAGGTTCCGGAAGCCAATCCGCTCAGGGGGCTCTTCCACCTCACCATCATACGCAAAATAGGGATCTGGGGCATTCTGACCAACTTCAAGGGACTCTATTCGGGAGAATTCATTCGCGACTATCGGGTTTCCACACACACCGGAAAATTGATTACCATTTCTGCCGACTCACCACTTCCGGGTGAAGCAGATGGTGAAACATTAGGCAACGGCACTTTCACGGCAGGGATTATTGCGCACGGGCTGAAAGTCATTTATGGATCGGATAAATTTCTGGGCGAGATCTCACCCGATAGTAGTAGTACCTTGGACTAATTGTTAATCTATTACTATTCCGGAAAGTTTTTTCAATATATCAGAATCAATCCAGGCTCCGAGTCCGGGCACATCCGGCACTGAAATGACGCCCTGTTGATTGTAAGTTATTCCTCCAGAAACAGGATCTTCAGTAAACATAAGTGGAGTATCAAAATCACACCATACGATATTTTTGCTTGTAAGAGCCAGGTGTGCTGATGCCGTGAATCCAAGACGCGATTCAAGGAATCCCCCTACCTGTATTTTCATTCCAGCTTCTTCTGCGAGCTGAATGATTTTTAAGGCTTTAAAGATTCCGGAGGACTTACCCAGCTTGACGTTTAAAAGGTCGCAGGCATTAAGTGCAATCAACCTTTTGGCGTCATGATGGTCGCAACAGGACTCATCAGCCATGATTGGTATCGGACTCTTCTCCCTGATTTGCGGCAGTTCCATGAAATCCCATCGTGGAATCGGTTCCTCACAATGCTGAATATCAAACCGGGCCAGAGATTCCAGGGTCTGAATCACAGAAGCTGCATCCCAACCCTGGTTGGCGTCGATCCTTACCGGGATGTCGTATCCAACGGCTTTCCTGATTAATCGGATCCTCTCCACATCTTTTTCCCCAGCTTCCCCCAGTTTGACTTTTATTACCTGAAATCCATCCCTTTTGATTTGGAGGGCATCTTCCGCCATTTGGTACTTATCCCCCAGACTGACAGTATAATCAGTAACGAGCGCCTTGTCATTTTTTCCTCCGAGGTAACTAAATAATGGAAGGCCGGCAGCTTGTGAAGCAATATCGTAAAGTGCCATATCGAAGGCGCTCTTGATGGAGTTATTGGCAAAAATGACATCGTCCATTGCCTTTGAACATTTTTCCACCTTAACAGGATCCATTCCCAATAACTTCTGGGCCAGGAATTTACCCACGACCATTCCGGTTTCCATGCTTTCACCGTTGATAGACATGAAAGGACTGCATTCTCCGAATCCGGTTAATCCATCCTCTGTATGAATGACTACCACCACATTATTGGCAAAATAGAAGGCCCCAAGGGAGATCACAAATGGCTTTTTGAGTCTCACAGGCATCTCGTACAGTTCAATTTTACGAATCTTCATTTTTGCTCTCCTGCTTTAAAAATAGTCCATGGTTGGGTTGGCCTGCTCTTAAGCATACCTGTCAACCAGTCATATTGGGGATGGTCGGCCAGAAATTTTTCCCCGTCGAATGGCTTACCGCATGACGAGCCCCACCTTGCCACGAAAGACATCTCTTTTGCCATAGTTGCATCTACAACCTTTCCGTCGAGGGTTCCTTCAGGACTAAAAGGTTCAGAGGGACCAAAGGGTTGACCGTCTATTTCCCAGTGGCCACAGAGTGAACGGCCGCCCGGATTCCTTTTATTCAGATAAGTATCGTAATGATCTCCTTCAAAAATCTTTGCACGGTTGATATCGATTTTACCCGAATATTCTTTCATCAGTTGTTTCCACCGCACGCGTCTGGCGATCGAAGAATACTTGATATTCGTTTCGTCCTTTTTTGTTTCGAAACGCAGTATTTTCAGGTCTTCTGCGACATTGCAACCGACAAAAAAACCATCCGTTTTCTTTTCAAATGCGACATATTTCAGTCCCAGTTCGAGTCTTGCAATTTCGTTGGTATTGACGTCCCCGAGCAACCAGGCATTCGCGTACCCTCCATTGTTGCCTTTCTTCATGATTTCACACCACTCTTCGATGGAAGAAGCATCCTGCGTTGCACGGCGCATCCTCGAAAATTCAGGCATACCCTTGGCATCAAACGGGTAAAATTCACCGATTGTTGTCTCAGATCCTACCAGACCGGCATCCGTGATGAAGAAATCCGTTTCGCTGTGAATAAATCCGGCCAGTGACTGCATCAGGATGTGGTGACCCTTAGCAGGAAGGATATCCAGGATCAGATTGCACATTGGATTGTAGTATAAATCCATGGTATTGTGACCCAAAACAATCTTGCCGTTTTTGGTCATGCTACCTGTGGCAATAAATGAGCTGCAGGATTCCTGAGGGTGGACCGGCGAATGAGAGCGGACTGAGTCCCTCACAGAAGGCCACCAATAGCCGAACATCTCCACGTAGCCATTGAGAGCGACCAGCTCATCGACTGAATAACTCATTCCGGCAGCACTGAGTCCACTTCGAATACCTTCTATTTCCTGCAGATTCTCGGGATCTATTTTTGGTGTCAGGATCTGTCCCGCCTGCTTGACATACCACGACCATTCCAGGGCAGTATCATGCGTCCAGCGGGTGCTTAGCAGCCTAAAATTCTCCTTTATCTCATTGGCCATCAGGTATCCATGTTGAAATCCGCGATCCTTGGCATTCCCTTCAATGTGAAGATAAATCCAGCCATTTTTCTCGTGTCTGGATGCTTTGGCAAGAATACTATTTTGTTCCGCAGATAACGGAAGACCAGTCTGGCTCATTCCAAACGATGAACAGATCAAGAGGATAAGCAGGATTAATCCGGGTTTTTTCATTTTTCTCATTCGTCAACAGAATATTTAAGTTCGAAAACAGGTCTGCTACCCACATTCTCAGGGGCTTCTTTATTTGACATCAGCACCTTGATTTTGGTAGAGGTGTCGAAGCTTTTGAGGGCAGCTTCAATCTTCCGGATTCTTATCATGGTAAGGTTTTGTTGCAATGAATCGAGTTTAATATCACTGACGGGCGTTGTGGGCACCGCCTTCGCTGTATCTCTGAGCGCAATTTTGTCCCTTTCCAATCCGGCATCATTGAATCCGGTAAGTTCAATTTTCATATCAGGTTTCTTCTTCTCGAGATCCGTAAACAGCCTGATCCTTCTGAGATGAGTAGCAGTAAGAGTCGTATCAGCGTAGCCAAATTCAAGGCCTTTGGCTTCTGACGGTTCTACTCCCAGTAATCCTGATAAAGCAATAAAGGGTGAAGCAACCACTTTAACCACCACATTTTTCAGGACCTGCCATACGAGTTTGCCTATGTGTGTCTGCGGATTATTTAAGTCACCGGTGAGGGGCAGATCCAGGGTGATGTCTCCATGAATATCTTTCAAAAGGTAAAGAGCCAGTTTCAACGGTAGATTATACAGGCCCTTACCCTTCTTTCCCACCTTTGCATTTCTTATTATCAGTTTGTTCTCACTGGAAAGTTGCCTGTTTTTAATCTCTGTCTTTCCTTTGTAATACATATTTCCTACCAGGAAAGGATATCCGACAAAGTGGTTCGAATAGATATTCAGATCACTTAACAGGAAATTGTTGATCACATAATTTACGGATAACTCATACGGATCGGAAGGGTTAATTCCTAATTCTGCCTGAAGTTTCCCCCTGTTATTGAGTTTCATGGTCGAATACAATTTCACCCATTTGCTTTGCGAGGAAAGAGAATCAACATTTAGTGCAATTTCACTCAAATGATAATCAAATGGTTTTTCGAATGAATTGTCCCTCAGATCGAGAATTCCATTTTCAATTTTCAGCTGACCGATGCGATAAGAATAACTGAAAGGAACCGTGTCTGCAGGACTTTCAACTATCAGATTCATCATATTTATAGTTGAATCCTTCATCTCAACATAGAGGTAAGGCACTGACATTTTGATGTCCTCGAACTGGAATTTGAATAACATGGGATAAGAATCCTTGATTGAGACCGTTGCAAGTTTTGCACCAAGAACCTTTCTGCCGGATAAGTCCTTTGCAATGAAATCTGATAGCTGACCCTTCCCCCGGAATAGGATCGAATCCAGGTTAGGACCTTTACCTGCCAGATGAAAATCGCCTCCAACCAGTCCGTTTACTCCTGAAATTTTGAAATAGCTCTTTGCATACGGCAGGAAAGGGGACAGATCCAACTTTTCCAAATGAAAATCTACCTGATAGGCAAGGCTGACCTGATTAATATTGGTTTTGGCTTCGAGGGAGCCTCCATTCTCGAAATGGAATTTGACTGCCGCATCCTTCACCTCATCCTGATTAAAAGCAAGGTAAGGGATGAAGAAATTAAGGTCATTAAGAGTGGTGATGTGATCAACGGTCTTATCCGCAAAAATCAGCTTGCCCTGATCCAGTGAGATATTCCTGATAAGGTATTCAAAAGGGGAGGAAGGTTTTTCGGCCGGAGGAGCTTTCGGCCTGGAATTCAGAAAAATAAGGATATCATCGAAATTAAATGCCGTGCCTTTTCTAGCCACGTTGACAAACGGCTTTACCAGCCTCAGTTGTTTCACTTCAAATCTGGAGGACAGAAGTGGAAAGGGTGAAATACTGATACGGAGGGAATCAAATGATACGAATGCGGTCTGACCATCAGGTTCATATAATTTAAAGTCCAGAACTGTTAATTCTGACCTGAAATAGTTGAGCTTAATATCCTTTACCGAAATTCTCCTGCCAGTATACTCGTTACCGTGCTCATTGATATATTTCCTCAAACCATAAGGAAGTAATAATAGGAGGACTAATATCAGACCTAATATTACCGGCAGTACAATGAAGACTCCAATTTTAACTCCACGTCTCATGTTACTTTTATTAATGTCTCAATAAAAATAGCAAATTGAAGCCTATTATTGACAAAAAAATCTTTAAAATATCAAATTTAAGCGGGGAGTAATACCTCAACAGTAGTTCCTTTGCCCTGCTCACTCTGAATATTCAGGGTACCACAATATTTTTCGATGATTCTTTTGGCGATGACTAATCCGAGTCCTGAGCCCTGTTGTTCAAAGATACTCCTTTCGAACTGCATGAAAGCTCCTATTTTTGGATTGTCTGTTTTTGTCATTCCCCTTCCGGAATCCTGTATGGTCATCTTGAATTTGCAGCCACTCGGTCCGCAGGTAACAACCACTGGATTACCACCTTCAGAGAATTTAAACGCATTGTCAATGATCTCAAAGATGATTTTTGCAAAATCCTCTTTCCCGATGAGGGCAGTACCTTCTGAAAGGTTGTATTTCAAATCTTTCAGCCTGTCGTATGCTGTTGCAATTTCAATTATTTTAGATTCGCTTATTCTATGGGGATCATCCATCCTGGAGGCCTGAATGGTCTCGTTTTCAAAAATCTCCATCTGGGCATATAAGAGATAGTTCTCAATGAGCCGGTGAAGTCGGGTGCCGCTTTGGAAAATATGTGTACCAATTTCGGCTAATTCTGTTGTGTTCACTGAACCGGAATAGTCCTTCAGATACTCACCATAACATAGTATTGCATTCAGAGGGGTGATCAGTTCATGAGGCATATGTCCAATAATATTGGTTCGCAATTCGTTTAATAGCCCCTCTTCATGCTTGCTGATTTCATCGATTTTTTTGAAGCGGGTTGTGATTGAATTTAAGAGCTCATTACGTGTAAAAGGTTTGGTAACATAGTCATCTGAGCCCAGTTCCATGCCCATTCTCAGATCCGACCGATCAGAAAGTGCGGTCATGAAAATAAATGGAATGAGTCGGGTTCGTTCGTTTTGGTGCAGTTTGGACAGAACTTCAAAACCATCCATGACCGGCATCATGATATCGCACAAGATGAGGTCAGGTTGATAATCCAGGCTGGCTTGTATTCCTGCTTCGCCATTTTCAGCTTCAAAAACGGCATATCCCTCAAAGCCAAGGATCTCGGCAACACCCTGCCTCAACAATAATTCATCTTCAATAACCAATATTTTCTTCATTCTTAATTTTTAAACAGTTTTGGCAGATGGACCACAAAAGTAGTTCCTAAACCCATGTTACTTACAAATTTTATTTCCCCGCCGTGTAATCTTACCGACTCTTTGACAATATTGAGCCCCAACCCATTTCCATGAATTTTTTTCACATTTTCTGCCCGGTAAAAAGGTTGAAACAAGTTTTTCTGATCAGCCTCTGGAATCCCAATTCCATTATCCTTAATAGTTAGGAGGATTTCGTCTTCAGAGCCCTGTAAGTAAACCTCAACGACCGGATTGGGTTCCGAATACTTGAGCGCATTGGAGATGATGTTATTCAAAACCTGAACCATCAGCATACTATCTAGCGAAACAACCATGCAATCAAATTCACTTTCAAACTTGATCTTATTTTTCAGAAGCTTATCTGAGTTAAAATCCCTGACAATATTTCGGCAGAGTTCAACAAAATCAACATCTTGAGGGCTGAAAGTCAGCTTACCTTCCTGAATCTTGGACACCTGCATAACATCAGTGACGATCCTTGTCAGGTGCTGCACCTGATCCTTGATATTGCCCAATTTTGTATTTATCTGCTCTTCATCCATTCTATTCCAATAAGAGAGTAAAGAATCTCCTGTCATTAAAATGGTTGCAAGAGGGGTCCTGAATTCATGTGAAGCCATTGAAACAAATCGGGATTTCAGTTCATTCAGCTCTTTCTCCTTCGAGACAGTCAGCCTTAATGTATCTTCAATTTGTTTTGCCGAGGTGATATCAGAATGGGTGCCAATTACGCGCAGAGGTTTTCCATCCGGAAGCCGGGAAACCACTTTACCCCGGTCGAGAATCCATTTATACGAGCCGTTCTTGCATAATGCGCGGTGTTCGTTGCTGTATATTTCGGTCTCTCCGTTGAAGTGCCTGTTCAGATCATTTGTTACCTGAGGCAAATCGTCAGGATGAATACGCTTACTCCATTCGTCCAATCTAGTGCTAATTTCTTCATTAGAGTACCCCAGCATTGCTTTCCATTGTCTGGAATAATAGACCTCGTTGGTCTGAGTATTCCAGTCCCAGACACCATCTCCGGATCCTTCCAGTGCAAAGTTCCATCTTGCCTCACTCTCCCTTAATGCCACCTCTGCTTTTTTGTCTTTCACTAACGTCCCGGGAGATCCCAAACAGAACATCCTTATCATCCCATTTCCCCAGGATCACACGCGTTTCAACAGGAATCAACGTTCCATCTTTTGCATACAAGGGGACCGGACAATACGCCGCTCTTCCAGCTAGCATTTCCCCCACGATAAATCCGGCTTCATTTCTTCTGTCGGGCGGATGAACAGCCAGCACATTTAAGTTCGTCAACTCCTCTGTTGTGTAGCCCAGTCGCTTTTTGACAATTGAATTCGCCTGAATGATATTTGCGTTAATATCCAAAATAAAAAGGAAATCATCGATGGTTTCGAAGAGCATTTGAAAATTCTGCTGACTTGAAATCAAGGCGTTCTCGGCGTATATTCTTGAAATAGTGCCTCCAATCTGAGCCGCCAGGGATTCTATTGAGATCTGCATATCGCTGTAGAACCGGGTTGAAGTCGTGGAGGCAAGATTAATTACGCCAATCACCTTGTCTTCATGTTTAAACGGAATGAATGCCAAACTTAGGACCTTTTGGTCAACATCATTTATCAACTCAGACATTGCCGTTTCAGGCATTTGAGCGTATATCGGTTTTCCTTGCAATACAATTTTTACATTCGGTGAATCCGCCCCATAAAAAGACTTTTCTTCTAAAAATTTTGCGGATAAGCCGCGGTGAGCAAATAGGCTCAATTCTGTACCCTGATCGTTGAAAAGGTAAATTCCACCCATATCAACTCCGGAAATTTGAAAGACAGCGTCCATCATGAGAGACAAGGCTTCATGAAGATTGGAAGTTGCACTTAACTGAGCGGTCAGGTCCCGCTGTAAGATGAGCAATTGCTCAAGTGTCTTTCTATTTGTAATGTCTTCAAATATATAGAGCCTTCCATGGTATTGATCCGTCACGTCTCTGATCTGGGTGGAGAATCTCCTGATAATACGGCCATCTGAAAAGGGTATCTCATCTTCAATAGTTTCCCGATTATCAGTGTACTGAAGCGGTTTGCAAGATTCGGCAAAGGCTGGCACATCTTTTAAAACGGGCAAACAATCCGGAATGATATCGTTATTCTTAAGTTCATGGTTCCTTATTCGTTCTTCCAGATGATTGATTCCCCATATCTCGCAAAACTGATGGTTGATATAAAGGATTTCATCCGTCCTGTTGTCCACAACTAAAAAGGCGAGGGGCGATGATTCTGTCATCTTCTTGAGGAAGGCTTCATTCCATGACAATGCCCTCTCTATATTCTTTCTCTCTGTAATATCATGAATGATGGAAAAAAGTAATTTTTTACCGCCGACCTCAATCGGAGTAGAGTGAACTTCCACCTGCCTCACTTCCCCTGAGGAAAGTCGGTGCTCGAACTCGAAATAATTCTTGTCCTGGCCGATGGCCCGCTTCATCTCCGCTGCAATCATGTCGTTGGTAAGCGTATTGATATTGGAGATTTTCATTGCAGGTGCCAAATGAAAATTATAGCCATAGAAGAGAACCGCCGCCCTGTTGGCGTCGACAATGTTTCCGGTAGATGGTTCAACCAGTAACATGACCGCCGAATGATCATAAAACAATTTCTGAAATCGCTCTTCACTCTCGCGCAAAGATTCCAGGACGAGTCTCTCTTTCGAAATATTAATGGCTACACCGATGTAGCCTTTTGTGATTCCTTGAGCATCCTTGAAGCTTGAAACAGTGAGCATTACAGGAAATTGGCTTCCATTTTTTTTCACAAATATCCACTCGGAAGTATTGGAGCTCATTAATCCGACCAGCGCAATAAATATTTCAAATCCCGCAATAGTTTGATTGCCTGTCAATTCCTGGAGCTCTAAAGCCTTTTGTTCCATTTCATGCTGTTCGTGAAACAAAAACGGAGTATGAATCCCAATCACCTCCTCTGCCTTGTATCCAAGCATTTGTTCTGCCGCCGGATTAAAGATCTGGATGATCCCATCAGCGCCTGTTGAAATGATGGCAACTCCGGCATTATCCAGGACTGCTCTCTGAAAATTAGACAAATCAAGAATTTCATGAGTACGCTGTTCGACTCTTTCTTCGAGGTGATGATTGGCAGTATTCAACTTCCCGATAGATTCTTTTAGCATTTCTTCTCCTTGCCGAAGCTCGATAAACCTGGAAATTATGTTTGATATTGAACTAAGGATATCTACGTCCTCAGGCAACCATAATCGGTAACTCTCGCAATCGTCGAACCCGATAAATCCCCAGTACTTTTGTCCTAAGAACAATGGAACAACGAGGATTGATAGGATATTTTGGGGACGCAGAATTCCTTTGACAACTTCATCCGGAATCTCCTCAATATCAGAATAACAGATCACTTTATTGTTCAGGAGGGAATTCGTCCACCAGGGCATTATATCCGACGGCACACCTTGCAATTCATCCTTTTGCGGAACAACTCCCGGGGCACACCATTCATAAGTATTATCCATTGAGTTGGCGGCCAAAGAATGTTCAAAAAGATATACCCTGCTAACTTTCAACTCCTCACCAATTAATGCAAGGGAAAAATCAAGAAAATTGCTAAGATCGATATTTGTGAGGGCCCTCTGGGAGATATTGTTGAGGACACTTTCGATAACGAGTAAACGGGTGTTTTTATCTTTTGCGAGCCTTAACTCTACATTCTCCTTTTCAAGCAAAAGTTGATAATCCGACATCTCCTTCAGCAGACTGAATATTCTTGCATCAGCAAGCATTGCATTCTCAGAACTTATATTTTCCTCCAGGATTTGAGCCGTCTGCTTCCGAAGAAAATCACCTTTATCGACAAATGATTCAACTACTATCTCGTTGGATAGTATAATTTGTGGGCCAGTTTTATTTCGCATTCTGATTATATGATTTTCCTAAGCCATTTAAAATGTTTGAATGGCGCATATTTAAAAGGTAAATCGATCCAGTTCCGGGAGGTAAGGATCGATCTCCTATGACTGAAAGCCAAAAAACCGAAGTGTCCGTGATAGTTGTTCATGCCACTGTTCCCAACTCCGCCGAAAGGCAAATATGGGTTGGCAATATGCAATAAGGTGTCATTGATGCATCCTCCGCCCGAAGTCGTTTCGGAGAGCACTCCTGATGCCTTATCGTCCGGACCAAAATAATACAGCGCAAGAGGCTTTTCGTTTTCATTGATAAAGATTATCACACTGTCCAGATTGTCGAACGTCATCACAGGCAGAAGTGGCCCAAATATTTCTTCCTGCATGACAGGGAAATCCGGCAGAATATCTTCAATGATTGTTGGTGCTATGAACCTCTGAGTAACATCCACTTCACCTCCATAAGAGATTCTTCCCATCTTCATCAGTCCCTGAAGCCTAACCATTGCCTGATCATTCACAATTCTTGGATAGAACCGGCTCTCTTTAAGGTCATTTCCATACATTTCCGTGATTGCCAGGCCAATTTTTTCAACTAATTGATCCTTAAGCGAATAATGAACAAAAAGATAGTCCGGGGCGATGCAGGTCTGACCTGCGTTGATACATTTGCCCCAGGCAATTCTTTTTGCAGCAAGTTCAATGTTTGCACCTTCATCCACAATGCAAGGGCTTTTCCCCCCCAATTCAAGGACAACCGGTGTTAAATACCTTGAAGCCGCCTTCATGACAATTTTTCCAAGTGATGGACTTCCTGTAAAGAATATCAGATCAAAGCGTTGTTCGAGTAAAAACTGGTTTACTTCTCTACCTCCCTGAACGACTGCAATATATCCGGGATCAAAAATCTCCTTTATCAAATCGTCCATCACTTTTGCCGTATTGGGAGTATAGGGTGATGGTTTCAGCAGGGCGCAACATCCGGATGAGATCGCCCCGACCAAAGGAAGAAACAACATTTGCAGCGGATAGTTCCAAGGCGAAATAATCAGCGCATTTCCCAACGGTTTAAGTTGAATCTGGCTAAATGATGGCAAGAGATGAAGTGGTGTTTTGACCCTTTTGGGAGCAGCCCATGTTCTGATATTTTTGAGGTGAGTATCTATTTCATTCAGAACAATACTAACTTCGGTTAGGTAAGCCTCCTCCTTTGATTTATGCAGATCCAGCCAAAGAGCCTCTGTGATTTTCTCCTCATTTAACATAATTGCTGCCTTGAATTTCTTCAGATTCTCAATTCTGAAATTCAAATCATTTGTTACATTACTCCTAAAGAAAACTCGTTGTTCCCTGATGATTGATTCAATCACAATCGGAGAAGACTCATTCATAGCTCTCTGGTTAACAAAAATTAATTTACTATATTGGTTTTCAAATCTTTGAAATCAATTGCCCGTAAGGTATCCCGAATGTCCGGACTATTGTATAATCCCATCTTAAACTTTAGTCTGTACCTCTTCTTCCTTACGCTTTCGGCTGTAATGTTTAAAATTATTCCCTGCTGGAAAGTATCCAGATTAAGGTAGGTCGATGAAAGTAATACCAGGTCCTGTTTCTTTAGATTCGGATATTTAAGAAGGAGAATATTCTTGAAATTGGGGAAAAGCGAATCAAATTTTAGTTGAAAAACGGTCTGATTATTTAGAAGTACATTCTTATTCCTCAAACGGTTACGTAATCCTGTCAATATTTTATGTTGCTCTTCAGAAAGATCAGACTGCTGCAAGGCATCCGTTAGTTGGTCCGACATTTGCAAAAGAGTAGTATTAATCTCAATAGCCCTTAGTGCATCCTTCATCAACTGATCTTCCTTCAATCCCAGTTCTCCTGCAAGCTGATCCTTTTCCAAAATAACATCATCAAGAAGGTTCTTTTGTTCTTTAATAATATTTTCAAGTTCTAATTTTCCTTTTTGCAGCTCTTGTTCAATCTGCTCAATTTGAGATCTGATCCTCAATTCAATAGACCGGCGCCTTTCCAACCTTACTCTAACAGCCTTTAAAAGCTCACTTACAGAGAAAGGTTTAATAAGATAGTCATCCGCCCCTAACTCCATGCCTTCCCGAATATTTTTTCGCTCATCAAGTGCCGAAATGAAAATAAAGGGGTACCGAATCTGACCCTCCGGATGCTTCAACATTTGCAATACCTCATAGCCATCCGGACCAGGCATCATGATATCGCACAATACCAGATCGGGTGACTGTTCCATGGCAATCTGAACCCCTGTCGTCCCATTATCAGCCTGAAGGACCCGATAGCCCTCCATAGTCAACACTTCGGCGATATTCTCACGAAGTTGAAGAGTATCCTCTATTATCAAAATAGTTTCCACACATTTACTATTTATATGCCATTGAGGTGCAAGATAAATAATTACACGCAATCGGCACATAAATGATCAAATTTACCCTCAAAGAAATCCAGTCATTGACCAATCAATTTTAAGCAATCATATTCTCATCGCAAATCTGTTCCATCAGATATATTTTGCCGTTGCCGCAAGGCCAGGCCCAATACTCGAGTCCTTCTTTTGGAGAGGCAATGTTTGGATCGACGGCAACTACCTGAAATCTATCGATGAATAAATTATGCCAATAGGCTAATAATCTGTGCCAAGATTTAAAAAATTCATAGCGAATTTCTAACTCTTCCACGTCTATGGCCTCCCCATGAACAATTTTTACCCTAATCACAATGTTGAATTTAAAAATTAATAGCTTTCAGTTGTATCCTTAGTAATCTAATGGAGACGTTTGACAGAGCAAAATTCTGATTTTTTATAAAACGAAATTTTTTTTACCGTGGTCATTGTGTGGACAAAAAGAATTTTGTTTGATTCCTCAACAGAATCAAGTCTGTCAAAAAAATAGAATTTTTGACTCTTTCGTATCAAAAGAATATGTAGTCTGTTTTCTAAACATCCAAAATCAGTAAAAGTTCGGAAAAACATCAACTTTAAGCTTGCATTTTGGGAGCCATTATAAAAATCATTTGTAAATTTGATAAAAATGTGATCTTAACGAAGAAAAATCATTGAAATATGAGCCTACTCAAAGACCTCTCTGAGCTAGTAAAAGCCAACGTTATCACAAGTGACATTGCCCAGCAAATATCTGATTACTACAAGAATAAACAGGTTAAATCGCCGAACAGACAGCTGTTGATTCTTGGAATTATTGGTGCGCTCCTGATTGGGATTGGAGTCATGTTTATCATCGCAAATCAATGGGACGATCTTTCAAAGACTACTCAAACGATGATCGCATTTCTTCTTTTGATCATCCCTCAACTGCTTGGAGCATTTGTGATTATTTGGAAAGAGGATAAAGTTGTCTGGAAGGAATGTACAGCCCTCTTATTGTTTTTTGCCGTCGGATCCAGCATTTCGCTCATCAGTCAGATTTACCAAATCAACGGAGAAATGAGTTCCTATCTTCTAACCTGGATGATGCTAACAATCTTGCTAATCTATGTATTCGACTCATCTGCAGTCTCCATTGCTTGTCTTATTGGAATCATGTCCTATGGACTGACGCACCGTTTCGATTCTCCCGGGGAGCCCGGCGAATTAATTTTCTGGTTGTTAATGGCACTGCCACTCCCCCATTATCTTAAACTTTTCAGGAAGTCGCCAGATCATCCTCTGCTGATTTTGCATCATTGGGTGATCCCCTTTGTGTTGACACTATCGCTTTTCACTGCATTTCATACGGAAAAAACCCTCATACCACTTGCTTATGTTGCTATGTTTGGATTTTTCTACCTCACAGGCAATCTTTCATATTTCCGGCATAAGCCGATGATCTACAATGGATTCAGAATATTCGGTCTGGCCGGGACCATTGTTACCCTCCTGATTATGTCTTTTCAGCCTACCTGGAAAGCACTGTATTCGAGTCATTACTCCCTTGGAAATCTGATTACAACACCTGATTTTCTTGCCAGTGTGATACTTTTCATGCTTGCATCGACTGCATTATACCTTCAGAAAAAGGGAAAGATTATGAAAGATGCGAAGCTCCTGGAAATCACTTTCCTGGTATTTTTGGTCATTTTTATTTTGGGAAAATACACTCAAATAGCGTATGTTTTTGTTAATCTGCTCATTCTGGCACTCGCTGTACTCACGATCATAGACGGCTCAAAACGCATGAAAATGAGTGTACTAAACTCCGGATTAATCATCATTGCCCTGCTTGCTGTCTGCCGATCATTCGATTCTGACATAAGATTTGTGGTAAAAGGGGGCATGTTTGTTTTAGTCGGTATCGGCTTCTTCGTTGCTAATTGGTTGATGCTCAAAAAAAAGAAAGAAAATGAATCGTAAGACACTTTTGTTGATCGTATTTATTTTGGTGGCAGTATCTCAGCTGCTTGTACCAAAATATATGATAAGTAACCTCGCGGGCATTGCCCGAACAGGCGAGGAATATAAGTTCAAGGTGAGGCATCAGAGATCGGACTTTCCTTCCAGGGAAAATACCGGTTCATCGCTTGAAGGCAGGTTCCTATTTCTTCAATTCGTTGGAAACAAATACCTAAAAAAGGATACCGGGAAGATTGATTTGTCCAGACCTGTTTATGCAGTACTTTCCAGCGATAGCGCTGGCTATGCCAAGGTAGTGGATCTGATTCAGAATAAACCACTCTCTGGCAGCAACTGGCTTAAAGTCAGGGCATATAAAAACTTCCGGGATGCCGACACCAGTAGTCTGACCATTAATTTTCCCTTCAATACTTATTATATTGAAGACAAGGATCTAAAAAATACGGAGGATCGGCTAACCGGTAAGCTCAAGGATCCAAATTGCCTTATTTATATGAAAGTCTTTATCCGGGAAAACCATTTTCTGATCAGCGATCTGGTCATCGACGGTCTGTCTTTCAGAGACTTTGTGAAGCAACCTGACGCTACTGGTAAATAACAGGATTTATTGCTGACCCGCTTTCTTTTTTCTTTTATAGCTAACGATAAACAGAAATCCGGCTATGACAAACGGGAAGGCAATAATCGCTGCGTTAAAAAGACTCTGACCAAAGGAAAACTGGTTGCGGACGAAGTTAATATTGAAAATAAACACACTGAACATCAATCCAAGAACTATATACAATATTCCGCCAACATATTCCCATTTCCATGCGACAAGCAGCAAGGCAATTAATACATAACTTGGAATCAGGTGAATAAGAAAACCCCCTATTTGTTGCCAGATAGTCAGACCAGGGCCAAATGAATCCAGCGCAAACATGCTAACAAAAAGAATCGCTGCAATGCAGATGACCCTTGGTAGCCAGAAATAAAAATCCTTTGAATTGTTCATTTTGATTAATTTTAGGTGATTGGAATAAGTTTTATTTAGCTTTATAATAAAATCATTGTATCTCTGTGCCTAATACAAAATGATATAATCAAGACTCCAGAAAACATGACATTTATCATGTTTTTCGGAATTTTGATAATATCGCACATAAAATAGGGGTACTCATGAATAGAATTTTTAAACTCGTTGTTTTGAAAAAAGAATTTGAAAACAAAAATGCAGTAATCCGTAGTCGTCAGAACAAAAACACTATATTCCT
>Ga0118677_10009049_pt1 | contig 15712 bp, 12 predicted proteins | sample AliMusrvi5mmetaG_FD_86154 | JGI IMG/M metagenome (GOLD analysis project Ga0118677, IMG submission 86154) | reverse complement strand
TTACTATTCTATGTTGATGTCTATGAGAAAGCCGTCACACCGGCCCCTTATCGTTATTGCATTCGGACTTTTAGCTTTTGGCACGATCGGCCTTCTGTTATTCCCCATCATTAAAGCAGTCGAATGCACTGGCCAAAGATCAGGGATTACGATCTGTTGTTTTCCGAAGCAAAAGCGATGAGTCAGCGGAAGACAGACGGCTTTGTCAATGGCGCAGAGTGGCCGCCGAGTTTTCGGCAGTTATTGCCTCGCTCGGTGTACGTTGAAGCTGACTTCGTCGAAATCGTTGTCTCTACGGGGGGAATTAACGCAGGATGGGGGTTCTATATTTACACAGGTGCGACTCTTGATCCGCAACGCGTGCGAAATCCAACCCTCAAGCCGACTGTTCATCCCAGGATTTATCGTTGCACGGAGATCGAGTGACGGCACGTTATATGATCAGCACCTAACGCAACCAAAAAACAAAAACAGGAATAGAACAATGAAACAAAAAATGATGATGGCAGTGATGGCAGTTGGGCTGATTGGCAGCCAACATATCGGTTGGGCGGCGGAAGATCCGAAAGTTAAGGCAGAAGCGGACATCAAGGCGATCAACACACAGTTGACGAGTGATGATCCACAGAAAGTCCAGGAGGCCATCAAAGCGATTCAACAATCGATTACCAAAGATCCCACGCAAAGTATTCTAACTCTGGCCGGGCGCTGGAATATGCCGCTGTTCTTTGCCAAACGGTACGATGATATTGCCAGCCTGACGCTAACCTCGATGGTTTTGGTGGAAAGCCCAAGCTCCGGTTTCTCAGTTAACAAACCCACGTTGGAAACTTTGGCGCAAATGCGGATTCGCGCCCTGATTCTGGCCGGTCGTGGCGAGGACGCCTTGGCTGCGGCCAAGAGTTTCTATAATGTCGTGACCTTGAAAAACACCAGTGTGGCAATTGATCTCGTTGTGCAAGCGCTGGCCGTGGCGCGCAAGGATCAACCGGGTCTCGGCAAGAAGTTTCGGTTGCAGCAAATTGAAAGCACCAGCACCAACGCGACTCTGGAAGGCGCTGCCAAGGTGCCGTCAATGCTGGCGGATGTGAAGGTGGATTCCAAACCGTATGAAGCCGCCATGAATGAGCAATTGAATGTCGATAATCTAGCGATTCAAAACTTGCGGATGTTGGGAAATCTCTATCTCTTGGCGGATCAACCGAAGAAAGCCGAGGATATTTACCGGCGCATCTATGACATTGCCGAGAGTGGCGATCTGGTGAACGCGATTGAGGGCATTGCGCGGTCCTTGCGGGCGCAGGATGGCAATCTCGCGCGAGCCAACACCTTCATCATCGCGGAACGCAATAAAACGCAGTGATGAGGAGAAGGTTGAGGGTTGAGGGTTCCGCCGTCGTCGGACTTTGGCGAGACAAGTGAGAGTTGAGTTTTGAGGGTTTAGATTTGAAGATCGGAATTGAAAAACTTGCCGCGCCCTGAGTGGGATCAATCGTGACACACACGCCATGAACCGGCATTTGCGACATGATCTTTGGGTGTGTGCCGTGCTCGTGGTGGTGGCGGGGATTATTGGCGGGGTGTTGTACCATATCCGAATCCGGAACGACGAATTGTCTCAATATAATGGCGAGGTCCTTAATTCGCCGGACGGCCTCAAAATCGCGCAGGACAGAGCTAAAGCCGCCAAATCGGTGCCGCTGGCCAACGCGACGCCACCAAAGCCGTTGGTATTGGCCGCGCCGGTAATTATCAAACCCGATAATCAACCGGCTGTTGTGCCGTTGGCAACCGCCGGTAAGGTCGTGGAGGATGATGTCCCGTCCCGACCGGCTGGCATAACCAGCCTCGGGCCATCTCCGTCAACAACGGCGCATGTGACCCAGTCGGCCTTGGTTGTCCGGAAAGCAGCGGCGGCGGTACCGCTGGCGGGTGCCGGGAGCGTCGCTCCGGTGAAGTTGTCGATCCCGCTTGTGACGGTGAAAGGTGGATCAGCCGTTTCCCTGCCGGCGCCGGTGCGGGTCTCGGAAGTGCGGACTGAACGTGAGACCCTCAATCCGGTGGCGATTGGCAGCGGAACGCGCGCTTGGGTTCCAGTGGTTGCGGTGGTAGCGCGCGATGACGAGCCTCATGCTCCCGCGCGAACTGCGGCCCGGTCGGTTTCACTGGCCGGTGTTTCTCTATCCACCAACGAGCCATCGACCCAACTCTTGCCGACCGTTGTGGTCACCATCCCGAGTCAGTCAGCGGCGGCACCCTCTGTCGCGCCGGTCGCAATTTTCGCTCTGGAGCAAGCATCGCCAGAAATCGCGCGGCCATCCCTGTCAGCCGGTCGGGCTGCGAGTTTGTCGGCACTGGCTCCAGTCAGCATTATCAGTGTCGAAGTGCCGGAGATTATCCGCGTGGATGTACCGCCAAAACGGCTTGGCGTATCAGTTGACCTGGTCACAATCGCCATGCCCGCCGAACCAACGGCCAATTTGTCGGCAACAACCCCGGTTGAACCAGTGCGCCAGAAACTCGACATTGCGCCAGTCGCGGTGTCCGCTGTGGCAAGCGCATCCAGTTTGGCGCCGATGACTGTCGGCAACGGTTCCCGCACTGCCGTACCTGACGTTATTCACGCCGATGCTGCGCCCAAGCAAGCTGGTACAGCCGTCGATCTGGCTACAGTTGCCATGCCGGCTGAACCAGCGGCCAATTTACTGGCAACCGCACCGGTTGAACTGGTGCGGTCAAAGCTCAACATCGCGCCAGTCGCGGTGTCCGCTGTGGCAAGCGCATCCAGTTTGGCGCCAATGACTGTCGGCAATGGTTCCCGTATTGCCATACCAGAAGTTATTCTCGCCGATGCTGCACCGAAGCAAGCCGGTGCAGCCGTCGATCTGGCTGTAGTGCAAGCGCCGGTGGAACCGGCGGTCATTATGCTTGCGACCACGTCAACGAAACCGGCCGCGCCCATGATTGCGCTCGCCACAGTCATAACACTCCCAAACGTATCACCGGCGGCTTCACTGGCGGAAGTCACCGATATTAGAGGAGCAACTGGCACCCCACAGCCGATTTCCCTTGGCACAGTCCGGTCACCGGATTCTTTCAAACTCGATACAGAGCCGGTCTCCGCCAGTCGGCTTGAACATGGCGCTAATTCTGGAAATCTTTTGGCGACTGCTGAAATTGGTCCAGATCATACGGCGACGTTACCTGAAACTGCGGCGATTCATCTGTTTCCGGACCCGGTGCTGCCCGACCCGGTATTACCGGGCAAGCCGACGCCCGACGTGGCCGGTGTGGCGACCATCACCTTGGCTGCAACAGCCGGTATGGAATCCCGGCCCAAATCCAACGAACTAACCACCGCAACGGTTCAACCATTACGCCGGAGTGAATTGTCACTGGCTGTGCTGGAAACCAACCAGGCCTACGTTTATCTGGTCAACTGGTTGCCACTGCCGAAAATGCCGGAAGTGATCTGGGACTCCGACCGGGTTCCGGCTGATCCGCTTGAATCAATTCAGAGTTTTACCAAAACCGAGACGGACTTGGTTGACTGGATCAAAAAATGGAAAGAGGACATTTACGCCGGACTCAGGCAAGACTCGGGACCCAAGACTCATGACACTGGACTGGAAACTTTGCTTTCCCAAACCTCGCTCACCTGCACCCAACTTTACGAAATCGGGCATGGGATCAAGTACGTGGACGGCATGGCCGGCGCCGCGCCATTCTACCGCGCCGCCGTTGGCAAGGCGGAACTCGAACTGCAAGGACACACGTCTGGTGACACAAACGATCTGGCCGTTATCCACGCCCTTGCGCACATGGGTGCTTGGTTTCCGATTCAAGACCGCGTCTACCCGACCCTCGCCAGAATCTTCCGGCTGATTCGGGACAACACGCCCATTGATAATGGGCTATATCTTCGTGTCTCGGTGCTGCTCGCCAATAGTCTATATGAATTGGGGCGGGGAGTGGATAAATCAATGAATTTCAAAGCGGCCGAGGTGTACCGGTCCATATTGCAACAGCCCGAGGTGCAGAAATGGCCAAAGGTAAGTCAGGACTCCCTGCACCTGGGATTGGCCTACGCATTATATCAGGGTTCAAGATATGCCGAGGCGATACCGGAATTTGAAATATTCTTGGCATCCGGCAATCTCGGGGATGCCGAAGCAGCGCGGCACTTTCACATCCAGGCGCTCGCCTACGCCGGGCGGATTGACGAATCAAAACAGCGGTATGAAATCTGGCTCAACGAAGCGAAGCCGTCCCCGGCGATGGCGCAATACGTTTCCCACATCATTGACGTCGCAGAGAAGCGACGCACCAACAAAATGCGACCGCAACAACCAGAGGTAAAGCTGAAATGAGACAACGAACCCTATCCTGTCATGTGGTCTGTGTGATTGTGATGATGAGCCGGGCTGTTTACGCCACACTCCCAAGTTGTGAGCCTGCGCCAGACAGTTCGGACTGTCCTAATCCAGTCTGCACGGGTGAGACGCATACGTATTGCGAACCCCCATCTTCCACATTAGGCTATGTAGTGAATTATGCTTGGACGGTATCGGGAAATGGCCAATGTGCAGTGAAAGACGCGAGTGGAAATTGCACGGAAGCCAACTCGCAAAGCTTCTCAGTTGTCGCAGGTGCTCCGGGTTCATATACGGTGAATTGCACAATCTCCGATAATGTCGGAACAACTCCGAACCCGTGTTCTTACAAGATACCCGTTGTCGGGGTGCAAAGTGTTACCGTAAACAATCCGGCAATATGCCCCGGTGGAACCTCAACAATCACCGCTTCCCCAACTAGTGACAGTTTTCCAAGTTGTAGCCCGACCTGGACGGTTGCGTATCCCCCAGGTGTCACGTGTGCCAATTGCTTTGTTGGCGCGGATGGATCAACAACCGCAACGGTCACACCATCGGCTACATTCTCTGGCACGGCAACTATTACGGCGACGTGCGGCAGTTCGTCCCAACAGGCGCTGGTGACTGTCTCTGGCGTGGGGTCGCTGACGGCGAGTTCATCGGCGATCTGTGCGGGTAACACCGCAACGTTGACGGCATCCCCATCTGCTGGCAGTTTCCCATCTGGAAGCCCAACATGGACAATAGCTTATCCATCAGGCGCGTCTTGCGACAATTGCTTTGTTGGAAATGATGGAACAACAACGGCGACATTCACACCATCGGAGATATTTATTGGTACAGCAACCATCACAGCGAAGTGTGGTGATACATCATCGAAATTTGCTCAGGTTACGATATCGTGTCCCACGTGGGTTGAGACGTCAGTCGAAATGTCCACCTGCTCGGACTACAGCTATGGAGCGGTTTTTAACAACCACTTTTCTCCCTGTACTGACAATTGGGTATGGCATGAACAAGTAACAACGCCGCCACTCAACAAACTATGCTCACCAATGGCTGGCTTTACAACAGTGAACTTGCCAATACCATTAGTTTACGGGTGTTTTCAAGACCAGATCGTTGAGGCAGGGAAGGCTGATGGTGTATGTCATAACGATTTCACTCAAATCATTTACTTGGGCCCCAACAACGATAATGCCAGTGTTTGCTCATTCCAAAACGCTTTTAGCATTGACATCAGTGGAAATGAACCACACTGGTTAGTGACTACAACCTACGCGGGAGTGCCCACCCAATGTACATACTAGAAAGAAACATACTTAACAGCGAGGAGCCTTATCAAAAAGACAGTGAAGGCGAATTAAATAGTCTAAGGCGGCTTAATAGGCGCAAGCACCTTAGTTTGGTTCGACAATTTTTGATTGCATTAGCATTTGGATGCATGGCGGTAGCAGTTTCTATCGCACAAACTCCAGATTGTTCCGATACCACGTATCTTTGGGATGTCTCACTCCCTTCGCTCATTCTCTCCAATGTGAGTCTCCAGGCCGATTCGCTAGAAGTAGCATGGCAAAAGATTTCAAACACATACTTCATTCGTTCGATCATGTACATGTATTTAACCACCAACTCCGCCGATTACAGCGAGTCGTTTGTATTTCACAGGTCGGCATGCACTGTTCAAGAGTTGCTGGATGCATTCACAACGACCTACTCACATTACCGCTGGACACAAGACAATAAGACCGGAATCATTTGGATATACCCTAAAGTAGTTGACTACGCAGACCTCTTGAATCAGCAAGTGGAGGTGCGCACGGATCAATGTGGTGTTCCGCTGGTTACGTGCCTGATACCCACTCTATCTAAGGTAATTGACCACCTGTACTTAGCTATCGTAGTACGTGGCGCGGCGATGGAACAGACCTTCGACTATGGAGTCGATATTCCGAAAGGAACCTACCTGCTTCGGGACATCTTGAACACCTGCTGTCTTGCACATTTGTCAACTTCATTCGGAATCGTTCGTGATTTTCGACGAGGTCGTGACAGTTTATACGTATCGCCGGACAATTTTGCGATATCCGACGCGTTGTTGCCTGGCGCGCTACACTTTTGGGAATTAGAGATCGGGTCCCTTAACGGGAAAACGCCAATGGAGGACGACGTGATCAACGCACTTAATCACCCTGACCAGCATGTTCGGTGGGCTGCCACACAATATATGGAGGCTGAATTATGGCATTATAAATTGAAGCGTCGCTTGAAGCAAATTACCCTACCCGAATGTACAATCGGGCCAGCAATAGGAGAGCTGACATGGTTTGGTCGAGCGAACTTGGCCATGTATCCCGAGGCTATGCGTGAAGATTTGCAGAAGTGGTGTACCCCAGAATTTCTATCACATGGCGATCCCCATTTGGCAGTGCTTGGGGCTTTATGGATCGTTCGGCTTGGTGGCGACCAAGACGCCTTGGACATTGTCACAAAGCGGAGATTTTCTGAGGGCGACTTGTCTGAGATTAAATCCCAAATGCATTGGTTGATCCGGAAAACCCCACTTCTCAAAGCATATCTCCTGAAAAAGAACCCGCAATGGGCAGGCTTTAGTAGCGACGAGATCCAGAAGATTGGCGCCGGGGATGTCTTCTATCCTCTTAAAGGATCACCCATTAAAGGTTCCAATGAGAAAGGTATTGGTCCGTAGTATTGACACAATGAATTTCACGCAGAAAGTGATTGAGGCCAAGACGTAGAGCTACGCGTAAGGGGGAGGTCGATAGTATTGACAACCCCCCGCTTGGTGGAGCAAACTTACGGCAGGTGTAGGCGCGGTGTCCCGCCTGCGCGGACGTGGTCGCTCTGTCGCGGCGAAGGCCTGACTGACCGCGCCGTCCGGCCGACCTGTGACTGGCGTGCGCGGGATCGCCGGTGGCAGCTCACGCCGGTTGACGATTCCGCAAAAATAGCGAGAACAGGAATCCGAGCGTGAGCAGTCCGGCGCTGCTGGCGAAAGCCGGGCTGGACGCTTGTGCGCCACAGTGATCTTTCAACCAGGCCACGAGCTGGGGGCCGACGATGCCGCCCGCCGACCACGCGGTCAGGATACAGCCATAGACCATCGGCATTCGCGTCGGGCCAAACTCATTCAGCACGAAGGACGGCATGACGCCGAAGCCGCCGCCATAGCACAGCAGCACGTAGCAGATCAGCGCCCCGAACAGCCACGGGTTGCCGGTTCGCATCAGCGCGAGGAAGGCGAGGACCTGCGTGGCCAACATGAGGCGGAAGGTCGTGAGTTGACCGAACCGGTCGGATAGTCCGCCCCAAAATAACCGGCCCAGTCCGTTGAACACCGAGCTGATCGCAATCAAGGTTGCGCCGTAAATGGCAAGTGTGACCGGCGGTAACGCGGGATCGAATTTCTTCCACAAATCCTGCAGCAAGGGTGACTGGAAACTGATGATGGCGATGCCGGCGACGATGTTGCAGAAGAACACCAGCCACATCAACCCGAACTGCCGGGATCCCACCGGGGCCCGGTCCGCGGGGGGGCCGGGCGCGGCCGGCGGAGCCGGTGGATTGCGTAGAAATGTAGCGGCAATCAAACTGGTCACGCCGACCAGCAATCCGGTGCCGGCAAATACCAGCGGCAATTGATGGTTACAAGCGGCGTCCAACGCCGGTGCGATGACTTTGCTCATCAGCAACGCGCCAAAGCCAAAGCCCATCACGACCATGCCGGTGACCAAACCTTTTTTATCCGGGAACCATTTCGCCACGGTTGCCACCGGTGTGACGTAGCCGAGTCCCAGGCCGATGCCGCCGACCACGCCATAGCCCAACCACAAGAGTGGCAGCGAGTGCCGGTGCAGCGCGAGTGCGGCGAGCAGGTAGCCGGTGCCGTAGAGGAGGCTGCCTGTGACCGCCAGTTTGCGCGGGCCGAATTTCGGGAGCAGGAGGCCGCCGGCCGCCGCCGCCACGCCGAGAAAGCCAATCGCCAGACTGAAGGTCCAGGCCACCTGCGTGTTGGTCCAGCCATAGGCGGTCACGAGCGGTTTTTGGAAATAACTCCAGGCGTAAACCGCCCCGAGGCACAGTTGCAGCAAGGTGCCCGTGCCGGCAATCAGCCAGCGGTTGGGGGCGCGGGCAACTGTGAGGGAGGTGGTGGAGAATTGAACCATGACCGGAATCTTTTATCGTTGTCACCCTGAACGGATTGACCCAAATGTGCGGCTAAGGTTTATTTTCGGTGCGAACGGCGGGCTAGGGACAGCCCGCCCTACCGGGGAAATCCGGGGTAGGGCGCGGAGCCGAGTCGGACGAGACGCGGTTCTCCGCAATCCCGACCGCGCCGTCTGGACCGACCTACGACTGGCAAACGAGTTGAGAATCCGACTTGGAATGGTGCGCAATAGCGCACCCTACACCACCGCTTCCGAAGGTCTAAAGTCTAAAGTCTCGATTCCGCTGGAAGAACCCGCGAACACGCTAAAGCGTGGACACCGAACGCTCGAGTTCTTCGAGATTCCGCACGTTCGGTGTCCAGCCTTCAGGCTGCGTCGATGGGTAGCAGGTTTTTTTCAGCGGAATCAAGTCTCAGGTCTAAAGTCTTTCCGCGCTTTCACGCTTATTGAGTTAATGGCTGTCATTGTGGTCATCTGCGTCCTGATTGGGGCCTTGATTGGAGTTGCGAAATATGTAAACCGGCAGATCGGAGTCACCCGCGCCAAGGCGCAGATGGCGGCATTGCAAATGGCTCTCGAAGCGTACAAGGCGGACATGGGTTATTATCCGGCCAGTACGTGGGTGCGCTACTCCGGCTACGGCGTGGCGGAACTCAGCAACTCGTGGAAGATGTATTGCGCCCTGACTCAGCCCAAGTGTTACTATCGCGCCCGCAAGATTGACATCGCTTCGACCGGACCGTTGACCTACTTTATTGACCCGTGGGGGTCGGCGTGGAATTATTACCGGCCGGCTCTGCCGCAGCCGACCAGTTTGATCTTCTGCAACGGTACAAGCACTTATAATACCTACGTGTTTGGTGGTCAGCACAATCCATTGAGCTATGACCTGTCTTCGTTTGGCCCAGACAAGACTACCAGCATTTCCGTGGTCACCAATAATTATTGGGTTTTCCGCGTGACGGACACCGGCCGCGACACCGACGACATTGTGAACTGGAAACGTTAACGATGATGAGCGTTGGCCGAAATCAGAATCGTTTCCACTCCTTTACGCTTGTCGAACTGTTGGTCGTCCTCACCATCATTGCGGTGTTGGCGGCCTTGCTTCTACCGTCGCTTTTTTCGGCGCGCGAGCGTGGGCGCCGCGCGAGCTGTTTGAATAATCAGCGACAGATTTATGTCGGGACTGTTGCGTTTGCCGGTGATCACGACGGATTGCTGCCGCCGGGGCAGGGTGGCGCACCCTTTATCCAATTTGTACCGGATACCATGTATCAATGGGGACCCAGCACCGGTCGAAGTGGCAATTTCGACTGGTTCTCACAATTCTGGCTCCGGTACTTAAACCTGCCCCTCATGAAATGCCCATACTCGGGGGGCTACTACTACGCCATCAAGAAACCATCGCTCCTGTTTTGCCCGAGTGGCTACACGACGTCGCCCTGCTTGAATGGTGTGCCCGGTGGTCAAAGTTTTGTCGGGGCAACAGTGAATCAGCCCACTGATTACTATTTCAGCGCCCTGTCCACCGGGTTTGGGACGGCATTTACGTGCAGCACCAATGTTGGAGGTGAAGCGGGATCTGTGACGCTCATGAATATGGCCGGCTATTGGACGCCTTACAGTGACAGCGGGGTCACCTACCCGCCGTTCATCTTTTCTTATGATTTCGCTGGCGGCAGCATTCAGCCCCATTCTCCATCCGCCACGCCGAATGCGGCGCCCGGGATGAATATCCTCCGCATTGATGGGAGCGGCCAATGGATCACCACCAATCAGACTTACCCAGATCCCGGCAACATTTACAACATTTTCCCAAAAGGATATCTGCATGATTGTACGGCGCAAGCAAATTATGAGTGTAGTACCACCCCGTATCCAAACGGTAAAACATACCGTTTCTTCGTCGTCAGTTTACGGGTGCACGGCCAACCGGGCCCACTCATTCCATCAGGCCAAGCCATTCTCCCGCCATTTGGGATGACCTACGAAGCGGTCTCGCAATGATTTTCATTCCCCGCAAACTTGCCCGTAGGGTGCGCGATTGCGCACCGCTGTTGAGAATCCGGCTCGGAATGGTGCGCAATCGCGCACCCGACACCACTGCTTCCGAAGGTCTAAAGTCTAAAGTCTCGATTCCGCTGGAAGAACCCGCGAACACGCTAAAGCGTGGACACCGAACGCTCGGTTTCTTCGAGATTCCGCGCGTTTGGTGTCCAGCCTTCAGGCTGCGTCGCTGGGTCGCAGTTTTTTTTCAGCGGAATCCAGTCTCCAGTCGTCAGTCTTTCCGCGCATTTACCCTGGTAGAATTACTGGCGGTCGTTGTGGTTATTTGCATCCTGATGGGATCGCTGATTGCGGTTGCGAAATATGCGAACCTAAAGATCCAGGTCGCCCGCGCCAGGGCGCAGATGGTGGCCTTGCAAATGGCCCTCGAAGCGTACAAGGCGGACATGGGTTATTATCCGGCCAGCACCTGGGTGCGCTACTCCGGCTACGGCTCGTCTGAGCTCAGCAATTCGGCGTGTCTGTATCGCGCCCTGACTCAGCCCAAGCGTTACTATCCTGCCCGGATGGCTGACATCGGTGCGTCCGGAGCGCTGACCTACTTCAAAGACCCGTGGGGTACGGCCTGGAACTATTACCGGCCGGCCCTGCCGCAACCAACCAGCTTGATTGTTTGTAACGTTCCGGGTACATGGTTCACCATTCCCCAAGGTTATAATGCCTACGCTTATGGCGGTCAGAACAATCAAACAACCTATGACCTGTGGTCGGATGGCCCCGACAAGTTCACCTACATTCCCGGGGCTTACTGTGGTGGAAGTTACATGTGGGTCCAGCCCGTCTGTAATCAAGGTCACGAACTCGACGATATTGTAAACTGGAAACGTTGAACATGATGAGCACGTCTGGACGCCACCGCCATTCCATTGCCGTGGCTGGTCGGGTGCGCAATAGCGCACCCGACACCACTGCTTCCGAAGGTCTTCAGTCTTCGGTCTTCAGTCTTCAGTCTTTCCGCGCCTTTACCTTAATCGAACTTCTGGTGGTCATCGCGATCATCTCCATGTTGGCGGCGCTGTTGTTGCCGGCGTTGCGGATGGCCCGCGAGATGGGGCGGCGCGCGGTTTGTCTGAGCAACCAGCGCCAGATATATTTCGCGGCCGCCAGCTACGCCATCGATTCGAATGAGTACCTGCCGCCCGGCCCCCAGATGTCCAGCGGCAGTTCGGGGGCGGCGCTGGTGGGACTCACGTCTTGGTGCGATCCGACTGTCTGGTATTCCAAGTACCTCGGACTCAAAATCAGTGGCAACTCGTTCGTCACCCCGAAGGGAGTGGGTTGGTGTCCGAGTAATACGCGTTCGCTGGATAACCGGTATTGGTGGCAGGGCAACGGCGGGGCTTGGTATACGATGATCGATTATTGGCTGCCCGGCTGTACCGCCAATCCGCTCACGCCGGCCCTGACGTCAGGCATGTGGGGGAACCTGCCGTATGGACCGCGCATCTTCTCAATGGACGTGACCGCGATCGATCCGGGGAATATGGCCGACACGGGGCACGTCATTCAGGGAATTTGTACGGGCTGTAATCTGGTGACGACCGATGGTTCTGGCTTCTGGGTGTCCAGCTCGCAGTGCACGACGAATGGCGGTAACCGTCCCGATGGCACCTGGCAGTACCTCGGCTGGGAGCATAATCTCATGCCGATCAATTACGAGATGATGTACAATCCGTACTGCAATAATCAATATGGCACAAACACCGTTGCGGGTGACTGCTCGCGCAACGGGCACACGCTGGTCGGCCGGGGCTCCGATTACGGGCTCCGCTGTTACCCGTGAGAACGGAACGGAAACCAATAAAATGAAAACAAACGCATTTGATCAGCACGAATTAGTTCAATCCGGGAAATTTGTCGTGGGATGCAACTACTGGGCCTCACATGCCGGTACCCGCATGTGGTCAGACTGGCAACCGGAGGTTGTCAAACGCGATTTACGCCGATTAGAGCAGGGGGGATTGCAAGTTCTGCGGGTCTTCCCGTTGTGGCCAGATTTTCAGCCGTTAACATTGTTGCGAACCGGCTGGGAGCCGGTGGAGTTCCGCCACGGGGAAGAATCTTTGCCAGACGATCCGTGCGGTCAAGCGGGTCTGTCTGCAGTCATGTTGGAACGGTTTGGCTTGTTTCTCGATCTGCTGGCAAAACACAATCTGCGGTGTGTCGTCGGCTTGCTCACCGGCTGGATGAGCGGCCGCCTGTTTGTTCCGCCGGCGTTCGACGGTCTCAATGTTTTAACGGATCCGGTGGCACTGCGGTGGCAGGTGCGGTTTGTGCACCACTTTGTCACTACGTTCCGTGATCACCCGGCCATTCTCGCCTGGGATTTGGGGAATGAGTGTAACTGCATGGGGTCGGCTTCCCGCGACCAGGCGTATACTTGGACCGCCTTGATTACCCAGACCATTCGCGCGGCAGACGCCACCCATCCGGTTGTTTCTGGTCTCCACAGTCTCGCGCCGACCGGTAGCTGGACTCCCTTCGACCAGGGGGAGCTCACCGATGTCCTGACAACTCATCCGTATCCCATTTTCACACCCCATTGTGATCAGGATCCTCTGAACACGATCCGCACTCTTCTCCATGGCACTGCGGAATCCCGCTACTACGCCGATCTTGGCGGCAAGCCCTGTCTGTGCGAAGAGATCGGCACGCTCGGGCCGATGATTTCCAGCGAAACCATCGCCGCCGACTTTATCCGGACTGCGCTGTTTTCGCTCTGGGCCCACGATTGTCATGGGCTGCTCTGGTGGTGCGCGGCGGATCAGGCGCATCTGACGCATGCCCCCTATGACTGGTGCACGGTCGAACGCGAACTCGGGCTCCTGCGATTGGACGGCCGCGCCAAGCCGGTCCTCAAGTCTATCAGTGCCTTCCGGGAGATGCTCGATGGATTGCCGTTTCGGACCTTGCCGCTGCGCCGCCGTGAAGCGGTGTGCATTCTGACTGAAAGTCAGGATCATTGGGGAGTGGCGTACAGCGCGTTCATCCTCGCCAAACAGGCGGGCTTTGATTTGGAATTTCAGCACTCGTCGCAGCCGTTGCGCGACGCGCCGTTCTACCTTATGCCGTGCCTCAGCGGCAGCAACATCATCGCCCGGCATCGCCTGCAAGATCTGCTCGCCAGGGTCAAAGCGGGGGCCACGTTGTATGTCTCCCTCGACAACGGGTTGCCGGATGGCTTTGAAGCGCTGACCGGGTTGGAACCGCAAACGCGCCAACGGGGCCGGCCTGCTGGTGAGATCACATTCGCCGGTGTCTCAGGGCTGACCAGCATTCCTAATCGCGGAACGTTCAAGGTCAATTTTCAACCCACACGCGCGACCGTGCTCGGGCGCGAGAGCGATGGGAATCCTGCTTTCACCGTGGCAAAGTACGGCCGCGGACGCGTGTTCTTCCTCTCCGTCCCGCTGGAACTGAATCAGACGCAAACGCCCGGCGCGTTTCACGTCGAATCGGCGGCTGCCTGCTGGCGGCTGTACCAGTACATGGCCAATGATTTCTTAAAAGATCGGGCCGTGCATAAGCAGCATCCAATGATGGGTCTGACCGAACACGTTTGCGACGATGCCAATCGGATTGCCGTGATCGTTAATTACTCGCCGCAGGCAATTCGCGAGAACTTAACTCTGACCGACGGCTGGCATCTGAATCGCGTTTTGCATGGCAAGGCACGGCGGAACGGTCCGACCATCACTGTCGATTTGGGAAAGAACGATGGATGCGTTCTTTCACTCAGCACGAAGTAAAACGGGCACAAAAATGAATTCAACCTTTTTTACAGAAGCGTACGCCCAGCTTACGGTTGCCGACCTGGAAGCTTACCACCGGGCCGTATTCTTGAACATGGAAGGTGAATTCGCGGCACAAAAACGCGTCGAGTATTACCGGGGCGTACTGCGCCATGTCGGCCAAAACGTTACAATCGGCGGCAGCGTCCGGTTCGTGAATCCACAGTGGATTTCGTTGGGCGACAATGTCCAGGTTCACGACCGCTGCACGTTGATTGCCCAATCCGAAAAAGGGATCACGCTGGCGGAAGGTGCCCGCTTGAAACACGGTGTCTATCTGGACACGGAATCTGCGACCACGGGGTATATTACGATTGGCAAACGGGTCTACATCGGGACCGGTTGTTGCCTGCATGGGCATAGCGGCTTGGAAATCGGCGACGACTCGCTGCTGGCACAGAATATTACCATCACCCCGTATTCGCATAAGTTTGCCGATCCGCAGAAAATCATCTACGCCCAGGGTGGTCACCAGCGCAAGGTAACGATTGGTCGGGATTGCTACATCGGGATGAACGTATCCGTTCTCTGGTCGGCGGACATTGGGGATGGGGCAGTGATCGGCGCCGGTTCCGTGGTTGTGCAGCCCATTCCGCCGTATGCCGTCGCTGTGGGGGTGCCGGCCCGGGTCGTGAAGAAACGTGGCGAAACAGTGGTCGCTGATTCTAAATTGCCTTCAAGTCGAACGGCCGTCCCGCCCGTTTATTAGTTGGACAGGCGTCCCGCCTGTCTATTATTCAATCTGACAGGCAAGATGCCTGTCCAACTACCGGAAAACGGGCGAGACGCCCGTTCCACTATTAAAAAACGCTCTACGAGATAAATATTATGACTGACCTCCTCTTAATTGAAGAAACGGCTGCGGGTGGACCAAAGCCCAGTCCTCTTCGATCGTGCATTTAGTCCGGACAGCTTGCAGATAGACTGGCAGATTCGGGGCGCCGAGTGGCGGGTGGACGGCGAATGGCTGACCGGGCGCAACCCAGCCAACGCACCCGGCATGGTCACATCGCGGCGTAATTATTTCGGCAATGTCCTCCTGGACTTTGAGGCGCGAACGGTCCAGCCATCCACCCATGATATTGATTGGATGTGGAACGGCAGTTGGGACGAAGCAACCAACACGCGGAGCGTGGCCTATGTTGGCGGACTGCAAGGCTGGTGGGAAGGGAAAGTTGGGTTTGAGAAATCGCCCGACTACAAGCTGAACATTGCCACCCCCTTGTTTCCGTTTGAACCGGGCCGCATTTACCGGATTCAATCGGGGAGTGTGGACGGACATCTTTTC
>Ga0118677_10009047_pt1 | contig 15714 bp, 5 predicted proteins | sample AliMusrvi5mmetaG_FD_86154 | JGI IMG/M metagenome (GOLD analysis project Ga0118677, IMG submission 86154) | reverse complement strand
TAGGTGATAACACGACCATCACCAGCCTGCTGCCGCTGGCCGTGGACGTCAGCGGGGCCTTGGGCAACCGGCCTCTAACCAGCGTGGCGGCGCGCGACCGCCGGGCGCTGGCCATGGCGGCCGATGGCACGCTGGCCCAATGGGGTAACAGCCCCAGCGCTGCGGGGACCGTGCCGGTGGCCTTGGCGTCGGGGCTGGTTGGCGTGCGCCAGATCGTCCAAGTCGCGGCGGGCGCTTATCACAGCGTGGCGTTGTGCGCGGATGGCAGCCTGGTGGCCTGGGGCGGCAATCAATACGGGGAACTGGGCAATGGCACCACGGTCGCCAGCACGGTGCCGCTGCCAGTGGACATGAGCGGCGTGCTGGCCGGCCGCACGGTCGTCGCGGTGGCGGCAGGAACCAATGTCAGCTATGCGCTGTGCGGCGATGGCACGGTGGCGTCCTGGGGATATAACCAGTACGGGCAGTTGGGAACCGCGTCCGTTCCTAACAACTGCACCGTGCCGGTGCTGGTCAATGCCGGCGGCGTGCTGGCGAACCGGCGCGTCATCGCCCTGGAGGCCGGGGACTATCACTGTCTGGCACTGTGTGATGACGGCGCGCTGGTGGCCTGGGGGAGCAATACCAAGGGCCAGTTGGGCATCAACAGCACCACCTACAGCAGCGTGCCGGTGCTGGTGGACACCCGCGGGGTGCTCGCCGGCAAAACCGTCACCGCGCTGGCGGCTGGCAGCGAAATTTCCCTCGTTTTGTGCGACGACGGCACCTTGGCCGCCTGGGGCAGCAACCAGTATGGGCAGTTAGGCAATGGCTCGAGCGTGGCAAACAGCACGGTGGCGGTGGCCGTGGACCAGTCGGGGTGCCTCGCCGGCAAGACCGTGGTGGGTATTTCCGCGGGGGTTTTGCATCTGCTCGCCCGCTGCGCCGATGGCACGCTGGCCGGTTGGGGGTCCAACGCGATCGGGGCGTTAGGCAATAACTCCACCGTCGACAGCCATGTCCCGACACCGGTGGCCGCGGCCGCCACCTTGGCTGGCGGCCGCTTCATGCAGGCCGAAGCGGCTGATAGTTTCACCACCGCACTCATCGCGCTGCCGCCGGCCGCGGCCGCCACCACCCTGGCGGCGAGCGCTATCGTGGACGCCGCGGCCACCCTGCACGCCAGCGTGGTGGCCGACGGCAGTCCGGCGCCCGTGCGCTTTGAGTACGGTCTAACCCCATCGTACGGTCTGTCCAGTGCCGCCGATCCGGCCGTGGTCACCGGCCTGGCGGCGGTGCCGGTCAGCGCGCGGGTCAGCGGTTTGCTGCCGGGCACGACCTATCACTTCCGGGTGGTCGCCGACGCCCCCGGGGGGACTGTGCGCGGTGCGGATCTGACCTTCACCACCACCACGGTGGGGGCGCTGGCCAGTCTGACGACCAGCACGGGCGGGCTGAGTCCGGCGTTTGACCCGACGCTTGAAGACTATATTCTAACTGTACCAGGGGTCGCGACGGAGGTGGTTTTCACGCCGGTGGTTGCCCCGGCTGGTGCCGCCATCACGGTCAATGGTGTGGCCACCCTTTCCGGTGCGCCGTCCGCGGCGGTGGCGCTGAGTTCCGATGTGACGGCGGTGGTCATCGCGGTGGACGCGGGTGATGGTGTGAACGCCAAAACCTATCGGATCAAGGTGAACCGTCTGCCCGCAGTGCTGGCGTTTGACGCGGCCACCACGGTGCCGGCGGAAGCGGAGCGTTTCAATGTGGCGGGCCAGCAAGCCGCGCTCGAGCTGCGCTATGCGCCGCAACCCGGCACGCTGCTCACCGTGTTGCGCAGCACCGGGCGGGAGCCGATCCTGGGCAATTTCACCAATTTGGCGCAGGGTCAGCAGATCGTGTTGGAGTATGCGGGCATGGCATACCGCATGGTCGCGAACTACTACGGAGGTAGTGGCCATGATTTGGTATTGCAGTGGGCGGATTTGCGGCTGTTAGGCTGGGGGATCAATGATACCAACCAATTTCCCGGTTGGTCTGGCAGCATCTTGAAGCCGGTGGCGCTGGATTTTGACAGCGTGTTGGCGGGGCGTTCCATCGTGGCAGTGGACTGCGGGTTCAATTTCGTCCTGGCCCTGTTGTCCGACGGCACCGTGATGTCATGGGGCAGCAACAGCGCCGGCCAATTGGGACGCGTCAGCGGAGGCGTCGGAATGGTGGACGCCAGCGGCGTGTTGGCGGGCAGGCACGTGGTCCAACTCGCCGCCGGGAGCGGCCACTCCCTGGCGCTGTGTGACGATGGCAGCGTGGTGATGTGGGGAGCGATGGGCTATGTCGGCGGCTCGGTGGACATCACACCGCTCGCCCAGCCGAGGATCGTGGCGCAAACGGGAGCCTTGGCAGGCCGCCGGGTGATTCGGCTTGCCACGGGCAACTCGACGGATCTGGCGCTGTGTGCGGACGGAGCGGTGGTCACTTGGGGCAGCGGCACTGCGGCTACCCCGGTTCTGGTGGACCGCAGCGGGGTGTTGAAGGACAAGCAGGTGGTGGCGATGGCTTCCGGTAATGACATGAGTTTCGTCCTGTGCGCCGACGGCAGTCTTGCAGGGTGGGGGACCAACTCCTACGGCAGTGTCGGTAACAACTCGACTGTTAGCCAAAGCGTGCCGGTCTTGATCAATGGCTTCGGGGCGCTGGCTGGCAAACCGGTGGTGGCCATCAGTTGTGGCCAGCAGTCCTGCCTGGCTCTCGCCGCCGATGGAACCTTGGTGGCCTGGGGCGATAACTCGGTCGGCGAGCTGGGCCTTGGCACCACCACCGGCGTTTACATGCCGACTTGGGTCAGCCGCGTGGGCGCTCTGGCTGGCAAGACAGTGGTCGCTCTCGCAAATGGCACTTTCCATTCCGCGTGTCTCACTTCCGATGGCTCGCTGGCCGCTTGGGGTGATAATTACTATGGCGAGTTAGGCATCAACAGCACTAGCAATTCCACCCTGCCTGCCTCCGTGATCACCAGCGCCGTGCACACGGGTGAACGCATCATCGGCATCGAGGCGGCTGGTTACGACTGCCTGGCCATCGTCGCCATGCCGCCACAACCAGTGGTCGAAACCCTAACTGCCACGGCGGTGGCCGACGCTTCCGCCACCCTGCAGGGCTCGGTTCGTCCCAATGACCTGGAGCTGACGCTCGCGTTTGAATATGGCCTAACCACTAGTTATGGCACGGTGGTGGCCGGCACCCCGGATTGGGCCGACGCCACTGCGGCTACCGCCACCCAAGCCACCCTCAGCGGCTTGCTGCCGGGCACCACCTATCACTACCGCGCCCTCGCCACCTCCAGCTCGCGGGTGATGCGGGGAGCGGACCGCACGTTGACCACCGGCACCGGCGCGGCGCTGGCTGGCCTAACACCCAGCGCGGGCGCCCTGATTCCCGGTTTCAGCATGGCCGGCTTCACATACGCCTGCGTGGTCCCGTATGCCACGGCCAGTATCACTCTGACGCCGCAAGCCGCCGCGTCCGATTCGATTGTTAGGGTGAATGGTGCCGTGGTGGCTTCCAGCGGCACCAGTGATCCTATCAGTCTGGCGGTGGGCAACAATGCCGTCACGGTCGCGGTCAGCTCGGCGTCCGGGGAGACCACCAATACTTATGTGGTGACGGTGACCCGCGTGCCGGAGGTGTTCCGCTTCAATGCGCCGGATGACGTGCCGGTCACGGCCGCCGGCTTCGCTCCAACTGGCATGAGCGCGCAGTTTGCCCTCGGCTTCGCGCCGCTGCCGGGGACCCGCCTCACGGTTGTTAGAAACACCGGCGCTGACCTCATCCACGGCACCTTCGCCAATTTGAGCCAGAACCAGGTGGTGGAGTTGTCATTCAATGGCGCGATCTATCGGTTTGTGGCCGACTACCGCGGTGGCAGCGGCAAGGATTTGGTGTTGGAGTGGGCAGCGAACCGCCTGCTGAGCTGGGGCGGCGGCCAAAAGGTGCCCGTCGCGGCTGACACCAGTGGCGTGCTGCATGGCCAGTCGGTGACGCAAGTCGCCGCCGGTTCCAATCATCAATTGGCGTTGCTGGCGGATGGCACTTTATTCGCCTGGGGCTCCAATTCTTATGGCCAGATCGGCACCAACGACACCACCAGCGTCGCCGCACCGGTTAGGATCAACGCCGCCGGCGCGCTGGCGGGCAAACAAGTCGTGGCGGTGGCCGCCGGTCCATACCACAGCCTGGCCCTGTGTGCGGATGGCTCGCTGGCGGCTTGGGGCAACAACTCATCCGGCCAACTCGGTGGCGGTGATGTTTCCAACAGCAAGTCGAGTCCCGTCGCCGTGGACCAGACCGGCGTGCTGGCCGGCAAACGGGTGGTGGCGCTCGCCGCCGCGACGAATGCCAGCCTGGCCTTGTGTGATGACGGCACGGTGGCCGCGTGGGGGTCTAACGCGAATGGGGTGTTCGGCAACGGCATTTATACGAACAGCAGTCGCCCGGTTTTGGTGAACACCTCGGGCGTGCTCGCCGGACACCGGATCGTTTCCCTCACAGCCGGCCAAAACCACGTCGTGGCGCTGTGCGCGGATGGCTTCCTCGCGGCCTGGGGCAGCACCAGCTCCGGCCAGTTGGGTGGCGGGACCGCCGCCAGCAACGGCTGGCCGGTGGCGGTGAATCGGACCGGTGTGTTGGCGGGCAAGACGGTGGTCGCGGTCAGTGGGGGCGGCAGCCACACCCTGGCCTTGTGTGCGGACGGCAGCGTGGCCGCCTGGGGCAGCAACGGCAACGGGCAACTCGGAGCGGCGTCGATTTCCAGCAGTTCGCTGCCCCTGCTGGTGGCGCCTGCCGGAGCGCTGGCAGGCAAAACAGTCACCAGCATCGGGGCGGGCGTGAGTCACAGCTTGGCGGTCTGTGCCGATGGCAGCATGGTGGCCTGGGGCAAAAACGACTATGGCACGTTGGGCAACAATACGACCACCGGTGGTGCCACGCCGGTAGCGGTGAGCGCGATGAATCTGCTGCCTGGCGAAGTCTTTGTCACGGCAATCAATTATCCGTTCAATGATTATAGTTTGGCACTCACGGGCATGCCCCGTTGGATCGAGCCCACCACGCTGGCGGCCACCGGAATCCGCCAGGACCGCGCCACCCTCAATGCCAGCATCAATCCCTTGGGTGCCAATGTCACGCTGGCCTTCGATTTCGGGCCGACCACCGCCTACGGCTCGACGGTGACGGCCGAGCCGGCCGCAGTGACCGGCACTGACACGGTCCAAGTGAGCGCTAATCTGACTGGCTTGACGGCCGGTGCCATCTATCATTGCCGGGTGCGGGCGCTGACCCCGGTGGGGGTGGTTTTTGGCAACGAGATGGCGTTCAGCACAAGCGCGGCGGCCACCCTGGCTGATCTCGCTCTAAGCAGCGGCCCGCTGGCCCCGGCGTTTGCCGGCAGCCTGCTGCGTTACGCGGCCACTGTGCCCTTCGCCACCACCGCGATCACCCTCACCCCGCGTGCCGCCGCCCCAGGCGCCACCATCACGGTGGCCGGCGTGGCCCTCGCCGCGGGCAGCCCCAGCGGCGCAATCCCATTGACGGTTGGGGCCAATGCGATCCCCGTCACGGTCACCGCGCCGGCTGGCGACGGGTTTCTAACATACACGGTGGTGGTGACGCGACTGCCGCAAATGTTGGAGTTTGGCGCGGCTGACGATGTCCCGGTGAGCGCGGAGGATTTTGTGGCGACGGGGATGACGGCGACTTTCGCGCTGCGTTATGCGCCAATGCCAGGAACCGCTCTGACCGTGATCCGCAACACCGGGGGCCAGCCGATCCAAGGTGCCTTTGGCAACGTCGCGCAGGGCCAGATGGTGGCACTTGACTATGCCGGCACGACCTATCATTTCGTGGCCGACTATCACGCCGGCACGGGCAATGACCTGGCGCTGCGCTGGGCCAATACCCGCGTCGCGGGCTGGGGCCTCAACACCGATGGCCAACTCGGCAATGGGCGCTTTGGCAATGGCCTCCTGCCCGTCCCAACCCAATATGGCAATGGTCTGCCGCGCAGCACCACCCTCGCCACCACTGCCGGTGCCGCCTTCGGCTTGGCCCTCAGCACCGATGGCCGCGTCGTGGCCGCGGGCGCCAACACCGTCGGGCAATTGGGCAACGGCGCCCTCACCGGCAGCCCGACACCGGTGGACGTCGATCTAACTGGCGTGCTGGCCGCCAAACGGGTGGTGGCGCTCGCGTCCGGCACGGGCATGAGCCTGGCGCTTTGTGATGACGGCTCGCTGGCGGCGTGGGGTGCCACGACCAGTGGCATGTTAGGCAATGGCACCAATGTCGGCAGCGCGGTGCCGGTGGCAGTGGATCAAACGGGGGTCCTGCTAGGAAAACGGGTGGTCGCCATGGGAGCCGGGGCTGCCCACGCCCTGGCATTGTGCGCGGATGGCTCGCTGGCGGCCTGGGGGGTAAGCTACCCTGCGGGGAGCGGGGGCAACACCGCCTGGCGGCCGGTGACCATCCCGCTCACCGGGGCCTTGGCCGGCAAGCAAGTCAGCGCGATCGCAGTGGGATCCTATCACAATCTGGGGCTGTGCACTGATGGCACGTTGCTGGCCTGGGGCACCGGCGATTCCGGCTGTCTGGGCGATGGCGCCACCAGCTCCTCTAGCAGCCCCGTCGCCGTCGATATGAGCGGCGAGTTGGCCGGCAAAACCGTCACGGCCATCGCCGCGGGCGGAAGACACTCGCTGGCGCTGTGCTCGGATGGCACGCTGGTGGCTTGGGGCCTCAACGACAAGGGCCAGCTCGGCAACAACAGTATCACCAATGCGTCACGTCCGGCACGCGTGGTGCCAAACGCAGCGCTCGCCGGCAAGCGCATCACCGCCCTGACGGCTGGCAGCCAGCACAGCATGGCGCTGTGCGCCGATGGGTCCATCGTCGCCTGGGGCAACAATGCCACTGGCCAGTTGGGCGACAATAGCACGACAACCTGGGCGGTGCCGAGAACCGCGCTGCTTTCGTCACTGGCGGCTGGCGAGCGCGTCACGGACCTGTGCTTCGGCGCCACCGGTTCCCACAGCCTGGCCATTGTCGCCATGCCTCTGCAAACCGCAAACCCGCTCGCGGCCACGGCCATCACCGGCCTCAGCGCCACCTTGCACGGCACGGTCAATGCCCGCGACAATGCCGCCAGCGTGGCGTTTGAGTATGGCGTGGATGAAAGTTATGGCATCACCAGCGATGGCGCGGTGCCGGCGGCAGTCGCGGGTAAAATTGACACCGCGGTCAGCGTCACGATCGCCGGACTGACGCCGGGCACCCTCTATCATTACCGGGTGGTTGTCTCGAGTTACGGTGGAGTGGTTAGAAGCGCGGACATGACCTTCACCACCCTCAGCGACAATGCGTGGCTGGCGGGGCTGGGACTGGATGGCGGTTCCATCGCGCCGGTGTTTGAAAAGCACAACCTTGAGTATCTGGCCTCGGTGCCGTTTGCAACCACGGCACCGACAGTGACGGCAACCACGGATCATCCGCGTGCCACCATGCAAGTCAATGGCACGCCGGTGCACAGTGGCACGGCGAGCGCTCCGCTCAGTCTGGCGCTTGGCAACAACACGCTCACCATCGTGGTCACGGCGGAGGACGGCATTGCCACGCGAACCTATCATATCATCGTGAACCGACTGCCGCAGAACTTTGTGTTCAAATCCGCCAGCGATGTGCCGCTGACGACCGATGGCTTTGCCGCGGGCGGCAACCCGATCAATGTGATCCTCAACTATCCGCCGACTGTAGGAACCACCCTAACCTTGGTCAACAACACCGGACTTGGCTTCATCTTCGGCAGGTTTGCCAATCTGGCGCAGGGGCAGCGGGTGACCTTGAACTACGGCGGCGCGGGCTATGACTTTGTGGTCAGCTACTTTGGCGGCACCGGCAATGATCTGGTTTTGCAATGGGCCGAGACCAAATTGGCGGCCTGGGGAGCTAACGGTTTCGGCCAGTTGGGTGACAATTCGACCACCCGCCGTTTGTTGCCGACCCCGATCGATGACACTGGCGTGCTGGCCGGCAAGACGATCATCGCGGTTGCCGAAGGCTACCTCAGTAGTCTGGCACTGTGCTCGGACGGCACGCTGGCCGCATGGGGATACAATGTGTATGGTCAGTTAGGCAACAACAGCGCCGCGCCCAGCAGTGTGGCGGTGGCGGTGGATCGCACCGGCGCGCTGGCCGGCAAGACGGTCATCGCAATTGCCGCCGGGCCGTTCCACAACCTGGCGCTATGCTCGGACGGCAGCTTGGCAGCGTGGGGTTACAACAACTATGGCCAGTTGGGCAGCGGCGACACGGTGACAAGCCGGGTGCCGGTGTTAGTGAAGCCAGGCGGGGCGCTTGCCGGAAAACAGGTGGTGGCGGTGGCGGCAGCGGCATACGGCAGTTTCGCGCTGTGCGACGATGGCACGCTGGCCGCCTGGGGCTACAACGACGAGGGCGAACTGGGCGACGGCAGCACGATCGGTACCATGATTCCGGTGGCGGTGGACATGTCCGGCGCGCTCGCCGGCAAACGGATTGCCTCACTGTCCGCGGGCCAGTATCACACACTGGCGCTTTGCACCGACGGCACGCTGGTCGCCTGGGGTTATAATAATCGCGGCCAGCTTGGCAACGACAGCATCCTATCTAGCAAAACGCCGGTGGCGATGGGTGCATTCGGCACGCTGTCCGGCAAGACGGTGGTGGCCATCCGCGCCAGCGGCGCGCACAGTTTGGCACTGTGCGCCGATGGCACGCTGTCCGCTTGGGGCTGGAACAAATTCGGTCAGTTAGGCGTGCCCGGCAGCACGCAGAGCAATATTCCCGTGGCCATCGACATGGCGGGCGTGACGGCCGGCACCACTCTAATGCAAATCGCGCTCGGGGGCAGCCACAGCCTGGCACTCTGCGCCGACGGGTCCATCGCCGCCTGGGGCGACAGCGCCAACGGTCAGTTAGGCAACAACAGCACGACGCCAAGCACGGTGCCGGTCGCGGTGGACCGGAGCGGGTTGGATGCGGGCGCGCGCTGCATGATGGTGGTCAGCGGTTCGGCTGCGCTTCACAACCTGGCCGTGATCGCACTGCCGTATGTTAGCGTCATGTCGCACGATGCCTGGCTGCAAGCCGCGGCCGGCACGGATTCCAATCACAATGGCATTTCCGACCTGATTGATTACGCCTTCGGATTGGATCTCGCTGCAAACGGCGCAGCGCAACTGCCGCAGGGCCGGAGAATCGGCGGTAACCTGGTGATGAGTTTCACCCAACCCGCGGGAGTCTCCGGCATCACCTACGGCGCGGAGTGGAGCGCGACGTTGCTGCCGGGAAGTTGGACGGACGTGCCGGATACCGGAAACGGCGATGATCACATCTTCGCCGTGCCAACGGGTGCGGAAGGGAGATTGTTCATGCGGCTGAAAGTGACGGGGCGGTAGGGGGGGCATTCTAACATAAGCGTGTCGCTTGGGGGGCACAGCCGTGCTCGGCTGTGGGGTGAACTCCCCCGAACGCATTCTGACGAATGCGCCTACTTGGGGGGCACAGCCGTGCTCGGCTGTGAGGTGAACTCCCCCGAACGCATTCTGACGAATGCGCCTACTTGGGCGGCACTGCCGTGCTCGGCGGTGAGGTGAACTCCCCCGAACGCATTCTGACGAATGCGCCCACGGTGAAATGCAGGCTCACTCGCCGCCGCCGAAACGGGTCACGATCCACTCGTTGTGCATCGAGTTGAGCGGGACGCCGCAGTACTGGCACTTGAGGTCGAGGGTGTCGCCTACCGCGCCGCTGCAATTCGGGCATTGGTGCTGATAGAGCGCGCCCTTGTTAGGAGCTGCTGCGGCGTCCCGTTCGAGCGTCATCACATAGCCGTCGCGGACTTCCTCCCCATCTAACGGAACGAATCCGTCGCCGGGCACCATGCGCACGCGTTGGAGGGTGGCGGTGAGGCCGACGCTGAGCGCATGGCGGCCGTTGACGCGCTTGGCATCGAGCAGCACGGCCTCGTTGAGATAGAGGCGGTTGAAGATGATGTTGTCCTGCGGGATCATTGCGGTGATGGCGGCCAGCGCGTCGTCGGACACGAAGCGGCGCACCACGGCCGGATTGCGGGTGGCGAGGGCGGTCATGATTTGCATGAACGCGTTGCTGGCCTTGTCCTCGATGAGTTGCACCGCCAGGTCCGGCGCCTCGCGCGTGAGTTCGGCGATCGCCTCAGGCAGTTGGGGCGACACGCGGGCGGCCATCTCGCTGGCGCGACCGTAATCGTCCTCTTGGGTGATTTCGGCGAGCACCCAATCGAACTCGCCGCTGTTGACCATCACCTGGCAATACGCGCAGCGGCAGAGTTCCCCCATGTCCGGCGGCAGTGGCGCTCCGCAGGACGGGCAGCCATACTTTTGCTGGGTGACGTCACCCGCGGCGGCGCGTTCCCGTTTGCGGATAAAGGACCAGTATTCGACGAACGATCCATCGCCTTCGGTGTCGAGCGAATGATCGAGTTCGCAGACAAACGCGTCGTGCATCGCGGCCTCGACCCGGACCTGGAGCACGTCGTATTCGCCGTCCCGAGTGGCGGCGACGGGCTCGATGCGCAGGACCCGGACGTTATCCAACTGGTTGCGCTGCTTGAGCTGGGCCATCATTTTGAACTGGGTGGCGAAGCGCTGATAGATGCCGTCGGAAATGTTGGGCCGGACGGCGGCCAGGCTTTGGGCGGACCAGGCGGCTTGGATTTTGACGACCGCGTCGCTCACTTTCTGGCGGAACGCCGCGGGGTCGAAGTCGGGGTTGGCGGCAAGGAAGGCTGCCAAGCCCTCGCGATCCTGGTCGGGCGGCGGCAGGGACGGCGGCGTGCCGCTGCCGCCAGCCAGCCGGTTTTTCTTGGCGCGGGCCATGAGGACCATGACGACGATGAAGAGCACGATGAAAATGATGAAGCAGCAAAGGCCTGAAAGGCCGCCGCCCGAGCCGCCGGAACCCGAGGATGAACTGTGGGAAGAAGACCCGCCGCTGCTGCTGTGGCTGCTCGAATGCCCGCCGCCGCCGCTGTGCCCGCCAGCCCCGCCCGCGCGGGCCGCCAATCGGGTCAGCACGCCCAGGGCAAGCCATAAACCGGTTGCAAGCAGAACGACAGGACGCCGATGGTCGGGGAAACGTTTCATGTTGGGCGAAGTCCAACGAAAATCGCCCCCCGCTGGCAAGCTGAAACCGTGGAAAGGGGAAGAACGAGAGAAGTGTTATCGGTTATCGGGGCAGGAGCAATGAACCTCCGATTGCTCACTTGTCCTGCAACCCCGGTGCGGGGAGCGGGTGTGCCGAATCGTGCTCAAGATTGCGGCTGCCGCTGGGATTCAGCCAGTATCGCATCTGGGTTAGGACTTTGCCATAGTGGTTCGGAGCGAAAAAGGCGTAGTCCTCGGCCTCATGCCAGCGGCCTTGGTGGCTGCGCACAAAGAATCGAAGCGGCGCTCCAGGATCGCCGCGGGCCAGGTCGGCCCCGTCGTGCCCGTAGCTGAACTTGATCGAGTGAGCGTAGCCGCTTGCCGGTGCCTCAAACATGAAAACATCGGATGGATTCGCCATGACCACGCCGCCATCGGGTTCGAGTGCTTCAACCGTCACCTCCCACCGCGGCCCCTGGGAGGTTGCGATGGCGCTGACCATCATGCTGACGGAGCGGAATGCCTGGGGTGCCGCGCCAACCATGAGTTCGGGACCATTGAGCCCGGAGGTGTCACCGCCGATCTCCAACGGTTCGGGGTGGACAAGTTTCCACAGGTGGAACACCTCGGGGCGGGACCGGTTCGGTGTGAAGACCTTTTCCGGGTTGCCGATGTACACGTACCGGTAGCGATACTTGGCTCCCGGCCATCTCGTCCCGGCTTGATAGGCCGATGGCAGCACATAGCCCTCTTTGCCAAGCGCGTCGATGTCCAGAGTCATCCCCGTGCCCCCGTCAAACATGAAGGTTCCGTCCGCGGCGGATTTTGTCGTCAATAACTCGTATTCCCGATACCCGCTCTCGGCCTTGACCATTCTCAATGTGGTTAGGGCGACCGTGATGTTCACACCCTCCAGGGGAGCCTTGTTCTGGTCCACCACCTTCCCCCAGAATCGAACGCGGCCGTCGATGCCCCGAGCGAGCGAGTTGTTTCGAACCACACTCACCGCTTCCTCAAAACCCCGACGGACACCCGGGACGAACCCGAGCGCAACCAGCAGCACAAGGAAGACCGTCAGCACGCAGGCGATCCCGCTGGAAAATCCGGGTGGCTCACGAGACTTCGGGGGTGATTTTCGGCAAAGGGTCATTGGGTCAATCTCGGCTCGGGCGGCGGGCGTGCCGCATCGCGATCAAGCTTGCGACCGCCGCGCGGATTCGTCCAGCAGCGAATTTTGCCAAGTGCCACGCCGTTGCGGCATCGAACTCCTGTCAGTCATGTTTGGGGAGTCCCCCACAAAAAAGACAGTTTTTTCTTTCATGGTCGGGCCGGGGCGTGTATGCTTGCGCGCGTGACCGCGTGACTCATCCCTTCCAAAGCCTTGACCAGCGGCTCACCGGCAGCGTGCCGTGGCCAGTCACCGGCACCCACCTGCCATGAACGAAATTCCTCCAGATCTGAGTCTGTTTTTCGGACGATTCCACCCCTTGCTGGTGCATCTGCCGATTGGCTTTCTGGTGTTGCTGGCCTGCCTCGAAACCCTCTCGCACTGGCCTCGCTTTCACAAACTGACGGCCGCCCGCGGCAGCGTGCTCGCGCTGACCGTGCCGGCCATCGTCCTGAGTGCCCTGTGCGGGTGGCTGCTGGCGCGTGGTGGCAGCTACGACGGGAGGCTCCTGGAGTGGCACCAGTGGGCCGGCTTCGGCGTGGCTGGCGCGTGCCTGCTGCTCTTGGTCTTGCATTGGCTCAAGCGGCGCACGGCCTACGACGCCATGCTCGCGGTGACGCTGCTAGGCCTGTTGGTGACCAGCCACTGGGGCGGCTCGCTTACCCATGGCAGCGATTACCTGACCCGCTACCTGCCGGCGCTGGAACGGCAAATCGGTGCGGGCCGGCCTGTCGTCCCGCCCACCGCCGCGCCCGCGGTGTCAGGCGCGAGTGCGGTCGAGAAATCCGCCTACGTGACGTTGGTGCAGCCGCTGCTGACAGCCAAATGTGTCTCCTGCCACGGTCCGGACAACGCCAAAGGCGGCTTGCGCCTGGACAGCTTGGAAGCGATGATCAAGGATCCCAAGTTCGGCCCGGAATTGGTGCCCGGCAACGCCGCCGCCAGCAGGTTGAGCATGCGCCTCGAAGTGCCGCTCGAGGAGGAGGGGCGCATGCCGCCGGCGGGCCAGGCGCAACTGACGCCCGACGAGATCGCGCGCTCGGGAATCGAGGCAAGGTAGCAGCGTTACTCTGATCAACAAATGCTGGCACCATGCGTCGTTGGATCAGCCCATATCGCCCCAGAAGGACGGACTGAGACTCAACCGAGCGGGTGTGAAATCACGGTCGCAACTACGAGCACGTCCACCAAATCTTGCTTGAGCGTGCGACCACAGCCTTCAGATGCCAGCCGGCTGAGGCTCCCTGCCTGAATCTGGCTGACCGGGTCTATTGCAGCGACCTCCGTCTCCGTCGCTAAATGATTCTGAGCAGGATGGGTGTCCCCGACCAGTGCCGTGCTGTCCATAACTTTTTCAAGGCTCGTGTCGTCGTGCATATTCATTTCGCCGCGATAATTTACAAGGCCTTCGTAAGTCTTGCACGGGCCAACTGTTTTGTCAGCACTGTTTTCACATACCAAGCGTGTCAAATGTCGTTTCGCGAACAACAAGTCACCGTCAGGATCCTTCGCTGCAACGGCCCGTGATCTTACATCTCGTGTAGAAACGGTCGAAGGCATCCACGTGCAATCACGGCTTCGAGTCGAATATATGTCGCATGGTTCATCGGGTTCAACCTAGTCCTTGGGCAGTCTTCACGGCTATCGCGGAAATTCTTCGATCACAATGCAGGGTGAGGAATCCGGAGCGTAATGAGTCGATGTGGATATTGATCCTCGCGGACGGATGGAAGCGCTCCCATGTTGTTCCCATGTAGTCCCGAGCGTTGTTCGTTAGGCGCTTGGCATGATCCATGTTCTATGGTTTGATGACACAAAGAAAAAATGCTCCAGTTTCTAGCCAACGGTTTTTGCAAGGGCGCGGTGATCGCACTCGTGGCGTTGGGCTTTGGCCTGATCTACACCACGACTCGGGTTTTCCACATCGCCCATGCCGCCATCTACGTGTTGGGCGCATATGCGCTCTATGCCGCGATGATTTGGCTGAAGTTACCGCTTCCCGTCGCTGTTGGATTTGGCATCCTCGTCGCCGTCATCGCTGGGATGCTGGTGGACTGGTCGGTATATCAGCCCCTGGCGAAACGTTCCGCTTCGTCCGCCGTCGTTTTGATCAGTTCGCTAGGCGTGCTGATTGTCTTCGAAAACCTGATCGCCCTTGGCTTCGGCAACCAGACCCAAATCCTGCGGGCGGGTGTCGAACGGACTGTTTCAATTGGCTCCATCATTCTCACGCAGGTCCAAATCTCCCAGGCAATCGTCGGTATAACGCTCACTGGAACATTCTTGCTCTTCCTTAAGCACACCCGCACTGGCCAACTCTGCCGGGCGATCTCCGATGATGAAACCCTCGCCTCGGTTCTCGGGGTGCGGGTCAACCGCATCCGCCTCCTCGCCTTCGGCCTCGGGTCGGCTTTTGCCGCGATCGGTTCAATGCTCGTCGCGCTCGACGTGGGGATGGACCCGCATGTCGGATTCTCCGTTGTGCTCACCGCTGCCGTCGCCTGCATCATCGGCGGACTCCGCAACTTCCTCGCTCCGGCTGCGGGCGGAGTGCTGCTGGGCCTCACCCAGAGCCTTGTCGTCTGGCGCACCTCGGCCAAGTGGGAGGAAGCGGTCACTTTCGGAATTCTGATTTTCTTTCTGATCTTCCGCAGACAGGGATTGTTCGGCGTGGCCAGACGGGCGGAGGAGACAGCATGAACTACCTCTACCACATTCTGATCATGATCTGCCTCTACGCCACCCTGGCGCAATCGTTAAATCTCGTGGTCGGGTACGGGGGCTTGCTCTCGCTCTCCCATGCCGCGTTCTACGGTCTTGGAGCCTACATCGGGAGCCTGCTCATGATGCAGGCCCACTGGCCGTTTTTTTTGAGCCTCGCCACTGCGGTGGTCGTCGTGGGTGTGCTTGCGTGGCTGGTCTCCATTCCTGCCATCCGGCTACACGGCGATTTTTTCGTCTTGGCTACACTCGGGTTCCAAGTGATCGTCTTCGCCGTTCTCTATAATTGGGTGGATGTCACCCGTGGTCCCTACGGTATTCCCGGAGTGCCCCGTCCCTCGGTTTTCGGCATTTCAGTCACTTCACAACCTGCCTTCTTGGTGCTGGCTATTGTCGCTGCACTCGTGTGCTGTGGAGTCCTCTGGTTACTGTTGTCGTCGCCTTACGGGCGCACACTCCAGGCGGTTCGTGAGGATGAAATTGCCGCCGCCTCGCTCGGCAAAAATGTAAATGCCTACAAGCGGTCAGCCTTTGCTTGGGCTGGGGCTATCGCGGCAGTGCCGGGCGTCCTGTTTGCAACCTACTCAAGCTATATTGACCCCACCAGTTTTGGCTTGGAGGAATCTATCTTTGTTC
>Ga0118677_10009046_pt1 | contig 15717 bp, 8 predicted proteins | sample AliMusrvi5mmetaG_FD_86154 | JGI IMG/M metagenome (GOLD analysis project Ga0118677, IMG submission 86154) | reverse complement strand
AAAGCACCTTTTTTTACGGATTTATGAAATATAGAAATACGATATGGTTTTATAAGACAAAAAGAGCCTAAAAACAGGGGTGTTTCGCATCCCTTTTCGTCGTCTCATCAAACGACCGTTTAAAGAGACAGAGCGAAGGCAGGAACAACCAGATGGGGAATAGCAGCATCAAGATAATCTTGTTAAGAGCGTGAGGTATCGATAAAACGGCAGTTGGCTGAATTCCCGGTCGGCATAAATTGAACAAGTTCACCATTTCATCGATATCCAAGATTACTATACAGTAGCGATTAGAGGATATTATTTTACATTACACTATCCTTGATCACTCAATTTATGGTCCGTCTCAAAACCTATAACAATAAAAGAATCATTATCTCGATATCCATGACAACGTATTTTTTTTGAAGCTCTAAATTTATCTGTTTTTATATGCTTGTATCCACTACCAATATTCCCATTATATGCCTTATAGTCTAAGCCCTTGTCGCATAGAATTTGATCCCATGACAATTCTTCGAATTTCCTAAATGTGCTAAGAAAAAGAGATTGGTCAACAGATTGAATACCAGCAAACCCCATTTTATCATCAACCTTCGTAAAATCAAGTTTACCTTTATAAAATCGTGTTTTAACATATAATTCAAAAGAGATCGACTTATTATTCCAAAGTAGTTCTGCGAGTGCACCTGAATAGGTTAAATTCAATAATGAGACATTTAATTCATTACGAATAATATTCAATGGATCAATAGAGACTGATGATGAGATAAAAGAAACAACTATTTTATCTCTTTCACAGGCCTCTGCTGGAGAACTCCCATTGATATTTACTCCCTCAAGAACGTAATTTATGTCATTTATCTGCTTGCTTTCATTATCCCAATAAGGATCGCGTGTAAGCTCTATAATTGCGGATTTCAGTCTACGAACTTCATCTGTATTACGATAAGTGCCATGTGTGATAATAGAATAAAGCGAATTATCTGGTATTGGCATAGTAGCCCATACATCACTTTTTTTTAGGAGTGTCATCGATAATTTCTGCATTTCCGAAAGTACTCCTAGAAATGGATAAAGCCCATTATTGATAAAAGCATCTATATCAATAAATTGGCCATGCAAAGATAGTTCATTAAAAAGTATTTCCATTTCACAACCTAAGAATTTGATCAAGGTCATCATCGAACTGATCAAACAGACCTTTTGGATGCGTCATAACACGACCATGCTCATTAAGTTTAATAACTGTGTTTTGCGAAAGTGCGTTTTCATCAAGTTGGAAAAAATGAACAGCAACATCAGTGTTTAGAATTTCTTGTTTTACAATTGATTTACGAATGCCATTGAATACATGGTCACTATGTGTTTCAAGGATAACTTGAATTCCTGCATTTGCAGCAAAACAAAGAAACTCAGTAAGATCCGATTGTGCCTTAGGATGTAGATGGATTTCCGGATTCTCAATTACAACAATATCTCCAGGTTGTGCGCTTAGGCAGGATACGAGTACTCCGATAGCATAACTGACCCCAGAGCCCATATGATAGGGACGAACAGGCTTGCCATTTCCAAGAGAAAATTCCAAAGAAAAGCTATTGCTGAGTCCGAGGTCTTTGATAGTATTCTTAATGCCAAATAGTTCAGCTAGCCAATAATTTACTTGATGTTCAAGTGTCACACTAGCAGAATCAGCGATTAGTGAAGGTGTAACCTCTCTCTTACGGTTTTTATTTAAAAAATCGATTATATACTCACCCTTGTTTCCGAGAAAGTTGACCCGATCAAAATTCTTTAGGTATAAATCCTCAGGGCCGATTCTATTAGCAGGAAGATAATATACGTGCTGCTTGTCAAGGCTTAATAGATTTTGAATAGAAATGGATTCATCAACAAAAGTAACAGCAACATCATTTCTATCGTCATCAACTGAGCTAAACTCTGCTAGGAATTTATCCGTCCCACATACGGCACCTACTCTGAACATTCTGGCATTGATCAGATGATTACGACACTCATCAAAAGCTCCTAATCGTAACCACATTCCATTAAGTGGTGATGAAGAATTTTTGACCGCATTGTTACACAACAAAAGAAACGCTTGAATAGCAGAAGATTTGCCAGAGGAATTTGTCCCAGAAAAAATATTTATCCGTTTCAGTTCTATTTCGACATTTTCGAAACATTTGAACCCCAGTATGTGAAGTGATTCAAGCATTTTTTATCTCCTTAATGATCTTCTCGATAATTTCAAATCGCTTCTTAACACTTATATTGCTATCAACGATATATGTCGTACTGCGAACAAAATCTTCATCAGTAAGAATTTTATTAAACTCGTATTTTATTTTGCCATATTTTATTTTTGGTAGATCAATTAATTCGATGAGTAAATAACTTACCGTTTCAAATAGAGCCATACTAATAGGGCGACGTGGGCCATTTCCTTTTTTGGGTAAACGAAAACAGCCTTGGCCCAAGACTACTTCGTACGCTTTCATCGTTCTATCAAACAACTGTGGAAATTGCTCGCAGAATAAACTTCCGGATTGATCATTAAGGAATGTCATCGTTTTACCAAGAAAGTCTTCAAGATCACTGCGATATTCAACTAATGGAAACCCTTTTTCCTTAACAGATACAAGGCGCTTTTTGCGCCAAAGGTAAAATCCGATAAATCGAAGAACAAGATATTTGTCTTTCATTCGATCAGGTTTTATAGCATTTTCAGTTGCTTTTTTGAAACTTTCAAATCCTACTAGCTTATTCAATAGTTTGGTAGAGGCACCTTGATAGATAGCATTCCTCATCTCCTGATTATTTAACCTTGTACCTCCACGATTAACTCGATCAAACAAATCAAAGGTGACTCTATCCTGAGTTGGTGGTTTTATAACATGTAATGTCAGCGGACAATCTTCGATTTTACTTTGCTGAGCCTGTGTTAAATATTTGTCAAATCTGCTCCCGCTTTTCGTGCTCTCGCTAAAATAAGCTCCATTTAGTTCTCTCAAAATATTGAGATTTTGAAGTGTGAATTCATGACTCATAAATTGAAAAAGAGTCGTCAAGCGTTGGCGCCCATCCACGATTATATAAACCCCTTTTTCATCTTCTTTTACATAAATAAGAGGAAGAGGAATACCCATAAGAATTGATTCAATCAATTCGCTTTTTTGCTTTGAGGACCAAACGGCATGTCTTTGAAAATCAGGATCAAGTTTGATTAGGGGTGGAATTTTATCAAGCTTACGCTTTAATTGAAAAACGGATGCGCTTTCTGGAACAATGTTAACAATAGCATCAGGATAAATGCTTGTTGTATCGGGCTCAACTGAAGTTGAATTATCTCTAAATTCTGCGCCAAGAGTTTCTTCGCCCTCAAATGTATCTTCCGTATTAGGTTTTTGTTCTTCTAGTGGAATCATTATTGTATCTATAGGTGTCGAATTATTTCAATAATAGTACTTTGGATAGTTTAGGATGGATTATTATTACAATTGAAATCCATCATTAATCTGCTCAATTTTAAGGGAATATAACGATTAGATTCTTTTTTTTGCATTTACTTCCGCTGTTATTGTTAAAATACGATAATAAATAGACTGCATAATCAAAATCGCGCAGCGATTCTCATCGTTTATGTAGCTTTTATTCTAGTCCATTATATAAGCCATCAAAAACGTAACATCCGCAGCCGTCTTTAGCCTACCACCATTACGCCTTCTTGCTCTTGCTGCTGTCAAGTCCTGCTTTGTCACGTTCATGTATTTAACATTTACCTCTACTCTACTCCCAAGTCTTATTCTTAAATCTTAAATTCGCAGCATTTTCAGATACAGCCCGTTTGATCTGGTCGGAGACTCCCTCAGGGAAATCAGCACTAATCTCAACACTGACTTGTATTTTCGCCGTCGGATCGCTCGCGAGGACACTGATTATCTCTTCAGCAATCTCAAGTAGACGAATTCTGGCAGTAGCCGCACTCACGTCAGCGGTGCCGATAAATGTTTTCGACTTCGTTTCGCTTGTTGTTGTTTGTGTTGTTCCGGGGCCCACCTGAATAGAACCGGGAGGATTATTTAGCGTGGTCGTTCCTTCGCCCAACTTGCCTGGAAATGGTAACATCGGCGGTTTTGGCGTATGTTCCTCTTCATACTTTCTTGCAGTTCCCGGTTCGATCAACAGCAACGTCTCATCGAGCTGCACGTTGGCATCGCCAAATTTGAACCCCTCATACGTCCCTTCAGAGAGACCGTATGATGTACCATAAAAATCCCTGCTGCCAGCCCCTTTGACAATCGCCTGTTCCAGAACGTTACGGGTTTTCAAGCGTGGCAAATAGAGATAACGCAGCGTATCTTCCCAAAAATCCATGGCACCGCAGTAAGGCTTATCCGCCTTCCAGTAGAGCTTTTTCAGTTCATCCCGCAGATGTATCGGTGACCATGTGGTAATCACCAGTTCAGTATCAATACACACCCGTTCAATCTCTGAGCAAAGCGATGCACCAACGGTGTTAAGCGGATAAACCTCCACGATGGGTTTGGGATCCGTGGGGTTATGCTGCGCAGGGCAGAGCAGCCATTTGTAGCACTCCCGAGCAACACGCAAAAGCACCTCTTCCGCTCCCAGCAGCTCCTTTCTTGCTTGTTGCGTCTGAAGATTGTCAAGCACCAAACGCATCCCATCCACATCTTCCACAATGGATTTCCAGGCCAAAGTAACACGAATTGAATCGCGGAGCCGGGCAAGCGCACCATGATCAGGCGCAAGAAAAATTAGCCTATTTCCCTTATAGCGCGGCTTTGCTCCGTTGTTCCGGACATGGTCGAGCATGCCATCAAAGGCGAATCGTGACTCTTCCCGTGAATAATGCTGCTCTGGTGACAGCACAATAAGGCGAAGGGAACTATCATCTGGCACATCACTGTGCGGAGTAAATATATGGGTACCGTCAAAAAAGGAAGCACTGCCGACAAGCTTCTTGAGAGCTTCGGCCATGCGGCCACGCACCTCATTTTTATCGTCAAAGCGCATCTTCCGCTCCTCCATCTCCCGCCGCAGATTAGCTCTGGTATCAAACCAATAACGTGTCGCCTCTTTAGTCTTGTCGCCAGAGGAACTCAGATAGTGCAGTTGGTTTGCCAGTCGGTTAAGAACATCGGAATAAAGAGAGGATGTTTGCCCCGGCTGGAGACAACCCAGCAGTACTCGCGCTCGATCAAGCCCACGGATGCCGGGTCTCATGGTTACTGAGGATGGCGCACTGCCCAGAAAAACCGTCCGAGCAACTCGACGGGCGGCCTGAACGGAGCCAAAGCGAGTCTCGTTTGCTTCCAATACGGTAGTCTCAGCACGCTCGCCATCAATATCTCGATCAATCACCGGATCCCAACCAGGGCCAAGATAGTAGATCAATTCATTACGTGCGCTCCCGTCATAAAGAGGAATACTGGCAGGAAGAATCATCAAATCCTTGTTATTGTCCTGCCACAACCGATAAATAACCTTGGCCAACAATTTCAGGACGCCACGTGTGCGCTGAAATCCTTCTATGGTTGTCCACTCCTCGTAGAGCTGCGTGAATACTTCCGGATGAATAGGATAGCTTTGCACCATCCGATCATAATAACGGGCCTCCTGTGTTTCCTGTGGCACCTTGACACCCTCAGCGATATAGGCATCAGCAAAGGCACGGCAGACTTCATCACGGCCATTAATATCCCGAATTGTTTCAAACAACCTCCGCCTGACAATTTCGAAAGCCTCCTCTGGCGCAACAGTCTTCCAAAGAGCCTGAACGCGATTAAAAACCGATTCCAGCGCCTGCAATGCAGCTACACCCCTTGGTCCACCAGCTTGACTGTTGGATTCCGGCAACGAAGCAAGCACTACGGCATTGGGCACAAGCTTAGCCGCTTCAGTCAACGATTGAATAAAGGAGAGATTACTGTCGTAGGTACCACCGCTAAGCGGCTGGCTCTCCACAAAATTACGGATATAGACAACCAGTTCATCGAGCAGCAAAACGCATGGCGCAAACCGGGTCAGCAACGCGCAAAGCAGATCCTTTCCCGGTGAAGTACCGTTTGCATCAGCCTGTTGGACCAAAGCAAAACCTTCAGCCCCACCAAGTTGCCATGCAAGTTCACCCCAAAGCGTGCACACCGCCTGCTCGCCGTGCATCCACGGTTGACCAGAAGAGTGGGCCGTGCCATCAAGCACGGCTACACTTGCCAGCGGCACGTCCATTACCCCTGCCTGATCAAGCAGTAATGGAATTCCAGAGAGGTCACCAAGTGCGCAGTGACGAGTGGCCAGATGGTAAACAGCAAGCATCGTATGCGTTTTTCCGCCACCGAAAGAGGTTTGTAGTTGAATAACTGGCTCACCGCCCTTGCCATTAAGCCGCTGTGCTACCTGGGTGAGCAACTTACCCATCCCTTCTGTGATAAAGGTTCGCTCATAAAAGGCTTTGGCATCACCATATTCCGGAGTTGCTCTTCCCGTCCACACAGCAGTCAGGTCGGCAGCAAACTCGGATTGCTGGAAAGTGCCTTTCAGCACATCCGAGTGCGGTATAATAATTTCACGCCAGGGTTTCAGGCTCATGAGTTATCCTTCAGTTATCAAAAAGTGACAGTTGCGGATCAGACGGTTTTGGTATGCTGTTGGCAACGGATTCAATGCCGGTCCAGCTTGTGATGAGTTCGTTATAGGCTCGGGCATCTTCGGCCTGTCCGAGGCGTTCGCAGAGCGTGTAAAGACGGTATGCGAGCTGTCGGACGGCTTCAGCTTTGCCACCAAGTGCCGCAAGCAGTGCACCGGAGGCTGATTCGCCTCCTTGTTTCAGTGCTCGAATAAGTTGATGCAATGCTTCCCAGACCGGGGTTCGCTTGTCGGTACGCGGATCCCAATCGGTAGGATACTCCGCCCATTTGAGCAAGCGGACTTTACCACTGCCGCTTTGAAGCACACCGGCCTCTTTCATGGCGTCAACACTGGTTGATTTTGAACGGGCCAATACATCAGCTTCGCCGAAAAGGTTTTCATTCCAGCCATATTGCTCAAACCAGTGAAGGCAGAACTGGGTATCGGCATCGAAGTCATCCTCGGCAAGGAAACGGTTAATGAGCTGGAGGGCCGTGCGCACGCTCATGGGAGAGCCGTCGGCTTCCAGAACTGCTGAGTATTTGGAAAAGACCGCCATGCCAGGGCCGATAATGGCCTGCGACAAATCCACCGGAGCAACGGGCGAGCGATCATCGCCGGAACCTTTGGTCATCTCGTCAAGCGCCTCTGGCAGCACACCGTTCAACTCGCGGATGAACTCGCGGCGGGAAACGGAAGGTGCAGCTGCTGGGCGCATGCGACAGACAAGAACGATGCTAGAAGCGAGTGCGTTAGCCTCTGAGCCGATCATACGTCTATCCAGCTCTGTTCGCATAGGCCATGTACCTGTCAAAGCAAACCCAGAACGAAGAACAGCATCAAGAAAAGTTTCCCAGCCAGGTGAGACAGTTCCCGACTCGTTGTCCGTTTCAGATTGTTTAAAAGCATAATAGATTGTAGTAGGATAAGCAGGATGTGACTGTTCTACTAATCGACGCATGGCTTCTGTCATCCCAGTAAGAAAAAATACTTCCGCTGTTTTCTTGTTTTCATGACGGTATGGAGTAGCAACAAGTTCTTCCTCCTTTGGTACAGACATTGTTGCAAAAAGGTCTGGATAGATTGAATGCAAGGCACGACGCATCCAGACATAGAAAAAATCGGAAAGATCGGCATAGGCAATATTGTCATAATATGGCGGATCAGTCGATATAACCTTATCTCGACTGATCGTTTGTTTTTGAGCATCTGATTGGACTGCATGACCCTCTTTAACTGGCCATAAAGACTTAATTGCTTCATAAATAGAATTGATACCCCCTTGAAAATTTCCACTAGAATCCGAAAGTGCATTACTTTCAGCAAAATCCCATGTCATCGGAAGTGCTTGACGACCAAAGGTATTTCTCGCATGCTCTCGCAGACTTGCCCAAGCGCAAAGCGAAGAATTTCTATCCCCAATTTTATCAACAGCAAACCCTAAATACACTGCTATCGATTCAGCATAAGCAGTAGCTCCGTTTCCACCTAAATCAAGACTTTGCCCATCCCCCATCCCGGAGAATAATGTGTCCGCTATTACCTTATCCCGTGCCTGTTGAACCAAATCAGAAAATGTTGTCATTGCCACCAACTGTCGGGGGGTGAATAAATCACCGTAACAATCAAATCCATAATTGGCAACATTAACACGACATTTTCCGTTTAACTTGGTCATTGGCTTCCACTCAGATTTTGCTTGGTCTGCAATTGCCTCCATGTCAGCGGTTGGTGCCAGATAAATTCTACCCTTTGCCCCTTCAACAACCATAGCCATCAGTTTTTGCCTCATACGACCAGCGGTACCTTCCGCACGAATGTAATTGTAATCCATAGGTGAACCAGATAAAAGACAAAGAAACCCAGCTCTTTTTCCGGCTGTAGTACCTCGCTTCGCGTTTGTAGGCAGCACACCTATCTTTACCTCAAAGCGATAGCTATCACCCTCAATCAACGGTAGCACATAAGCCTCTTTCCCTGACTTGCTGGAGAGAACAAAGCTTGAAACCAATGGAACATCCACATGGGAAAAAGCCGGATTTGGGCTCTTGACAGTCCGAGCCCAGAGCCAGGCAATTACGGTGAGTCTTTGCCCAACGAGCGGTTTGAGGTCGGGCCGTTCTTCTGCCATCTCTTCCGTGATTTCGACCGGTGGATAGAGATGACCGATACGCTTCTGCGCTTCCTCGCGCATCCAGGCACCGTAGTAACGCACGTCTTCCGCCAGACCGGTAGCACCGGGCCATTCCCGCTCCAAATCCAGTTCATTTTTCTTTGCACCTTGGCGGCTTTGATGAAGGCTGACCGGCGGTCTAGCCGCGAACTTTGGCGGAATCTCTATCATTGCTTTGTTGATAAGCACAGCCACGGGGTTGAGGTCACTCGCGTAAGCTTCCAGTCCCAGACGCTGTGCTTCAAGTGGAATGGCTCCACCTCCTGCAAAGGGATCATGGAGTGCGGGAAGCGTATCAGGATTGAATAACTCCGCAGCCTGCGGGTGCTCTTTATTCAGTTCGCAAACCTCCCGCCAGGAACGACGAATCTCAACACGAGCACGTTCCAATACCGCCTCGTTGGTGGTATTTTCCCATAACACAAGCTCTTCGATTATTTTGAACAGCCGCTTACGTTCGATAGCGGCGTCCTTTTTATTCCTGCCGTATTTGAACCCTCCACCCTGCTGATAACCCGGATCGTTGACGAGCTGAGCAAATATGACCGCCCGTGCTGCTGCTAAAGGTCTCCTCGCCCACCAGAGATGCAATGTGGAAGGATGCCCGTGCCGGATGGATTTCTCCCGAGAACACGCAGCATTAATTGCATCCAGCGGGAGCGCAACCTCAATCAGCTTGCGTGGTGATTTTATGGGATAGTCTGATATCATTTCTTTATTTCTGTAAGCCAGGTTCTACCTTTTTCAGTTGCCCGATACTTTTGCAGGCGGCTTGTTGGTTTATCCGGAATGGTACGCTGAATCCAACCGGATGTTATGAGTGGATCAAGGTAGGTTTTGCGCAAATGTTCCCGGTGTTTTATCCCTGTGACTGACTGTAACTCTTCGCGAGAGAGGGCTGAGTTTATAACAGCTCCGAGAAGTTTTTCGACTTGCGCGATGACTTGCGCGGTGACTTGCGCTACGGTGATGGATAATGCCTCGGCAAGCTCATCCAACGATTTATTTATCAAGACGTTATGACTTGCTGTGACTTGCGCGGTAACCTTCCCTTTTGTCGAGCCGGATTGAATAGGCCGCCATAACGTTTGTATAAACGAACCTGCATCCTGCCTGAATTCAGGTGGCCGGAGCCCGCTCTCGGCGCAGAGTTCAATCATGTCGAGAATGCCTGACCCGGCACGCTCAACAATTCGGGTCAGAAACAGTGATTCAGCAATAAGCGGGTTGTGTGGTACCGAGGCATGGGGACGCCGCAGGGAGTCGATGGTCAACGATGGCGGCAAACATCCTGGATTCCACACTTCAAGTCGGTCGGAAAAGAGCATGACCTGAACAGAGGCATTGGAACTGTAATCGCGGTGCGCAATGGCATTGACAATTGCTTCAGCAATGGCATCACGGGGAATTTCATAGGTGACCGGTGCCTCGTTGCTTACTGCCCGGGTACCAACCGCCCTGTTGAGCTTGCCCATCACAAAGTCTATTGCTGCGTCCACCAGTTCGAAAAGGTCTCCTTTATAAACCTGATAGGAGGGAATGGGTTTCCTTACCTGGGTTCCATGAAAATGGAGGCATTTGACTTCGGATGAAAGAAGAAACCGTTGCGGTTGCGCCCCAAAAAGTAGTATGGCTGCGTTACTCGGTCGATCATGGTCAAGAAGATTGAGGTGAACCAGTGCATTGCGCATCGGTGTTCCCCGGCCATGGGCATAACCACGTGCATGCACTGCCCGATCAAGAAATGCTGCCACCTTCTCTTCTGATATATCGGTGAGTGCAGCTCCCCGGCAGGCTGAAGCATCGAACGGGCCTGTCGTAATCGCTCCCCATCGTCCAAGATATTCTACCAAACTGGCGTAAACGCCTGCGGTCAGTTCAGGGATAGTTGCAAACCGGCGCCTGATGAGCTGATCGCCTGCTTTACGAATAAGTGCCTGCATTTTAGGATGGCGGCCCGAGGCGTTCTCGCTTTTTACAAAGATGATTCGGGGTTTTGCGGCCTTGGTAGCGCGATCAAATTCCTCTTCTGTGGGTGAGATACCTTCCAGCCCTTCGGAACCATAACTGTCACCGAAAAGTCCGATATAGAGGTCACAACGATCCACCTCTTCAAGATAGACGTTGTCAGGTCGGCGATCTAAGGCCGGGATATCTTCGAAAAGGAATACTTCAAAAAACTGCCGTAGAAGCGCATCATTCAAAATAAATGTCTTGAGTGACTGACGTTCTTCAGCCAGCTCCTTTTGTACGCTCGAAACAAATATACGGTAACGTCCTGATGTACTCATTGATTACCTCCTGCAAGTGCTAGAAGATCCTGGATATTGTAATTGATTGATGAGACGCCCCAACCCGGTTCGGCATCGAAGGGGTTCCGCAGATAGTACGGGCCATCAATCTCCTCATTCTCGTCAATCTGCACAATGGCAAGCAGAAATTTTTCAGCCTGATTGAGGGCATAGAGCATTTCATTACGAGTAACGGTAATCGTAGTTGCACCTTTTATTCGCCCCTTGACTTCGATATGCCGAGATTCAGGTTGTTTGCCATCAATTGCCGGAGGGTATGAGGTGATGTCCCAACCGCACTTCTGGGCAGAGACATCAACGACTCGGCACCCTCTGGATTCTTCAGACTGGCGGACAGCATGCATGGCAAGCTGCTCGATGCGTGAACGGGCAGCGGGATCAGCAGAAAATGTAGAGCCGCTGGATGCCTGTTCACCTTGCAGTACACGAAGCAATCCGGCAGGAATAATCAGCGCTCCGCTGAGCACAACCGGTGTTGCAGAGGTAACATGACGCATGGAAAGCAGCTCTTTTTTGCGATGCTCCAGCCGGGCTTCGAGATCGCTGAGCGTGCGACGAACATTTTCAAGGTTGAGGCGAACATCTTTACCTGCTTTTTTGTCGTCCGTAAGTTTCTCGAAACGGTCTGACCAGAAATTGATTTCTTTTGTCAGACGCTCGTGGACAGCGGCAAGAGTCTTGTCTATATGGGCAATCCGGCGGTCAGCGACCTCACTGAAGTGCTGAGGGACAAGTGTAGATGCTGCCAGGGCAAGAGCACGGTTTTCCAACCCGACATTGAGCCAGGGTGCAGCGAGTGTTTCAGCCAGGAGTGGTCGCTGAGCAGAAGCAAGTGGCTCAAGGTCTAAATGCGGCGCCCATCCGGCGAAAGTAGTGCTGCCATCGGGCAAAACCCGAACAAATTGCAGACGCTTGGAAATCACCATACCATCACCGGATTTCACCTCGTGGGTAAGGAGAAAGAGCAAAGAGGGCTGATCGCCATCATCCGCCGGATCAACAAGGATGGTACCCTGACGGAGGAGGTTGGCGTGCTGCTCCAGCAAGAGATCACTGAGAGCAAGCATAAGCGGGTGACCGGGATGAATCATATTGGCGAAGGCAAGGCCGGGTTTATCAACCGGACGCACAGACTCCTTGGTAAAACAAACCCGTTCATAGCGGCGGAGCACCGGAGCAAGATCGCGGCGATTACGCCCGGTGATGAGGCGGTCACGCTCACGTAACTCGGCAGGAACATGCGTGATTTCAAAACGGCCAGATTCGCGGGGATAGATTGATCCACCAAGTGACTCAAATCCTTTCATAAAAAAGGAGCGAACAAAAAAGGGCTGAAGCCGGCGGGCTTCGGCCTTTTCCATCTCCTCCTTCACAGCAAAGAGACGCTCCGCGCTGAAACTTTCCTGTGCAAGTGCATCGCGTTTGAGAATCTCCTTCAGGTGGTCCAGATCGAGAGCGATATCAATTTTCTGGCTGAGGCGGGCACGCACTTCTGGTTTGTCACCGTAGCGTATCGCTTGCATGAGCAAATCCTTGAGGCTGATGCCATCAAACACTTCACCCAGAACGTTAAATACCTCGCCCTTGAGTGCTTCACTGACCACTTGAAGCTTTTCAAGCAAGCGGAAATAGACATCACCTTCGCGAGTCTCCTTGGCGACAAGGTTCCAGAGATGACAGACCTCTTGCTGGCCAATACGATGAATACGACCGAACCGCTGTTCGAGGCGGTTGGGGTTCCAGGGTAGGTCGTAGTTTACCATCAGATTGGCATTCTGAAGGTTGATACCTTCACCGGCTGCATCGGTGGCAACAAGCACACGGATTTCGGGGTCAGAGCGAAAAAGCTCCTGGGATTTCCGGCGGTCGTCACGGTGAATGGCGCCATGAATGACGACGATTGCATCATGACTGCCAAGCACACCAGCAATTTTTTCATGCAGATAGTTCAGCGTGTCCCGGTGCTCACTGAAGATGATGATTTTACGCATCCGCCCGCCAGCATCTCGCATTTGAGGTTCGTTCTGGAGAATGCGAGAGAGCTCATCCCACTTGCGATCCTTGCCGGATGCAACAAGGGATTTTGCTTGCTGTTCAAGAGCCTGGAGAATGAAGATTTCGCCCTCCAGCTCTGCAATGGTTTGTGAAGCGGTGGCCTGAACAACCAGCGTCTCTTCCATGGTTTCCTGCTCCTCGGCGTTGAAATCATCCTCGTCCTCGGGAACATCGATGAGTGTTTCAGCAAGAAGCTTTTGCCCTCTGGCACCTATTTTTTCCTCACGAAGACGACGTTCGAGTCGTTCCCTTCGGCGTTTGAGTGACTGGAAAATGGCTTCAGGGCTTGAGGCCAAACGACGCTGCAGGGAGGTAAGCGCAAAGCCAACCGAGCCCTTTCGTTTACCGTCAAGCTGGTCAGCCTTGCCCATTTCCGTTTTCACATAATCGGTTACTGCTTCATAAAGTGCTGCTTCGAGGTCTGAAAGCTGATAATTGACCGTGTATGCCTTGCGCTCGGGAAAAAGAGGGGTACCATCAAACTTGACCAGCTTTTCTTTCACCATTCGGCGAATAAGGTCGGAACAATCAACCTTGTGAACACCATCACGAAACTTTCCATAAAAGCGGTCGGAGTCGAGGAGTGAGAGAAACAACTGAAAATCCTCCTCCTTGCCACTGTGCGGCGTTGCCGTCATCAGCAGGAGATGGCGAGTCTGGGCTCCAAGTTTTTCGGCCAGCTTGAAGCGGCCCGTCTTCTGCATTTTATTGCCGAAAAAGTGTGCAGCAAGCTTGTGCGCTTCGTCGAACACGACAAGATCCCATCCGGCAGCACAAAGCTTCTCTTGCAGCTCTTCGTTTCTGGCCATCTGGTCGAGACGGACAATAAGATGATCAATATCTTCAAAAGGGTTTCCGCTCGGGGTAGCCGCCTCCAGATCTCTGGTGAAGACTCGGAATTCGAGCCCGAACTTCTCGAACAGCTCCTCACGCCACTGCTCAACCAGACTGCCGGGTGCAACGATGACAATGCGCCGAGCATCGGCACGCATGATAAGCTCACGAATGTAAAGGCCTGCCATGATGGTCTTGCCCGCACCGGGATCGTCTGCAAGAACGAATCTCAGTGGTTGACGGGGTAACATGGCTTCATAAACAGCCGTGATCTGATGTGGAAGGGGTTCAACATTTGAGGTATGAACGGCCATCATCGGATCGAACAGAAAAGCAAGATCAATGCGCTTGGCCTCAACCGTAAGTTTGAATGCCTCACCATCTCCGTCAAAAGACCAAGGGCGCTCACTGATAGCAACAGCAATGCTCGCTTCATCAGTCCGGCCCAAAAGCCGTTCTTTGAGTGTACCGTCAGGCGTCTGATAGATAACCCGAACGGCTCCGTCAGCAATTGGCAGAACGGCGATAACCGTGGCAACAGCCGAAGGTTCAAGACCTGTAAGGGAATTGCCTGGCGTTATTTCTTCAATGCGCATTGGTCGTTTTTTATGATATTCGGTCATTTTATGACGTTTGTCTATTTACCGAATATTCACATCAAATAAAAAGAATGCAATAGTTTACAGGATAAAAATCATGTCCATATTGCCAAATATTTGCTTGGTGTAAGAAAAATTTTGAGTCGTGAGTTCAAATGCAAAAAAATCGTGCTATCGCCTCATCTCTTTTTCCCTCCTGCCCTGCCCGTAGCAAGATTTTCCAGTCTCAAAAAAAACTTCGTTTGAAGAGATATGCTTAATCTCACCGAAGCGGGTAACTGTTATCCCCGTTTTACAATTCAAACCAAGTCTTGATGCCGTCACTCAACTCTCTCTATACAGTTGCTGCCCTGATAGCGGGCATTGTTGACTTGTGTTGATACCGGATACATATCCAGAATTCCGTTATCAGCGGGGACAAGCATCTTCGAAAGATTTACCGGATCAGCTTCAAGCCACGTTTTCCAGTTTTCTGGTTCGAGAATTACGGGCATTCGATCATGGAGAGTTGCTATCTGCTCATTTGCCGCAGTGGTGATAATGGTGCATGTCGTGATTTCGGGCTCTTCAGTATTCTTTGGCTTCCAGGTGTCCCACAATCCGGCGAATGCCATGGGCAAGCCATCAGTCCGGTGGATGTACCAGGGTTGCTTCTTTGCGCCGTCGATGCGCCTCCACTCATAAAAGCCGCTCGCAGGAATCAGGCAGTGGTTCCGCCCAACCAGATGCCGGTAATAGGGTTTCGAGACCAATGATTCAGCCCGTGCGTTTATTGGCCTGATTTTGGGAAGTTCCTTGGCCCAATAGGGAATCAACCCCCATCGTGCCGAGGTGAGCTTATAGGGCTCATGGCTGGCCTGCAGGATTATAATATCCGTTTCCGGAGGGATATTGTAACGATTAGCCTGGGGGTAATCCTGATTCTCTTCAAACGGCAACTCCAGTTGGCGAAGGAGGTCAAGAAAGTACTTCAGTTCGTAAATTCCGAATCGTCCGCACATATTTTTCCCCTTTTTTCCGTTAACAAATATTTATGCTCATCACACTCTCTATGCAGTAATATAGAACTACGACGAGGGATATGGAGTGG
>Ga0118677_10009045_pt1 | contig 15717 bp, 11 predicted proteins | sample AliMusrvi5mmetaG_FD_86154 | JGI IMG/M metagenome (GOLD analysis project Ga0118677, IMG submission 86154) | reverse complement strand
GTATAATACAATAGGATCATTGAGCTTGTTTCGGGTCTGCTGAATAAATGATCAGGCGCCCATTGTATCCGTGGTTTTTGTACCAATCCCGCCCCACTCTCGATCAGCTTCACCCCTTCAAACAAGCCCCCAAACTGGTCCTGCCATCCTCCGCCGAATCCCTTCAGCCGATCTTCCAGGTTTCCGTATTTTGCCATTGAATATTCCGGGTGAAAGCCGGCTAACTTCAATGCCGCTTTTGGTATGGCAAAGGCAGATCCCGTTCAATTCAACCGCCATATTTACCACCCTCCTTAGCTGGATGCAAGATGCTAGTGTCTTGACAAATTAGTTTAGAAACATTATCTTTGTGGTATTAAAACCGCAAAGCGATGACAAAAGAAATATTTAAATTAAAATCCAAAGATCGTGAGTTTCTTATTAATTTGACAAAGACCGGTAATCGTAATTCCAGAGAATTTGAGCGAGCTTATGTATTATTGGCACTTGACAAAGGTAAGAAACACGACGAAATAACAGAATTCTATAACGTTAGCCGGATTACCATCTGGAGAGTCAAAACCAGGTATTTAGAATCAGGTGTAGAAGAAGCCATTAAAGATGACCCACGGACTGGACAACCTAAGAAGTATGATGAAACTGACAATGCAGATATCATTGCGATGGCATGCTCACAAGCTCCTGATGGAAGATCCCGATGGACAATACGACTACTTGAGGAAACATTAAACCAAAAAGGTTTGATGATCAATCGGGAATCAATCCGGTTGTTGCTAAAAAAAACGAATGTAAGCCTTGGTTAAAAAAGATGTGGTGCATTACTGAAATCACCAAAGAATATCGAAAAAGGATGTATCGTCTGCTGAGTTTGTACAATAAGCCATATAACCCGGCTCTGCCTGTTGTTTGCTTCGATGAGAAGAGCAAACAGTTATTGGAAGATTCCAGACCCCCGATCCCTATGAAACCTGGCCACGTTCAGAAATATGATTACGAATACCGCCGTAAGGGAACATGTAATATTTTCGTTGCAGTTGAGCCAAAGGCAGGAAGGCATCATATCAGAGTAACCGATCAAAGAACCCGGAAAGATTTTGCACAATTCATGAAATGGTTGGTCGATAAACGATATAAGAGTGCGAAAAAAGTCTTGATGGTTCTTGATAACCTAAATACGCATTTCAAACAATCATTCTATGAGGCCTTCTCCCCACAAGAATGTCAAAGGCTATTAAAAAAGATCAAATTTATTTACACTCCGAAACATGCAAGCTGGTTAAACATGGCCGAAATAGAGATAAATTTATTGGATCATGAATGCTTGAATAGAAATATCGGCGATAGACTTGAACTTGAAAATCAGGTTGCAGTTTGGTGTGCAGGAAATAATGCTGAAAAAAGAAAAATTAATTGGAGTTTTACCCGGTATAAAGCGGATAAAAAACTATCGAATTATTATGTTTCATAATTAACATGTCACGACACTAGATGCAAGATATCCTGCATCCTGCATCCTGTATCTCACATCGGCGCTCAGCGCCCATTATTGAATAATCACGGATGGTGTAACTTCCTCACCTCTTCACTGAGCAACTTTCTTTACAATTGCGCCACCGACATGAGAAAGTCCTTTGATGGTTTAGGTGGCATGGCTTTGCAAGCATAATATATAGCCTGAAAATGAATGTTTTATAAAATAATTGAGTTTTGACATATCACTTTTCCAACATTACCGGATTAAGAGAGAAACTCTGATGATGTAATACAGCTTTACCATGTTTAAAAAATAAACCGTTTCTTCGTAATTTTAAAGTCAGTATCGATTTATAACTTATTAGCAATGACCTCTGTAATTGGAATAATGAACAAATCTGGGATTGCATTGGCAGCCGATAGTGCTGTTACAGTTGAATCCCCTGGTAAAAGGAAGATTTACAATACAGCTAATAAAATTTTTACATTATCAAAATACCACCCTGTTGGCATAATGATTTATAATGCAGCATCCTTTATGGAGATACCATGGGAGACAATCATTAAACTATATCGCTCACAATTGAAGGCTAAGAGTTTTCCAACATTATCCGAATACATGAATGATTTCTTACACTTTCTTAAGGAACAGCACTTCTTCATCCCGGTAGAATCGCAAAAAGCAACTTTAAAATTATCTATCCAAATAGCCCTGTATCAAGTAAAGCGTGATATGGAAAAATCTTCCGATTACACAAACGCTTCAGGAATAGAAGAACGACAACAAAAAACTCTTGATTTGCTTTTCGATCAAATTGAAAAAAATATTGGCGCTTTAAAAACTGATCCGGATATTCTTCCCGATTTTCATGATTATCCGATTGAAGGTTTTCGAGAATTCGCAGAAAATGAGATTGTGGCAATATCTAATGAGGTTTTTAACCCTATTGCTCTACCGAATCAATTGATCGATAAGATGATTGAATTTTTTTATCTTTATTACTGTAGGAAAGTTTTCCTTTGCCCATGTTCCGGTCTTGTTTTTGCAGGCTATGGAGAAGTGGAAATATTCCCCGGTACTATTTCTATTCAGATTTCAGATGTTGTTGATGGTCGCTTACGCTACTTTGTTGATCGTGAAGAACATGTCTCATTTGAAATCACTGATGTGCTTAAAAACATTCAGTCTTCCGCTACTCCGTCCAGGGAAGGGCTTGGATCATCCGCATGCGGGGACACGATGATCATCAACGGCATTATCAGGGAATCTGTTCCTACAATTCTCTTCTCAGTAGGCCCCGTTGATGTTAAAGACGTTGAAAAATACCTGACCGAACATTTTTGGAACGACTAGCCTCAAATTGAATCAGTATAATAAAGATCCCCAATGATAAGCATCGATAAAGAAGCCTGGGACGTAATGGTGGCGCATGCGCGCTCCACGTACCCGAATGAATGCTGCGGCGCCATGCTGGGCCACGTGGATGCGGACAAGCGCGTCGTGGTGGCGGTGCCGATTGAGAACGCCTATGCGGGCGGCCAGGCGGAGCGGTACGAACTGCGTCCGGAAGACCTGTTGAAGGCCGACCGCGAGGCACGCAGCCGCGGCATGGACCTGGTGGGCATCTTCCATTCGCATCCGGATTGCGATGCTTACTTTTCCGAGACCGACCTGAAGAACTCGTGCCCGTGGTATTCGTTCGTGGTCATCTCCATCCAGAAGGGCGAGTTCCACCACGCCAATAGCTGGCTTCCGAATGAGGACCAGACAGCGGCGGCCAAAGAAGATTTACGATACTAGGAAGAACAACATCATGGCAAAGATTCTGATCCCGACACCTCTGCGTCAATTCGCGGACAAGAAAGATTCGTTCGAAGTGAGCGCGGCCACCGTTGGCGAAGCGCTGGGGCAGCTGACGGCGGCGCATGCCGACCTGAAGAAGCACCTCTATAACGACGAAGGCAAGCTGCGCAGCTTCGTCAACATCTACGTCAACGACGAAGACATCCGCTACATGAGCAAGGAAGCGACGGCGGTTGCGGCAACCGATACGATCTCGATCGTACCCAGCATCGCGGGTGGAAGATAATGTTCACCGAGCTGTCAAAAGAAGAGTATCAGCGGTATAGCCGCCACCTCATCCTTCCCGAAGTAGGCGTGGAAGGGCAGCTCAAGCTGAAGAATGCCAAGGTGCTGCTGGTGGGCACGGGCGGACTCGGCGCACCGCTCGGTTTATATCTGGCGGCGGCAGGCGTGGGCAAGATCGGCCTGGTGGATTTCGACATCGTCGATTACAGCAACCTGCAACGCCAGATCATCCATGGCACCAAGGACGTGGGCCGCAAGAAGCTCGACTCCGCGGCGGACAGCATGCTCGACATCAATCCGCACATGGAGATCGTCAAGCATGACGTGGCGCTGACCAGCGAAAACGCCATGGACATCATCAAGGACTACGACATGGTTGCCGACGGGACCGACAACTTCCCGACGCGTTACCTGGTGAATGATGCCTGCGTACTGCTGAAGAAGCCGAATCTGTACGGATCGATCTTCCGGTTTGAAGGTCAGGCGACTGTCTTTGCGTATCCCGGTGGCCCTTGCTACCGCTGCCTGTATCCGGAGCCGCCACCTCCCGGACTGGTTCCCAGCTGCGCCGAAGGCGGCGTGCTCGGCATCCTGCCCGGTATCATCGGTGTGATGCAGGCGACCGAGACGGTGAAGTTGATCCTGGGCATCGGCGAACCGCTGGTGGGACGGCTGATCCTGTTCGATGCGCTGGCGATGAAGTTCCGCGAATTGAAGTTGCGGCGGAATCCGGAATGCCCGGTTTGCGGCGACCATCCGACGGTCACCAAGCTCATCGACTATCAAGAGTTCTGCGGCATTCCGCACGCGGCGCCTGGGCTGGAGCCGGTGGCGCAGGGCACGGAGATCGAACCCGCTGAAGTGAAGGCGAAGCTCGACCGCGGCGACAAGTTCTTCTTCCTGGACGTGCGCGAACCGCATGAATTCAAGATCGCCAGCCTGCCGGGGACGACGTTGATCCCGCTGGGTGAGTTGGGCAAGCGCCTTGCGGAGGTTCCGCAGGATACGCCGATCATCGTGCATTGCAAGAGCGGCGGCCGCAGCGCGAAGGCGTGCGACCTGCTGCGTCAATCGGGCTACAAGGATGTGCTGAACATGAAGGGCGGCACGTTGTTGTGGAGCGATAAAGTAGATGCTAGTGTGGCGAAGTATTAGCCGCCAGGCCTGATTCCAGGCACTTCTCGCCGGCTTTGCTCTTGTGGAGAAGCCGGCTGAGAAGCGGCGATGTCATGTAAGTGGTGGCGACAGCCATCAGAACGAGTATGAGGACGACCGGCTTCGGAATGATTCCCAGATCATAACCGATATTGATTACGATCAGTACCATTAACCCGCGGGTGTTCATCAGAACGCCGATGATCGCGGAATCCCTCCACGGCAATCCACAGGCCTTTGCAGTGAGTGCGCAGCCTCCGAGCTTTCCCGCGGTCGCTGTCAGCAGCACCAGCAGACAGAATCCCCACAGAACCGTTCCCTGCATACTTCCCATGTCCGTTCTCAGCCCAGTGTAGGTGAAGAAGATGGGCAGGAAGAAGACGGTGACGAAATCGTTGAGCCTAGAAAAAGCAGTTGAACCTAATGGATGATGGCGATGTCGTTCCAACGACGGCAGTTGTTGAGGGAAATTGAACCACCCATTGGGTGAGTCATGGGGCGGGGTGGCGTCGCGTGGGGCAAACCGGGGACAGACAGCGAATTTCCGGCCAAATACGCCGGAAATTCATGTCAGTCCCCCGGTTTGCAGCGTCTCGAATTGGGCAGGCGTTCTCGTCAACTGCTTTATCAAGGATGATAGACGGCGGGGGAAGGCATCCCCCGCGCAGACTGCCAGTCTGCCCCACATCAGCAGCGTCTCGTGGGGTTGTTAGAAGCTTAGCTTCAGGCCTAGCGAGATGCGGCGCTCTTCCTGGCCGGTCTGCGTTGCGGTTATGGTGCCGAAGGCAGCCGCCGTTGGGTTCACGTTCGGGGCGGCGAAATTCGGATGGTTCGTGATGCCTTCGCCTTCGGCGCGGATCTGCAGACGCATTCGGTCGCGGAAGGTGAAGGTTTTGAACATCGAAGCGTCGAGCGTCACGATGCCTGCTGCGCGCACTACGGACAATCGCGAAGGGAACGAACGGATATTGTTTGCCAGGGCCTTGCCTGAAGCCTTCTCAAACTGGGACGTATCAAACCACTGCTGCAGCGACTTCTGATCGGGCGCAAGCGCGATCTTGTCGAAGGTGGAATAGTAGAGCACGTTGCCAAAGGCGAGGCCGGGGCCGGACTGGTCCTGGAACGTCGACTGCACCTGCCAGCCGCCGATGATCTGATTCACGATGCGCGGCGCGCCGGAGAACAGGGCTTTGCCCTTGCCGAACGGGACTTCCCAGATGACGCTGGCGACGACGCGGTTCGGGCGGTCGAGCGAAGAGATCACGTGTTCGGGGGTTGAGTCGGTGGGATTCAAATAGCTCACGGCCTCCATGGTGCGCGAGTGCGTGAAGCTGAAGTTCATGGAGAGGCCGCGTCCGAAGCGTCGCTCGGCGCGGGCCGTCAGCGCGTGATACCAACTGGAACCGGCGGGCAAGCCTGCGGTCAACGCAGAGAACTGCGGCAGCGGCTTCAACAGCTGTGCACGCTGGAGAGTGGACGACGTGTAGTATGTGGAACCCTGGAATCCATTGATGTTGTTGAACGGATTCGCGACATTGGCGGTGAGCAGATTGATGACGGTAGCGTCGCGCGTGGGCAGGGTGCTGAGGTACTGGCGCGGGACCGGATCGAAGTCGGTGGTGGCAGAAAGCCCAACAGCCTTCGAGCCGATGTAGCCGATCTCGGTCACTACTTTGCGGATCGGCTCAAACTGCAGGGCGCCGCTCCAGCGCTGGTTGTAGGCGCGGGTGGCGCTGGCTGGGAAGAAGCCCGGCTGGCGGCCGAGGTAAGTGAGCAGCCCGCCGGAGGCGCCGGCAGGCAACGCGAGCCCGGTGGGAAAAGGATTGGAGATCGAGGCCGCGAACGTCAGGCCGGAATCGAGTGACGGCGTGATGTTGGTGCGCTGGCTGAAGCCGGACTGTTGGGCCGTGATGAAGTCGGCTCCAGAAGGCGCAAAGAAGATGCCGAAGCCGCCACGGAAGACCATGCGCGGACGAATCGCGTATGCCAGGCCGATGCGGGGCATGAAGGCCTTGTAGTAGGGGTCGCGAAAGCCGCGCGGATTCCCGTTTACGCCGGCAAAGGTCACGCCGCCGGGAGTAAGCAACGTCGCCACCTGCGGGATAGGGCTCTTGGCGTACTGCGCCTGGGCCGCGGCCTGAATGGGATTGGTGATTGTGAAGTTGAAGTCGCGGACGGCGCGGTCATAGCGCTCCACTACGGGGCTCTCGTATTCGTAGCGGAGGCCAACGTTCAAGGTAAGCTTGCGCGACAGGCGCCAGTCGTCCTGCACATACAGGCCGACGAATTTACTGCGGTCGGCACGAGAGGCGTTGAGATCGGTATAGCCTCCGGTGGGAATGCCAAGAAGCATGCTGGCGATACTCTGGCCGCTGCCCGGACCAACCGCGGAATTATCCACTGGGCCGCTGGTGTAGGTGCCGGCGAAATCATAGTGCGGAGAGACGTTGCCGTAGGTGACTGTGTTATCGAGCAGCATGCGTCCGTCGAAACCGATCTTGATATCGTGATTGCGCACCACCATGTTGAACGTGGTGGCCAGTGTGTGCGAGTAGTTGATCTGGTTCAGTCCGCCGGCCTGACCCAGAGCCAGAAGGCCGCTGACCGCGACTTCGGGAAAGGCGATTCCACGCGGATCGAGTTGCGAGATGTAGGATTTCGGCAAGCCGAAGGTGGTGAGGTCCCAGCCGGAGTTGTCGTAGTATTCGAGCTCGCGGAACCAGGTGAAGCCGTAGCGGACATCCAGCACCTTGGTGCCGCCCAGCACGAAGACGTTATCCATGGCCAGTCCTTTTTCAGGACGCTGACGGTCGCGGCCGCGAATGGTGCTGCCGGGGATGTACTGATCGAAGTGGCCGTAGAAATTGGAGTGCGTGTAGCGTACGAACATGCGGTGCTTTTCGCTGAAGTACTGATCCACGCGGCCTTCGGGCTGGTACAGATTCTGCGTTTCAGGGCGGGTGCGGAAGTAGTTATTGGAGGCATCGGCGGCACCGCTGGTGTTGGGAAGCGGATAGTCATTGGCGATCATTTTGGCGATGGCATTGATGCGGCTGGCGGGAACGATGTTGCCAGCGAAGGGTGCACGGCTGTAGCGGGTCGCGCTGGTGGGTGCGGCGGTCGAGGGATCGTAGATCTGATACGAAGCGCCCAAGGCCAGCAGTGCCGAAAAATCGCCGGTGCGTTGGGCGATGGTGGGGACCGAGCTGGTGGACGAGATCGGGCGGACACGATTGTGGATCTGCATGCCGAAGATCCAGAACGTCTTGTTCTTGCCGTTGTAGAGTTTGGGCAGCACCACGGGTCCGCCGACAACGGCGCTGTAGCGGAGCCACTTCACGGCTGGCGTGTTGTCATGGATCTTTTGATCGGTGATCGGGCCGGTGGCGGGGTTGAAGATAAACTGGTCGACAAAGAAGTTCCTGGTGATCAACGGGCCGGCGGTGCCGATGGCGCTCAACGAACCGCGCAGCATGTTGGTTCCCGATTTCAGCGCGACGTTGATGCTGCCGCCGAAGGTGTGGCCCACCGCCGCATCGTAACTGTTGGTCTGGATGCGAACCTCCTGGACCATGTCGGCGGGCGGGGTAAAGGCGGTCTGTCCGCTGTAGGAGTTGTTGCCGATGCCATCGAGGGTGAACTCGATGCCGCCGGTGGATGGGCCTGAGCCGCCCATGGCGAAGCTGGAGGTCTGGGCGATGTTCCATGGCCCGTCGTAGGCCATGGAATCGATCAGCACGCCCGGAGCGGAGGCATAGAGTGAAGCGAGGCTGGCGCCGCGCAGTGGCATCTCGGAGACCTGCTTGGAGTCGATCACCTGGCCAAGGTTAGCATTGGCGCTTTCGAGCAGCGGGGCCTCGGCGTTGACATCCACCGTCTGTTTCACGCCACTCAATTCGAGCTTGGCGTCTACTTGGAGACGGTCGCCGATGTGGAGTTCGATGCCCTGGCGGGCGAACGTCTCGAAGCCGGCCAGGGAGACTTCGATCTTGTAGGGACCTGGTGCGAGATAGAGGATTTCGTAATTGCCTTCGCCGTTGGTGAGGGCGGAGATCTTGACGTTGTTATCGATATTGGTGACGTGGATGGCGGCACCGGCAATAACTCCGCCGGAGTGTTCAACCACACGCCCGGTGATGGCTCCGCGTGGATCCTGCGCCAGCAGCGTCAACGTAGACAGGAAGGAAAAGATCAGTTTCACGTGCGGAAGTATATCACTCCCGCACGTGGTTTTGTTGACTTGAAGCCGGGCAGGCGAAACCGCCTGTCCGGCTTGATGCTTGGCAGGCCTACTTACTCTGGATCGACTTCAGGTAGTCCGTCAAGTTCGAAACACGGAGGCGGATCATTGCCTGGTCAGAGCCGATGGACTTGAACAGATCGCCCCAGATGGGCATCTCATTTGAGCCGTGGGCCGTGATTCCACCTGAGCCGGAAATCGAGATGGAGATTCTTTCATCTGGGAACTTGCCGTGATTCTTGGCGGCGAGTTTCGTGATATCGCCGGGGGAACGCTTCAACGCCGGCGCGGCGGGTCCGTCACCCTTGCCGGTGGGGCCGTGGCAGACGGCGCAATACATGACGTACATATCCTTGCCGGAGGAGGGGGAGGTTTGCTTTAGCGGGACTTTCTTAATGACCGTCGCGTCCTGTGCAAAGACGACGCCGCTCATGAGCAGGCATATGATGAGGACAAAAACTGCTGTTAAACGCATGGGAACTCCTTTGCCTCTGATGTAGCATTTTCGTGGCCAAATGTGTTTTGTTGGGTTTGCGGACTATCGGATAGTGATATCCTGTTGCAATCTGCGACATTTGACCCACATTTGCTGGAACCACCCACCGCCAAATCAAGTAGACTGAATAGAATTTCCATCATGTCACTCAACGCCGGGCACAAACTTGGTCCTTACGAAATACTCTCCCTGTTAGGCAAGGGAGGCATGGGCGAAGTCTACAAAGCGCGCGACACACGGCTCGACCGCACCGTCGCGATCAAGACGCTGCTGGGCGATTTCAACGAACGCTTTGAGCGCGAGGCCAAGGCCATATCCGCTCTCAACCATCCTCACATCTGCACTCTTTACGATATTGGCAAAGAAGGCGATATGCCTTACCTGGTTATCGAGTTTATCGAGGGCGCGACACTTGCGGAACGGATTCGCAAAGGCGCGGTACCGTCCGATCAGGTCATTCGGATCGCCTCGGAAATGGCATCTGCACTCGAAGCGGCCCACCGCAAAGGAATCACCCACCGCGACCTCAAACCCGGCAACGTCATGCTCAACAAGGGCGGCGTAAAGCTACTCGATTTCGGCCTGGCCAAGATAACAGCAAGCGGCCCGGCAGCCGGCGCGGCGCTCACACAAACTTCCACGAACGTCCTCACCGGCGCGAACATCGTGCTCGGCACCCCACAATATATGGCGCCGGAGCAGATAGAGGGGGCGGAGGTGGACCACCGCGCCGATATCTTTGCCTTCGGCTGCGTCCTCTACGAGATGGCCGCCGGTAAACCGGCCTTTGAAGGCAAGAGCGCTACGAGCATCATGGCCGCCATTCTCGAACGGCCCGCGCCGCCGTTACCGTCCGAAGCGGCGCAATTCGATTGGGTCATTGCCAATTGTCTCGCTAAAGATCCGGATGCCCGTTTTCAGAGCGTCCACGATGTGCGGCTGGCGCTCGAACGCGTGCAGCCTGCGGTTAGCATTTCGGCCCCGAAAAGAAGTTCGATGCTGCCCTGGGCCATCGCAGCCGTTTCGCTGGCAGCGCTCGCCGCTGTTTTCTTCTGGAGGCCGCAAGCGCCGAAAGCTGTGGCCTTCCCCGCACTTACCAGACTTACCGGCGATCTTGGCGTCAGCACACAACCCGCCATCTCAACCGATGGAAAACTGCTCGTCTACTCTTCCGACCGCGATGGTCAAAAGAACCTGGATCTCTACGTGCAACAGATCGGCGGAGGCTCACCGGTCCGCATCACCAATACCGGCGACGATGCAACAGAGGCCGCCTTTTCGCCGGACGGAGCTTCCATCGCCTTCTACTCCTCCAAGGGCGAAGGTGGGATCTACATCATGCCTGCCCTCGGCGGTGAGCCGCGCTTGCTGGCCCGTGGCGGACACCAGCCTCAGTATTCACCCGACGGCACGACGATCGCTTATTGGACGGGCAGCGTCACTTCCGGGGATCCCTTCGCGGAGGGTTCTGCCAAGTCGTTCCTGATTCCGAGCGCGGGCGGCACACCTCGTCAAATCGTTGCTGACTTTTCTGTCGCCCGCTCCCCGATCTGGTCTCCCGATGGGAGCAGGCTCATGTTTCAGGGAATGATTGCCGGCGCAACTGAAAAGAAGGACCGCATCGACGCCTGGATTGCTCCTCTGAATGGAGGCGTACCGGAACAAAGCGGTCTTTCCAAAACCCTTGGGAACGGCAATATGGGTAGTGTGTATGCGTGGACAGTGGAAGGTCTGCTGGTTGGCAGCGGGGGATTGCCCAATATCTACCGCTTCCCCGTATCCGCCGCAGGAAAAGTCGCGGGACCTGGCTGGCAACTTACCAATGGCACCGAAGTAGCAAAATTCGCCTCCGCCTCCCATAACGGACGGCTGGCATTTTCGAGCGGTACGCAGCAGAGCAATATCTGGGGACTGCCCATCAACGGCAACACCGGAAAGCCATCCGGCACCGCCTACCGCATTACGGAAGAGATTGCGACCATCGTTGGTTTCTGTTTGTTCGCTGACGCCAACAACTTGGTCTACGCCTCGACGCGCAACGGTCCAATGCAGATCTGGCAGCGGGACCTCGGCTCTGGCAAGACTAAGGTAGTAGCTGCGAGTGCAGGCCGGCTTTTGTATCCTGTCTGCCTTCCCTCAGGCAGAATCGGGTATCGTCAATCGCTGAAGATCACCGAGGGGATCATTCTCAATCCAGCCAGCGGTGAAGTATACACCGCCAGCAATACTTCCTATCTTTTGGACTCCGATCCCAAAGAGGAGTTCGCAACCATGCGCGCCGTGGCGGGCGATCTGGCCGCCGTCGACGTGCTCGACATCCGCGCCAATCGCACCGCGCCATTATTGCGCGCGCAGAAATGGAACCTCTATCAAGCGCGGATCTCGCCAGACGGACACTGGGTCGTCTTTCTCGCCATCGCCGGTCCGACCGAAGGCTGCCTATACGTCGCGCGCTTCCGGGGCATGCAGCAGCTGCAGCAATCCGAATGGTTGCCCATTGTGAAGGGCAAAGTGGATAAGCCCCGCTTCTCACCTGACGGCAAACTGATTTATTTCACCCTCGACGGCGAAGGCTCGCGCAGCATCCAAGCCGTCCGTTTCAACTCCGAGGCTGGCAAGCCGGCCGGCGATCCCTTCCTCGTCTACGATTTTCGGGGACCGCGCGTTTCGATGGTCCCAGTTAACTCCGGCCCTCTCGACCTTGTTATTGCCCGAGATAAGTTGGTGACCCTAGTCGCGGAATCGACTTCGAACATTTGGATTGCAGACCTCATGGGGAAGTAGGCGGAGTTACCTACTTAGCGCAAGGAATCGAGCACCCGTTTCTTCACTGATTCGTCCACGTCCAGACCCACCGCGTATTTCTTTCCCGATAGCGCGCCGAGGGCCTGCGTGTGACCGGTGTAGTAATCGAAATAGGCGAAGGACACCACGCCGCCACGGACCATCTCATATTCGCGGATTGCTTTCTTCCATGGGTCGACGGCATCGGAGACATCAATGTACAGGTACGGCTTGAAGCCCTCGGCGTCTTCCCAGTTATCGGCGTAATAGACTCCTCGCACGCGCCGGTGCGGGGGCAGTTCACTTGCGAAGCCTTCCACCGCGGCCATCAGGACCGCGTCGACAACGACGGCGTGGGTGGTTTCGTGATCCTTATGGATGCTGCGCTTCCAGTGCGTGATGACGTAATCGGGCTTCACTTGCCGGATCACGCCGGCCACGTATTTGCGCGACTCCTCGTTGTTGGGCAGCATGGAATCGGCATAGGGGCCGAAGATTACTTCGGCCCCTATGGCAGAGGCCGCGGCCTCCGCTTCGCGCCGCTTTTGGACTGCGTATTCCTTTGCGGACAGCTTTGGATTGCCGCCTTCGCCTAAGGTCATGTGCAGCATCACTACGCGGTCGCCCAGTTTCTTTTGATGGGCGAGCAGCGCGCCGGCTGTCAGGTCCATGTCGGCGGCATGGGCTCCGATCGCAAGGATCGTTCGCGGCTGTGCGACGGCAGCTGGCATGCAAAGGAGCATGATGAGGATTCGTTTGATCATATGCACATCACTTCGGCGAGAGCCGCACTACCCACACATCTTCCGCGGCAATCGCGGACTTCATCCGAACACCTGGTCCAACATCGACGGCGCGGCCGGTTTCGAGATCGGCGCCGCTGTAGGCTTTTTGCTGTAGGCGGAGGGCGAAGTCAGCTTGCACGGGTTGTTTTGCATGGTTGAACGCAAACACCAGCACGTCGCTGCCGCTTTCTAGAAACCGCACTTCGATGTCGCCTCCCGTGGAGGTCACTGGCGGCTCCACTCCTGCCCACTTCAATAGCGACTGATAGAACTTCACTGTGACCGGCTTGCGTTGCGATTCGTAGGCCGCGCCGACGTAGGAGCCGAGCATGAGGGTTTTGCCTTTTCCATATGTCGACATGACGGCGGCCGCCCCGCCGCCCGGAAATGTTGCCACCACTTTTGCCTGCGGACCGATCGGCTCTAACACTTCTTCATACCATCGCGCGGGCAGCAACTCTCCGGCACCGAAGCCGGGCAGCGCGCCGCTTGTCCAGCGCAGCGTGGTCTTGCCGGCCTCGCCCGTACCCACATCGGTCTCGCGGCATCCCATCGCCTCATGCAACCCCATCCCTGGAATCACCTCAGACGATCCCCCGGTTTCGTTATTCCACCCCATGCGCGCTTCGGCGACCAGGGTTCCGCCACCGCGAACGTACTCCTTCAGTTCTGCAGCCGCCTTCGATGGCAGAAGGAGCGGATAAGGCACCAACACTAATTTGTACTGCTTCATGGTGGCCTGCGTTAGGTGTTGGACGTGGATGAAATCGAGCGGCACGGCAGTCGAGAACAGTGCCCGGTACGGCCCCAGCATGGAATCGCGCTCGATGCCGTTCACTTCGCCTTGCGGCCCTCCATAGGAGGCCTGGCGCTGCCTGCCACCAACGAAATAGGAGAGCGGATTGTAGACGATGGCCACCTCGGCTTTCGGTGGCCGCGCGGCAATGAACAGCTTCTGGTTGCGGTCCACCACCGAGGCGATTGCTCCAGCCGAGCGGCTGCGCTCGGTCAAGGTTCCATCGAGCTTGATCATGCCGAAGCCGCCCGACTCATAGCCTGTGCTCATCGGATACCACGCGTAATAGTTGATCCCTTTCGCCCCGCGCGCCAGTGCGCTCCACGTCCAGATGCGCAGGTCCTGCGGCGTTACCGTGGGCGACACATTCATAGCGATGGTGCCGAAGCCGGCCTGCAATTCGCCAATCCAGAAGCCGCGGCCTCCTGCTGCGTAGCCGAACGAGCGCGTGAAATCGAGCAACGCCCCGCGCCATTGATAATCGCGGTCGACAAATGAGGAGTGCTTGGGATAGAACGAAGTCCCGTAATAATCGACCTGGGCCTGCATGGTCCAATCGTCAGACTGCCCCTCCCAGTGCAGAGGTGAGCTGAACAAGCCGATGCCGGCCGCATGGGACGTGGCGATCGCGTTCGGATCCACTTTCTTCACGGCCTCGTAACGGTCACGCAGATCGTCGCCCAGCTTATCGGCGATGAAGGTTTTCCAATCGATGAAATCGGTGTAGGAGAGGATGGTGCTGAGGCGGTTGGGCTCCACTTCGTTCCAGGTCTGATAGCCGCGATACCAGGAGCGATTGAGCGCGTCGAGCGTGGTGTATTTCTTGCGCAGCCATTCACGGAAGCGTGCCACCGAATGGCGGCAGAAGCAGAACTCCGGGCGGTCGATGTAAGTTGGGGTCGCCCAGTTGATGACATGCGGCTCACTCCACAGATCCCAGCCCATAAACGCCCGGCTCTGCTTTGCACGCCTGGCCAGTGCAGTGTAGAAGTTTAGCTCGGCATCGCGCACACCGCGATGATCGCGGCAGTAGCCCGGTGAGGATTCGGGCTGGATTATCGAACCGTTTGACGAGACAAACAGGGAATCGGGATACTTGTGGCCGACCCACGGCGGCGCTGAATCCATATAGACCTGCACTACCACGCGCAGGCCTTGTTCCTCGGCCAGCTTGAGAATCACACCCAGAGTGTTGAACTGATACTGGCCTTCGCGCGGCTCGCCGCTGGCCCAATCGATCCAGCAGCGGACGGTGTTGAAGCCTAGCTTCTTGATGGCAGTCATGTCTTTGCGCCAGGCGTCGACTTTGGTGAGAGGGTCGCGTTCGAGCATTGGCGCCCGTGCTTTTCCGCCTCCGTACCAAACTGACATTGGAAAGAAGTCCTGTTCGCGGGGAGGTTGGGCTGGAAGAGGGAGTGCGAAAAGCAGGAATGCGAAGGCAAAGCGACCCATGATGGAATTAGAGCACAGGTAATGGGGCGGAGCATATCGCTCCGTTGGGGAGGCGCCGTGATTGGGGATGAAGCAAGCTATATGCGTATACACCATAACAAGGTCTGTTTGTCGTGAAGGTGCCTGTCGTAAATGTTAGACTTCTCCAAGGCCTGAAATAGTTTATGCAAGAACCAGGACATCGCGCGAATCGAGTATCACGAAAATCCGCAGACCAACATCTTCTTCCGCTGGTCGAATGATTCGCAGCACTTAGAGAAAGAGCTCGGATCAGAGACTCGTATATGTACATTTTGAAGTTTGGAACTAGCCGTCTAATCTAAGTTAAATCTAAATGAAAGTAGCAAGATTTCTGACAGAATCAGGAAGCCTTGGCTTGCGGAAAGGCTTCGTAGATGAGTTGGTCAAGTTGCGCGTCCACGCGGTCCAGTGACGCTCGCAGCGGGA
>Ga0118677_10009044_pt1 | contig 15718 bp, 13 predicted proteins | sample AliMusrvi5mmetaG_FD_86154 | JGI IMG/M metagenome (GOLD analysis project Ga0118677, IMG submission 86154) | reverse complement strand
TTATAATGTCGGTGGACACTCCACCGTCACAATCGCCGAACTCGCGCGCATGATTGGCAATATGATTGGCGTGCCCGTTATCTTTCCATCCACACAAACGGAGATGGCCGGAGCACCGGAAGAAGTTCGTCTTGATTTGACCCGCGTGGAAAATGAATTTAGCAAGACCGACTTTGTGAACTTGGAAACCGGATTGCAGGCCAGCCTCGACTGGTAAGGCCAACTCTACCGCTGAAATTGCCCTGTAAATCAAATAGACATGAGTGCAAAAAATTTCATAATTGAGGCATCCGAATGAATAAAAGCAGTAAAATATTTGTAGCCGGACATCGTGGAATGCTTGGATCAGCCATTGTCCGCCAGCTTACGGCACAGGGTTTTGAGAATTTATTGTTACGCACTCATAAGGAACTGGATTTGACACGACAAGCCGAGGTCGAACAATTCTTCCTAAAAGAAAAGCCTGAATATGATCTTTTGGTCAATACTGGAATGTATTTGATGGAGCCTCAAATTTTAAGCGTCATTCAAAAAGGTTCAGTCGTTAATATGGATCAATTTATTGATAAGGTCAAACAAAAAGGCTTTAAGATAGGGGTTTTCCCTATTGATGAGAAGTTTTGGATTGATGTTGGTCAATGGGAAGAATATCAAAAGGTAATTAGACATTTTCGAGAAATTTCTGAAGGCTAGGATTTTTATTTTAGGAGGGATGAAAGAGATGAATAGTGGTGTTCATTTGTGGGAAGAGGCGCGCAGGATAATTCCAGGAGGGAATCAATTATTATCTAAACGAAGTGAGATGTATCTTCCTGATCTCTGGCCATCGTATTATAAAAAGGCCAAAGGGTGTGAAATTTGGGATTTGGATGACAATCACTATTTTGATTTTGCCTGTATGGGGGTAGGCGCCTGTGTTTTGGGATATGCGGACAATGATATTAATGCGAAAGTCAAAGAAGCCATTGATTGTGGCTCAATGGCATCATTAAATAGTTATGAAGAAGTGGCTTTAGCTAAGAAATTAATTTCATTGCACCCTTGGGCTCAAATGGTTCGTTTTTCGAGGACTGGTGGTGAAGCATGTGCCATTGCGATTCGTATTGCTCGTGCAGCTTCCAAGAAAGATAAAGTTGCTTTTTGTGGATATCATGGATGGCATGATTGGTATTTATCAGCTAATATTGGAGACCAGCGTTCTTTAGATGGGCAGTTACTTCCAGGGCTTGAACCCAACGGAGTGCCTCGACCGTTACATTTAAGCGCTTTACCATTTCAGTATAATTCTCTTGATGGATTGGAAAAGATTTTTCGTGAGAACCCAGATCAGGTTGGCGTTATTATTATGGAACCAGTACGTGGCCGAGAACCAGCTCCGGGTTTTTTAGAAGGTGTTCGAGAGCTAGCTAATCGTCATAAGGCTGTTCTTATTTTTGATGAGGTCACATCTGGGTTTCGAATGAATTTAGGAGGGATACATTTGCGTTATGGCGTCTCTCCTGATATCGCTGTGTATGGGAAAGGTCTTGGTAATGGTTTCCCAATTTCTGCTATTCTTGGGCGCAAGGAATTTATGGATGCGGCACAAAGCACCTTTATTAGCAGTACCTTTTGGACAGAGAGAATCGGCTTTACTGCTGCTTTGGCAACTATCGAGAAAATGGAATCCTGTGAAGTTCAAAAGACTTTAATTACTTATGGCTGGATGGTTCAAGAAGGACTTAAGCAGCGTGCCAATGCTCACGGCATTGGATTAGAAGTTAATGGCATACCTCCACTACTGTATTTAAGTTTTAGTGACAGAGAACCGGCAGCTATACAGACCTTTTATACACAGGAAATGTTAAAGAAAGGTTTTTTGGCCGGAGGGGCTGTTTATGCCACGTATGCTTATAATGAAAAGATTATCAATGCGTATTTAGATACGGCTGATAAAATTTTTGAACGTATAGCAAAATTTACTAAAGAAAGCGCTTCTATTGTAAGTTTATTAGAGGGGCCGATTAAGCATTCAGGTTTTAAAAGATTAACATAGCATATTTAGAAAGAACGAAAAATGTATAAAAAGAAAAGAATTTTAGGTCTCATTCCTGCTCGGGGAGGTTCTAAGGGCTTGCCAGGTAAAAACATACGTCCATTAAATGGTAAACCACTGATTGCTTGGACCATCCAACAAGCAAGTCAAAGTAAATATTTGGATAGAACTATTATCTCAACAGATGATCCTAAAATAGCACAAATTGCTAGGAGTTGCGCAGGTGATGTCCCTTTTTTACGACCTAAGAAATTAGCTTCGGATCGTTCTCCCACAATTGATACGGTTACACACGCGGTAGAGTTTCTTAAGACAAAAGGAGAGAGTTTTGATTTCTTAGCTCTTTTAGAACCGACTTCACCATTAAGAGCAAGAGATGATTTAGATAAAGCTATAAAAATTTTGATTGATCAACAAGAGAAGTTTGACTGCTTGGTTAGCCTTGGGCAAGTGCATTTAGAACATCCTAGAATTATGAAGAAAATGGATAATGGTTATGTGGCATCGTATATGCCTTCAAATGCTCAGAAGGTTAAGCGGCGACAAGATCTTGAAATTGTCTATTTCCCATATGGGGTGATTTATTTGTCTAAAATAGAGACGCTATTAAAAACAGGAAGCTTTTATCAACAAAAGCAAATTCCATATTTTATTGAAAGATGGCAAGGTTATGAGGTTGATGATTTGTATGACTTTTTATGCATTGAAGCGGTCATGCGCCTAGCCATTCAACAAGGGAGGATTGTATGAAGGTATTGCAGATTGGTTTAGGTTCTATGGGGAAACGACGGATACGCAATTTACAAGCGTTGGGTTTTAAAGACATCATAGGATTTGATTTACGAGAAGATCGTCGCCTGGAAGCAAACAAGAAATATGGTATTACAACGACTGGTATTTTAAATGAAGAACTAATCAATAGTAGAGAAGTGTTTATAATTTCGACCCCACCAGATTGGCATAATCATTATATTAAGATTGCTTTAAAATATAAGAAACCTGCTTTTGTAGAGGCTAGCGTTATTAGAAAAGGACTTTTAGAATTTTATCGTGAAGCTTTGCGAAAGAAGATAAAGATTTTTCCATCGTGTACTTTGCGTTTTCATCCTGCCATTAAAGCGATTAAGAGTCTTGTTACGGGAGGGAAATACGGTAAGATTTGTAATTTTTCTTATCATATGGGGCAGTACCTTCCTGACTGGCATCCATGGGAACATATAAAAGATTTTTACGTGTCTAAAAGAGAAACATCAGCAGCTCGAGAAATGGTTCCCTTTGAGTTGACTTGGATTTTAGATATTATGGGTTCTCCTAAAGAAGTTTTTGCTTTTAGAGGAAAAACACATAATTTGGGAGTAGATATTGATGATACCTACGCTATTAATTTGAAATTTAAAGACTTTCTTGGTGTCATTATTATTGATGTTGTGTCACGTTTTGCGGTAAGGAGCTTAATATTGAATTTAGAGAAAGCTCATATCCGTTGGAATTGGGAAGAAAGACAAATTAAACTTTATGACGCCCGCCAGAAGAAGTGGGAAGTCATTAATATAGACCAAGGTCAAGCTGCTCTAGGGTATAATGAAAATATTACCGAGGGTATGTATATTGATGAAATGAATACTTTCATGGGTTCTCTTAAAGGTAAGAAGGTATTTCCAAATTCTCTTAAAGATGATGAATATGTTTTAAGCATTTTAGAAGCTTCTGAGAAATGTGGGTCAGGGAAAAAAGTATGATACCTTTAAGCGTTCCTAAGCTTGATGGGAATGAATGGAAATATATTAAAGAATGTCTTGATACGGGGTGGGTTTCTTCCGTTGGTAAGTATGTAGAAAAATTTGAAGAAGCTGTTGCCCATTATGTGGGGTGTAAATACGGTGTAGCCTGTGTCAATGGTACTAGTGCTTTGCATGCAGCTTTTGTTGCACTTGATTTGAAACCTAATGAAGAGGTTGTTATCCCTGCCTTGACCTTTGTCGCCCCTGCCAATGCGGTACGTTATTGCGGAGCCTATCCTGTTTTTTTAGATGTGGAAAGGAATTATTGGCAATTAGATCCACAAAAATTAAAGGATTTTCTTTTTAAAGAGTGTCTGTACAAGAATAAACGTTTAATAAACAAACATACGAACCGTGCCCTTCGAGGAATTACTGTCGTACATTTATTAGGGCATCCAGTTGATATGGACCCTATCTTGGATTTGGCTAATCGCTTTGGATTGTGGGTTATTGAAGACTCTGCTGAGAGTATAGGAGCAATCTATAAAAAACGTAAGGTTGGGACTATGGGAAGTATGGGATGTTTTAGTTTCAACGGGAATAAAGTTATTACTTCTGGTGGAGGAGGCATGTTAACTACTAATAATAGTAAATTGGCTGAGAAAGTTCGCTATTTAACAACTCAAGCAAAAGATGATTCTGTTGAGTATGTACATCATCAGGTAGGCTATAACTATCGTTTGACTAACATTCAAGCAGCATTAGGCTTGGCCCAAATGGAACAGTTAGACCAATATCTTAAAATAAAGATTAAGATTGCTTCGCGTTATACTCAAGGGTTAAAAAATATTCCAGGTCTTAGGTTACCTCTTCAGGCTCCTTGGGCGAAATCAATTTGGTGGTTATACACTATTTTGATAGATAAAAAGGTTTTTGGTCAAGGTAGTCGCGAATTAATGAAAGTATTACATACGCAAGGTATACAAACGCGCCCATTGTGGCATCCTTTACACCGACTTCAGCCCTTTGAAGACTCTTATGCCTACGAAATAATTGTAGCGGATTATTTGAGTAAAGAAGCTTTAAGTTTGCCATCTTCCGTAGGTTTGACTGAGAATGATCAGAAATTAATTATTAAAACTTTGAGAAAGAAGCTTTAGTTTTATTTGGCTTAATAGAACATTGTTTGAATACAGACAAAAGTGATGATTTTACATCATAGGATTATTGCATTTATGGAGATGGGGCAATAGACAAACGTAGAGAAGATGTTTTTTAATAAAGAGCAGATGTAATTAGTGTCTTATAAAATGAGACGGAGAATGTACAATGAAGATACTTTTTGTTGTCTATGATAATGATTCATATATACACTCGTTCCCTCAAGGTATTGCCTATTTGGCTGCGGTACTTTTGAGAGAAAAGATTGAGGTGGTAATATATAATCAAGATATACATCATTATCCAGAAGAGCATTTAACGGAATATTTAAATAAGAATCATTTTGATTTTGTAGGCTGCGGCGTAATTGGAGGTTATTATCAATATAAGAAACTTTTAAAAATATCAGAAGCAATCAATAAGTCAGAACATAGGCCTTTTTATATTATTGGTGGGCATGGTCCATCTCCAGAAGCAGAATATTTTCTTAAAAAAACAGGCGCTGAAGTAGCAGTGATTGGTGAAGGAGAAGAGACAATTGTAGAATTACTACAATCCGTCGCTAATCATAATAATTTAAAAGAAGTCAAAGGAATTGCTTATAGAGATGGCGATAAAGTTGTTATTAATGAACGTCGGGCATTAATCCAGGATGTTGATTCTATACCATTGCCTGCTTTTCATCTTTTTCCAATTGAGTATTATAGACTAATGAGAAATACGCATTGTGTAAATTCAGATTTTGTAATGCCAGTGCTTTCGGGACGCGGTTGTACGTTTAGATGTAATTTTTGTTATCGTATGGACAAAGGGCATAGGCCCAGAAGTAACAAAGCCATCATTGAGGAAATCAGATTTCTTAATCAACATTATAGAATTAATTACATTAATTTCTCAGATGAGTTATTGATGTCTTCAATCGATAGGACAGTAAGCATTTGCGAAGATATAATTAAATCCGGTTTGAAAATTAAATGGGACTGCAATGGAAGGCTTAATTATGCTAAACCGGAAGTCTTGGGGCTTATGAAGAAATCCGGTTGTGTGTTTATTAATTATGGGATAGAAGCATTTGATGATCAAATACTTAAGAACATGAAGAAGGCGTTGACAACTAAACAAATCGTCGATGGTATAGAAGCTACTTTAAAAGCTGGTATAAGCCCTGGTTTTAATATTATTTTTGGCAACATAGGAGAAAACAAAGAGGTTTTAAATAAAGATGTAGAATTTCTTCTTAAGTATGATGATGGGTCACAATTGCGGACAATTCGACCAGTGACGCCTTATCCTGGGTCTGATTTGTATTATCATGCTATTAAAAACGGACTTATTAAGGATGTTGCCGATTTTTACGAGAACAAACACTTAAATTCAGATCTTTTGGCAGTAAATTTTACGACGTTAAGTGATGAAGAATTCAATATGGCTCTTATGGAAGCGAATAATAGACTAATTCGTAACTATTATAAAAGAAAAATGGATGCGATGGTTGATGTTACAGAAAGTCTTTACATCAAGAAAGATGTGAGTTTTCGAGGTTTTAGGCAAACATAATTATGGAATCCCCTCTATAGAGTAATTCAAAGTTTTATTAATTGAGAAATAAATAAAATGTCACCCTCTGATAATGTATTAATTATTTGTCGCAATTTAGAGTCGATAAGTAAGTTGAGAGAAATAAAACCTCAGTTTCAAAATCGATATGTTTTAGCTTCAGACGATCCAGGAGTTCATGAAGCAGCAAAAGAATTTCTATGGATAAAGGAGATTTGTTGGATTGAGCAGATGCAATCCTATTACAGGGTAGCGCCGGATGTTATTCGTTTTATTGATGTTGTGAATCGATGGTTAAAGCGTTTGGCTATTAATAAGTGTGGTTTTACTGAAGAATTATTTTTCTTTACTCATCACGTTGAAGGAGGAATGACATCCCAAAGGATACAAGATGCATTATTGTTGATACGATCTTATTATTTTTTGTTTGATAATTATGAGATAAAAGATGTCTTGTTGTTAAATCAGTCTTGTTTGAAGTGGGAAGATGAAGTATTGAGAGAAGCTGCGCGCGCTAGAAATATTGGTTTGAAAGTTGTCGGTGGTGATTTTGTTGCTGAGTTAATTAACAAAATGAAGACGTTCTTAAATATATATTTAAAGGTGGTATGCTGTTTGATAAAGGTCATTAGTATAGGTCTTGGAGGTCTTTTAAAACATCACAAGATAAAACCTTCAGATAAGGAGATTGTTTTTCAACTATGTAGTTCCAGTTATAAACATGTTGAGAATATCGTTCCTTTGATGAAAGCTTTAAAATATAAGGGTTATGATCCTATTGCCCTTTGTTGGCACCCTGGTGAAAGCGATACAGGACAATCTGGAGCCGATCAAGTCCGGAAGGAGGGCCTTGACGCAGAAGATTTGGAAGGACGATGCTCTTTTTTTGATGTTTGCTTATGTATTGTTGGTACTTTACTTGTTTGGAAGAAAGTAATGGATAAAAAAAATGAGTTTTTATCGCATCAGGAGCTTAATTTTGATTCAATATTATTAGGGCGTCTTCTTTGGCCTTCGATTTTGTCTTTTATTACTATAGAGCTCCCCCCCTCGTATTTACATTATACGACTCTCAAGAGATATTTTAAGTTTCATCAGCCCCTTGCGATAAGATTTTGGGGGGCTGGAGAGTTACGAGAGGGATATCTGGCAGAAATCAATTGTGACGCAAAGCATAACCCTTTTAAATTCTTTTACTGCATTGGCCCTATGATAAACTCGCCTTATGATAAGATGAGTAATGATTTAGACTTATTATTTGTTGCCGGTGAAATTCAGAAGAAAATAGCTGTGAAAGCAACTAATATTTCCCCTGATCATATTGAAATTTGCGGACAGTCTAGATATGAAGGACTTTATGATTTTAAAAGATTGAATGATCGTGAAAAATCACTTTCGTTTCTTGGAATATCCGGTGATTTTTCTATGTATGTGCTTTATGATTCCAGCTGTGTTTTAAGGGGGTTCTTATCTATTGCAGAACAGGCAATGACAACGAAGACTCTTTTGAATATTGCGGCAAGATATCCATCGGCAGCTTTATTGGTGAAGCCTCACCCTGCGCATCAGAAAGGTTTTTTAGAAGAAATTATTAATCGTAGCGCTCATCTGAAGAATGTTTTTTTGATAGATAAAGATATGTTGCCATATCACGCACTTAATGTTGCAGATGTGTTGATCACAAAATTTTCTACTATTGGCATAGAAGCTATGATGTTTGATTGTCCTGTTGTAAGTTGTTTGTTTGATAACGAGGAAGGTTTCAAGATTTATGAAAATTCTGCAGATTATTTATATAAAATCAATGAATTAGAAGTTTTAATAAGTAGATTAATAATTGACGCTGTTTTTAGGCATAGTTGGCGCGCGCAACACCTTGAAAAACAAAAGATCTTTTTAGCGCAATATTTTGTTGAAATAAAAGAGAAACCTTCAGTGTATCAAGCCGAAGTTTTGGATAGGAGACTTATGGAAAGGAATTTGAGTTTATGCCGACAAAAATAATTTGCACCGTAGGCCCAGCATCATTAAGCAAAGATATTCTTGGAAGATTCGAAGCCAGAAATGTTTCTTTGGTTCGGATAAATCTTTCGCATGTTTCCGTTGAGGCGTTGGAGAAATATATTTGTAATTTGATGGACTATAAAATCCCCGTAGCCATAGATACAGAAGGCTGTCAGATTAGGACAGGTTTTATTGATAGTGGTACGGTCATATTCCATAGCAATAGTCACGTCCGAATTTATAATTCTAAAATTCCTGTGGATTCAGGGAATATATATTTTACTCCTTATAATGTAGTTAATTTCTTTACACCAGGAGATCTTATAGCTTTGGATTTTAATTCTGTGTTACTAAGAGTTGAAGATGTGTCTCGATTAAGCAAAGATAATTTTATTGAATGTAGGGTTATAATTGAGGGGGCCATAGGCAGTCACAAAGGCGTTCATTGTGAATCTATAGGGCAGGTACTGCCTACATTCAGTAAGAAAGATCTTTATGCGTTTGAATTAGCTAAGAAATACGGTATAAAGCATTTTACGCTATCTTTCATGAATTGCGCCCAAGACGTCAAGGAATTTAGGAATCTTTGCCCTGGAACTGTGGCATATGCCAAGATAGAAACTCTTAAAGGAGTAATCAACTTAGAATCAATAATGGAGCATGCTGATGGGATCTTGATTGATAGAGGAGATTTGAGTAGGGACATTCCAATAGAAAAAATGCCATTAATGCAAAAATATTTAATAGAAAAAGCGAATTTGGTTGGAAAAGAAGTATTAGTGGCATCAAATTTGCTTGAAACAATGGCTTTGGAATTGAAACCTTCAAGGGCTGAAGTTAATGATATTGTCAATACTATCATTGATGGTGCAAGTGGTTTTGTATTGACAAAAGAGACTGCTGTAGGCAAGTATCCGGTTGAGACGGTTAATATGATGGATAATTTGATTCGACAGGGGGAGATGGTTCGTTCTGGATTGTTGCAAAAAAGTGAGAAATTTAAATCGACGACGAATTTCCCGGATGTTATTGGCGTTGATTATATAATCAATAGAGATAAGAACGGACTTTTGATCGAACCCCATGGAGGGAAATTGGTTGATCTTTATTTTGGTAAAGACGCTTGTGGTGATTTATCGCGCTTACCAAGATTATTAGTCAGTGAAGACGTGTTAATGGATTTGGAACAAATCGGTATTGGTACTTTTAGCCCCTTAGAAGGGTTTTTAAATGCAGATGATTATCAAAGTGTTTTAAATAATATGCGATTAGCTAATGGGTTGCCTTGGACCATACCGATTATTTTACCAGTAAATGAAGCAGAAAAGGACAGGCTTAAGATAGGGGATGAAATTGCTATCTGTTCTAAAATTGATAATAATGTTTATGGAATATTAAAACTTGAAGAAATTTATCGTTTTGACAAAGATAAGTTTGCCGAGAAAATATATTATACTAATGATAGTAAACATCCGGGTGTTCAACATCTAAAGAATTTAGGTAATTATTTGCTAGGCGGAAAAATAAAGCTTCTTCAAAGGAATCATTCAAAATTTTCGTATCTAAATTTAACACCAAAGCAAACAAGACACATTTTTGAAAGTTTAGGGTGGTCTAAGATTGTGGGTTTTCATACAAGAAATGTTATCCATAAATCTCATGAGTATATTCAATTGCAAGCAATGGAAAGATGTGGTTGTGATGGTTTGTTTGTTCATCCGGTAGCTGGGAGAAAGAAGGAAGGAGATTATTCTGCTGAATCAATCATCCAAAGTTATGAGATTATGGTAGAGAAATACTATCCAAGAAATAGAGTAATTTTTGGGATATTTTCAACCTATTCAAGATATGCAGGTTCTCGAGAAGCTGTTTTTACTGCCTTGTGCCGCAAGAACTTTGGTTGTAGTCATTTTATAATAGGTAGAGATCATACGGGAGTTGGAAATTTTTACGGAGCATTCTCATCCCAGGAAATTTTTAGAAAGTTTGATGATGTGGGGATCAATCCTGTCTTTTTTGATGAGATTGGTTATTCTAAGAAATGGAATTGTTATACAAGTAAAAATGAATCCGAAAATGGAGATTTTTTGAATATAAGCGGATCAGAGGCAAGAGAGATGTTCAAGCAGAAGCTAGCGCCTCCGGAGTGGTTTATGCATCCCGAGATTTCAAGATTGATTATTAATAAATTATCAAATGGTGAAAAGGTATTTGTATAATGAAAACGTTGGTATTATGGTTTTCAGGGTTATCAGGCAGTGGAAAAACAACTATTGCCAATTGTGTTTCTGAAGAACTTAGGAAAAGAGGTAAAACGGTTAAAATCATAGATGGGGATGTAATACGCGATACCTTACATAAAGATCTTAAGTTTACGCCTGAGGATATCAAAGAAAACAATAGGCTTATTGTCTTGATGTGCAAGGAAAACTTAGGTCTGTGGGATTATATTTTAGTGCCGATCATTTCACCTTTTAGGGAAAGCAGGAATTTTGCTAGAAATTTGCTTTCAGGAAATTTTGCAGAAGTTTATATTAAGACCGATTTAAATGAATGTATTAGAAGAGACACCAAGGGGTTATATAGGAAAGCTTTGGAGGGATCTATAGATAATTTTATTGGAATTTCTCCTCAAACCCCGTATGAAATGCCTGATAATCCGGAGATAGTGGTTGATACAAATCATGAAGATATTTCACAAAGTGTTAAGAAAGTTTTGGAATATATAGATAGAAATTAAGGAGTTGTGTATGAAAAAAGAGAATGATATTCCTGTTTTGATTGCTGATTTGGGGCGTTCAGGACAGGGGTGGTTAAGTTATATGTTGTGTTACATTTTAAATGCAAGATATATAGAACCTTATGACCTTCTTAAAGGAAGAGATTCTAGCTCTGAGCATATTTTTAGTTTAACCCGAGGGAATTTACCAGGGAGAGAAAGGACTAAATATTCATTGGTTGTGAAAACGCATGAATATCCTGCGATGGATTTCAATTTAACAGACAAGGTGATTTGTTTAAGCCGAGATCCTAGAGATGTGGCTGTATCTTTTTATAATATGCAACTAGTCCGTAGTAAGAAAAACAAGAGGTTAAAAGATATTCTATTAAACTGTAGGATTATTCATTATTTGCAAACTGCCCGTCAATGGAAGAATTACTATCAATGTTGGGACAATAGAAATTACTACAAGGTCAAATATGAAGATTTGATAACTGCTCCCGTCCATACATTAAAAGGCATATTGAATTATTTGCAAGTTGATGGAGATGATAACTTAATCAAAAAGGCTGTAGAGGAATTTACTTTTGAAAAGCTTTCTGGACGCCCAAGAGGTAAAGAGGATAGCAGTAATCTTGATTTTAGGAAAGGAATAGTTGGAGACTATAAAAGTCGGTTTAATAAGTTAGAATTGTTTATTTTTAAGATAATATGTTGCAAACAAGCTAAAGAAAGAGGGTATAGTCTGTAATTTGAATCGTAGCAATGGTTTAACGAAAAATATTTTAGAATACAATTTAAAAGATTTGATAGGAGCATAATGTTAAAGAAAATAAAGTCTTGGGCTGAAAGAAATAATTACCGATTTGACCAAAGACGAAAATTGATGCGTTACGAGAATGATTTCAAAGAGTATGTGACTCAATTGCGAAATGGCTCAGATAAAAGGCTCGAGACAAGCGATATTCTAAGATTTGGGGATCATTTTGTAGAAAGCAAAGAATATTTTACTCATTATGACGCTTTTGCGAAATATGCATTTGAAGAAGTTTGGAAATTTAATAAGACAAGCGATAAAACTCCTCGTATTTTTGATGTTGGTTCAACCAAAGCCTTTTTATCAATCTTGTCAGTTTTTTGTGAAGTGGAAGCTTTAAATTTGAATGATCCCTTGGATTACCATACTTCAGTAAAATATACAAAAGGTGATATTTCAGAATATAACCCAAGGCTGAACCCTAAAGCAGGATCGTATGATTTTATAACTTCCTTTGCCAGTTTTCATTTGTTGGGATTGGGAAGATATGGTGATAAAATCAATCCAGCTGCTCAAAGTAAATTTGTTGAACTGTGTGATACTCTTCTAGCTCCTGGAGGAAAAGTGATATTTTCTTTTTCGTTTGGCAAGGACCAACTTTTGTTTAACAACGGCTGGGTTTTTTCCTTAGAAACAATAAAGAATTTCTTTTCTAATTTTAAGATTATTGACGTATTAGTAGACAGAAATTCTTATGGGACTTTAAATTTCGATCAAGACCCAGGTAAGAGATTTATACGATTGAATTGTGAAGGTGAAAATATTAATTATCACTATAGAGATTTTAAAACTGAGAAGATTCCTTATGATATTGCTTTTATAGTTTTGGAAAAATCATTTCTAAACAAATAAAGTAATTTTGTTAAACAATGAACATAAAAAAGAGGAACAATGTTAAAAGAAATACGCCAGAAATTTTTATGGTTGTTGGGGGCTGCACAGATTTTACAACAACAGCAACGACTAATAAATCAGCAACAATTACAACAGAAGGTGCTGATTTCTATTGGGAATGCTTTAAAGTATTCCCAAACAGATTCTAAAGAAATTAAAACATCAACAACATATAAACGTTGTGCTGAAATCATTTCTTTGCTAACGCCAATGGATGTCATAGGAGGGAAATATGTTCGCTTAGGAAGCGATCATGATGGTGGTTATGTAATGTTAGATAATTTTTTAAAGCAAAAGGTTGAGGCGGTTTATAGCTTTGGTGTTGGTAAAGATATTTCATGGGATGAGGCTATTGCTAATTATGGAGCAGATGTTTTCTTATTCGATCATACGGTTGAACAATTGCCAAGAAATCACCCTAAATGTTTTTTTTATAAAACAGGTCTGACAGGAAAGCAAAAAGGAAATAATTCAAAAACATTGAGTGAATTGATTACAAAGAATGGTCATACGGCATGCAAGAACATGATTATGAAAATGGATATAGAAGGCTGTGAGTGGGATGTTCTTTCAGATGTGTCTTCAGATGTTTTGAGCCAATTTTCACAGATTATTGTGGAATTCCACGGGATCTCTTCGTCCGTTTATAGTAAAGATTATTTAAAAATACTAGAAGCGTTAAAGAGGATCAATTTAACTCACCAGAGTGTGCATGTTCATGGAAACAATTATTTAGATGTTTTATGGGTGGACAATCTTGTTGTGCCCAACGCACTCGAAGTAACCTATATAAGACGTGCAGATGTAAATGACAATCTAGTAAAAAATAAACGCCAATTTCCAACTGAGTTGGATCAATCTAATTCTTCAGACTTTGCTGATATATATTTAGGCGATTTTTCTGTTAAAGACAATATTGAGTAACATAAGAGGATTAAAGGTGGAGAAACTTAAGGTAGGCGTTTTCTTTGCGGATTCGAGTATAGAATGCGGGGGAACCTTTATTTATGCTAATGGACTGATTAATATGCTCTTGAAGGATCCTAGGGTAGAAAAGTTAGTTATTTTTTATTCTAAAGAACAGTTGGAATATATTCGAAAATTAGCTAATACAGCAGAAAAAGTGGTGTTGGTTTTGGTGAATGTCCGTGGATCTAAGATCAATAATGTATTTTATAAAATTTGTAATTTATGTGATATCGTGTCTGAAATTTTTCCTATTCGCCGATTAGAGAATATCTTGAAGAAAGTGACCTGCTGGATAAGTCCGTATAGACGAATTTTTGAAAGGGCAGGCATTGATATTATTCATGTCCCTTCCCAAACAGCTCCGGTATATGGTATTAAATGTCCAGTTGTGATCACAATGCATGATATGCAGGAATTGCACTATCCGGAGTTTTTTACGGCTCAAGAAAGAGTTTTTAGGGCTGTACATTATAAGCGTTCTATTGAACAGTCAGATCTTGTTGTGGTTTCTGTTGAGCAAATAAAGAATGATGTCCTTAAATATTTTAAGGTTCCTAGTTCAAAAGTGCATGTCTGTCCTTTGCCATTTGCTGAAGAATGGTTTCAAGACTCTCGTTGGACTAAGGCTGAAGAATTAAGAGGAAAGTATAATTTGTTTAACCGTTTTATTCTTTATCCCGCGATGACATGGGAACACAAGAATCATTTGAGGTTAATTAAATCATTATATTTGCTTAAGCAACAAGGGATCACGGTGCATTTAGTTTGTACAGGTAAGAAAACCGACCATTATTTTCAAATCGAAAAAGAAATAAGAAATTTGGGGTTAGACCAGCAAGTATCCTTTCTCGGTCTTGTCCCTGAAGATGATTTAATAGGCTTATACAAGATTACAGATTTGGTGGTAATCCCGACATTATATGAGGCAGAATCTCAACCTTTTTTTGAAGCGATGAGATATGAAGTACCTGTTATTTGTTCAAATGTAACCTCTCTTCCTGAATCTATGGGGCAAAAAGAATTTGTCTTTAATCCGTATAATGAACAAGAAATGGCAGAATTAGTGAGAAAAGGAATATTTGATGCTGAATTTAGGCAAAGAAATATTGTAAATTTAAGGCAGAGGAAGCTCTATTATCAGAGTATCCATTCTGCGGACAATTTCTTGAATGCTTATTTCTATGTCAAATCTCATTTTGCGTGGTGATGGAATAATTAGAAATAAATACGGTATTTTGTTCTAACCCAACTCATGACTGGGGAGGAATGTTCAGAATCTTGTTTTGGAGGGTTAATTAATAATGCTTGATTTATTATTTAGGTTAAAAAGAATTTTTCGAAAAGAAGATAGTTTTCAGCTTATTTTAATCTTCTTTGGTGCCTTGATAAATTGTCTTCTGGAACTTATCGGGATAGGGCTTATTTTACCTTTTATAGCCCTTTTAAATAAACCTTCCCTTCTGACGACTAATCATTACCTTCATAAAGTATATATTTTTTTTCATGCGGCTTCTTTTACCCAATTTATGAGTATCATGGCTTTTATAATAATACTCTTATTCGTCATTAAGAATGTGCTTGTTTTAATACTCTCTTATTATCAGACAAGGTTTATTTATGATAAACAAATCTATCTAGTGACAAGGCTATTTCGGGCTTATTTGATGAGTCCGTACACCTTCCATCTTGGACGGAATCTTGCCCAAATGCAGCGTAATCTTGGAATTGTTTATTCCATTATGCAAGGAATAGTTTTGCAAATTTTGAATATTTTAACTGAAATGGTTTTAATTACGGGGCTCTTTATTTTTATTTTATTAAAACACCCCATAATGACA
>Ga0118677_10009043_pt1 | contig 15718 bp, 20 predicted proteins | sample AliMusrvi5mmetaG_FD_86154 | JGI IMG/M metagenome (GOLD analysis project Ga0118677, IMG submission 86154) | reverse complement strand
CTTGGTGCTTGTGAAACTGCCGTCCCGGATGCAGTCAACCGTCAAATCCCGAAAGAAGCGTTCCACCAAATTCATCCACGAACTGGATGTTGGCGTGAAGTGTAGGTGGATTCGGTGGGTTCCATGCGCGCGTTCCTGGCGCTTGTTGCGTGCGGTGATCCACTCCATGACGAGCGGTTGCTTGTGCGTTGCATAGTTGTCGATGATCAGGTGGAGCGAGAGTTCGGAAGGCGTTTCCCTGTCGAGCCTCTTCAAAAATGAGAGCCACTCTTTGTGAGTGTGTTGAGAGGCCGTCTGGCGGAATATCTTGCCATCCAAATAACTCAATGCCGCGAAAAGTGTGATCGTTCCGTGCCGGACATAGTCATGGGTTCCTGTGCGAACCTTTCGAGGCCCCAGAGGCAAAGCGGTTTGCGTGCGCTCCAGTGCCTGACATTGACTTTTCTCGTCACAGCACAATACCAGCGCCCGTTCCGGCGGATTGAGATACAGACCAATCACATCCCAGAACTTCTCTTCGAACCGGGGATCATTCGAGACTTTGAAGGTGCGCTTGAGATGGGGCTTCAAGTCATTGGCCCTCCAAAATCTCTGCACCGTATTGGGGGAGACCCCTTTGGCTCGCGCCATCTTGCGCGAAGACCATTGAGTAAATCCTTTGGGCGGGCGAGTGGCCTCCGTGATAATCTCCTCCTTGATCCGATCGCTGATACTCGGCTTGCGGCCGGATCTTCTGGCTTCGCGCAAGCCTTCAATCCCCTGCTCACGGAAGCGCCTCTCCCATTGAACAACGACCGGGCGATTAACCCCCTCGGCAAGGGCTGTCCGCTCTTGGTTGAGACCAGTGATGCGATGGAGAACTATCCGCGCTCGCCGGGCTTCGCGCTGTGGCGTTGTGGGGCGATTGATCATGCCTCGGAGTTCTCGTTTTTGTTCGTTGCTCGCCGGAAGAATTCGAATGGGTCGTGCCATCCGGAAAAAATACTGGATGCAACTCGTTTTGTATAGCTATTTCTCGTCCGGAACACTAGATTAGTCAGTAAATCAGCCGGTTTGCACCCGGCAGTGCACGGAGCGTAGCCGTGGCGGTCCACCATTTCAGCAATCCCGGAGAGGACAGGCGTCCCGGCGTGTCTCATAAGCATGCCTTGCGTGGTTCGATTCCACGCTCCGGAACCATTTTCCCTGTGTAGCCCAATCAAGTAGAGGCACCACGTCGAGAACGTGGACAGTGCGGGTGCAAATCCTGCCGCAGGGACCACTTTTAAGGACCCGACGCCACAGCAGACCGGCACCCGACTTTTAATCGGACATTGGTGAGGTTGCAACTACCTCCGGGTTCACCACTTTTACTGCCCTGTCGTCCAACAGCAGGACAGCGGACTCTGAATCCGCCAATGATGGTGCGAATCCATCTGGGGCAGCCAATTTTGGAAGATGAACCGGACAAGCGCGCCGGGACTGTTTCGAAAACAGATCGGGCCGGCGACGGCCTGGGGAGCATGCCCTCCGTCTTCCGCCACTTCGTTTGGACGCGAGTAACAACAGCATGTTTGCCTGCCTGTCGAGCAGGAGCGAGCGGGGGGCAGCACCCGTCGCGTCCGCCATTTTTCCTCCGCGTAGTGTAGCAGAAAGCACTGCTCCGTCCTAAGGAGCGGGCCAGGGTGCAATTCCTTGCGCGGAGATTTTCGGACCCGATGCCACAGCAGACCGGCACCCGACTCTTAATCGGGCATTGGTGAGGTTGCAACTACCTCCGGGTCCAAATCCTTTCAAGCCCGCGAAGACGAAGCAGTCGAGTCGCGTCTCTCTCACAGACGAGGAAGCCGGTGCAAGTCCGGTCGCGGGCGCAAGTTTCCTCGGGCACGAGGAAGAAAGCAATCCGCCTGCCTTGGGAGCAGGATATACCCGGAGCGTTACCGGGGTGCCCGACCATTTTCAGCGCCAGTGATGTTTAATAGTTCCAGCATGCCGCTCTTCCAAAGCGGTCGTCCGGGTGCAACTCCCGGTTGGCGCACCAGTTTCCGCCCCCGTGGCTCGAACAGATCAGGCACCCGTCTTCTAAACGGGATCGATGCCGGTGCAATTCCGGCCGGGGGTTCCACTATTTATGCGCCGCATGCCGAAGCCGTCGAGGCGACTGCTTGCAAACCAGTTCTTACCCGGTGCGAGTCCGGGGCGGCGCTCCATTTCTCTCCGCGTGATGTAACAGACAGCATGCGAGGCTTCGAACCTCGTCGTCAGGGTGCAACTCCTTGCGTGGAGACCAATTTTGGAAGGTGAACCGGACGAGCGAGCCGGGACTCATTGCTAGTGAGATCGGGCCGGGAAACCGGCCTGGGGAGCATGTCCTCCGCCTTCCGCCATTTTTCCCCATGTAGCCCAACAGTAGAGGCATCCGACTTAAAATCGGACAAGTGCGGGTGCGAATCCCGCCGTGGGGATGGGGATGCCGTCCAGGGGTACGAGGTATTCGTTGTCAAAAAGGACGAGGGTGAGTCGTGCCTGCCCCTCGGTCTGCTGCTGGTCGCGGAGGAATTCGTTGAACCCAGTGATGGCGGCTTCCGTGACGGGAGCCATGGAACCGGAGCGGTCGAGGATGAAGGCGATTTCTGTGAGGTTTTTGTTCATAGCGCCTGGCATCCTCGCAGGGCAACCCGGTCAACGAGTGTCCTACCTGAAAAAGATTCGAGATCGTTTGAAATGCCGGCCCGTCAGACGTTTGTGCGTTTTGCTGCGAGTGTGAATGTCGCCCGACTTTGCTAACCTTGCGGGTTGCCCGAGGATGTGGGAGCTGATGAGGAGGCGTTAGCCCATTTCGGGGTCTTGCTCAGGTTCCGGAACCTTCTTCATTTTCTCTTGTTTCTTTTGTGGCGACCTATCTCTGATGGAGAGCCTTCGTGGGTATTGCCGCGTGTCAGTAACGGTGGGAGAATTTTGTTTTTCGCTCGGTTTCTCTGGTGGTTTGTCGGCGGATTTCACTCCCATTCCCGAGGACACCGCGACGGCGCAACCGGAATCCGCGATGCGAACACGCTACTCGCCCACGGCTGGCCGAACGCGAAACAGATCGGGGCGATCCCGGAGGGAATGGTTCCCATCGTGCTGATTTCCGAGGAGCGATGTGTCGCGGTTTTCGTGCGGCGGGAGTGACCGCTACCAGATGCGAAAGCATGCTTGCCAGTCTTGTGCAGAAAAGAACCGTGTGGAAACCCCGTGGTAAATTTACCACAAGGTGGATGATATAGCCGGAATGCCACCGCCGATGGGATATTTCTATTTTCGAGATGACACCGACTGCGTAGGCTATAAACAGTAAATATGCCTCCCGAAAATATTCTGCTGATCTCAACCCCAGGAGATTTTATGTCCCGATTTGGCGCTGAGGACTTGGGGGTTGGTCTATGCGTGCAGGCAAGCCGGCGGGGAGGAGCAGGTTGGGCTGGATGGCTTGAATCCGGAATCCTGAAGGTGCGAATTCACGGCATGCCGCTCGATGAGCTGCGCTCATTGATGAACGCCTACATTAAAACCATGCAGACACATGGGAATACAGTATCCTTAATCGGGCAACAAACCGGGTCAACCCCTCTTCCAAATATCCAGGCTGGAGAGATCCCTTGGGGAACCGTGATACGGCAAAAGCTGACTAAAAAACTCCTCAAACTGCTTCCGGGGGGTGCTTACCTCGTATCGAATTTAGGCGATAGTGGCAGGGAGCCGATTTTCTCAGAACGTCTGGGCAGAGACACGGGAGGCGGTATGGCGGCGGGTTCAGCTCACAGGCGCAAGCAACAGGCTCTGCCGCCTTGTCTGGACGGAAGTCGATTTTAACGGTCGTCCAGATCTGCCGTCTCCGCATCCGCAAGAACCGAGGCGATAAGCAAGGGGACGGTCCGGTTTCGGAGTATCGGCTCTGCAGGCTCTTTTCTCGTAACATCAGAGCCTCGGAAACAGGAATCGTAGGCAAGGTGGGTATATACGTTACACCGGATTGTTACACGGAATAGGCTGCCACCGTTTGTCGAAATCACCACACACAGAACTCTCTATCATCGCCAGAGTTTCTGAGAAAGACTCCCGGAAGCATCTCAAATCTGTCTTCCAAGGCTTCGGGATCGATTTGCCATGACACCACGCCAAACTGCCCTCCTCAACTACCACCGGGATGTGGCCGCGTTCGGCACGAGCACGAAAGCTCCCATCTTCGTCATCCTCGACTTGGATGATTCCGTGGGATTCGAAATCGCCTCAAACTACCAGTCCAACTGCGCCGAGAAGCGGGACGCGATCAAGGCAACGGGGGCGTATCCGGCGTTCACGCTCGCCCTCACGGTAAAAGACGCCAACACGCTGCTCGCCCACGACTGGCCGAACGCGAAGAAGATCGGCGCCATTCCCGAGGGCAGGATCCCGGTCATTCTGATTTCCGAGGAGCGATGCGTTGTCGTTCTCGTGAGGCGGGAGTGAGCGCAAGAAAGCGAAGGGGCCCGGACTCCGAGCTGAGGGCGGCGGTTGCCGACATCAAGTGAGCGTAGTTAACATCGTCGAAGTTTCCCCCGCGACCGGCAGCCACTTCTGATTTATTTCCCGCACTGCCGCCAAGCTCGCGGGTTTTGTCAGGCAGTCATTCATGCCTGCAAGTTTGCAGGCTTTCAGATTCGCAGGCATGGCATCTGCCGTGATGGCGATGATGGGAATATCGGGGTTGCGGCTGTTTGCTGATCCATCACGAATTTTCCTCGTGGCTTCGATGCCACCCATCACCGGCATCACGCAATCCATCAGGACCAGCGCATAATCCTTCCTCGAAAGAAATTCGAGGGCCTCGGCACCGTTTCTGGCAAGATCAACTGCCAGCCCAAGACGCGCCAAAACTTCACCCTCAAACTTTTGGCTCGCATTGTCGTCTTCAACAAGAAGGACACGCTGGGATCTGGGATCTGGGATCTGGGATACTGGCGGACATCGGCTTCCTTTTACTGATTTTTTGACCAAAAGGCAACCCCAACCGGTCTCACCCCAAACGGTCTGACTGCTTCCCCGGTAGGTAAAGACCCCATAGCGAAGAAACCGGGTAAAACCCATGGTGATGACCGCATGAATGGTGTCGTCAAAATCATCGCCGGGTTACCAAGTATGAAAAAAATCATCAAAGTTCTCTTTTGCGCCGTTGTCCTGCTGTTGCCGCTGACAATTCCATCTACTGCTCAGGCTTACGATGGCTACTACGGGTATCATCACCACCATCACCGGTATTGGGTTCCAGGGCATTATGGCTGGTGGCATCATCACCGGCACTGGGTTCCTGGTCACTGGGTTTATCGATATTGAGAAAAAACAGCACTGAACAATGAAACATCGTAGCTTTACAACTCGTTAGAATTCCCATCAAGTTACCAAGCAATCCCACGTCACCGCCATGAATCCTCCGACCTCCGTCCACAAGGCAATCAACGAGCAAATCAAAAACGAGTTGCAGGCCCACTACAGCTACCTCGGGATGTCCGCTCACTTCGAAGATTCTCCTTATCTGGGCTTTGCCAAATGGATGCGCATGCAGGCCACGGAAGAGCACGCCCACGCGATGAAACTCTTCGATTTCCTGCGCGAGCGGAACGTGACCATCGACTTGAGCGCCCTCGACGCTCCCAGGACGAAGTATGGCCCACATCCGCTGGAGGTGTTCGAGATTGCACTGACCCAGGAGCAGGGGGTGACCCGGCAGATTAATGCTCTGTATGAACTGGCGCTGAATGAAAAAGACTATTCGACCCTGCAATTCCTGACGTGGTTCTTGCAGGAGCAGGTGGAGGAGGAAAACGCCGTCTCGGACATCATTGACCGGCTTCGCCTCGCCCGTGACAACGCTGCGGGCCTGCTGCGCCTCGATGATGAAGCGGCAAAACGTGTCACGCTGAGGGGGGAGTAGTCGGGCATGACGAACTCGGGATGTTCGTGGAGGCTGGGAGCTGGCCGACATCGGCTTCTGATTTACTGATTGGTTGACCCAAAGGCCGACCCAAACGGTCTGACCGGACCCGCATGTCCGGCCATGGCAGGTTTCACCCCGTCACTCCTTTATAAATTGCATCGTCTCCTGCTTCACGGCGGCGATTGGATTCAGCAAATAAAGGATTCTGTTTGCTCTGGGCAGTCAGACCGCGCCGGATTTGTGGCAGTTGAAACGCATCCGCGAGGCTGGCGTGGCAAGTAGGGAAATACCCACTATCGGGAAGACAGGCGCGGTGAGAATCTCCATGCAGGATGAATTTGGAGAATAGCAACCAAGCACAAAGTTGTGCCTTACCAGATCCTGCAATTTGCCGGACCAATCACCTCGGGGCAGATATTCACAGTTGCCTTGTGGCCAATTCGTCACTTTGCCCACATGCCTTGCCTTTTGGATGTGGGCATATTTGCCAGCACCCAGAGCGGGAAGGGTTCGCTGGGGGGACTCCAGAAACTTGAGGCTTCCCCAAGACGGCTCCGTCACGGCATGGGCTGTGGCGGGGTTTGGGAGGTGGAGATGGGGCGAGAATGACCGGCACGCATCGTGTCCTGCTGCACGGATTTGTCTTTGACCGAGTCCATGGGAAGCACCAAACTGCCCGCTCCATGAACAACTCGAATGCGATCAATCACATTGCCTTCAACTGCCGGGATCTTGCCGCGCAGGAGGCGTTTTATTCCAGGCATTTCGGATTCAAGCGATCCCGGACATTCAATCGCGGCGAGCCCGGCGAATTTATCCTCCTGAAACTCGGATCGCTCCGGCTGGAACTCTTCACCGCAAAACAGGAAACGGAGGCGGATTTAAAAGGTGGCGAGCAACCGATAGGCTTCCGACATCTAGCCTTCGACGTGCTCCGTCTTGAACCCGTGCTTGAGGCGTTGAAGGCCGAGGGGATCGTGCATGACGCGATCATACCCGTGCCGCACATCTCCCCCGATTGTCGGATCGTTTTCTTCCGCGATCCCGAGGGCAACATCATCGAATTGATGGAGAATTACCGGGACGAGGATCCAGCCGGATAGATGGGGGATCGCCGCCGACCGGAAAATGATCCCGTCGCGCGGCCCCGAGCCAGACCAGGCTTCCTGATCACTGGTAAACACCTCAAACCCATACTACCATTGCCTCATGTGTGGCCGGTTTACTCTCGATCCCTCAAAAGTGGACTTCATGGAATTCGGAGTGACCCGGATCCACTACCGGCCTCCTGCACGGTTCAACATCGCTCCAACCACGGGGATTGCGGTGGTCAGACAGGAGGATCAAGAACGGGAATTGGTGGAGATGCGGTGGGGGCTCCTCCCTTCCTGGGCCAAGCCTGAGTCGAAGCTCCCACTCATGATCAATGCCAGGGCAGAGACGGTGGCCAGCAAGCCTGCCTACCGGTCTGCATTCAAAACCCGTCGGTGCATTGTCCCTGCCACGGGATATTTCGAATGGAAGAAATTGCCCGATGGATCGAAACAACCATTCTATTTCACCAGGAAGGCTCCATTGGCTTTTGCTGCGATTTGGGAGAGGGATACAGTGGCGACCATCACAACCGAGCCGAACAAGGAGGCTGCACAGGTCCACAATCGAATGCCTGTGATTCTGGAGAGGCATCAATACGACCGGTGGATGGAGCCAGAACCATTGTCAGAGGAGGAACGCAGATGGTTTCTACTCTCGTTGCCGGATGGAAGCCTGGATTCCTACCCGGTGGATCGGCGCGTGGGGAGTGTTCGATGGGACGACCCTTCTCTCATCGAACCGGCACCGGGGTGAGCATCATCGCGTCAGCTCGTGCTCAACGGCTGCTTTGAGCAGTTCAATTAGCTCGTCATCCATATACTCGTAGTCGTCGGGAATATCCAGGGAGCGCATGGCTGGGATGGATTCAGCGGGGAACTGGAATCTGATCCGAGCCGCATACTTGGGCTCCATCACGAGAACGAGATCGGCCCAGAAGAGATCGTTTTCTTTGATCTTCCTTTTGCTGCTCTCGCTCGTGCCTGCTGACCGGACCGACAATCTTGGGTCGTCTTTGAAAATCCGCTCTGCGGTCGGGCTCCTTCGCTGATTTCTTCCGCAGACGAAGAGCACTTTGGTGGGGGTGGCGGCTTCCATCATGGGACCCGTTCCATCCAGTCCTCTGCTGCCCAGTTGTCAAAAGTATCGGCATCCTGGTCCGTCTCGCTCAGCGAAATCTCATAAACGTGGAAGTTCCTTTCAGCATCCCACTGCGAATCGATGACAAATCCAACCATCTCTCCTGCATCGGGAAAAACGACGCGCACTTTGTCGAGTTCGCGATATTTGGGTTCCGGGATCACAGGGATTTCTGGATTGGCTGCAACAAATATCACGGGAGGAGATGGTTTGAAAATCCTGAAATCAATTTATCGAGGGATCTCGCCCAAGAAGATTTGAGGCGAACAGACATTGCTGGCATGAGCATGAGCAGGTCGCGCCCAAGTTTCTGACCGCAGCCCTGCTCTTCCTGTGCCTCGCGGTTGCCCAAGCAGACAATATCGGTGTGGTCTTTGACGAATCCCTGAAGCGTGACGCTGGGGCTGAAATCTCCAGCACGGGAAATGTGAATCCACGACCGCTTGTGCTTACGGGCAAATTCGATGGTGCGGAGAGAGCCACCCGTCCGGGGCAATGCACTCCAGCTCGTTGGCTGCTTCCACGAACATCCAGAGTTCGATGTATCCCTGGGTGGGGCGGTGGGATTCTGTGGCCCGCTCGGCCCTGAATCTTGACGCTCCCCCCGTAACGCGGCAGGGTGATTCTCGCGTGAAAAACCTTCTTCTTGCGGCTTCCCTCTCTCTGCTTTTTTCGGCGAGTGCTCACGCACGGCTCGGGTGGACGATGAGAGAATGCGAGGCGAAATACGGTCCAGCGACAATCACGCCAAAGTACGGGAAAATACTCAAGGACTCCAACGTAGAGGCGACATTCAACTACGAGGGCTGGCGCATCGCTTGTGCTTGGGTCGAAGGCACCGACAAGGTGCAATTCATCCGCTACACCGCGTCCGCCCCAAAAATGACGAAGGAGCAATTGGATGCCATCCTGAAATCCAACGCGGACGGTCAGAAGTGGGAGTCTCACTTTGACGGGGGAAATAAAGAGGGTGTTGCCATCGCCAGCTCGCTTTCTGGTTCGGACATGCGAAGCGGATACTTTCAGCGAGAAGACGGAGCGAGAACCGGCACGATCATGCTATGGGCCATCAACAACGTCAGCATCAAGTCCGCATGGCTTTACGCTTTTGAGAAGCGCAACGACGAGGCAGAAGCAGCGAAAAAGACCCACGTCCCGAATCTTTAACGACTAGCCGCCATGCCTCGCCGCAAAGAATCCGTTGCTGACTTGTTCATTTTGCTCCCGTGGTGGGTATCCGCGTTCTTCGCTGTCGTCTCCTTTTTCGCCCTCCCCGCCATCGCCGCGAGCCTGCCGACTGCTCCGATGCACTATGCAGCCTTGAAGGGGCTCTTGACGGGCGGCAAGGTCATCATCCCCTTCGCTTTTTGCCTGCTGGCTCTCATCTCGGCATTCCGGTCATGGCGCGTCAAATCAACACTCGCGGCACAAAGCGGCTTGGACTCTCTGCGTGAGGTCCCGTGGAAAGAGTTCGAGGATTTGATGGGCGGGGTCTTCCGGCGACAAGGTTACTCGGTCGCGGAAAATCTCGGCGGGGGAGCCGATGGCGGAGTCGATTTGATCCTTCGACGTGCAGGGCAGACGACTTTGGTGCAGTGCAAACGCTGGAAAGGGAAAATGGTCGGCGTCAACATCGTGCGGGAACTGTTCGGCGTCATGACCGCCGACGGGGCAGAATCCGGCATCCTCGTGACCACCTCCGGGTTCACGTCCGAGGCATCGCAATGGGCGCGGGGCAAAAAGATCCGGCTTATCGACGGGGGGGAGCTGACCACGCTCGTAAAATCGGTTCAATCTGGCCGCGCATACTCTCCCGCAGAACCCGCGTTGCCCGGCGTGTGCCCCCGGTGCGGGTCTGCGCTTGTCGTGCGGACGGCCAGCAAGGGCCAGAACGCGGGAAACCGCTTCATGGGTTGCTCGTCGTTTCCGAAGTGCCGACACACGCAACCGGTTTGACAAGGTCCGCTTGCGTTTCCTTCCCACGCCCGATCTGCCTTTGTTCTGCTCTCATGAGCCTGTCGAATTCACTCCGATTCCCTGAATCCCTTCTCGCCTAATCGACATGGTTTTCGTATGCTCAGTTTATGATTCGGAATATTGCCGACCTGCTAGAAGCAATACTAGGTGAGCTCACCGAGGGAGCCAAGGCGGAGACGACCGTGAAGCATCCGGGTCTTATCGGAGAAATGTACGAGGGCATCACGTCGCGCATTTTGGAGTTTGCGGTAGACTTCGAGAAGTTGGATCTCCATGTGGCCTCAGGACTCATCATCGACGGGAGTGGTGGGATTAGCAAACAGGTTGACTGTATGGTTTGCGTGGGTCTTGGGAGACGGATTCCGGAAACAAACAAACGCATCTACCATAACGATGACGTCATCATGATCGTGGAGGTAAAAAAACGTCTGCTCGGTGGCGAAATGCGAAAGTCATTGCTATGGTTTCGTCACCACTGGAAGAAAATCGAGCGGAACACGACCCTGAGGCTTCCCGACCTAGTTCGCACTTCCTGGCAGCTTCTTTTGCGTAAAACTTGGCCGATAGAGGGCGAGATGGAAGGCTATTCGGATATGGAGGATACGGTGTTTCGGCGCATTGTGACGGAGGCCCGAATGCCCGCCCGAGTCGTCTTCGGTTTCGACGGCTACAAAAACGAGAAGGAACTACGGATTGGGCTGTTCAATGCCCTTAATAAAATCGGTTTCATTCCCCCCAAAACTTGCCTGGGCGCAGACATTAACGCTTTCCCTAATCTTATCGTTTGTGGAAAAGCGTGTCTCGTGAAGCTCGACGGCTTTCCTTATAGAGGTGTCTTCTCCGACGTGCAACAATCGTGGTGCTGGTATGGCTCCAAGACGGGCAACACCTTGCTTACCCTTTTAGAAATTCTCTGGACCCGGCTGCAGTCTAGATTCGACCACTTCCCTGACCTCTTCGGCGACGACTTGGAAAACGAGGGAATGAACCGCTTTGGGTCAGCCCGCATCGTCCAACATGACGGAAAGGCCCAATGGCAATACCTATTCGAGCAGATGCATCCCAAAGAGATAGCCCAGCAAGAGTTCATGGCATGGAAGCCAGCGGAACTGACCACAGCCGAGTTCAGCGTTCTTCAAGTGCTCTGCTCAGGCTCGACAGTGAACCTCGACGACGATGCCGTTCATCATATCTTGAGAAGTAATAAAGTTTCCGAAGACGAGCTTGTGCAAGGACTGCGAAGCAAGGAGCTGGCGGGTCTTCGCGGACGGCACGTAGAACTGCTGACCGAGCAACTCCAATGTCTCAAACTGGCAGACGGAAGGATGGTGGCAGCCGATAACAACAGCGGTCGTCTCACCGCATACGTTGCCGCATTGATTCGGAAACACAAACTGGGATCGGAGATGGGACAGTAGGTGTTCTCTGCCCGACATTTTAATCGCCGACGAACACTATGAGCAATATCAAAAACCAGTTGATACGGAGCTACTACTTTACAGAAGCGATGGCTCTTTATGAGAGTTACCATATGCCTCTGAGGGATACTATGGAAGTATATCCTGGTAAAAAGGATCAAAACCGACAGGAAGATCGTCCGCTCACTTGGGTTCCAATTGTATTCCACTGTACCACTCTCGACCGATTCGAACAGATCGTAGAATCTGGCCGGATCAATGCACCGGTTTCTCTCACTGAAATTCCGGTCGGCGAACTAGACAGAATGAAGATCCGAGGACGGGAGAAGAGTCAAATTGCCATTGGATTTCCGCGTGCCTACATCCAGCATATTGGATTCTCATCCGTTATCCACACTATGCACATGCCGCAAATCAATGAGGTGCTCAAACAGCATCCCGTTTGTGCCGATGCTCTAAAACCATTCATTGAAGTCGAGGATGACTTGAGCGCATTTCAAGAAATTCGTACCACTGCACCGTTGGACATTTCTGAAGCGATCTGGCTTCTGACCACAAACCGAGTTGATCAGTCAAATCCGTCGAGCGACATTTTTATACCAGGTCGTGACGAGTTTACCGATAAATATGGAAAAATATCTGCCTCTTATTGGCACCGCTCCCATCAAACAGAAGTGTTTAATGAATGGCAGTTTCTTCAAGTCGATAAACATGAGAATGGTGAGACTTCGTATTGGCCAGTTGGAGAGCATTATTGGAGAGCGAAACAATTCGGCGAAGTATTGCGAGATGTGAAAATGCCCGCCGGTCACAGCTTTCGCCTGCGATTTCGTGAGGCAAAGGATACCAGACTGACTTTCGAAGGTCCGTTTCGATTCATTGATGCCTCGCAGCGACTCAGGACCATAGTGTCCGAGTATTATCCAGATGCAAAAATGCCCTACGGCCTTATCTCGCAACCACTGACTTCCTGAACGCGATACCAACAGGAAACCCCGTGAAAACCAGCCCCGGCACGACGACGCAGACCATCACGGACGCCGCCGTGTATTTTGGCCCATCACGCTGGCTTGTGCACCGCTGCACTGGCAAGGATTTCAGAAAGATCATCCCTTTTGAACGGCTTGGAGAGGAAGTCGTCCATACCGGCGGCGAGGCATTGCTCGCGGTCGCCGGGCATCACGTTGGCCGTGAACGCGATGATCGGCACATGACATCCGGCAGTCGCCTCGAATTCCCGGATGTTCCTGGTGGCCTCAAGCCCGTCCATCACCGGCATGGACATGTCCATCAGAATGGCGGAAGATTTCCCCGGGGAGAATGCCTTGACGGCTTCCCGCCCGTCCACGGCGTATTCGACGCGATGGCCGAGGCTCTGGAGCATTTTGCCCGCGAGCGTGCGGCTATCCGCGAACCCGCCAGGAGAGGAATTGGCCGCCGAAGGTTGCGCTGCGCCCGAGCTCCTTCTCGATGGCAAGGAGGCGGTTGAATTTCGCGACTCGTTCCCCCCGGCATCCCGACCCGGTTTTGAGGTGGCCCGCCCCGGTTGCCACGGCGAGGTCCGCGATGAACGTGTCGTCGGTCTCGCCGCTCCGGTGCGAGATGTAGCAACGGTAGTTGTGGGCCTGTGCCAGCGCGATGCAGTCGAGAGTCTCGCTGACCGTCCCGATCTGGTTGAGCTTGATCAGGATCGCGTTCGCAATCTGTTGGCGGATCGCCTCGCGGAGAATGGTCGGGTTCGTGCAAAATATGTCGTCGCCGACAATCTCGAGGCGGGAGCCGAGTTCGGCCGTGAGTTTTTTCCATCCCGCCCAGTCCTTTTCCCCGAGCGGATCCTCGATCAACGCGATCGGGTAGCGGTCGATCCACGTCTTCCAAAGCGCGATCATTTCGTCGGATACGAGCGATCCCCCGCCGGATTTGAAAAACTCGTAACGCCCGTCGCTCCACATTTCGCTGGTTGCGGGATCCACGCAAATCGAGATGTCGTCGCCCGGCCGGTATCCGGCCTTTTCGATGGCGGCGATGATGATTTCCACCGCCTCGTCATTGGTCTTGAGGTCGGGCGCGAACCCGCCTTCGTCTCCGATGCCGGTGCTGTATTTGCGTTCGTGCAGGAGGCCCTTGAGGGCGTGGAATGTCTCGACGCCCATACGGATGGATTCCTGGAAATTCACCGCGCTGTGCGGGGCGATTTTGAATTCCTGAAAGTCCAGCGTGTTGTCCGCGTGGCGGCCGCCATTGATCACGTTCAGGCACGGGACCGGGAGCATCCGGGCGTTTGCGCCGCCGAGATAACGGTAGAGGGGAAGACCGGACGCCAACGCGCCCGCGCGGGCAGCCGCCATCGAAACCCCAAGGATCGCATTCGCCCCCAAACGCGACTTGTCCGCAGTTCCGTCCAACTCGATCATCCGGCGGTCGATCCCGTCCTGGTCGGTTGACTCCATCCCGCAGAGCGCACCGGCGATTTCTCCCTCGATATTAGCAACGGCTTTTAAAACTCCCTTGCCGCCGTAGCGGGCCGGGTCGCCATCGCGGAGTTCGGCCGCCTCCCGTTCGCCGGTCGATGCCCCGGATGGCACGGCCGCGCTGGCAGTGACACCATTTTCGAGTGTAACCGTGGCGGAAACCGTCGGGTTGCCACGCGAATCGAGGATTTCCAACGCGGAGAGGGATTTGATGGCCGTTTTCATTTTTTTGAATCGTCGACGGCCAGCCTTTGCCGAAGCCTACCGGCGCGCAAGATTATTTCTGTGACAATTCCGTGATGGATTTTGAGATGGTGACCCTTCCGATAGAACGGAGATTTTGCATGGGACGGGCAAGGTTTTGGATCCGAGGTTCCCTATCTGCCATATTGTTTGAACCTGGGTCAAAGGGATCCCGAACGGGACGCCCCGGAACGAATTTCCCTTGTCCGCTGGCGTGCCGGAAGCAAGCAGTCCCGGAGACACCATGCCTGTAGTCGCTGTCCCATGTGGACATCTCCACGATCCGTCACCGCCCGAGAACAGCTTTTCTCATTCCTCGAACTTCTTCTCGAAAGCCCCGCCTTCATTGTCCAGGTCCCAGTTGTCCTTGTTCATGATCTGAAAAATCTAGGCGGGTCATCCAGAATCGAACAGATTGAAAAACAAAAATGAGTGCGCCCGCAAACATCCTCGACCTGGTCCAGAAGCTCCTCCGGCTGGCGGACACATCACGCGGTGCCACCGAGCACGAGGCGGAGTCCGCGCTGGCCAAGGCCGAGGAGCTGATGACCCGGCACAAGATCGATTCGGCCATGCTGCGGATGGCCCACGGATCGGAAGACCTCCCTGGCATCGCCGTCAAAAAGGAGGTCATCAATCTTCCGAAGACGATCAATCCGGCGGACATGCTGATCCTCTCGCTCTTGCAGAACCACTTCAATGTTCGGATCGTCCTGTTCAAACACTCCCACGCAACTCCTGTGGACATCATCGGGACTTGGGAGGATGTCCAGTTCGCTATCCACGTCTTCCACTTCCTGCGGATGACGTTTTCCCGCTGCTGGAGCGAGTTCAAGTTGAGCGCCAGCTTCCCCGACCGGAAGTCCTACTACCGGGGGCTTCACGACGGGCTCAAAACCGCCATCCTCGAAGGCAAGAAGCGGGCGGAAGCAACGGCTTCTACCGAGGAGCGCAGCCAGTATCAGATCGTCATGGTGGACACGGCTGCCGCGATTGACCGCTACATGGGCGAGCAATACGGGAAGCTCCGCAAACGTCGCGGCCGCAGGAGCCGGGTGGATTCCGAAAGCTACCAGGCGGGAAGAGCAAGAGGCGGGACGATCAAGATCAACCGGACACTGCCGGGAAGCGCCGTATGATCCCCCCTCGGCGGCTTCCGGGATCAGGTCACCCTTGATCTTGAGCTCGAATGACTGCTTGAATGTCCCCGATCCGTTGAACCACCGATTTTCTTTGAAAGAGGCGAGTCATTGCCCTCGCCCCTCTCAAACTCTCCCCCACGGCTAGGGAGGAACTTTCAAATTGTTTCCGTATGCTGAACGGGTGTGATTAAAAGTGGGTGAGGTGATTGAGAAAAAAAGATGGTGGAGAGATGAGAAAAGATCTGTACTTTTGAGAATAAATCTCATTTAAGCTTGGGATGCAGAAAAAACAAATCCCGC
>Ga0118677_10009042_pt1 | contig 15720 bp, 15 predicted proteins | sample AliMusrvi5mmetaG_FD_86154 | JGI IMG/M metagenome (GOLD analysis project Ga0118677, IMG submission 86154) | reverse complement strand
CTTGATGAATCGCCCCATGCCCAATTCGTCCGGAAAATCCGTCTTTTCGATGCGACTGACAAGATGGGCGACGGAGATGGCCGCCTTGGACCGCGGATCCTGCGTGATGAACGGTTTTTGCCTGAGCACCGAGGCCGGAACGATCGGATCGTCATATACGCAACCAAGGTATTCGACCTTTAGGTTGAGAAACTGTCCGGAAATATTGATGATCCTTTCAGCGACTCGACGCCCTTCGGTCACCGTCCTGACCCGGTTCACGACGAGTTTGAGCCCGATATTCAGGTTGTCAATCTCTGTGGCGATGATTTTGATGATGCCGTACGCATCGGTGATGGCGGTGGGTTCAGGGGTTGTCACAATTATCGCATCGTCAGCTGCCGCTACGAAGCCGAGGACATTCGCGGAAACGCCTGCGGCAGTATCAATGATGATGATGTCGGCTTGTGAAAGGGTGTAAAGCTCGCTGATGAAACTCTGCCGTTCCTCGTCAGTCAAATTGGCGATCTTGGAGAACCCGGATGCCCCGGCCACAATCTGTATGCCGTATTCCGTGTCCAAAATGATCTCGCGCATGGTTTTTTGCTTACGTATCACGTGGTACAGATTGAACTTCGGGATCATGTTGAGCATGACATTGACGTTTGCCAGACCAAGGTCCGCATCCATCACAATCACTTTCTTGCCAATCTTCGCGTAGGCGATGGCGAGGTTGACCGAAATGTTCGTTTTCCCAACCCCACCCTTTCCTGATGCGACGGCGATTATCCGCGTCTTCTTTCCCCGCTCGGGAGCCGGTGTTTCCCTGATGTCGTTCGAAGGGGCTCTTTTTCCCATCAACTCACGTAACGCCTGCGCCTGGTCTTCCATCTTTAGCTCCAATTTTCCACGGACCCTCGGGAGGGTCGGATGCTGGGTCGGCCCTCGTGGCCACCTTCCGATTCATCAGACTCCTCACCGTAGCGCGCCTCGAGACGCTGGCGATCGACGCGGAAGCCTTCCAGGTTCATCAAGAAGCGCGTGATGCGGGCGCGCTCGATATTTTGTGGCACCGACTGACCATTTGTGATGTAGGAAATGGGTTTCCCCCTCTCAGCAAGGGCCGAAATCGCGTTGCCTATTCGATTGGTCTCATCAAGCTTGGTGATGACCACGGCCTTATAGTCGAAGGGCTCGAATTGCCGCATTATTTGCACCATGTCGCTCGCCTTGGTCGTGGCGGAGAGGGCCAGATGGGTCTCCGCCTTCGGCCCGCAGGCAGCGAGCACTCTTTGCATTTCGGCCAACCGTACGGCATCACGAGGGCTCTTTCCCACCGTATCCACCAAGACAAGATCGGCATCGGAATGCATCGCGATCGTCTTGCGAAGATCCTCCGCGGTCTCGACGCACGAGACGGGAACGCCCATTATGTCACCATAGGTCTCTATCTGCTGACGCGCTCCGATGCGGTAGTTGTCGATGGTGATCATTCTCACGGACTGGGGCTTGCCGCCGCCGATGCCAACGGCGTGGATCGCCGCCAGTTTGGCGATGGTCGTTGTCTTGCCGACACCCGTGGGGCCCACCAGCGCCAGTATCCTGGGTCCACGTTTGTCAGGCGAAGAAGATCCATTGGGTCCTTCCCACAGAAGTATGGAATCGCCGACCCATTCCAGCGCCGCGGACTCAACCTCATCCACATCACCCAGAGCTTCCAGGGAAAAATCCTTCCGGAGCCTCGCGACGGCCTCCCGCCTGAAACTTTCCGTGAAATCGTTGAGCGCCAGAAGCGCGTCGACCCGCCGGATCGTATCGTGGTCACCAGCTTCCGCCGCCGCAGCGGGTTTCTCATCGAGCTTGTCCCTGATGCCCTGGATCTCCGCAAGAACCTGCTGGAGTGCCTGGTCAGCCTTGGCCTGCGCGAGTATCTTGCGCTTTTCCTCCTCGAAATCCTGTTTGGGTGCCATCTTCGCGTCCTGTGGACGATCAGGCCTTAAATACCCCGTCACCTCGACGCATTCCCGTGCGAAGAATCCGAGGAAACCACCCAGTCTGACCGTCTTGTGGGATAGCACCTGGGCCGCATCTCCGTATTTGTTCCGGACAAGGTCGAGGGCCTCTCGATGCGAGGCAGCCTGCTCAGTAAAATATTGCATCGGCTAACCTTCCACCTTTATTTCACCAACCGCCTCTACACGGACGTCGGCCACTATTTCCGGCACGGAAAGAACGACGAGATCCGGTAGTTCCCTCTCGGTGCTCGCCTTGACGAGGGCTCGCGCACCTTCCGAACACAGGACAACAGGGAGCCAACCCTTCTGTTGAACGGCCGCCACGGCTCTGGTTAGTGCCTTGATCCATAACCTCTGGACACCCGGTTCCAGGGCCGCCACAACGCCGGCGGGTGTATCGACCCGACTGTCGATTATCTTCTGCTCAAGAGTGGATTCGATGGTGAGCACACGCAGGGTCTTCTCAGTGTCCGCATACTGGAGACATATCTGGCGTGCGAGCGTCTGCCTGCATTTCTCGGCCAGAAACACAGGATCCTTGGTGACGCCAGCGTAGTCGGCGAGAGTCTCGAGGAGGACAACCATGTTGCGGACCGAAACCTGTTCTCGAAGCAGTGCCTGGAACACCTTCTGCATCTCTCCAAGCGTGAGCCGCTTGGACGCTTCCTCAACCACGGCGGGGTAGTCTTTCTTGAGGGCGTCGAGGATGGACTGCACTTCCTGCCGTCCAAGTATCTCCGAAGCATGCCGCTTGATTATGTCCGTCAGGTGCGTGGCGACGATGCTCGGTGCGTCGACGACCGTATACCCGGCGCGTTCCGTCCTATCCCGCTGATCCTCAGCTATCCAGAGCGCGGGCAGGTCGAAGGTCGGATCCCTGGTTTTTTCACCTGGGATATCCTCGGTCACACCACCCGGGTTTATGGCCAGGTAATAGCCGAGTCGTATCAGGCCACGGCCCACCTGAACACCCCGTATCTTGAAACAATACTCAGATGGTTCGAGCCTCATGTTGTCGATGATCCTGATCCTCGGTACGACGAGGCCCATGTCCAAGGCGCTTTCCTTGCGTATGCGCGTTATGCGCTCGAGAAGGTCGGCCCCTTTGTCCTTGTCCACGAGGGGAATGAGTCCATAGCCCAGTTCGAGGCTTATTGGGTCGAGCGGCACGATCGGTGAGAGATCGGAAGGAACCTCCGCTTTTTTTGAACCCGCCGCCGCCGCTTTGGCCTTGTCGGAATCGGCCACCTGCTTTCGGGCCAACCTCAGCCCTATGAAAGCGAGCATGGCTGCCATCGGAATGAGGACGTACCAGGGGAAACCCGGAAGGATGGCCAGGATGAGGAGGACCGCGGCCCCGATGATGTACACCCTTGCATTCTGTGAGAACTGAAGGGTCAAGTCGTGGCCGAAGGTTCCCTCGGAATTTGCCCTCGTGACTATGATTCCCGTAGCCGTGGAAACGAGGAGGGCGGGTATCTGGGAGATGAGACCATCGCCTATCGTGAGGAGGGTATAGGTGGTGATGGCGGTGTTGAAATCCTCTTTATGGAGAACCATGCCGATGATGAAGCCGCCGACAAAGTTGATGACGGTGATGAGGATCCCCGCCTTCACGTTGCCGGAAATGAATTTCGAGGCGCCGTCCATCTGGCCGTAGAAGTCGACCTCGCGCTGGACCTCGCCTTTGCGCCGGATGGCCTCTTCCTCGGTGATGGCCCCCGAATTGTATTCGGCGTCGATGGACATCTGTTTTCCGGGCAAACCGTCGAGGGTGAAACGCGCGGCGACCTCCGCGATCCTCGTGGCGCCCTTCGTTATGACTATCGCCTGCACAGCGATGATGACGATGAAGATGATGAACCCTATGACCAGTCCGTCGGCGCCGCCTGCGCCCACGACGAATGAGGCGAATGCCCTGATCATCTTGACATCGAAGTTGGCGCCCTTGGAGAGGATCAGCCTCATGGTCGAGATGTTGAGGGCCAGACCGAAGACCGTGGTCACGAGAAGCATCGTCGGAAAAATCGAGAACTCGGTGGCCTTGTGCGTGAAAAGCACGATGAGGAGAATGAGGATCGCAGCTGTCAGGTTGAAGGCCAGGAGCGCATCCAGGAGCATTGAGGGGATCGGGATGATGATCATGAGGACGACGGCCACCACGCTGACGGCGACCGCCAAATCAGATGGACTCCCAATGAGATTGCCGCGGACAAGCCGCTGGGTGTCAGCCATTTCTTTTTACCTCCCTTCCCAATCCACTGGTCGAATCACGCAACTCAAGCTCCCGCTCCGACAAATGCCCCAGCGAAACCTGGTTCCGTGCCCGCCTGGCCGTACACGTGCGCCAGGACGGCTGCGATGGCCTGATAATATTTTTCAGGTATGGTGTCGCCTATCTCGACATCGGAATACAGCGCTCTGGCCAGAGGCCGATTCTCCACGAGGGGAACGCCGTTTTCGGCGGCGATGCGCTTGATCCTCTGGGCCATTTCATCCGTTCCCTTCGCGGTGACCGTTGGCGCGGCCATTTTTTCCCTGTCCCACTCCAAGGCGATGGCGTAATGGGTCGGGTTCGTGATCACCACGTCGGCCTTGGGAACATTGGCGGCCATGTTGCGGGAGAGCAGTTCGCGCATGCGTTCCCGCATGCGGCCCTTGATCAAAGGGTCCCCTTCCTGCATCTTGCGCTCTTCCTTCACCTCTTGTTTGGACATCTTCAAGGATTCCATGAATTGCCGGCGCTGGAAGATGAAGTCAGGTATGGCGAGCGCAAGCATGGCCACCCCCACTTCGATGACAAGCCGCATGGTGAGGGAAAAGATGAAAGTGATTGATGGCCAGAATGGCCCCTCGAAAAGCCTGCGAAGCTTGTCGAACTCTCCTTGGATTGTGAGAAAGGCCATGACTCCGATGATGATTATCTTGATGAGCGATTTGGCAAAGTTGAACAATCCTTCCATTGAGAAAAGCGTGCGTTTGAAGTATTGGCCGAAGCGGGGCACGATCTTGGAAAAATCCGGGGTGATTGGCTTGGCCGAAAACATGAAGCCCACCTGGAGCACATTGGAAAATATGGCGCCGATCACGGCAACCGCCGCAATGGGGAGGGTGAGCCGTATGAAATAGGAAAAGAAGGCGGCTACAATGGGTCCCGAATCACGGGTGATATCGGTTTTCCCCACAAGGTTCAGATAGAAGATGAGCATTTCACGCATCGTGCGGACGAAATAGGGACCAAGGAGGAGGAGAGCCAAGGTGGGGAACAGCAGGCCGACCGCGCCAATGAGCTCCTGGCTCTTTGCGACCTTTCCCTCTTCCCGCGCCTTCCGGAGCTTGGTTTCGGAAGGCTCCTCTGTGCGCCCCTCGTCCTCGGCCGCGAACCACTGCAGATCGATGGTTCCGACATTGGTCGCCATACTGGACAGTCGGGAACGGCTTTCCGCCACGATTCCCCGCACCTTCAGACCAACAAGTGACTGTGTGAAGCACATCACATCTTGCCCCCGACCAGAATGCCGAGGTCGTCGAAACTCGCTTCGACAAGATGCGAGAAGGCTTCCATCATGAAGGGAAGCGCGGAGAGCATGATGAAAAAAGTGACTGTGAGCGTGATCGAGAAACCCTCGGTGAGGAGGTTCATCTGAGGGGCGGCCTTGGAAATCAGTCCCATCGCGACGGTTACAATAAAGAGAGTCCCGAGAACGGGCATTGAAAGTATGAGCGCTTGCTGGAATAGGGCGCCTGTCGAGTTAACAAGGAAGCGGACGATGTCATCGCGGCGATTCACGAGATCTATGGCGCGCATCGCCTTGAAGGAACCCTGCACACCGATGAGGAAAAATTTCTGGAATCCCGAAGTGGAGACGAATATGAACATCGCGATGAGGTTGAGGAACTGTCCCATGAGGGGCAACTCGATCTCAGCCAGGGGATCGTAGGTTTCCGAGGCGCCGAAACCGATCTGAAGTGAAAAAAACTGCCCTGCTGTGGTGAAGGCCGAATAGACGATGGACAGGAAAAATCCCATGATGAGGCCTATCATCGCCTCACCCACGATGAGGAGGGCATAGGCCATCCCATCGTCGGGCATCGCATAGCCCGCAGCCTTCACTGAGGGAAAAACCAGTGCGGCCGCGAAGCCAGCCAATCCCACTTTGGCCACCTGGGGCACTCCCTGGCCTGAGAGCAGAGGAGCCACTTCGATCATCGCGAGGATTCTCACGGCGATGAGTGCGAAAAGGTTGAAGTCTGCGAAGGGCCAGGACATCTACCGCCTCACCTTGCCATCTGCGGTATCATGGCAAAAAGATCCCGGGTGTATTGTTCGAGGCTGCCGAACATCCAGCCCCCCAGCAACGCGAGAACCAACATGATCGCGGCGATTTTGGGTACGAAGGTGAGGGTCTGTTCCTGGATCGACGTGGTTGCCTGGAATATCGACACTATGAGTCCCACAACCATCGCGACGAGGAGCACGGGAGCGGCGAGGATAAGGATCTCGAGTATTCCACCCCTCATGATGGAAACAGCGTCGCCCACACTCATCCAAGCCCCCTCAGAGGAAAGACCTCACGAGCTGCTGCGTGAGAAGACCCCACCCGTCGACGAGGACGAACAGGATCAATTTGAACGGCATCGATATCATGACAGGTGGAAGCATGATCATGCCCATGGACATGAGTATCGAAGAGACAACCATGTCGATGACTATGAAGGGTATGTACAAAAGGATGCCAATCTTGAAAGCCACCGTGAGCTCGTTGAGTATGAAGGCCGGCACCAACACGTAGGTTGGGACGTCGGCGAGGGTGTTGGGTTTTGGCATGCCTCGCATCGACATGAACAGGCGGATGTTCTCGGGGTTCGTCCGCATCTGGTTGTACATGAATATCCGAAATGGCTTCTCCGCCGCTGTGTAGGCTTGTTCAACGCCGATCTTGCCATCGGCCAGGGGCTTAAGGGAATCGTTGTAGACGGTCTGGAAGGTTGGCCACATGATGAACACCGTAAGGAAGAGGGCTATCCCCATTAATACCTGGTTGGGTGGCACCTGCTGGAGGGAGAGGGCGCGCTTCACGAAATCAAGCACGATGGATATGCGCAGGAAACTGGTTACCAGAATGAGTATGCTCGGCGCAAGTGAAAGGGCGGTGAGGAGAAGGAGGAGCTGGACTGAGAAAGCCACCTCCTGGCCCGAACTCGGGTTCCTCACTCGGAGATCGACGAGCGGTACGAGGGGAACAGTCGTCGGCAGGCCCGAGGTCGGCCGGATGCTCGAACCCGCCGAGCCAGGCCTCACCGAGGGCACAGGCACCGGTGTGAAAACCTGGACCGCCGGAGCTGGCGATTTCACGGCAGCGGGAGCCTGAGGGGCAGCCTGCTGTGAGTTCAGGGCAGCGGGCAAGGTTATGGCCAACATCATGGCGAGAACCGTCAGTCTGGCATTTTTACCGTTTGATCTCATGCTGTCTCTCAGAATTTCCTGAGCCGCTCGCGCTGGCCCGCAAGGAAGTCCCCGTCCCTGTGTTGCTGTTTTCCACCGGTTCTACGCCGGCCGCCCATTATTCCCGCGAGAATGTCGCCAAATTCCCTAACCACACCTGTCTTGGACGATGCCGGTTTCAGCGCCGCCTCGAGTGCGAGTGCGTCGATGAATTCCTTGTCCTCGACCTCCGCGACAAGTGAGATGGCGGAGTCGGTGGCGCCGATCAGGTATGCCTTTGATCCCAAACCAATGACATGCAGTGCTTTGCCAGGGCCAAGGGAAGTTGAGGCAAGTACTTTGACCGCGGAATCTTCGGCAGACCGGGGTTTGGACAGAAATTTCATAAGGCGGTAGATACCGTAAATCGCAGCCAGCACAAGTGCCAGCACGACTATCATTCGGAGAAAATAGGCGAGTGTGGTAGAACCGGCCGTGTTTTTTACGGCCCTAGCCGGCGCTGTCGCATCGCTCAAGGAGAGAGTCGTCTCGTCCACCGTTCGCGCTGTCCCCACAGCGGTCCCGGAGGCAGGCTGCGCACCGGCATCACTGCCTTGCGCTCCTGCGACGGCCCCCATCCCCAGCGCCATGACGGCACACAGGACGAGTGCTATGCGTTTCAAAGATCCCCTCCCGATTGTCGCACTATATTCTAGTACATCAGGAGGCGAAACGCAATAGCTATTTAACAGAAGGGCAAAATTTTAGCCTAAATCGCCCATCCTCTCCATCGGGGATACTATCTCGGTCACACGCACTCCAAAATTCTCATCAATGACGACCACTTCACCTTTGGCGATGAGTTTGTGATTGACGAGAATGTCGACCGGTTCACCTGCCAACTTATCAAGTTCGATGATCGTTCCTTCTCCCATGCCGAGTATTTCCTTGATGAGCTTTCGCGTCCGGCCGAGTTCCACCGTCATCTCCATGTTGACGTCCATGATCAACCCGATGTTCCCGGATTCAGGGCTTCCTTGCTGCATCTGGAGACTCGCGAATTGCACGGGTTGCACGTTGGGTGGATTCATCCCACCATAACCGCCGTAACCTCCACCAAAGCCTTGCATGCCGCCGTATTGATTGCCCATCTGTTGCTGGCCCATCTGGTTTCCCATCTGCTGCTGGCCCATCATCGCGGGGGATTGCGATTGTGAGGCTTGCATCCCGCCACCTGCCGAGGCGAGGACATCCCTGACGAAAGAAAGCGCAAAAAGCTCGACCAGCCGATCACCCTGGCCATCGCCGATCTGCATCGGATACACGGCACGAAGGAAGTCACCGGAGGGGACTTTGGCCAAAGCCTTCGGACCGAAGGCTCCTTCCGCGACACCTGCGGCGATGTTTCGGTTTCCCGTCTTTTCGGATATGACGGTCAACTGCGTCCCCGCAAGCGTGGAAACACATTCCTGGACAGCCGAGACAGCCATGTCGTCGAGGTCGGAGAGCGTCTCATCCTTGTTCGCAAGGGAGGCGATCTTGATCGCCGTTTCCTTGGAGATGACGAAGGAATGATCGCCTGGCAACGAGCCAGCGAAAGGCACGGAAACGGTGAGGACCTCCTCCGGAACGTCCCGAAGAAAGCCGTCTCGCGTGGTGCCATCCACTGTGGGGCTCTGGATGGTGACAGGAAGGCCGGTGATCATCGACAGGTTCTGCGACTGGGCGCTCAGGGTCGATTCAAGTATCGCCTTGAAGGCTTGGGCTTCCTGGGGGGAGAGGACAGAGCCCATTCGTCCGGCCGCCGCGGGCGCCGCCTGGGGACCAGGACCGCCGTCCAAACCGGCGAGGAGGGAGTCTATCTCTTCCTGGGAGAGGGCGCCGTCACTCATTGTTATCTTCTCCTTCAGATGCCAATTCCTCGAATTCTTCCTGGCCGACGTCCTCGAGCTTCTTGGTGATCTGGACCGCCATCTTTTTGCCGATGACACCGGGACGACAGAGGAATTTCTTCTTGTTGCCAACGACAAGGGCCATGGGATCGTCCACATGCACCGAATAGAGCCTGATGACATCACCCCTGCGGAGGGCCAGAACGTCACGTACTGGAATATTGATGTGGCCGACTTCGGCGATGACGGGAATTTCCACTGTTGAGAGTTTTTCCTTCAATATGTTCAGGTTCTCCGTCGTCGCGCCACGGCGCACCGACGAGTACCAGAACTGGGCCGATAGCTTGGATACGATGGGCTCGATGGTCATATAGGGGATGCACAGGTTCATCATCCCCTCAACATCGCCAACCTTGGTTTCGAGGGTGACAAGAACCACCATCTCAGAAGGCGGGACTATCTGTGCGAACTGTGGGTTGGTCTCGATCTGGGAGAGGCGCGGTCGAAGGTCGATGACCTGAGTCCAGGCTTCCCGCATGTTGCCGAGTATGCGGACGATTATTCCTTCCATGACCGAGTGTTCGATGTCCGAGAGTTCACGGTTGAGCTTGGCGCCCTCACCAGAGCCGCCAAAGAGCCGATCGATGATCGTGAAGGTGACCGATGGATCTATCTCCAGGATGGCTTGCCCCTTGAGGGGATCCATGCTGACAACCGCCAGGGTCGTAGGCGTGGGGATGGAACGGATGAATTCCTCGTAGGTGAGCTGGTCCACCGATGCGACGTGGACGTGGACGAGGGCCCGCATGGATGCGGAGAGCGTGGTCGTCGTGAGGCGCGCGAAGGTCTCGTGCATGTTCTGGACGGTTCGAATCTGTTCCTTGGAAAACTTATCCGGTCGCTTGAAATCGTATATCTTTATCTTTCTGGTGTCGGCTGTCGGCTTTATGCTCTCAATTTCCGTCTCACCGGCGTTGATGGCGGTGAGGAGTTGGTCTATCTCATCCTGCGAGAGGACTTCAGTCATGCCGTCTCCATCATCGCGAGCGCAGCCTAGAGCTTTACCACGTTGAGCGTGTCGAAGAGGATTTCCTTGATGGTCGGTTTGCTCAGCATTTGGTTAAGCTTCTCCTTGATCTCATCCTTGATTATCATCTCATTGCCGGGCTTCAGGTCATCGGCAGTTTTAGCCGTGAAGAAGGTCCGCAGCCAGTCCTTAAGCTGAGGAAGGCGCTCGTTGATTTCGACGGGTGTTTCCTTGTCTTCCTTTTCAAGCCCGATCTGAATTTTGACCGCGACCGAGGAAGGTTCCGGGTCGCTCGTCCTGGTCCGTATCTCGCCGATCGTCCCGACATACTGCAAAATTGGTGTCGCAGCCTGGTAGGACTCTGTCTTGGTCATTGTGGGAGCGGCCTTGCCCTGTTTGTTGACGATGCTCACCGTGATGACGACGACGGTCACGATGAAGATGACCGCACCGAGCCCGATTCCGACGATCATGAGGATACGCGCGATTCCCGGGCCCGCGCCCTTGGCTTTCGCGGCTGGAGCGGCGTCGGTTTCGCCATCGGTGAAATTGACCTCCGCATCCTCGACATTATCCGACATGGCGATCCCTCCAGTCCTTTATATTATCGGAGTCTTTCATGATGGAATAAGTATACACGATCGCACCTGCGCTGAAAAGCGGAAGCGGAGCGCCGCTTCCGTCAACCGTCAATCCGATTCACCGAAGAAAGCGATCGCCCTGCGATAGGCGATGATGCGGGCAACGACCTCCGACGATGCCTCGGCGACGACGATCCTCTTCCCGTAGACAAGGCAAAGGGTTGTGTCAGGATTGGACTCAATCGATTCGATCTGGTGGGGGTTCAGCCACATTTTCTTGCCCGAAAGCGAGGTGAGCTCGATCATCGGCCATCCTTGAAAGGACCAACGAAGCGTGATGCACGGAGAGGCTGGATTGGGAGCCCGCCATTCCTGGCGTGCGCGACCCCAATCACACTCCTCCTCCGTGCCCGCCTCTTCCTAGTTCGATTCTATCGCTTGAGGGTCAGGAGTTCCTGGAGCATCTGGTCTGAGGTCTGGATGGTCCTCGAACTGGCCTGGAAACCCCTCTGCGTGACGATCATGTCGGTCATCTGCTCCGCGAGGTCCACGTTCGACATCTCCAGGGTGCCTGCGATTATCTTGCCTTTGCCGGCTATGCCCGATGGCCCGATGTTGGCCATGCCCGAGTTGTTGGACTGGACGAAGTTGGTTTCACCGGCCTTTTCGAGGCCGCCTGGATTGGTGAAGCTGCCAAGGGCCAATTGGCCGATCGTCCGGTTGGTGCCGTTCGAGTACACGGCCGTGACCACACCCGACTGGTCTATCTTGAAGGTGTCGAGGTAGCCCATCGTATAGCCGTCCTGGGCGAACACCTTGGTGGAAGAGCGTTCAGCCATCTGCGTCACGGTGTTGGTCGCGGAACCGACCGAGCCCAGGTTTATCCTGAAGTTCTGCCGTGTGGCCCCGCCTCCGGCCGCCGCGGCGGCTCCCTGCACATCGAAGGAAACGCCCATGTCCAGGGCACCGGTCGTCTGCGACGCGTTGCCCTGTCCGTCCCTGACCCGCGCGAGGAGTCCACGATTGTCGAACTCGACGATGAAGGTGTTTCCGTTGCCAGGCTGGGGGTTTGGCCCGAGCGCAACGGCGGTGTTCGTCGCGACGGTGGCCTCGGGATCAAGGGACACCGTGCCCTGCCATTGGTTGGGCTGGCCGACTACCTTGCGGTACTCGACGCGGAGGGTGTGGGGTGATCCGAAGGAATCGTAGAGTTTTTCCTCGACGCGCCAGGTACCCTGCTCGACGGTGTCAGCACCGGCGTTGGCCGGTATTTCCGCGGTTCGCTTGTCCAGGTTGCAGGCGATGTCCACCCTGGCCGTCGCCTTGGCGGGATCCTTGGAGCCGATGGGCACAATGAGGTCCTGGGTGGCGCCCGATGTCGCCAGCACCTGCCTGCCGTTGATGGTCTGGGCGAGCCAGCCCTGCACACGGTAGCCGGTGCCCGGATTGACGATCCTCCCGTCCTTGTCGAGCCCGAGGGCGCCGTCGCGGGTGAAGAGGCTGCTCTCACCCTTCTTCAGGACAAAGAAACCATTGCCCTGTATCGCGAGGTCGGTCATCACACCGGTCGTCTGCAGCGCTCCCTGCGTATGGATGGTGTCGATCGAACCGATGGACATGCCGAGCCCGATCTCCTTGGGATTGACGCCGCCCACATCGCCATTTGGCGCGGAGGCACCGGACATCTGTTGGTAAAGCAGATCCTGGAAAGTCGCACGCCCCTTCTTGAAGCCTGTCGTGTTCACGTTGGCAACGTTGTTGCCGAGGACGTCCATCCGGACCTGGTGATTCTGCAGGCCTGCGACGCCGGAATACAAAGAACGCATCATGGGGCTAGCCCTCCTAGTTGCTGATTACGGATTCAATCTGAGAGAAATCGTAGATCCCGCCATTGACGCCCACGAGAGGGCTTTCGCCCCTGACGACCCGGTCCACGACACCGCGCACCAAGTTGTCTCCGTTCCTGATCTCGACGGTCTTGCCGAGGACCTGCGAAGCCTCGCTCGAAGCGAGCAAGCCTGAAAGTTTCTGGAAGCCCGTGCTCATGTTTGTCATCTGTTCAAGCGAGGAGAACTGGGCCATCTGCGCGATGAATTCCTTGTCCTGGACCGGAGCGGTCGGGTCCTGGTGCTGGAGCTGTGTTATGAGAAGTTTCAGGAAATCGTCCCGGTCGAGGTTCGCCTTGCCGGGTTTTTTCGCGTTCATCGCCTTATTGAAGGTGTCCACCTCGATCCGCGTGGACGCGAGGTCCTGCGGACTCAGGGCGGTATTGATGTTCATGTCCACGTCGTCCTCCTATGCCAATATGTCGATGGTGCCGCTGCGCCGTGAGTAGGCGGATGCCGCGATCGCAGCATCCGTGGTCCAACCCGTCGCGCCACGAAGCCGCTCGGAAAAGAAAGGCTCGCCGGAGGAACCAGCTCCCGCACCGCCCGCATGGGCGCCACCCGCCGAACCCCCACCGACGGAGACTTCGAGTTTGGCCGACCCGAAGCCTCCTTGCTTGAATGCATCTGCCAGTTCGTTCATGTTCCTCTCGAAGGCGTTCTTCGCGGCGTCGGACTCCACAACGATCCGGCCACTGATATTGTTCTCGGACAGATTCAGCTCTATCTTGACGTTTCCCAGCGATTCGGGTCTCAGTCTGAGTCGAATAATTCCAACATCACCATCCTTGAGGACGATATGTGCGCTCTGGACGATTTCGCCGTTCCATGCATCGCGCATTCGTTCGGCCATGATGGACTGGAAATCCCTGCCTTGACCCGAGGTCGCATCCGTTTTCACCGGCAGGGACGATCCACCAGTGTCACCGGAATACCTCGCATCGAGGGTCAGTTCACGGTGGAGTTCCCGTCCGGAATCAGAAACCGGGGATTTGGTTTCGCGGATTGAATCCTTGGCCGCGTCCTCAGTCTTGGCTTCCGATTTGGAAGCCGCCATGCCCCTTGTTTCAGTGGAACGGCGCAGATCCAGAACAGTTACCTTGGGCTCGGTGACTTGACGCTCGGATTTCTTTTCAAGCGAGGAATCATCATCGACACCTGGCGACGAAGACTTCGCCCGCGAAGGATTCGCCGTGATTGGCAGCGCCTTCCCCGCAAGGCTCGCTCCGGCCACTGCGGCTGCGGAAGCTTCGTCGGCAGCGGAATTTTTCTTTTCCTTGATCCTGGGCCTGTCATCGGCTGTCCGTTCCGAACCCGTTTCTGGATTGGTTGGGTTTTCCACATGCGTGGACCCGCGCCTCTCGTGGGTTGCGCTTGCTTCCACCGCGTGAACAGCAGGTGATGCGCCAGGCTTTCCGTGATCAGGGGGCTTCCCCACATCGGCGAGGCCATCGCCACCTCGATTGTGGTCGGGTGTGGAGTGAACCTTGCCTGCCGCAGCTTCCATCCCGCCGTCGCGGGCGCGGGTCACCGACTTCGCCGAATTGGCTTCGGGAAATTCCTTTTTCTTTTGGAGCACATGTGGGAGTTCCAGGTTTTTGGGGGTGTCGATGTTTTTATGGGTATCATTTTCCGATTTGTTTCCGGCACCCCCGCCCTTGGGAACAAGGTTCTTCTGGGCCTGGGACAAGAGATCGGAGAAGAGTCCCGCGATGCCACGGGCCTTCTTGGCACCCACAACCCCCATATCGTGCACTGGGGCTGCCGGAACCGTTTGGGTGGACTGGGCCTGGATTGACGTTGGCGCTCTCCTTTGCCTCGTCCAAAGTGCGGCGAATCTCGGCGCCAACGCCGCCGCACCTCGTTCCTATTCCAAGGAACCCGGTTTGGCCGACATCTTGCGTTGAAGAGTCGCGGAGCGATCGGGCGGCATGCCGGTGAGCCATACCGAGACAAGGGAACTCACTCCCGCGGCCTTCGCCCGTTCCTCCACGGCGTGGAGAATGTCGATCACCGTCTGGTCGTCCATCGCCTTCAGTATGTCCACCGCCTTTGCGGGTGGCATGCCAACCAGATACTGCGCGTTCTGGTCGATATTGGCCTTTCTATTGTCGTACTGTTTCACCTTGTCATTGAACGATTTCTCTTTGTCATCGATGGCCTTCCCGCGATCGTCGATCTCCTGGGCCTTCTGTGCGATTTCAGCGTCCTTTTTTGTCAGGCCACCTTCCCTGACGTCGAGTTCCTCGGAACGGACTGATATCGATTCGAGCCGCTTGGCATAGCGCTCCTCCTCGAGAAGAACCGGGCTGTCAGCGGATATTGAGGCCACTGATCTAGTCCGGACACCGATGAGTCTATACGCTGGCGCGAGCGTGGTCTTGGCGTCGATCAGCCCTATATAGTCGAACCAGACAATTCCGCCTATGACCAAGGCGAGTATCATCGCCAGGAGGAGCACGATGCGCCCGAGCACCCGGGGCCTTCCAAAGCTTGCCATTGATTTCTACCCCTTCGCCTGGATGGGTCTGCGCCTTGCCAGATCATCAAGCGCCTTGGTTTCTTCGCGCTCGGCGAGGCGATAGTATTCCGCCTGACGACGCTCCTTGATCTTCTCAATCGATTCACGCGCTGTGTGCTTCACAACATAGGCCGTACGAGCTTGTTCCCGCTCCAGTTCCGCGCTCGCTAGTTCCTTGGTGAGCCTGTCGCGGTCGCGATCCAGCCTGATGAGATACAGTCCAGCCGCACGATAATCTGAGAGATCGCGTCCGGACGCGAACATCTCCCGGCCTGTGCGGATTCGAGCGTGGGCCACCTCACGAAGATCGGCGTCGATGAGAGCACAACGTCCCGCCTTCTCGGCCAAGAGCATCTCGGCCTTACGTTCATGGAAAGCCCGGAGTTCGAGGAGC
>Ga0118677_10009041_pt1 | contig 15720 bp, 13 predicted proteins | sample AliMusrvi5mmetaG_FD_86154 | JGI IMG/M metagenome (GOLD analysis project Ga0118677, IMG submission 86154) | reverse complement strand
CCTCAGGCTGACAATCGTACCCTCCTGCCCTATCAGTGATGGCTACGACGCGATATGGCTTGTCTCCCATTTCCTGTGCGATGGACATACTCAGGTCATTGGCGAATGTCGCAATCCCGCACGCTTTCGGAACGAATGTCCCAACATAAACTACGTCGAGATCTGATACCAATATTGGCTTTTCCGGTTTGATTCTTCTCACACCTGCTCCCGCATTCTCTGTTCTCTTGATTAGAACGCCTCGCTCATCCATGATTCAATTCATTAATTAAGTAATCCTGTTGAGCCCCTGTGGCTTGAAGGTGGAATATTCTTCGAACATTGGACAGTTTTTGTCAAGCCCATCTGAGGAGTGAAAAGTTCACCGCCGAATTCTGGCAGTGGCAGGGCCTTGACATTACGCGACTTCCAGACGAATACTGAATTGCATTAGAATAAGCGCCTTAATGTTTATGAGAAATGTTTGGTTCTTGTGACAAGGCAAACACGGCGACATAATGATAAAAAGCCTTTAGGACTGAGGATTTAGTATGCGTATTGCTATGTTGGCCCCGATAGCGTGGCGAACTCCCCCTCGACACTACGGACCATGGGAACGGGTTGTTTCCCTTCTCACGGAAGGTCTTGTCACAAGAGGCGTTGACGTCACACTTTTCGCCACAGCGGATTCGGCAACAAGTGGAAAAATCCATGCAATTGCTCCAAGACCTTATGAGGAAGACAAGAATCTGGTTCCAAAAGTCTGGGAATCTCTCCATATTAGCGAGGTTTTCGAGATAGCCCAGGATTTTGACTTGATACACAACCATTTTGATTTCCTGCCTCTCACATACTCCGGTCTTGTGAAAAGGCCAGTACTCACCACGATACATGGCTTCTCCTCTGAAAAGATCCTGCCGGTTTACAAAAAATACGACAAAAAAAGTTATTATGTGTCAATTAGCGACTCCGATCGGTCCCCCGAACTTACCTATATAGCAACCATTCACCATGGGATAGACCTGGAAGCTTTCAATTTCAACCCGTTAGGTGGACAATACCTCCTATTCTTCGGCAGAATTCATCCTGACAAAGGTGTCCGGGAAGCGATTCAGATAGCTCAACTGGCGAACAGGGATTTGTTGATCGCAGGAATAATTCAGGACGAGCAATATTTCGAAACCGAAATTATGCCGCACCTGAACGGCAGCAGGATAAAGTATGTGGGAAGCGTCGGCCCAGACCGTCGGGACAGCATTCTTGGCGAGGCAGCGTGCCTTTTACATCCAATAAACTTTAATGAGCCTTTTGGTTTGTCCATCGTTGAGGCCAATGCGTGCGGTACCCCGGTCATAGCCTTCTCCCGGGGCTCCATGCCTGAAATCATAACAGAGGGTGTTAATGGTTTCCTTGTATCAACCGTGTCAGAGGCGGTCGATGCCGTGGAAAGGATCAACAGTATATCCCGTCACGCTTGCAGGGAAGTCGCTGAAAAACGATTCTCGAGAGATCGCATGGTGGACGATTATCTGAAAGTGTACCACCGAATCGTGGAAGAAACAAAAACACTTGATCACCGTCCATGGGGATATTATGAGATCCTATCAGACCTCCAGGATCACAAGGTTAAACGTATTGTCGTCTATCCGGGAAAGAGGCTGAGTTTGCAACGCCATCGGCGTCGCAGCGAGAATTGGACCATAGTAAGCGGCCACCCTATAGTTACGCTGGACGCTGAACAGATCCAGTTAAATCCAGTGGATTCTATCCAGATTCCCAAGCTGGCGACGCACCGCATCTTCAACCCTGGTCCTGATGATGTGGTTTTCGTGGAAGTACAAACAGGCGATTACTTTGGTGAAGATGACATAGAACGTTTTGAAGACTATTTTGGCCGGGTGTAGGAGGATATTTAATGACCATTTATTCTAGGGACCCCATAGTACGCCGCTTCGAAGGAAACCCGATCCTCACAAAGGATAATGTGCCATACCCGGTTGTGACAGTCCACAATGCGGCGGCAGTCAAAACTCGGGGCGAATATATACTGGTTTTCCGTTCACACCTCAGGAATGGTCGTTCCATACTGGGATTGGCAAGAAGCAAAGACGGCTGCAATTTCTCGGTTGACCCCGAACCCTTTATGACGCCTGTGCGAGAAGGCGTTTTCGCTGAGTATGAGGAATTCGGAGTTGAGGATCCTCGTATATGTCAAATCGACAGTGATTTTTTCATAACTTACAGCGCTTATTCCAGGCATGGGGTAAGAATAGGTCTCGCCAAAACCTCTGATTTCAAATCTGTTGAACGAGTAGCACTGATCACTCAGCCTGATTGCCGCAATGTCGTGTTCTTTCCCTGCAAGTTTCAGGGCCGGTTTGCCCGTCTCGATCGTCCGCACACCGAAATATCTCCTTGGTCTGTGTGGATTTCATTTTCCCCTGACCTTGTTCACTGGGGCGATTCTAGAGTGATCATGAAGCCAGTCCCTTATCATTGGGACCAGATGAAAGTCGGCCCAGGAGCGACGCCTTTTCGGACATCCAGAGGCTGGCTTCATATCTATCATGGGGTCTTCCAGACCATGGATGGAGCTGTTTATAGGCTGGGCGTGGCACTGCACGATCTGAAAGATCCTTCAAAGATTCTTGGAGTAGCTGACGAGTGGATTCTCCAACCCGAGGACCCATGGGAGGTGACGGGTTATGTACACAACGTTGTTTTCACTTGTGGAGCAATCCCCGAGGACGACGGCACGGTGAAGATCTATTGGGGTGGGGCTGATACCGTAATGTGCATGGGAACGGCTGTTATAGATGATCTGGTAGGTCTATGCCTGAGCGCTCCACGTCCGCCCATTTAATCTTGATAATTCCGCCTTCTGTTTTGGAAGGCAGATCAAATTTTAAGATTCCGGACATTTTGAGATCAAGGCTTTTATAGCCGCCTGCATATCTGCCGGCAAATCAGAAGAAAACTCAAGCGCCTGTCTGGATACCGGGTGAATGATAGCCAGAAAAGCAGCGTGCAGAGCCTGTCTTTTAAGAACTAACCCTACCCTGTTGATAATCGGGTCCCTCGATTTCTGTCTCCTGCTCCTAATTCCGTAAACACGGTCACCAAGAATCGGTAAACCGATCGAAGCCAGATGCACCCGAATCTGGTGTGTCCTGCCGGTCTGAGGCCGAACCTCGAGTAGCGAAACTGGTCCATACCGATTTATGACCATCCAGTGACTGACGGCAGATCTGCCTTTTCTCGTAACGGTAGAAATTTTCTTCCGGTCGGTCCTGCTTCTGCCCAGTTCTTTTTCAATCGAGCCTGAATCCAGCTTGGGGTTCCCTCGGACCAGCGTTAGATATACCCGCTCATTCGAATGTTTGCGAAACTGTTCAGAGAGTTCCTGATGAGCGATCGGAGTTTTGGCGACCACCATGACTCCTGTGGTATCCTTGTCAAGTCGGTGAACAATCCCCCACCGACCAGGTTCCCCTATGCCTATCATCTCCGGCCTTGATTTGACAAGAAGATCCACAAGTGTGGGGGGCCTAGTTCCTGCTCCGGGATGAATGACGAGACCCGCCGGTTTATCAATTACTATGATGTCATTGTCTTCAAAAATGACACTGGGTTCAGGATCATCGAAAGAGGTTGCCTCGATATCCTGGACGTCCTCCCCTGGTTCAATTATTACCAACTGCCCTGGCCTAATGATTGTTGACGGCCTTATCCGTTGACCGTCCACAAGAATTTGACCCTGCCTGATCATCCGGGCCAGAGAAGACCGACTTATCTGTCCGGACAGTATATCAGTCAGTGATCTGTCGGCCCTTCCAGGGGAAGTGTCTTCCGGCACACTCAGACTATTAGCCTTAATCTGTTTTTCCGGATTTGTTATTTTCGATTTGTTCATCGTTTGCCAGGGCAAAATCGACTATGAACTCTGATCCTCCCCCGGGACACGAACCTCGATTCTTGCAATTTGAACAAGTCTCCGCAACATCCGATGTCTCAATACCCTTCTCCGTAAGGTTAGGGCATCGTTTGGTGGAAAAAGACAGTCTAAACCCGTAAAGTTCGGAGAACATTCTTATGCGGAGAAGGTCTATGCCCTTCCCCCCTGCGTTGAAGGAGTAAGGCCTTCGACTGGAATAGTTTTCGGTGTCCTGCACAGGATAAAAACCTTCAAAGATCAATTCCTTATCCTTATCCGGTATCCCTACACCAGTGTCTTTGACTGATAGTATATACCTGGAGCCCTTGATCTTACCAACAACTCTCACCTGACATCCATCCGGCGTCGCCTCTATCGCGTTCCGGATCAAACCCTCCATTATGGCCTGTAGGACATGTGTAGGTATGAGCAGATTCCCTGGTTCCATGTCAAAAGTTATTCCCACATCCCTCTTTTGTCCGTCGGCCTTTACCCGTACAAACTGGGCAATGGAAACCCCGAATTGTTTCATGTCAATCAGATCAAGGCGGTCATGTCTTGTCGGGAAAGTTTTCTCAAGCCACTTATGAATAACCGCCGCTGCGTTCTTGATTTCCGGAGTCCATTCCGACTGTACATCCATGAGATCCAGGGCTGACTGCAGGAAACCGGTTATGTACCTCTTTTCCCAGGAGTACCCCGTCATAATTATACTCTCAACCTGTGTTTCAAGCCGGTTCAGGCTCTGCAAGTGTCGGTTCATTCTCGACATGGCGTTGTCAAAATCAGAAATTCCCTTCTCCAATAGTTTCTTTTCCATGTTGATCAGAGTACCGCGGATTATGGCCAGAGGAGTTCTCAGTTCATGCGAAAGATGGTTCAGGACTTTCGACTTGACCCGGTTCATGTTTTCCAGGTCTCGATACGAATTCATCATTTCCTGAAAAAACGTTGCGTTTTCTACTGCAAGCGCCACTACACCGGCAAGGGATGTCAGCAACTGAACGTCATCCTGGGTAAATCGACCCTCCTTCTTATTCATGACGACAAGGCATCCGATTGTTTCCTCGCGGGTGTTAAGAGGAACAATAATTTCGTTTCGTATGACAAGCCCTGTTATTTTCTCAAAAGTCTTGAAGAACAGAGGGTTATCGTTGGGATTATTTATGAGAGCCCCTTCTCCAGTCTGGAACACCTGGCCGCTGATGCTACCTTCGATGGGTAGTCTCATGTCCGACCCGGAAGGATTTATCAGTCCCCTGCTGTCCTGTACTTCTCTCCAGTACAGGTCATTTCTCCGTTCATCATGAAGAAGGACTCCCCCGGCCTCTGTCTCCATCGCGTTTCTTAGATCAGTAATGATAACTTCCAGAAGATGATCGAGGTCCATGGTTGTGGTTATAGCCATGCTCGATCTGTACAACATTTCCAGAGCATCCTTGGATTGTTTGATTTTCTTGTAAAATGTGGCGTTCTCAACCGCCAGAGCTACGCTGGAGGCCATGGAACTTAACAGGGCCTCATCCTGCTCTGTGAAGTCGCCACCTATCTTGTTCATGGCCATCAGTACGCCAATAGTTTTTTCTGGTATACGAAGCGGGACCTGCAGAACTTTCCTGATCTGAAAGCCACTCTTGGCAGAAATTCCGGGGTAATAACGGGGATCTTTTGACGTGTCATTCACTATGGCCGATTTGTTGTTCTGATAAACCCACCCTGCTATACTACTGTCCATAGGAAATCTAAGATCTTCCGTCTGGGGAGCCAGGATCTTCATGGAGTCTTTTACCTGCCTCCAATAGAGATCACCCATGTTTTCATCATATAGAAGCACTCCACTACCTTCAGTGAGCAAAGCCTTGTTAACTTCATCAATTACAATCAGGAGCAGTTGATCAAGGTCCGTTGTCGACACTAGGGCCTGTGATATATTGCATATAACAGCCAGATCAAAGAGTTCATGGTTTTCCTCATCCATTGCGTTATCAATGAGTTGACCTGTAAGGAGTTCCAACTCTTTAATTCGTGTCTCCAACTCTTCGTAAGTCGGTTTGGTCATCCTTCGATCTCCCAAATCTCGAAAAGACTATGTTCATACCAATATGACAAATTGCCTTCCTTCATGGCCTAAAGAGTCCCAGAGGCCCTACATATTTCCCTGAAGTTGTTGACTCCCGTGAAAAACTCTCTCATCATCACCACCCAAAGGTACAATCCTTTGGGTGTCAGTCTAAGAACTTTACCATCCCTTTGTAAAGCTCCAACAGTCTGAAAACCCAACATTTCCTTCCAAAGCGTTTTTTGAAATTTACCCTTGAAAACATTTTCAGCAATCTCAAGATCAAGCGATGAGCTAAAAAGCCCCATCATAAAATAATATCTGGCCCTCTCGAGTAGATCAAACTCTTTCTTGGCCATTAGTGGAAACTTTTCTGTTCCGATCTGGTCGATGTAGTCCGTAACAGAAAAAGTGTTCGCAAGGCACTGGCCCTTGACATAACCGAATGATCCGCTGCCAACGCCCACGTACTCACTATAATCTACAATATATTCGTCAATCATTGACTTCTTTTTTGAAAAACACCATGCCGTGCCTATAGAGTAATCATCGCCAAGCAAATTATATATCTCATGATAAAATTGTTTCTCCTGTCGGTAACTTATTCTTCCAAAACGTTTTGACAACTCTTTTCGGGTCATGTCCGATACCATGAGAGGATAGAATGTCGCTTGGTCAGCCCTGATCTCCTTGATTACAGCGATGTCTTTCCTCAACATATCAATGGTTTGAGTTGGGAAATTGAATATCATGTCAACATTCAGGGTGTCGAACCGGCCCTGAATCATGGCCAGTCTTTTCTTTATTTCATCGCCTGAACCGTATTTATGATACCGGCTCATTTGCTTCAACATTGAATCATCGAAACTTTGAACGCCCACGGATAGGCGATTCACACCGGAGTCGACCAGAATCTGAACTATGTCGTCAGTCAGGTGATTTGGATTGGTCTCAAGGGAAATATCTTTTATGCCAAAATTCCTGGTAAGCTTGTTCAACAACAAACCAATTTCCCCAGGAATAACGGTCGGGGTCCCGCCCCCTACATACACGGACTTAAAATCATAACCCAATCTCCTGTACATTTCAATTTCCGCATCTAAAGCCTTGAAGTATCTTTTAGCAAGAGTTTCCTCAAAAACATATCGGTTGAATGAGCAGTAGGGGCACAGTTCTTCACAGAAGGGAATATGAACATATATAAGATAGTCAGTGTCGTTATTGGGGGCAGGAGGGGCTACGTCTTCAAATTCGTTGAAGCTCAGGCTACTTGCGAAATTACGTTTTAGATAAATGGATAGAAGCGACTCAATCAACATCCTACAGTCTTCCTTTTCCAGCTCCTTCTGAAGAAAATGAAACAAGTTTCCAGCAGGCGATCATTTTACGTTCAGTATAACAAAAAAGGATCACACGAACAAAGGTCCCTGTGAGCAGATCCCCATGGGGGACACTCCTGGAATCAGAAACCGGCCCCATGGGAAAAATTGTGGAAGGATTGTCGTCGCTCAAGCTGGGCGTAGGCGTTTACCCTGCATGCGCATGATGGCGGTTTACGTTTAAAAACATGCCATTTCCAGGCTCGTTCATATTTCCCATCTTCAATTACTAATGTTTCTTGAGTCGGGGAGTCGACAACGACAAAATTGGACCTATGATTTGTTCAAAGGCCCTTGAACTTGGAGAAGTAGGAAACTCTGTTACGAATGGTTTTCCGTCATCAGACGATGAAACGATTTGTGGGTCGATAGGAATACTTCCGAGAAATCGGTAACCTGTTTCCCTCGCCAGGTTTTCTCCGCCTCCCGTCTTGAAGAGTTGATGGGTCACGCCACAGGATGGACAGACAAAACCGCTCATATTCTCAATTATTCCAAATATCGGCATTTCAAGACTCTTGCAGAAATTTATCGATTTTCTTACGTCCCTAATAGCAACTTTCTGTGGGGTGGTTACAATAAGGGCCTGCGATCTCGGCGGTGCCATCTGACAAATAGAGAGAGGCTCATCGCCCGTTCCGGGAGGGGCGTCTACAATGAGGAAATCGAGGTTTCCCCAATCAACTTCTGAGAGGAATTCATGAATCATCCGATGTTTCATGGGACCACGCCAGATGACTGCCTGGTCTTTGTTTTCCCTCATAACAAATTCCATTGACATCACCTTAAGATTCTTGGAGACCTTAATTGGTTCCAGGCCTCCTCCAAGTCCGTGCTTGACTTCCGCCCCTTCAAGTTTTAGTAGCGTTGGCACGCTGGGACCGTGGATATCAATGTCAAGCAGGCCAACTTCCATGTCCGAAGCGGCGAGAGCCGCAGCGAGGTTTACCGCTACGGTGCTCTTGCCGACGCCGCCTTTCCCTGACAGCACCAGCAAAGTGTTTTCGATCCTGGTAAGAGTATCAGCCAGCTTGAGGTCTTCGCGAAGTTCCTCGATCTGTTCTTTAGTTAAAGGTGGTTTTCTTTTTTCCGTCATCTCAACTTCCCGTTTCTAAATCAGGAGATCCCAATGCTCTCGAGCAATTTCTTCGATTTCACCCTGTGAACATCAAGACCCACTTCTTTTGGAGTCATTCCCATAGACAACCCCACAAGCTGTGTAAGGTAGAATATGGGAATCTTTGATTGATCCTTGAATTTTCTGGATAGCGCTATCTGCCCCATATCAAACTGCTCAAAACACGATGGGCAAATTACGGAGAGCGCATCTATATGTCTTTCCCGAATGTGCCCCAGTTTTTCTTTTACTATGGCGTAACCGGCGTCCTGGTCGGCGTTCGCTCCAAGCGGGGAACCACAACAGAGAAATTTTCTTGAATACTCTGTAGGCTCCATACCTATGATTGATAGAAGATGATCCATTTTGACCGGAACGTATGACTCGGAATCAGACAATTCATCCGGATACATGATCTTGGGAGGCCTAAAATAATGGCATCCATAGTGGCATCCAATCTTCATCGGCAATTCCAGAGACATTTCCTTTATAAGCTTCTCAACAACACTGTCCTGGTAAAGAACATCCAGAATGTGTGTGACTTCGATCGTCCCTTTATAATGATGGTTCTGGTCTTCAAGGATCCGGTTTATTTTGCGCCTCTTGGAATCACTCTTTTTCAGGGTGTGATTGGCTTCTTTAAGCGTGTTGACACACCCGGAACACAGAGTTAAGAGATCAAGTCCGGCTTCTTCTGCGCGACATAGATTCAGGGCCGCCAGCGCTAGCCAGGAATCATGATGCACCATTTTGAGACTCGTAGGGGGCGGACAGCACGCAAAAGGCATGTCGACAAGTTCTATTCCCAGCCGTTCGCAAACCCTACGGGTTGCAGCTTCGAACCCAGGATATTTGATTGGGATGGCGCATCCCAAAAACAGAGCGTATTTCATGGTATCCTTGCAATACAAAGGGTTATATGGTCCACCCGGATATTAAAATTCTATGACATCATCAAGTTTAGTCTTTTTCAATACTTCTCGTACCTCGTCAATCGGAACAGGCATTAAGGGGGCCAGACCGTGATGGGCTCTCATTTCATCAAGCTGATGAACTATCATCGACCTTCCCGTTTTTGCCAGCAGTTCGATAGCTATTTGGAGTTTGTCCGGGATATTGCCGCGTCTTGCGGCTGAGTTTCTCAAAGCGACCAGCAAATCCGAGATGGGTATTTTCTGCGGACATCGATCTTCACAAACATTGCACGTGCAACAAACCCAAAGTCTCTCATCTTCCACAACTTCGTCGTGTCCAAGGTTAAGGCACTTGAGAATAGTTTCCCGAGGCCCTAGCGCCTCCGCTACCTCAAGAGCCGGACATGAACCGGTGCAACGAGCGCATTGGTAACATTCATACAGTGCTTCCCTTGGGAAGAAATTCCATAATTTTACCGTCATACCGGCTCTCCCTTTCTGGGCACGCGTTTGGCCAGTTTCTGTTTGGTTTCCAGGACTTGATCAGGGGTAAGTTCTCTCAGTCCCTGTTCCATTTCCTTAATCACTTTGGCGAACTGCGCGCCTTCAGCAGCGGAAACCCATGCCAGTCGGAGCCTATCCTTATTCAGGCCCAGTTTATCCAGTCGTTTCCAGAACTTTTCAACACGTCGAACTGTGTTCTGATTAGCATTATTATAATGGCAGTCCGATGGATGACATCCGGAAACCAACACAGCTCCAGCCCCCATCGAAAAAGCCAGTTCTATCCATTCAGGAGCCACTCTTGCCGAACACATGGTCCTGATAATTCTAACGTTATCTGGATACTGAATCCTGGAAACTCCTGCGAAATCAGCTCCGGCGTAAGAACACCAGTTACAGGCAAACGCAACGATCTTGCGCTCCGGCTCATTGGCCAGCGCTTCATGTATCTGGCTCACTATCTGTGCGTCAGAAAAGTGAGCCTGATCAAGAGCGCCAAACTTGCATTCCGGAACACACGCGCCGCATCCCTGGCACATTGCCTCAACGACCCTGTAATATCCGAGTTCTTTGCTCCCTTCGATTGCATGGTAAGAACAGACTTTCGCGCACAAACCACAGGCCACGCACTTGTCGGTATTGATCCTGGCCGTTACAGCGGGAATCTTGACTTCACCCTTGCTCATGAGGATGTTGGCTCTTGATGCCGCTGCGGAGGCTTGAGTCACAGAATCCTTGATATCTTTCGGACCTTCCGCCGCGCCCGCCAGAAAGACTCCACCAGTAGTGGTGTCTACCGGTCTTAGTTTGGGGTGAGCTTCCATATAAAAACCGTCTGTGTCCGTAGACAGATTGAGAAGCCTTTGAACTATTGGCGCGTCACTTCTGGGTTTTATCCCCACAGATAGAATCACCATCTCCATGGTGTACCGATATTGAGTCCCGAGGAGAGTATTCTCGCCCAAAAGGGTGAGATTTCCATTGCTTATGTCTTCTATGATCTCGCCCGGGATTCCCCGGATAAATGTTACCCCTTCCCTTCTCGCTCGTTGGAAAAGGTCTTCGAATCCTTTTCCGAATGCCCTGATATCTATATAAAAAACAAATACTTCTGTTTCAGGCCAGTGTTCCTTTATGAGCAGAGCGTCCTTGATAGTATTCATACAGCATACGTTACTGCAATAGGGATTGCTGCGTTTGCTCCTGGAGCCTATACACTGCAGAAAAGCTATGTTCTTAGGCCTTTTTCTATCAGAGGGCCGTATAAGTTCACCGGAGGAAGGTCCGCCTGCGTTGATCAGTCTCTCAAATTCCAATGTGGTGATGACATTTGGGAAACGTCCATATCCAAGTTCGGTGAGGGCTGTCGGATCATAGACATCGACACCGGTTGCAACCACTATTGTGCCAACCTCGATTTCTACGATCTTGTCCTGATCGGCGAAATCAATACATTTCCTCGTGCATGCCTGAAAGCATCTATCACAAGCCACAATTCCCTGATTATTGAGGCAAAGGCCCATGTCAACGAGGTACCTTGAAGGAACAGCCTGAGCGAATGGTATATATATAGCCCTCCTTATGGACAGGCCTGCGTTGAATTCGTCTGGCGCCAGTTGGGGGCACGCCTGAATACAATCGCCACATGCCGTGCACCCATCTGTCACATAACGGGCCTTTTTGAGAATCTTCACCTTGAAATTTCCGATATGGCCTGTTACCTCTTTGATTTCTGAAAGAGTGAGCATTTGAATATTGGGATGGCGACCCACCTCGCTCATTTTAGGAGCAAGGATACAAATAGAGCAATCCATTGTAGGGAATGTTTTGTCTATCTGCGCCATCCTACCGCCAATGCTGCCGCTTTTTTCCACCAGGCAAACCTGGTAGCCGGCGTCAGCCATGTCCAGCGCAGCCTGGATGCCGGCGACTCCGCCTCCAATTACCAGTGACGAACGTTTTACAGGAACTGAAAGTTCAAACTGTGGCTCAAGCCTCACCGCTCTGGCGACAGCCATGGCTACCAAATCTTTGGCTTTGGATGTAGCCGCTTCTCTTTCATGGAGGTGAACCCAGGAGCAGTGCTCCCGGATATTTGCCATTTCCAGCAGGTACGGGTTCAAGCCTGCGCTCTCACAGGCTGCTCTAAAAGTAGGTTCATGAAGCCTTGGGGTGCAGGAAGCCACCACGACACGGTTAAGTTTCTGTTCGCGGATATCAGTCTTAATCTGCTCTTGTCCTGGTTCGGAACAGGTATATAGGGAATCCTTCGCCAGGGTGACATGTGGAAGTGTGCTTGCGAATTTTGCCACGGCTTCACAATCAACCGTACTGCCGATGTTCTTCCCGCAGTGGCAAACATAAACCCCTACACGCAGATCCGCCGGGGAATTTGCCTTTTTATCCATATCGTCCAGCGCCTGTTTCAATTCAGATGTCTCCTCGCGGCGATTTCAGACTTAATGTTTCAGATATCAATTTTTGCCCAGTAATGACTGTCCGTATTCAAAGCCTTTGTCAAACGCTGTAAGGTTAAAATCTTCCGTGCCTTTCGGAATTGAAGCCAAAACGGCCTGCTTAAGGGATTCGTATTCCACAACCTCACCCAGGGCCGCCAATGATCCAAGAATCACTATGTTAGCCACAATGCGGCGACCGAGCCCTTCAGCGATTCTTGTTGCCGGCACTCTGTAAACCTTCAATCCTTCAGGATCTTCTTCAATCTTTACAAGGTCTTCATCGAGAATCAGAACTCCTCCACTCTTAATGACACCCCCGTAGGAACCCCATGCGCCCTGACTCATAAGAACCAGAACATCCGGTTCCACCACCTTAGGATAGTGAATTGCGCATTCTGATATTACAACGTCTGCGCTGCACGACCCTCCTCTGGCCTCAGGACCGTAACTCTGAGTGAATACTGCATTCTTGCCTTCATGAATAGCTGCCGCCTTGCCCAATATTTGGCCTGACAAAATGATACCCTGTCCTCCGAATCCCGCCAGTCTTATTTCTTTCTTTGCCATCAGGCGGCTCTCCCCTTACCTGGCTTGTCGCCTTTTGCTAAAACCTTGGAGACAACATTAGTCTGGTAGTTTTGAAGAAAATCCGGGCGTTCCACATCCGAAAAAGTCCCAACTACAATTTTACCTCTGAGTTTGATCTCAGCGAGACCCGGATCAATTCCGTTCCTGATTTCAGAGTTTTCCCTGTAAAATATCATTTCTTCAAGGCCGCTACCTAGTTTGTTTGGCCTCCCATAGCCTGTTGGACAAGGGGCGATAGCCTCGATAAATGTGAAGCCTTTTTTGTCCAGGCTTTGTGAAATAGAGTGAACGAGCTGTCGAGGATGAAAGGTGGTCCATCTCGCAACATATACGGCTCCAGCGGCGTGGGCTACGGCGGGAAGATTGAACGGCGCTTCCGCGTTACCCGTTGGGGTTGTGGATGTTTTCGCTTCTAATGGTGTTGTTGGCGCTACCTGCCCACCGGTCATACCAAAATTGAAATTGTTTACGCAAATCACCTTGATATTGACATTTCTGCGCGCTGCATGGATCAAATGGTTGCCGCCTATTGCAAACAGGTCACCATCACCCGAGAAAACAGTCACACATGTGTCAGGTTTTGCAAGAGCTAGACCGGTGGCAAATGGAATAGCCCTTCCATGGGTTGTGTGATAGGTGTCCATGTCAAGATAGCCCGCGACCCTTCCCGTACAGCCAATTCCGGAGACAACAGCGCATTTGTCGATCGGCAAACCTTTCCTGCGTATTGCTTCAATGAATGTGGTCAGCACAACCCCCAGCCCACATCCAGGACACCAAATGTGAGGAATTCTCCCCGGTTTAAGATACTTGTCATCCGGATGAAGACCATGATCTTTCTGAATCACGTCGTCAGCGGCTTCCTTATTGAATGGCTGAAGTTTCCTGCAACGTACTCTCATCATTAGTTCCTAGTGATTTTTAGAATATCCTGTCTTTGGATGTTAAACTTGACGTGACCTGGCGCTTACAAAAACTCCGCTACTCCTTCTTCGATCTCTTCGGGTGAATGAATTGAACCTCCCATGAGAGCCAGCAGAAGAACCTCCGCTGCCCCACCTGCAGTTCTCTCCACCTCGTAAGCGATCTGTCCATAATTGATTTCCGGTACGACAAATGCCTTTACTCGACCAGCTATTGATCGAATCAGCGATGAGGGGAACGGCCAAATGGTGATCAATCTCAAAAGTCCAACTTTGTGGCCTCTTTCCCTCAAGTTCTCCACGGCTTGCCTGGCCACACGCGCGGTACAGCCATAAGCGACCACTACAACCGCTGCGTCCTCTATCCCAACCGTTTCAACACGTATGATTTTCTGGGCGTTTTTCCTGATCTTGTCGACAAGGTGGCGAACATTTCTCTCCTGAACGGTATCTGTTATGACAGGGTAGCCTCGCTCGTCGTGGGTCAGGCCTGTGACATGGACGTGATAACCCTGGCCTGTTATCGCCATAGGCGCAGGCATGTCGGATGAACTTTCGAAGGGGAGATATTGATCCTTGCCTACCTTGGGCTGTGGGCGGTCTACTATTACAATATCCGCTTTCTTTGGGATAACGACCCGTTCACTCATGTGGCCAATCATCTCATCGGCGAGGACAAACACTGGAAGACGGTATATCTCGGAGAAATTGAAGGCCGCCACGGTCAGATCAAAACATTCCTGAGGCGATGACGGAGCAAGCGCAATGCAGCCATAGTCGCCATGAGATCCCCATCTCGCCTGCATAACGTCCGCCTGGCCGACAAGTGTTGGGAGACCCGTGGATGGTCCACCTCTCTGAACGTTTATGACCACGCATGGCGTTTCCGTCATCATGCCAAGGCCTATATTTTCCATCATCAACGAGAATCCAGGTCCTGAAGTGGCGGTCATCGATTTCACACCACCCCAGGATGCCCCAAGGATGGCTGCCATCGACGCAATTTCATCTTCCATCTGGATGTAAATTCCGCCCACCTCAGGTAGCCTTCGGGCCATGCGCTCAGCCACTTCGGTAGCCGGTGTTATCGGATATCCCGCAAAAAATCGACATCCAGCCGCAATTCCGCCCTCCGCGCAAGCGGCGTCACCATGAATGAAGTGTTCTCCGGTCAAGACCTCTTTGCCCATTTATACGTGTCCTTATACTAATAACCCTTCTCAGAAACTTGAGAAGGGTCCCATAAAAACTGTGCAAGTGGGGAAAAGCCAAATTCTTCGAATGGTTCAAAACAAGAATGTTCAGACGATCCGAAAACGAATCCGTTAGTTAACTTTTCACATACCTTTTATCTTTACGGGAATATCTCGTGGATACTTTGAGAATGTCGTTTTCTGTTATTTTCTTAGCCTCATCGAGTTCTGTAAAAATAGCGAACTCAGGACAAATCAAGCTGCAAAGTCCGCAATCGGCGCAATCTTCAGCATGAGAAACAACTTCCGGGGGATGGTATCCCTTCGGGTTAAAACGTCTGCTCTGCTTTAGACAACCGTTAGGACAGAACTCAATGCAAAAGCCGCATCCCTTGCAACGGTTTTCGATAATGCGCACAGTGCCGTGCGGGATTGAATGAGCCTCCGAGTCGAGTGGTAGCCGCCAAAATTTCATAACGGGTTGGCTCCCATAAAGAGTTTAAACCATCTTATATAATTTTTTCTCGTCAAGAGTCAAGCGCTGTTCAATTGGGTAAGAAATGATTTTGAAGAGCTTCTCTCAAAGGGTTAAGGTAATTTTCAGCTCCAAAAACTACTCGCATAATATGTCGCCATTCATGTTGAAAGGATTTTGTCAACACTCTATGCGC
>Ga0118677_10006231_pt2 | contig 15720 bp, 14 predicted proteins | sample AliMusrvi5mmetaG_FD_86154 | JGI IMG/M metagenome (GOLD analysis project Ga0118677, IMG submission 86154) | reverse complement strand
CATGCCTAGTCTCGGGGGCTCGGAGATGTGTATAAGAGACAGGCCATCAGCGCACCGCTCGAGAGGCGTTGAAAAAGAATGAGAGGTGAAGATTGCTTGCGGGAGCCGACACTCCCCACGAGATCTCTCGCATAGGGAAAAAATACCGACCATTTGCCCAAAACTGGTGGATTCCTTGATTCTGAGGCAGAAAAGTCGCCATCAAATCCATCTGGGTCTTAGACAATGTTGCTTTTGTCCGACGAGAGACACGCTGATCATTTAGTCTCGGTGCCACGTCGTCAGAAGGAGTAAGTCGTGGAGTATGTGCAGTTGGGCAGAAGCGGACTTCGAGTGTCAAGGGTCGCGTTAGGAACAATGAGCTTCGGCGAAGGTGACACCGATCGGCCGTGGGTGGTGAGTAACGACCTTGCTGACGAGATTTTCAAAACAGCTGTTGACGCTGGAATCACGTTTATTGATACTGCAGATATCTACGCGCGTGGACTAAGTGAAGAAGTGACGGGGCGCCTTGTCAAGAAGTACTTCACGCGTGACGAAGTTGTTCTAGCTACTAAAGTTTTCATGCCGATGACGCCAGGTCCAAATGGGGGAGGGCTCTCAGCAAAGCACATTCATTCCGCCATTGACGCGTCTCTGAGCCGCCTGGGCGTTGACTACGTCGACCTCTATCAAATTCATCGTTACGACCCGCACGTACCGATCGAAGAGACGATGGGTGCGTTGAATGAGGTCGTCAAATCTGGCAAAGCTCGCTACATCGGGGCAAGTTCGATGTACGCCTGGCAACTTGCCAAAGCACAGCATGCAGCTCGAGATGCCGGAGGCGCTGCATTCATCTCTATGCAAAACCACTACAACGCGGTCTATCGAGAAGAAGAGAGGGAGATGATTCCGTTTTGTAAAGACGACGGTGTCGGCATCATCCCATGGAGTCCTCTTGCTCGAGGACTCCTCGCTGGGAATCGAACGAGAGGTGGAGGAAAGTTGACGGAGCGAGCGAATAGTGACGCTTTCGGCGAAATGCTCTATGTCGATGATGACTTTGACGTCGTTGACGCAGTCGTCAAGATCGCTGAGGCTCGTCAGGTGCCTCCCGCCCAAGTGGCATTGGCGTGGCTCTTAGCAAAACCAGGAGTAACGGCACCGATTGTTGGCGCCACAAAGGTCGTGCATGTGACCGATGCGGTAGAGGCAGAGCAGTTGGTCCTCGATGACGCCGAGATTGCGCTGATCGAAGCTCCATATCGACCTCATCGCATCTTGGGCCACTAATTCTTCTCCTCCAGGCACGACACAGCGCATCTCTAATGGCGCGGAGTTATTGAATGCTTCAGGAAGTAGCGTTGATCTTGGATCACACATGTTGATCTGGCATCCCCACCCCTGGAGCTCCTTGTCATGACAACCCGATTTGAGCGTGTCCGATTCCAACTCCTCGGAATTGCTTTGACAGGGATGATTGCTCTCACAGCCGTGGTTGTCCCAATTTCTGTGACGCACGCCTCGGCGGAGGCATTTTCCAGCAGATTGAATGTCAATGAGCAACTTCAAGAGGGTCAGAGTTTGAACTCAGGATCTGGGCGCTTCCGAGCGGTGCTGCAGTACGACGGCAACTTCGTGGTCTACGACGGCAATCATGCGCTCTGGGCTAATGGACTCAACAATTACTTCGGGCAGAATCACCTCGTGCTTCAGGGTGACGGAAATCTTGTGAGCTACCTGAACGGGACCTCTGTACCTTTGTGGTCCACTCGGACAAATGGCGAAGGCGCAGATCGTCTCGTCATGCAAGACGACGGAAACTTGGTGCTCTATAACGATCGGAATCAAGCGACCTGGAGCTCGAATACTGGAAAACTCCCACCACCTCCACCTCCACCACCTCCTCCCTCGGTGTTGAGTATCGGTGAGAGTGGATCGCAAAGCATTTCGCGAGATGGGGGCTACAGCGTTCCCGTTGGAGGCCAAGATCTCTTTATCTTTAACGACACTGGCGTGTTTACAAACTCGCCGCCCGAAGCGCCACGTGGACTCGACGTTATGAATGCATACGGAACTCTCCGAGAAGGCCAACAGATTGTCTGGGGTGGAGGACGCATTCGCGCAGTGTTGCAATATGACGGCAACTTTGTGATCTACGACGGTACTCATGCACTCTGGGCCGATGGGCTCAACAATTACTTCGGCCCAAATTATCTTGTCCTGCAGGGCGATGGGAACCTTGTCGCCTACCTTTGGAATGGCACGCCGCTCTGGTCAACGCATACAAATGGTCAAGGGACGACGTTTATGGCGATGCAAGGGGACGGAAACCTCGCGCTCTATACGACGAGCCACGTTCCATTGTGGAGTTCTCAAACGGGGAGAATTTGGCAGAACAATGCAGATTCTCCCTGGTATCAGTCAGCATTCATTCAATCGAGTACTGCAGCAATCCAAGCCACTCCGTCGAATGCCGTTCCCGCATCATTGAGTGAAATAGGGCCATCCACGAGTGTGCCTTCACAGTTTTTGGCAAGCCCCACGAACCTCTATATGCCCGACGGTACAGGGCGTGCTTGCACCTCAGCAAACGGAGCGAACTATCAAGCTCGGTGGCCCAACGGAGCTGCCCTTATGCCCAATGGTGTTGACGTTCTCGTCACCTTCATTGACGCCTGTGTGACACCGACGCTCTTTCGAGCACAAGCTTGGGGGTTTCTCGAATACAACTCCACAACCGGCACTATGACGCAGGCCCCAACACAAGTCTTTTTGCCAAACGCCAATGGAGCCGAAACTCCCGAGGTGGGACTGGGCTCACCAGTGATCCTGGGGTCAAATCTGGCTCTCTTTACTTCAGCGTGTCCCGATCGATTCGTCATCTGTCCCGGAGTTGGCTCCTCGGTCTCTGTGATCACCATCGCTGATGTGTCGAACACGGCGAATCTTCTAAACGCCGCAAATTACGCGTCGCCAGTCAACTTGGCCGTTCCAACTGGTGCTCAGCAATGGCGACCACTTCTTCTCAACGTTTCACAAGACACCGTTCATGGTGGCTTTTTGATGGTTGAGCAAAGTTCGATCGCGGGGAACTACCAAATCTTTCGCTCATCGAGCCCAACAGGTCAGTGGACGCAGGTTGCCGACGCAGTGATGCCAGGGTGTCGGGGACAGACCGCGGGTTTCTGTTACGCAATGATTCCTCATCCCGAGATCTCTTCATCTGCGTCGACGCTCTATGTTTCCTTCTTTGACCCTGCTGCCGGGCCAGATCCCAATCAGGGACATCTCGTGATGGCGACGGTCCCAAGCCCCTAACGGAGAACTACGCCGTTGGTGGTTGTCCGAGTGGGGTCGGTGGCACAGGGTCAGGATTAACTGGCTTTGCGGCATCGAGTTCCTTCACGCGAGACTGCAGTTGGCCCACCATCTGATCGATGTCGCCGCGATAATGAGCGAGACCAAGGTCAATATGGAAGTCTGCCCAAGGGGCGACGTCTTTGCCGTAGCCAATCACGATGGGGTGCTGACGATTGCTCACCGACAAGGTCAAAATCCCCGACTTGTCGTCTCTGGTCATCCCAACCAGTTTGTCGTAACGGCACTCTCGCGTTTGCGTATCAGAGAGAAACACAATGCGTTGGTTCGTGACGTACATCGTTCCCGTGGCGATTGGGGTAGGGAGCGAAGGTCCCGACACGTAGTGACCACGAGTCGCCCCGACTCGATAGCGAACTGAGCGTCCGCCAATCTTGCCGATTGGAACAGACACTCCTGCTGAGCCTCCAGCGTAGTGACCGGCCCCTTTTCGCTCCTCAATCAACGAGCAGTTCGCCAGGGTTGCGTAGCTAAGTTCTCCACGATGAATCATCAGGCCCTCGGGGACGGAACCCTCGGCGAGGGCCGTGTCGACGAGCAACTGCGCCTGATCGCGTTCGGCGTGCCAGTCCACCAGTTCTTTTTGTGCCCGGGCGAGGGCCGTCGTTTGAAGACGCTTCTCCTTGGCGAGTGCTCGATTGGCTTTGAACGTCTCAAACATAGGGTCCTCTTTCGCTCGGGCCTCTCTGAGCAGAAGGTTAGCCACACGGTGTGTCTTAGGCCGCTGGCACCGTTCTTGTGTCTTTACCTGATCGAAGAATTGACCCAGCCAACGCTCCGGTCGACTCGCCATCGACCACAGTTTCAACGCCACCGACGAGGACTCGGATCACACCGGTCGAGCCAGCAAACAGGCGCGGTGAGTTGCCAGGGAGATCCTCGACGAGGCGAGCGGGTTCTGATCCAACACTTGAAGGGTCAAAGATCATCACGTCGCCATGAGCACCCTCTTTCAACACGCCTCGATTCGTTAAACCAAAGAGTTCGGCTGGCTGTGACGTCAACATTCGTATGGCCTCTTCGACAGGGAGGAGTTTTCGACCTCGAAGGCAGTCTGCGAGGAAGGCAGTGGGGTAGTTCGCACCGCACATTCGATCCAAATGTGCTCCTGCATCAGAACCGCCGACCATGACTCGTGGGTCTTGCCATGCCGTCACTCGAGCCTCCCACGAGGCCTCATCTCGGTCAGTGGGATTTGGCCAGAGCACGGTCTTCAACTCGTCAGCAGCGACAATATCGATCAAGGTGTCAAAAGGATCCTTATCGAGTTCGGTGGCGATGTCTTCGACTGTTCGCCACTCGAAGGACTTGTTCTCTGGCGCAAAGGTGTCACCAATCATGTACGTACCCCACCCCGAGAGACGCCGGAAGACTCCGGCATCTTTTGAGCGAGCGAGCGCATTGAGCTCAGATCGAACAGCCGGGTCGCTGAGTTTTTCGATTCGCTCTGGAATCGGCAAACTCATCACGTCGCCCCAACCAGGAATAAGAAAGAGCGCACAGTGGTTTCGGAAGCTCATATTCATCGGAACCAGCGTGGGCATGGGAAGCGCCACGATTCTTCGACCAGCCTCGGCGGCTGTTGTTGAGGCAGCGAGTTGATGCTCCGTCTTTTCGGGGCTGCGAGCATCAATCGTGAGGAGATTCCAGTTCAATGGCCGATTCGCCGTTTTTGACATCGCAGTCATGAGTGCGACTTCTTCTTCAGTAAAGGAGTCAAGACAACCTGAAGTGATGTACTCAAGCGTGGTGCCCTCATGGCGCTCTACTTCCGCGCAGAACGCGAGCATCTCGCGGTCATCAGCGAACGAAGAAGTGATTGGAAGTCCTTCGCCATCAGAGTGCGTTCGTGATTGACTCGACGAGAAGCCGAGCCCACCCGCAGCAAGTGAGTCGCGGAGTAAGACTCGCATGGCTTCGAGTTCGTCGTCGGTGGCGACTTCTTTGTGGCGAGCCTCACCCATCACATTTCTTCGAATTGCACAGTGGCCTACAAGGAACCCTGCGTTCACGCCGATCTTTCCTTCAAGAGCATCTAGGTACTCAGCGAATGACTCCCAGTTCCATGGCACACCTTCTTCTAGAGCGATAAGTGGCATGCCTTCAACTTTTTGCATCATGCGCGAGATGTAGCCCACGTCCTGTGATTTCACCGGCGCCAAGGTGAACCCACAGTTACCGCCGATGATGGTGGTTACTCCGTGCACATTAGAAGGCGATGCGGACGGGTCCCAAAAGAGTTGTGCGTCGTAGTGGGTGTGAGGGTCGATGACGCCAGGCATCACGCTGAGGCCGGTGGCATCAAACTCGATGGTGCCTTGCTCGGCGACGTCACCGACTGCAACGATGCGACCCTTGTCGATTCCGACGTCGCCATGGTGACTTGGTGCGCCTGTCCCGTCAAAAATGCTGGCATTTCTGATCACGTAGTCGATCATGAGGGGGTCTACTTTCTGTGCGAGGTGGAGAACAGATCTCTTTGCCCAGCAGTTTAGGGAGGATTTTCAGCCTCGTCTTGCGCTGGCCCGTAGGATCCATTGAGAAGAGGATCTCGAAGAGTCCTCACCGAAGAAAAGGAGTTCGCAATGGCCAGAGTAAATCGTCAGGTGATCTTGAAGAATCGACCCGTTGGGATGGTCGACAGCCAAACCACCGAACTCAAAGAGATTCCGGTTGACGAGTTGAGCGATGGCCAGGCGCTCGTCAAGGTTCTCTATCTTTCGATTGACCCGACGATTCGAGGCTGGATGGATGACGCTCCCGGGTATCTTCCCCCAATTGGCATTGGCGAAGTTATTCGTGCAGGAGGTGTGGGCGAGGTCGTCGAATCAAAGTCTGATCGCTACAAGGTCGGCGATATCGTCTCGGGACTCACTGGGTGGCAAGAGTACGCAGTTGCTGATGACGCCATGGGGTCAATGTCTCCTTTGCCGGAGGGAATTGAGATTCCTGTGGCTATGAATGTGCTTGGAACAACCGGTGTCACGGCGTACGCCGGGCTATTGGAAGTTGGGGCCATGAAAGAAGGCGACGTCGTTGTGGTCTCGGGAGCCGCGGGAGCAACTGGTTCGTCAGTGGGCCAAATCGCGCGTATTAAGGGAGCCTCAAAAATCATTGGTATTGCGGGTGGTCCAGAAAAGTGTGCGCTCTTGACCGACGAGATGGGATTTGATGCGGCCATTGACTATAAAGCTGGCCACGTTGCTCGCCAACTTCATGAGCTCTGCCCGAACGGAATCGATCTCTACTTTGACAATGTGGGTGGTGAAATTCTCGACGCGGCGTTGGCAAACTTGGCAATGAAGGGCCGAGTGGTGTTGTGCGGTGCGATTTCTGGGTACAACGCCACCGATGAAGTGAAGGGGCCGGCGAACTACTTTTCTTTGATTATCAACCGTGGTCGCATGGAAGGATTTATCGTCCTTGACTACATGGCTCGTTGGCCTGAGATTCAAGCGGAGATGGCAGGATGGCTCGCAGAGGGGAAACTCAAACACTCTGAGCACATTGTCGATGGACTCGAGAACGCGGTGGACGCCTTGAATCTTCTCTTTACCGGCGGAAACACCGGTAAAGTTCTGGTCCGGCTCTAAGACACTTCTGCTCAATCATCCTTGGATGAGGAGCACCATCGTGGGTGAAGTCGACATGTCGATCAAGAAGGGAATGAGCACATGAGACTCCCGTCTTCTCTGACTCGTCCCGTTCTTGTCGTCACAGTGATCTCTCTGGCCGCTGGATATGGGCAGTTTGGAGCGGTGGCTGCTCTTGGTGACGTAGCCAAAGCCTTTGGTCACGTCGTCCACGGCGCAAGCGTCGTTGAACAAGCTGGTCTCTCGGGGACCGCACTTGGTGTGGGGCTCGCTGTTCTACGGCTGGCCTCCATCGTTGGGCTTCCCCTCGCAGTCTTGGCTGATCGCCTGGGTCGAAAAGTGACGCTGATTACGTGGTGCGTCGTTGGACTCTTGGCCACCGTGGCAGCAGCGGCGAGTCCTTCCTACTGGTGGTTTGTGGCGATCTTTGCCTTGGGCCGGCCATTTCTCTCAGCCGCTGAAGCCCTCGCGCAAGTGGTGACCGCAGAGTTGTCGAAGCCAACCGGTCGGGCTGCGGCCTTGGCCTTTGTCACTGCGGGCTACGGCCTTGGAGCGGGAATTAATGCCCTGACCCACTCGGCGTTGCGCGGTGTGGTGGGGTTTCGTGGTCTGTTCTTGACGACGTTGATTCCTCTTCTCGTCGTCGTACTGTTGGCGAAACACTTTCCAGAGCCAACTCGAGTGAAAGAAATTGAAGAGAAGGCGAGACCTCGATTCGGTTCGGTTGGTGTCGGACAGACCCGAAAGCTCCTCAAAGTAATGGGGCTGATTATGGCGATCTCCGCAGTCTCGTCACCAGCATCGAGCTTTGTCTTTCTCTATGCCGAAAATGTCGCACATCTCCCCAAAGGCATTGAATCAATCATGATTGTTCTGGCAGCCCTCACCGGACTTGGTGGGCTGCTGAGTGGACGGCGGATGGCAGATCACGTGGGCCGACGTCCCGCCATCGCCATTGGCAGCGCCGGAATCTCGCTAGCAGCTTTGCTGCTGTACGCCGGGGGAAAACCAGCGGTTGTAGCGGGCTATCTCCTCGGCGTGCTGGCAACGGGCTTCTTGGCACCTGGAGGGACCGCATTTACCAACGAACTCTTCGTGACTGACGTGAGAGCTTCCGTGGCTGGATGGGGAATCGCCGCATCAGTGCTCGGAGGAGTGACCGGACTCATCGTGTTTGGCACCATCGCCGATCGATCAGGCTCCTTTGAGATCGCCGCTCTGGTGACCTTTCTCCCGATCGTGCCGGCTCTGTACTTCTTGTCCCGACTCCCAGAAACGCGAGGGGTCAGTCTTGAAGGCACGCTCGGTTCTGAAATGCCCTAGGCCGATAAAAGATTGCGGTACTAGCCCTTTGGTGGGACGAGTGATGAACAGATTGGGGTTGTGACCTGTTCGCTCGTCAAGGGAGCGGGGTAGCGACGAGCAACCATGGTTGTCAGTGTCGAGTCGTTCCAGAGGTTCGGTGGGAGTGCACCAATCGTACTGACCATATTGGCCGATATGGCGTATGAGGTTGCGAGCACTGTTTGATTATTGACAGAAACCAAGACCGATCGAAGTGCTGAATTTTGGTTTCCATTGATGATGACATCAAAGGTCACTCGGTTAGAAGCAGGCACAGTGTAGGTATCGCTGACAAGCCACGTGTTGTTGAGAAGCAGTGATGCATATTGCTGGGAGTAGTACACAATCTGATACTGGTGATTTTTTAGAATTGTGAGACCGATGATATCGACGTACCCATTTTCTGTTCCACTCACAAGTAAGGGAATTGGTTTTGTGGTCGGGTTCGAGGGGATCGTCGCATCCACAATGGCATGTCCAGCTGCTCGAGACGTTTCGAGTCCCACCCAGGCGGCACTATTGAATTCATAGAGTGAGCCACATGAACCATCAACATAGAGTGCACCGAGTTCCGCGATACTCGGCAATGTCCCGCCCCACTGCACGCCGGGTGAGAGTCCATTGCTCATTGCTGAGTGAAGGTCTTGTCGAAACTGCGTGAACTGTGAACGCTGAGAAATGGTCGTCTGTGGCGGAAAAGTTTTCTCGAAGAGCAGAGCAAGGCCAAAGTTCGCCCAGACAGACCACACGATCAGGACCATCAGGACGCCGAGGGAGATGATGCGAACAGGAGGCCTTCGCCGAGATAACCATGTTGGGAGCAAGACGACAGCAATCACTGTGCCAACGACAAGGAGTGGATAGGTATCCCCAAGGTATCGGTGGGCAATAGAGGCATAGGTCATGATTCCAATCGAGCTGACGACGCCGGCCAGAACGAGGGGTCGGAATCGAAGAAGGCCAGGAGAGCTTGAACGCGCAAAACGCCGAGGAAGAAAGAGCGCGAGTCCCCCAAAAATGGCCAAGAGCACAATCGCTGGCATCGTTGCGGTTAGCGAACTGCTGGGAGTGAGCTGTCCAAATTCAACACCACCAACTGTGGTGATATGCGCAGGAAAATTGACGAATGGAAACAGGGTGGACAGAGAGAGGGCATCTGGCCTCAGGTACCAAAGTATTTCCGAAGGAAAATACTGCAATCCGTTGAAGACCAAGTGGGTGCGAGCGAACTGGGCATACCCAGGTGGGGCAAGGCCGGAAGTGACAAAGATCTGCTTGCCAACAGGAACACTAAAGAGCGAGGAGAACTTGGCGTAGTTGACTGCCGCATAGAGAATTAAGGGCACAACGAAACAGAGGCTCAAGAGAAATGGGAAGACCGGTTTCGTTTCCTCTACGTCAAGTCCACATGTTGCGAGCACGTTTGGAAGTGGCCGGTGTAATTGCCGTGATGTCCCCACCAGAACATGAGAGAAGGCCAAAAGGGCAGCAAGAACCAAGACGCCAGCACCAACGGTGATTCGAGTCATCGTGGTGGCAAAGACGGCAAGTCCAAAAAACGCCACCATCCATCGACTTGGTCGGAGAAAGAGTTGGAGAGCGAAACAAAAACTCATCAAGGCAAAGGCCATCGCCCAAATTTCGGTCTCTTGATAGACCGAGACAAAGCCAGCAAGAAAACCAGCGACGGACCCTGAGCCGAGACAAAAGACGCTGACAGCAACGACGACACACTCAGAGGTCGAATATTCCTGAGCCGAAGGCAGAATGAGCGAGCGAGCTCGGTAGAGCAATATCGAACAGCAGGCCAGAATGACGCCGAAGGCGAGCAACATAGAGATCACAGACTGCTGACCGCTCAGAGCGGGGTCGATCGCCATCAGGGGAAGATGCAGAAGGGCGAGCATCGGAGGGTAATAGATGTAGATACTCCCGTGCGAGACAATCCCCTCGATGGTAACCGCAGAGTAAGGGACTGAGAGATGGCCATGAAGAAGAGAAATGGCCTGTGCGTCGTAGAAGTTGGTATTGGTCCCCCGAGCAATGAAGTTGAAACTTCCTTGAGCGGCGAGCCAGAGAAAAATCAAATACGAAGGGACTGCCCCACAGAGGGCACTGACGATAAAGCGTCGTCGCTGCGTGTCGGGCTGGACGCGTGAAGTGGGATTCGTGGACAGCGTTGTTGACACGCCTCTAGTTTGGCTGATGGGCCACGATCAGTTGTGCCCTCGGCCCTCAAGCCGGAATTTGGCAACCACCGGAAGGTGGTCACTCTCGAGCCGAGGGATCACTTCTCCATTCAGAACACCAACCCCAGCGCTGTAGAGCAGATGGTCAACTTGGCTATGCGGGCCCCATGATGGCCACGTCTTGGCTTTGACGGCTCGCCGGAGGGGTCGAAGGTGAGCGGCGACGAGAGGGCCCCAGGCATTCATGTCACCCCCAGCAATGACGTCTGATCCTTCACGGAGAGAAGCGAGGATCTCTTGGCGGAAGACTCGAAAGTGACGAGGTGAACCTTGAGAGAGATGCGCCATGTGGGTACCGAAAACTCGAACGCTTTTGTCGTTCACGTGGACAGACGCTGAAAGGATGGCCCGTCGAACTTGGTCTCGAGGCAGCGAGCTGAGCCACACGGTGCGTGTCTCGCTCAATGGGAGTCGACTGACGACAGCGAGAGAAAACGTTCCAGATTCGCCATGCGCAAATCGTTCGGAATGAGCGATTCGCTCTCGCAGGGCTCGCTTGCTATCGAGGTAGAGCGAGTGGTCGCCATCGAGAAAGGCTTTTCGACGGTGCCATACGGGCGGAGCCTCAGGATGAGGGAGGGCTCTTCGTCCGGATGCAAGAGTGACCTCTTCGAATGACCCCCCGATGGCAGCGGCGACGTGCGACGCAATGCCAGGTTCCCCTTCTGGGGTCCAACACTCTTGAAGAATATAGACGTCAGCATCAAGCGACACGATGGCGTCGAGCGCATCAAATCGGCGACCCCACGCATCGATACCAGCGTGAATATTGTACGTAGCGACAGTGATCTCATTGCTCACGGATTCGAACTTAGGCCCTTTCGACTCCCTTCCTGTGGCAGGCTCGACAGGAAGAAACATTCGAGGAGGTGACAAAGATGGGTACAGAGATTGGGGGAGCGAGTCCACGGAGCCGACTGCGGCGACTTCCCGAACTTGGTTCCTACGACACCGAAGAGATCTATGCGATTCTCGATGCGACCACGCTCTGTCATGTTGCCACCATCGTTGACGGCCTACCCATGGTGCTGCCAAGTCTTCATGTTCGAGTTGGAAGGACCCTTCTGGTCCACGGATCGCGCTCAAGTCGCCTCTTGCGCTCGATGACCGAATCGCCGAGCGTCTGCGTGAGTGTCACGATTGTCGACGGTTTGATCGTGGCTCGCTCAACATTTAACTCATCGATGGCCTATCGCTCAGTGTCGGTCTTTGGTCAAGCCCGACTCCTCGACGGGGAGGAGAAAGAGGCTGCTCTTGAGAAACTGATTAACGGCATTATCCCCGGGCGATCGTCAGAAGTTCGGCCTTCAAGCGAGTCTGAGATCTCGCGCACGAGCGTCCTCGAAGTCACGATTGAGGAAGCATCAGCCAAGATTTCAGTTGGTCCTCCCGACGATGACGATGAGGACGTCGAGGGGCCAGCGTGGGCGGGCGTGATTCCGTTTCGAATGATTACTGAAGAGCCGATCCCCGCACCCGATGGAGCAGTCGGGGCTGGAACGGTACCGGTACCTGCGTCAGTGCGTCGATACAGGGAACGTGGATTATGAGTGACGATCGTCTCAATGACGTCCTGCGTGCGGTTGCACGCATTGATCCCGTTGACGAGCGAGAAGCGGAGTCGATCACAGAACTGCAACTTCAATGCGCACGCTTGGACGCTCCGTTTGATGAAACAGCCGATCCGGTACATCTCACGGCATCAGCTTTCATTGTCGGAGAGCGAGGCACGGTCCTCCATCGACATCTCAAACTTGGGATCTGGGTCCAACCTGGAGGACATATCGACGAAGGGGAGCGAGCTCCTGCCGCCGCTCTTCGAGAAGCCAGCGAAGAGACCGGCCTCAGCGTGGCACACCCCCCTGAAGGGCCCTCCCTGCTCCACGTTGACGTCCATCCAGGCCCAGCAGGACACACACACTTAGATCTCAGATACGTCCTCTTGGCGCCAGATAGCGAGCCCTCACCGCCCCCTGAAGAGAGCCAAGAGGTCCTTTGGTGCTCCTTCCCCGACGCACTCGAACGGGCCGATCCCGGGCTTCACGGAGCCCTTCAGAGGCTTGAGGAGACGTGGCGATCCCACCACGCTCAGTGGCGTGTCATCGTAGAGACCATGGCCCGAGAGGAGAGTTCGAACGAATGACGCACCCGTTTGATGCCCTGATCACGGTGGCCGACCTCGACGTCGAGATTGCCGCTCTCGAGAGAAGCCGGGCAACGCTCCCGGCTCGAAAAGCGCTCGAAGAGCTTGCAGAGGTTGCCTCAGCACAAGAGAGAACGCAACAGATCCTTGACGCAGAACGACTGCCGCTTCTCGCTACGTTGAAGAGTCTGGAAGAAGAGGCGGCGCGACTGGCAACGAGAGAACGAGACGTTCGCAGCAAACTCTCCGCCTCGACGGGAGCAGGGCGGGACTTGGCAGCGATGGATGCAGAAGCCCAACGCTTGGTCGCCATGCGCGTCGAACTTGAAGACCAAGAGTTGACCATCATGGAGTCACTTGAACCCCTTGAGGAGAAGGGTGTTGCCAACAGTGAAGCTGCAGCGAACACGCTCAGTGCCAGAAACGAGCTACTCGTTGTGCTGGGCGCCGAAGATGAAGCATTAAATGCTCAGATCGAGGAGCGGCGAAGCAAACGTGGAGAGATCGCCGCAACGATGGATGCGCCACTTCTCACGCGCTACGAGACGCTCTCGTCTCGCCTCGGTGGAGTAGGGGCAACCCGATTGTCGAATGGACAGTGTGGCGGGTGTCATCTCAGTCTCTCATCGGTGGAGCTTGACCAAATGAGAAAGATGGCGATTGAAGAAATTGCCATCTGTGAGCAGTGCTCGCGGATGCTTCTGCGCACAGAACAGCTCGGTTGATGACGTGCTGGTTCTCGTTCGACACGGAGAGTCTGAACTCAATAGGCGCAATTGCCTCGTTGGACGCCTTGATCCTGAATTAACTGATCGAGGTGAAGAGCAAGCTCGCCAAGCGGGCAAAACGCTTGGTCCGGTCACCACGCTGATCTCGTCGCCACTTTCGCGAACGCGTCGAACCGCCGAACTTCTTGGACTCGAGGTTCCTCTCCACATCGATGAGCGGGTGATCGAGATTGACTATGGCGATCTTGACGGAACTCCACTCGATGCGGTCGATCCGAAGTTGTGGGAACAGTGGTTCCGAGACCCTGACTTTGCTCCAGCCAATGGTGAGTCGCTGGCCTCGTTGAGCCAACGAGTGACGCCACTGCTCGAAGAGTTATTTGCAAGCCCAGGTGAAGGTGCACGCTCGAGAGAAGGTGACGTGGTGATCGTGAGCCATGTCTCACCAATTAAGGCGGCAGTGGCGTGGGCGCTCGGAACAGACCCACTGCTCGCGTGGCGACTGCGGCTTTCAACTGGGTCGATTACTCGCATCGCCTACGGCCCACAGGGGCCTCAACTCACTGGGTTCAACGAACTTCCTGGCGAGTGAACGCTAGGGAGCGAGTGCTTCGTTAGCCCGAGTGGGGTTGTAGTACTCGCGCTGCAACAGGATCTTTGATTCGGTGAAGTGGAAGATTCCAATGTACGAATTGGCGTAGGGGCGTTTCGTGCTGAGTGCGAGCCCTGAACTTTTGTACTCAAGCACTAGTAGCGACGGATCAGCGCCTTCAATGACGTTGGTGATCTCGAGTTCAAGTGAAAATAATGAAAGAGCGTTCGCGAGATACGTTGCGAGCGATGCGTTGCCACTGATACGTACTGGTGGTGTGGCGTAAGGAAACTCAACAACGATGTCATCGTGACAGTTCGCAAGGTGAGCAGCAAGGTCATCTCGACTCAGCGCAGCAAATGAATCGGTAATGACATCAAGATTTTTGCGAGCAAGCGGACTAAGCACTCTTGAAAGACTAGGGCGGTGCTGCTGATCTGGGGAAGTTATTCGATGTGTGTCCCGAGCGCCCGCCCGGAGTCAAGCTCACGGGCGGGCGACCGAGACACCTGGCCCCCCTGCCATTGAGGAGCAACCTAGGACCCAAGGACCTAAGGTGCAAGGCAGAAGATGCCGGCCATCCAAAATGGCTCGATGAAGGACCCCCGACCTGGGAAAAGAGGACAAACAGATGGAAACTCGACATTTAGGAAAAGAAGGACTTGCGGTGTCAGAGCTTGGCTTGGGTTGCATGGGAATGAGCGAGTTCTACGGCACGCGAGATGATGCTGAGGCCATCGCCACAATCAACGCAGCCCTGGACGCCGGCGTGAACTTTCTTGATACGGCTGACATGTACGGGCCCTTCACGAACGAGCGACTCCTCGGAAAAGCAATTTTATCTCGCCGTGACGAAGTGATCGTGGCCACCAAGTTTGGGAATGAACGAGATGAGTCGGGTGCGTTTCTTGGGATTAATGGGCGACCCGACTACGTGGTCTCGTCCTGCGATGCGTCGCTGTTGCGACTGGGCATTGACACAATTGACCTGTACTACCAACACCGAGTGGACCGTTCAGTTCCTATTGAAGAGACGATTGGTGCCATGGCTGGACTCGTAGAAGCGGGAAAGGTTCGCTACCTCGGCATGTCCGAGGCATCAATCCCCACGCTCGAGCGCGCCTGTGCGATGTATCCCATCAGCGCGCTGCAAACTGAGTACTCGCTGTTCTCGCGAGACCCTGAACAGGGACTGCTTGAGGCATGTCGGCGGCTTCGCGTTGGATTCGTTCCATACAGTCCACTCGGGAGAGGCTTCCTCACAGGAGCAATTCCAAACCTGGACGCGTTGGATGAGAATGATTATCGCCGACACGCCCCTCGTTTTGACGAAGCAAACTTTGACGCGAACGCTGGGCTCGTCGCGACGTTGGTCACAATCGCGCAAGAACTCAATGTCACGCCGGCGCAGTTGGCCTTGGCCTGGGTCTTGGCACAAGGCGATGACATTGTGCCAATCCCTGGAACGAAACGCCGCACGTATCTTTCAGAAAATGTTGGCGCCACGGAGATTGAACTTGCGCCCGAGGACCTCGCCCGTATCGATGCAGCAGTTCCTCGGGGATCCGTGCAAGGCGAGCGCTATGCCGCTCCCCAAATGGCGGCGTTGGACGGGTAAGCGCCTTAGGTCGCTCGGCACGTTACGAGCGAAGCTCCGAGAGAGGTTCAGCACCAGGATCAATCCGAGAGAGGCGACCTCCTTCTAAGT
>Ga0118677_10009039_pt1 | contig 15721 bp, 13 predicted proteins | sample AliMusrvi5mmetaG_FD_86154 | JGI IMG/M metagenome (GOLD analysis project Ga0118677, IMG submission 86154) | reverse complement strand
GCCAGGCGCCCACCGGGCAGTACAGCGCCGAGAAGCTGATCAACATCGGGGGTAACCGCTGGGCGGTCAAGCCGGAGTTCGGGCTATCGTTCCCGTACGGCCGCTGGACGTTCGAGGGCGCGGCCGGAGTCTGGCTCTTCACGAACAACACCGCCTTCTACCCGGGGACCGTCGTCCGCTCCCAGGACCCGCTCTATTCCTTCCAGGGGCACATCGGCTACACGGTCCGCCCGGGACTCTGGGTGGCGGCGGACGCGACCTACTACGCGGGGGGGAAGACCTACGCCAACGACGTCCCGGGAGACACCCGTCAGGCCAACAGCCGGGCCGGCCTGACGGCCTCGGTCCCCGTCGCCCGCGGACACGCGGTCAAGGTCTCCGCGTCCCGCGGCGTCGACGCGCGCGTCGGCTCGCGTTTCGATTCGTACGGGCTCGCCTACCAGGTCATCTGGTTCGACCGGTAGGAGACGACATAGAAGCTCCCGTACCGGAGCAGCCGCTGGATCCGCGTCCGGAGAAGACCCGCTTCCTGGATGCCGGAATGGCGGAAGGGGTACGATACGGCATGCAGCGGGAATTCACGGCCATCATCGAGCACGAGGGCTGCTGGTTCTCGGCGCTGTGCCCGGAGCTCGACGTGGCGAGCCAAGGGCGGACGGTCGAGGAGGCCCGCCAGAATCTCCGGGACGCCGTCGAGCTCTTCCTCGAGGCCGCCAGTGCCGAGGAACTGGACCGAAGGCTGACGGGTGAGGTCTACGTTACCCGGTTCGAGGTGGAGCTTGGGGCGGCTCCGCGTTCTCTCGGGACGTGAGGTCTGCGCGATCCTGGAAGCTAACGGCTTCTCACGGATCCGCCAGAAGGGTAGCCACATCGTCATGCAGAGACGCTCAGTGCCCGGAGGCTCCGTCACGGTGGTCGTCCCCGACCACGACGAGCTCGTCACCGGGACCCTGGCGTCGATCATCCGGCAATCCGGCCTCGCCAGGAGCCTCTTCGAGCAGACGGGATGAAGAAGCCCGCAAAGGGCTGAAACCGCCCGCTGGCCCCTTCGATGACCGTACGAACCAGCGTCGCCTTCGAGGCGAGGCCTGGAGCGAAAAAAAGCCGCCCCGGGGGAAGCCCCCGGAGCGGCGCGTTCCAACGGTTGAAGGAAGGTTCAGGCCGCGCGGCGGCGAAGGGCGGAGAGGCCGGCGCCCAGCGCCAGGAACAGGCCGCCGGTGAGTCCGACGAGCGGGAGCGGGCTGCCGGTCTTGGGGAGCTTCTTGGCCGGCTTGACCGGCTCGGGAGCGGGCGCGGGAGCGGCGGCCGGAGCCGGAGCCGGAGCGGCGGGGGCGGGAGCGGCGGCCGGAGCGGCGGGCTTCGGCTCTTCCTTGGGCTTGGGAGCCGTGCTGGAGGCCACGACCTTCTGCTGCACCTTCGCGGGCTGCGGCACTTCCGTGATGATGGTCGCGGTGAGCTTCATCCCGGCCCTGAGGTCCTGGACGTTGACTTTCTTCCCGTCCACCATGAACTGGAAGTCCTTCGGGACCTTCAGGGTCTTGTTCTTGTTGTCCTCGCGGTAGACGAGCGTCTGTCCGGTGACGTTGACGACCTCGCCGTTCCGGACCTTGACGATCTGCTTGTCAGGGATCGCGGTGACCTTGGTCGTCCGCTCGATCTGGACCTTCTGGCCGGGCTGCAGCTCGGAGACCGGAACCGGCTTGCCGTCGACGTTGACCCTGAAGTCGGCCGGGACCTCGCGCTGGACGGCCTTGCCGTCCAGCAGGAACACGACGTTGTTGCCGCTCACGTGGATGATCTCGACCTCGACCTTCTCCACCGTGGTCTGGGTCGTCTGGGCGAATGCGCCCCCTGCGGCGAGACACACGGCCACGAGAACAAGAGCGCACCACTTCGATCTGGACATCCTCTTCCTCCTCTTTTCGACCGCCCTCTCCGGGCGAACGTCGTGGGGCTTGCGCCCCTAGAATTACTCGAGCCCTGGCCCTTCTTCCGCTACCGCGTGCGTCGCGGTGCCTGCCGCCGCTCGACCTTGGCCCTAGATTACGCGATTTCCGGAGGCCCGGGACCTCGGAAAAGCACGAGGTTCATCCGCGGGAAACCACGAGCCCGGCGTCTGCCCCGGGAGAGCCGGATGCCGTCAGAACGCCACCCCGACCTGGAAGTAGAGGGCGCTGTGACCGCCCCCGGCAAGCCCGTATCCCAGGTAGACCGGGCCCAGGGGCGTCTCGGCCCCCAGGAAGAGGGAGCCGGCCGTCTTCACGTTCGAGAAGCTGACGTCCGAGCCGGTGTTCCAGGTGTTCCCGGACTCCAGAGAGGCGCCGAGGTAGACCCCTCCTCCGATGAGCGAGGGAAGCCTGCCGAACTCCCGGAGGAGGGTGAGCGAGCCGTACCCCATGTACGGCCCGGCGAGCGTGTTCAGCCCGTAGCCGGAGAGCCGGCGGAAGCCCCCCAGCTGGAAGTAGTCGTAGTACTTGAGGTCGGTCCCGACGGGGCTGCCCGCCGCCGCTAGGACCTGCAGGGTGTACTTCCCCGCCGAGAAGGCGGCCAGCCCCGTCGCGCTGAGCCGCCTGGAGCTCTCGTCGGCGCCGAGGGCCGGGGTCTGCCAGTCCATGATGGAGAGAAGCGCGAACCCGTGCCGAGGGAAGGGGACGTTGTCCCGGCTGTCCGCGGTGAGCCGCATCGAGACCGCCCCCCGGCTGACGCTCTCGGAGGAGAGAAGGTCGGTGGTTGCGTTCGTCGGATCGGCCCAGAGGTGTCCCACCTTCAGCCCGAGGCGCAGCTCTACGAATTTCCCGTCGCCGAACCCGGCGTCGAGCGAGCCCAGCCACTGCTTTGCCCGGTAGGTCACCAACCCGGACCCCCCTACGCCCTCGACGGGCGTCTGGTCGCTCTGGGTGATCCAGCCGACCCGGGGGGCGACGAAGAAGGGGCTTCCGGCCTTCACCGGCTGGAAGAACTCGAAGGTCACGGCGGCCGCCTGCCCGATTCCCGCGATGAGGCGCCACTCGCCACCGAGCTTGTTCACGCTCGTCCGGGTGACGTCGACGACCAGCTCGAAGCCGCTGTTCCCCTGGAAATCCGACTGGAGGTCGATGCCGAAGCGGGCCGAGGTCCTTCCCCACGCCCGGTCCTTGATGAGGATCTGGAGCACGTCCAGTCCGTCCTTGCGAACGATCCGGTAGTCGACCAGGTCGAACTCGCCGAGGGAGTTGATCCGCGACAGGTCCGCCTCCAGCAGTTTCAGGTCGAGCGGCCCGGGCTTCGTCTCCATCAAGGCGAGGATCCGGACATCCGGCACCGGGGAGGGGTTGACCAGCTCGATGGAGGCGACCAGGGGCTGGGGGGAGGGCTTCCGCCGGGTCCGTTCCCTCCAGGCCCTGTACTCGGCCTCCGGCACGGAGAACTTCCGCAGCTGCTCGATCTGCAGACGAGCCGCTTTCTCCCCGTACGCCACGGCGTCCCGGACCCGGGTGAAGGCGATGAAGGTGACGTCGCCGAGGTCCGGCTCGATGAAGACGTCCTGCGGACCGAGCGCGGCCTTGGACTCCTCGACGTTGCGGGCGGTCGCGGCGCTCGTGACCTGGTTGAGGATCTTCAGGAGGCTGGTGAGCTTCTCCCTTCCGGCGGGGGGAGTCCCGATGTTGACCGCGATCAGGACCTCGGCTCCCGTCTTCCTGGCCGTCTCGACGGGGAAGTTCTCGGTGACGCCCCCGTCCACGAGAAGCCGGCCGTCCATCTCGACCGGGGCGAAGAGGCCGGGGAACGCCATGCTGGCCCGCATCGCCTCCGCGATGTTCCCCTTTGAGAGAACGATCCGCTCCCCGCTCGCCACGTCGGTGGCGATGGCCCGGTAGGGGATGTTCAGCTTGTCGAAGTCGTCGACCAGGGCCGACGGAAGGGTCAGCTGACGGAGGATGAAGTTCAGCTTCTGCCCCTGGACCAGACCCGTCGGGAATGCCGCGTGACCGTTCTCGATTCCGAAGGTCAGCTTGGTGAGGAAGGAGGCCTCGTCGAACTTGCGGCGGAACGGCTTCTCGAATCGGGGGACCTTGTCCTCGAAGGAGCCGTCCCAGTCCATCGTGGCGAGGGCGTCCTCCATCTCCTGGGGCGACATCCCCGTGGCGTAGAGGCCGCCGACGATCGACCCCATGCTGGCGCCCGCGATGAGGTCGACCGGGACGTGGATCTCCTCCAGGACCTTCAGGACGCCGACGTGCGCCGCCCCGCGGGCGCCGCCGCCCGAGAGGACGAGCCCGAGCTTGGGCCGAGCCGGGTCACCGTCTCTCGGGAACTGCGCGAGGACAGCCTGGGTCGAAAAGAACAGAAGAGCGGCACCGGCAGAAAAAACGCGGAACACTCTCAAGGCTCCTCCTCGCGGGCCCCGTCCCGAGAGAGCAGCCAGGTCCCTGCCACGGGTCCGCGTGGGCAGGCTAGCACTTGTCCGCGTCTGCGGAGCAGGCCGGCGGCTCAGGGCTCGACGAGACCGCGTTTGATGGCGAAGTGGGCCAGCTCGGCGTTCGTGGGAAGCGTTAGGATGTGCCCTGACGTTCCGCGAAAGGAAGAAACGAACATGTCGCGAATCCCGCGTCGACCCCCCCTCCAGAGCGGGTCCTTCCGTTCGATCGTGGCGCTCCTCTGCACCGCGCTCCTCGTGTCCGGTGACGGCGTGCTCCTCGCACAGCAGGCGAACCCGGCAGCTGCCGCGGCTCCCGCCGGCGACGCGGCACCGCAAGCGCCGAAGATCCCGCCGGCGCAGCTCGATTCCCTGGTCGCTCCGGTCGCGCTCTACCCCGATCCCCTCCTGGCCCAGACGCTCGTCGCGGCCACCTACCCGCTCGAGCTGATGCAGCTCCAGCAGTGGCTGACGAAGAACAAGAACCTGAAGGACAAGGCATTGGCGGACGCCGTCGCCAAGCAGCCGTGGGACCCCTCCATCCAGTCGATGGCGGCCTTCCCCGACGCGGTGAAGCGACTCTCGGACGACCTCCAGTGGACGACGGACCTCGGGAACGCCTTCCTCGCGCAGCAGGCCGACGTCATGGCGGCCGTCCAGCGGATGAGGAAGAAGGCCCAGGAAAAGGGCGCCCTCAAGACGAACGAGCAGCAGAAGGTGGAGACGAAGGTCGTCGAGCAGCAGACGGTCATCATCGTGGAGCCGGCGAATCCGCAGGTCATCTACGTCCCGGTCTACAGCCCGACAGTGGTCTATCCTCCGCCGGTCTATCCCTACCCGCCGATCTACTACCCGCCCCCGCCCCCGCCCGGGGCCGCGTTCATGACCTTCACCGCCGGCGTCATGATGGGCGCGGCCCTCTCGGGCGGCACCTGTTGCGGCTGCGGCTGGGGCCACAGCAACGTCACCGTCAACGTCAACAACAACTACAACGTCAACTACAACAAGAACACGAACGTCAACTACAACAAGAACCAGAACGTCAACGCCGGCGGGAGCAACACCTGGCAGCACAACTCCGAGCACCGCGGCGGCGCCCCCTATTCGAACCAGGCGACGGCGAGCAAGTACGGCGGAACGGCCCAGGGCGCCTCGAATGCCAGCCGGCAGGCGAGCGCTCAGCAGTCGGCGGCGCGCCAGTCCGGTGCCGGAGCGAGCCCCAGCGCGAGCACCGCGTCGAGGGGTGGCAGCGGAGCTGGAGCCAGCCCCAGTGCCAGCTCGGCGTCGAGAGGCGGCAGCGGAGGGGGAGCGAGCCCCAGCGCCAGTTCGGCCAAGAGCGGCGGCTCCGGTGCGTTCGGCGGGGGTTCCGGCGGATATAGCGGCAGCAGCGCCAAGGCGAGCAGCGACCGGGGCGCCTCGAGCATGAGTTCGAAGAGCGGGGGCGGAGGCGGATCGAGAGGCGGCGGGGGACGCAAGAGGTGAATGAGATGAACGCGATGACGAGAGTTCCGTCCCAGGTCACCGGCAGGGCCCGTCTGCCCGTCCTGTTCGCCGCGGCCGCAGCTTGCGTCCTGTTCTGCGGGCCGGCGCTTGCGGCAGAGCCGCAGGCAGGGAAGAAGAGCCCGGCCCCGGCCCAGCAACGTTCCTTCGACACGCCCAAGGCGGCCGCCGAAGCGCTCGTTGCCGCGGCCGATCCCTTCGACGTCGACGCGCTCAAGGCGATCTTCGGACCCGCCGGCGCGGACCTGATCGCCACCGACGACCCGGTTCAGGATCGGAACCAGCTCTCTGAATTTGCGACGAGAGCCCGGGAGAAGAGCACGATCGTCCCGGACGCGAAGAACCCTGACCTCGCGAGGCTCTGGGTCGGGGATCAGGACTGGCCGATGCCGATCCCGATCGTCCGCAAGGACGGCAAGTGGTCCTTCGACGCGAAGGCGGGTCGCAGGGAGATCCTCTACCGCCGCGTCGGGAGGAACGAGCTGGATGCCATCGAGCTCTGCCGTACCTTCGTCAGCGCGCAGCACGAGTACGCGCTCGAGAAGCGCGACGGGTCTCAGGTGAACCAGTACGCGCAGCGGAACATCAGCGCCCCCGGCAAGCAGGACGGACTGGCGTGGCAGAACCCCGACGGGACCTGGGGGGGGCCGCTCGGGGAGCGGGTCGCCGGCGCGATCGCCGAGGGCTACGGGGGTACGGGCAAGCCGGCTCCCTACCACGGCTATCTCTTCAAGGTGCTGAAGGGCCAGGGCCCGGCGGCCCACCTCGGGGAGATGGACTTCGTCGTGAAGGGCGCCATGATCGGTGGCTTCGCGCTCGTCGCGGCTCCGGCCGAGTACGGCGTGACCGGAGTGAAGACGTTCATGGTTAGCCACGACGGCGTCGTCTACGAGAAGGACCTCGGCCCGAAGTCGGTGGAGTCTTTCCGTAAGATGGAGCGCTTCAACCCGGGCAAGGGCTGGAGACCGGTGGAGGTGCCCTAGTCGGACCCGCTGTTTTCCGGGGACGAGCCTCGAAGATTCCGAGTTCACACGCCTCCGCCTCGCGAGTAAAATCGGTTCGACGTGGTCGTCGCCTTCGGTCTCGCGACCGAGGTTTCCCTGGTCAAGGAGCAGTACAGAAAGAGAGGAATCATGAAGAAAACGGCTCTCCTCCTCACCGGCCTCGTGGCCCTCGTCGCCGTTGCCCCGGTGGTTCACGCCCAGGTCCAGGGCATCGAAATCACTCCGACCTTCGGCTACCGCTTCAGCGGAAACCTCTCCTCGCAGCAGAGCTACATCGGCTACTACATCGACAGCATCAAGGTCCCCAACTCCGTCTCCTACGGCCTGACCCTCGAGTACCCGTTCCACCCCAGCATGAACGCGGAGATCCTCTGGAGCCACCAGGCGAGCAAGATCGAAGTCACCGGAAAGCCTGTGACTCCCAGCGGCTCCTACAGCACCACGACCATCGCCGACCTGGGCATCGACACGATCCAGGCCGGAATCCTCTGGCAGTCGGGTCGCTCCGGCGACCGGTTCCGGGGCTTCTTCGACCTCCTCATCGGCGCCACGATCCTGTCGCCGTCGAACTCGGCCGTCCCGATGTCCTCGCTCACCCGGTTCTCGGCGAGCATCGGTGGAGGGGCGAAGCTCTTCGTCAGTGACAACATCGGCTTCAAGTTCAGCGCCCGGTACATGCCCGTCTACATCAACTCCAGCGACTCCGGGTACTACTACTGCGACGAGTACTGGGGCTGCTACACCTACTACAACACGACCTACCTGAACCAGTTCGACACCTCGGCCGGCCTGATCATCCGGTTCTGAGCTCTCCCCGAACCCTGGGCCTCCGGGCCCCCGGCGCCCTGCGCGCCCGGGGGCCCTTCGTTTTGGCCTTCCCCGGACGCCCGGCCATCACGGGGAGATGCGGCCAGCCGGAATCCGTTCGAAGGACAGGGCACCTCAGCGGGGGCCGAGGCGCCTCTTGAGCTCGCCGGCCTCCGGGCGGGAGGAATCCAGAGCGGCCATCCGGTCCGCGAGAGGGCGAGGCCGGCGTTGGAGGCGGCGCGGGCGTTCGCCGGCATCCCGGCCTCGTAGAACCACTCCTTCGCCCCCACCATCGTCGAGACGCCCGGGAGCTTCTCGTCGAGGAAGGCGAGGAACTCCTCGGTCGAGATCGACGTGAAGCGGAAGGTGTCCATGTAGCTCCGGAGGAACCGGTCGAACGCCGCCCGGCCCGCCGTCCGCTCCAGGAGGGCCACGAAGCGCGCTCCCTTCTCGTACGGGACGGACGAGAAGGCCTCGTCGGGGTCGATCCCCTTCAGGTCGGTCTTCAGGCGGGTCAGCGGCGAGCCGGCCCCGAACCGCTCGACCGACTCGTCCAGCGCCTTCTGCCCGATCGCCCAGCCGAGGACGGCCGCCTCCGGCCCGTGGATCGTCTCCAGGATCCGGCGCTCCGCCCAGACCGTGAACCCCTCGTTCAGCCAGAAGTCCTCGTTCGTCGCGTTCGTCACGAGGTTCCCGGTCCAGGAGTGGGCCAGCTCGTGGGCCACCACGTCGACGAGCGACCGGTCGCCCGCCAGCAGCGTCGGCGTCAGGAAGGTCATCCTGGGGTTCTCCATCCCGCCGTACGGGAACGACGGGGGAAGGACGATCATGTCGTATCGGTCCCAGTCGTACGGCCCGAAGAGCCCCTCGGCCTTCACGATCATCTCCTCGATGCCGGCGAACTCCCAGGCGGAGGCGTCCACGACCTCCGGCTCGGCCCATACCCGGGATCGCGGCGAGAGATCGCGCCCCTCGAGGGAGCCCACCGCCAGCGCGATCAGGTACGTCGGGATCGGCTGCGGCATCCGGAAGAGGAAGGTCGTCGTCCCCGGCGCGGCGCCGGGACGCACCCCGTCCGGCCCGGCCGACATCACGGCGACGAGGCCGTCGGGGACCGTCACCGCCGCGTCGTACGTCACGCGGATCCGGGCGGTGTCCTGTAGCGGGACCATCGATCGCGCGTGGATCGCCTGGCACTGGCTGAAGAGGAACGGCTGCTTCCTTCCCGCCGTCTGCTCGGGGGAGAGCCACTGGAGGGCGGCCGCGCCGGGCGACGTCGCGTACCGGACCGTCACCGCCTCCGTCCCCGGCGGCAGCTCGACCCTCAGCCGCTCCCCCAGGATCGGGTCGGACGGGCCGAGGGAGAACGGGACGGCGGCGCCCGTTCCGGTCGTGACGGAGCGGATCTCCAGCCCCTTCGCGTCGAGGTCGAGCGGTCCGGCGGAGGGCCCGGAGAGGACGAGGGTCGCGTCGCCCTCGAGCCGCTTCGCCGCAAAGTCGACGGTCAGGTTCAGGACGACGTGGCGGGTCCTGGGCTGGACGGAGTCGGCGCAGGAGTGGGGATCGATCAGTGCCATGGAGAAATGATCTCACGCGGGGCGCGCGGGCGGTCCTCTCTATACTCGCGCGATGCCGACGCAAGCGCCCCCCCGGGGCGTCCTCCGGACCTTCCCCCCCGTCTTCTGGCTCGCGAACGTCATGGAGCTGTTCGAGCGGGCCGCCTACTACGGGCTCAACTCGGTCCTGGCCGTCTACCTGACCGACAGGGTGTCGACCGGCGGCCTCGGCTTCTCCGAGCAGTCGGTCGGCTTCCTCCAGAGCCTGATCTACGCTTTCATCTACGTCCTGCCGATCGCCGGCGGCGCCCTCGCCGACCGGTACGGCTACCGGCGGATGCTCCTCTTCGCCTTCTCCCTGCTGTCGGCCGGGTACTTCGTCAGCGGGAACGCCTCGACGTACGGGACGGTCTTCGCGGCGCTCCTCCTGATGGCGACCGGGGCCGGGCTCTTCAAGCCGATCATCGCCGGCACCCTCGCCCGCTCGACGAACGAGTCGAACTCGGGATTCGGCTTCGGCATCTACTACTGGATGATCAACATGGGCGCCTTCGCCGCCCCCCTCGTCGTCAGCTGGCTGAAGGGGTTTTCCTGGCGCTACGTCTTCGTCGCCTCGGCCCTCTACTGCGCGGCGATGCTCCTGCCGACGGTCTTCCTCTACAAGGACCCCCCGAAGCCCGAGAACACCAAGACGCTCGCGGAGGTCTTCCGCGGAGCGGCGCTCGTCCTGGGCGACGCCCGGTTCATGCTGATGATCGTCGTCTACTCCGGCTTCTGGATCCTCTACTTCCAGAACTTCGGGTCGGTCCTCTGGTACCTCCGCGATTTCGTCGACGCGGCGCCGGTCGACCGCCTCTTCGCCGCCGTCGGGATCCCGCTGAAGTTCGACGCCGAGCACGTCACCGTGATCAACGCGGCGACGATCATCCTGCTCCAGGTCTTCGTCTCGCGCATCGTGAAGGATTTCCGCGCCCTTCCGACGATGGTGGGCGGCATCGTCATCGGGACGGCGGGCTTCCTCTGCCTCGCGGCCTCGACCAACGTCTGGATCTTCATCCTCGGCCTCTCGGTCTTCTCGGTCGGGGAGATGACCGCCCACCCGAAGTACTTCAGCTACGTCGGCCTCGTCGCCCCGTCCGACCGGAAGGCGGTCTACATGGGGTACGCGTCGCTCTACGGCGTCATCGGGAGCCTGATCGGCTCGAGCCTCGGCGGCCTCCTGTACGGCTCGATGTTGAAGCCCCTCGTCGGCAAGCCCGAGGGCCCCGCCGCCGCGCGCTCCTTCTGGCTGATCTTCGTGGCGCTGAACGCCGCCGCCGCGATCGGGCTCCTCCTCTACGACCGCACCTTCGCGGCCGACACGCCCGAGACGAACGAGAAGGCGCGGAAGGTGATGCTCGGCATCTACACCCTCCTGCTCGTCACCGGCGCGCTCTTCCTCCGGTCGTCGCTCTTCGGGGGGGCGGAGGTCTCGTGGAAGACCTTCGTCCAGGCCCTGATCATGCTCGCCCTCGGAGGCGGCGGCGCCGTCGTCAGCCTGAAGCGGCGGTAGCCCGGCTCAGGCGATGTAGAGGTAGACGGCGAGGAAGTGGCTCACCGCCCCGCCGAGGACGAAGAGGTGCCACACGCCGTGCGCGCGGGGGAGCTTCTTGTCGAGGGCGTAGAACGGCGTCCCCGCGGTGTAGAGGAGCCCGCCCGCCGCGAGCCAGAGGACCGACGCGAGAGGGAGGGCCCGGACCAGCGACGGGATCGCCGCGACCGCCAGCCACCCCATTCCGAGGTAGAACGCGATCGCCAGCGCCCTCGGCCGCTTCTTCGGGATCAGGTCGATCATGATGCCGGCGGCCGCCAGCGCCCAGACGAGCGCGAAGAGCCACCAGCCCCAGCTGCGGCGGAGCGTCACGAGCGCGAACGGGGTGTAGGTCCCGGCGATGAGGAGGTAGATCGCCAGGTGGTCGACGTGCTGGAAGATCTCCTTCGCCCGCCCCTCCAGCGAATGGTAGAGCGTGGAGGCCGCGAAGAGGAGGACGAGCGTGGCGCCGTAGACGCAGAAGCTGGTCGCCTTCCACGGGTCGGCGGCCCGGACACCGGAGACGACCAGGGCCACGAGCGCCACCCCCGCGAGGAGGAGGCCAGCGAGACTGGTGACGCTGTTGAACCGTTCGGAACGCTCCATTCGTTCATCATACCTTCCGCGCCCGCCCGGCGAGGTCCTCGTGCGACCCGGGCACCATAATCGACGCCTGATGATCGAAGGCGTCTTCCCTCCCCTCCCGACCCCGTTCCACGACGACGGCTCCCTCGCCATCGACCGGCTCCGCGAGAACGTGGAGCGCCTCAACCCGACGGGGCTGTCGGGCTACCTCGCCCTCGGCTCGAACGGCGAGGCGTTTCACGTCTCCCCTCCGGAGGCGTCCCAGGTGTTCGCCGCGGTCGCCGCCGCGGTCGCGCCCGGCATGACCGTCCTGGCGGGGACGGGGCAGCTCTCCACCTGGGCGACGATCGAGATGACGCAGAGGGCCGCCGACGCAGGGTGCCACGCGGCGCTCGTCCTCCCGCCGTTCTACTACAAGGGGTCGATGACGAACGACGCCCTGAGGAGGCACTTCGAGACGGTCGCCGACGCCTCTCCCCTCCCGGTCGTCCTCTACAACGTCCCGGCCACGACGGGACTCTCGATCCCGGTGGAGGTGATCGCGGCCCTCGCGAAGCACCGGAACGTGGTGGGCGTCAAGGACAGCTCGGGCGAGGTCGCCCGCCTGGCCGACACGGTCCGCCTCACGCGGGGCGGCGAGCCGTTCTCGGTCCTCTCCGGCAACTTCGCCGCCACACTCCCCGGCCTGACGTTCGGAGTCCAGGGGGCGATCCTGGCGGTGGCGAACGTGGCCCCCCGCGAGTGCGTCTCGCTCCTCGCCCTCTTCCGCGAGGGACGGACGGCCGAGGCGGGAGAGCTCCACCTCCGGCTCCTTCCGATCGCCGCCGCCGTCACCTCGAAGCACGGGGTCCCGGGGCTGAAGGCGGCCCTCGACCTGCTCGGGGAGTCGGGCGGACCGGGCTTCTTCGGCGGAAGACCGCGCTCGCCGCTCCTCGCCGTCTCGCCGGCCGTCCGGGAAGAGATCGGGCGAACCCTCCGGGAAGCCGCCCTCCTCCCCGCCTGACCTATTTCGGCGCCCGGAACCGGAGGGCGCTCGCGATGACCGCCACGCTCCCCACGATGTTCGCGGCCATCCCGACGATCAGCGGAACCTGCCGGATCCGGAGGCCGTAGACGAAGTAGACGAGCTGGCCGCCCAGGAAGACCAGATACGTGACGACCGAGACGTCGTCCGAGCTCCGCCGCTTCCAGATCCGGACGGCCTGGGGAACGTAGGCCGCCCCCGTGCCGATTCCGACGGCCGAGACGAGCCAGGCCAGGATGCTGTCGAAGAGTTCCATCCCGTCAGCATACAGATTGGCCGGCCGTCGGCGGTCCCAGGCGCGGGGCCGGCTCCTTCCCCCCGTCGGGATCTCGGCGCAGACTCCCCGGGCCGCCCGCCCCGGGCGGTCACTCCGAAAGAGGGAGGCGCCATGCGCCAATCACTCCGGTTCGTCCCCGCCGTCCTCCTGTTCGCGTCCGCGGCAGGTCTCGCCCAGGCTCCAGGAGCGTCGCCGGCCGCGCCCCCGCCGGGCGGCTACTCCGGCCACGGCGCGGAGAGCGTCCCGGCCGAGGTGATCGCGAAGTTCGCGCCGCCGGCCCTTCCGGCGCCGCTCGCGGCGAAGATCCAGATGCTGGCCGACGTCCGCTCCCCTCTCGGCGGGCACCTCTCCCCCGACGGCCAGAAGCTCTACTTCGTCTGGAACGTCACGGGGGTCCCGCAGGTCTGGCGCCTCGACGGCCCGAACACCTTCCCGATCCAGATGACCGGCGGCGAGGAGCGGACCTCCGTCGCGGGGATCACGCCCGACGGCAAGACGCTCGTCCTCTCCCGCGACCGGATGGGGGAGGAAAACCCCGGCCTCTACACGATGCCCGCCTCCGGCGGCCCGCTCACGACCATCCAGCGCCTCCCCGGTGTCCAGACCTCCTTCGCATTCATCAGCGACCACGGGAAGTGGGTCACCTTCCGATCGAACGACGTCAAGCGCGACTCCTATCGGATCCTCCGCTACGAGTTCGCGACCGGCAACAAGGAGGTCGTCTTCGACGAGCCGGGGCTCTGGGGCGTGGCGGACCACCGCCCCGACGGCCGCCTCCTCCTCCACAGGTCGACCGGCTCGCAGACCGGCGAGTACTGGGAGTGGGACCCGGTCAAGAAGACGAAGACCCCTCTCCTCGGACAGGGGGACAAGGAGGAGCTCCGCGCCTCTTACGGAAAGAGGGAGGGGGAGCTGATCGTCGTCACGGCCAAGTTCGGCGATTTCCGGCGCGCCTACCGGTGGGAGAACGGCAAGTTCGAGCCGATCACCCCCGAGTTGAAGTGGAACGTGGAGCGGACCCACCTCGACCGATCGAAGACCAGGCTCTTCTACACGGTCAACGAGGGGGGGTACCACAGGTCGCACCTCCTCGACCCCGCGACGTACCAGGAGCTGCCGCTCCCGAAGCTCCCCCCGGGCGACTCCATCGGCGTCGGCGGCTCCACCCAGGACGGCCGGTTCACCACCTTCACGGTCTCGACGGCCAGGGCGCCCGGCGAGTCGTGGGTCTACGACTGGCAGAAGGCGATCCTGACGCGCTGGCTCTTCCCGTCCACCCCGGAGGTCGACACCTCGACCTGGGCCGTCGCCGTCCTCGACACCTACCCGGCCCGGGACGGCACGAGGATTCCCGTGTTCGTCCGCCGCCCCGCGAAGTGCGAGCCGGCCCCCTGCCCGGTGGTCGTCCAGTTCCACGGCGGCCCCGAAGGGCAGGCCACGCCCGGGTTCTCGCCGACCGCCCAGCTCTGGGTCGACGCCGGCTTCGTCCTCGTGGAGCCGAACGTCCGCGGGAGCGAGGGGTACGGGAAGAAGTGGCTCGACGCCGACAACGGCCCGAAGCGCCTCGACGTCATCACCGACATCGAGGACGCCGCGACCTGGGCCCGGAAGGCGTTCGCCGTGGACGGCAAGACCCCCAAGGTCGGCGTCATGGGCGGCAGCTACGGCGGCTACGCGACGCTGATGGCGATGACCATGTTCGCGGGGACCTACGACGCCGGCGTCTCGAACGTCGGCATCTCCAGCCTCGTCACCTTCCTCCAGAACACCGCCCCCTACCGGCGGGTCCTCCGGTCGTCGGAGTACGGCGACCTGGAGAAGGACCACGACGCCCTGGTGAAGCTCTCGGCCACCACCTACATCGACAAGCTGAAGGCCCCTCTCCTGATCATCGCCGGCGCCAACGACCCCCGCGTCCCGGTGGGCGAGGGGATCCAGATGTACGAGGCGGCGAAGAAGAAGGGGATCCCGACCGGTCTCGTCATCTTCCCGGACGAGGGGCACGGGGCGCAGAAGCGCGACAACCGCGTCCTCCAGACCGGGAACACGCTCCTCTGGATGGAGAGGTTCCTGAAGGGGACTCCCGACAATTAGCAGTCACCATTTGGGATCGCCTCCTCGAAGGCGCGCTCGGAGACGTCCGGGCTCATCTCCGCCTCCTGCTCTGTCGCGGGCGGCTCTCGATCCGCGGCGGCTCGTCGAGGACCTCGAGGATGGCCCGGGCACAGTAGACCCGGTTCCTCTTCGCCGGGCCGGCCAGCGCGGCGATCCCCGCTTCCTCCAGGCGGTCGACCGCCCGCTGAGCCGTGGTGAAGGCCACGCCGAGGCGCTCTGCGAGCCTGTTCACCGTCCAGTACGGGTTCTCGGCGAAGAGATCGATGGCCTTCTCGGGCAGTCGCGAAGAGCCGCTCGCCAGCCGTCCTCGCCAGGTGGCGAGAAGGTCGTCGATGCGCTGGATGCGGCCCAGGGCGTCCTCCGCCTGGCCCGCCGTTCCGGTGAAGAAGTAGCCGAGCCATTCCTCCCACTCGCCGGACTCGGTGACGGCGAGGAGGCGGGCGTAATACTCGTCCCGCGTCGCCTCGAACCAGGCGCTCAGATAGAGCAGCGGCGACGGCAGCGCTCCCTTGGCGATCAGGAGCAGCGTGACGAGCAGCCGGCCCACGCGCCCGTTGCCGTCCAGGAAGGGATGAATGGCCTCGAACTGCGAGTGCGCGAGCGCCGCGTGAACCAGAGGCGGCAAGGTGTCGGCATGCAGGAACCGCTCCCAGGCTCCCAGGCACTCCATCAGGCGGTCGGGGGGCGGTGGGACGAACGTGGCGTCATCCAGGACACCGCCCGGGCGGCCGATCCAGTTCTGGCTGCGCCGGAACTCGCCCGGAGTGGCCGAGTCCCCGCGGACGCCCCGCATCAGCTTCTCGTGCAGCTCCCGCACGAGCCTCAAGGAGAGAGGCAGCGTCCGCATCCGTTCCACGCCGTATTCGAGGGCGGCGACGTAGTTCCCG
>Ga0118677_10009037_pt1 | contig 15724 bp, 19 predicted proteins | sample AliMusrvi5mmetaG_FD_86154 | JGI IMG/M metagenome (GOLD analysis project Ga0118677, IMG submission 86154) | reverse complement strand
ATTTAAAGGTCGTGCAACATCCGAAAAAGAAATGCGTAATCTCACAAAAGATGACGTAGCCGTATTGTATGAGAAGAAATATTGGGATACTTGTAAGTGCGATGATTTACCTTCAGGTGTAGACTACTTAGTCTTTGATTTTGCAGTAAACGCTGGTCCTGGTAGATCAATAAAGATATTGCAAAAAGCCATCGGAGTACCTGAGGACGGATCGATTGGTCCTGTTACCCTTCAGAATATTGACGTCATGGACAAAAGTGAATTAATCACTCGCTTTTCAAATGCTAAAAAAGAATTCTATGAATCACTCCCAACTTTTCCTACATTCGGTAAAGGTTGGCTTTCCCGTATTGACACTGTACGCGGTAACGCTAGTCGGTTATTAGGATAAAAATATGAGCATTCCAGCCTACGCAATGACGTATGACAACTTATCCTCTAATGTACTACAGTACTTAGAGCGTAAAGATGCTTCTACTGTTGAGCAGATTCCTAACTTCATCATGCTCGCTGAATTTGAAATTGCTGAAATGATGAAGTCATTAGGTCAACAGGCTGTCGCGGAGTCAACAATGGCGGCGGGTAACTCGATTATACCGAAACCTGCAAGGTGGCGTAAAACAACTTCATTCAACATTACGGTAAACGGAAAGAAGCAACCTGTTCTATTGCGTAAATATGAATACCTAATCAATTACTCTAGTGGAGCGACTACTGGTACGCCGTTGTATTATGCCGACTATGATTATGACAACTGGTTAGTTTCACCTACACCAGACCTCGCATATCCGTTTGAAGTGCTTTATTACGAGCGTATTCAACCGTTGTCTACTGAAAATCAAACAAATTGGCTAACTCGTAACGCGCCGAATGCGATGCTTTACGGAACATTATTACAGGCAATGCCGTTTCTTAAGAATGACCAGCGTGTGATTTTTCAGTCTAAATATACCGAAGCCATTACTGCTCTGAGTAATGAAGATAAACTACGTATTGCCGATAGGCAAGCAATTGCTCAGGATTCTTAATCATGGAATACACCAATCCCTTTACTGGAGCGACAATCTCACCTTCTCAGGTGGGTTACAATGCTTTAACCCTTTCAGTTGATACTACTCTTGAATGGCCAATTAACGGTAACGTAGGTGCTAACGTAGCAGCTAATATTGTTGAAGTAGATGCCACTACTACGGGTTTAGCCTTATTAATGCCCCCTGCCTCTCAAGTTTCAACTGGGCAGGCAGTCATCATCAGTAACGTCAGTGCTAATACCTTTACTGTTGAAGACAACGGTGGAGCTACGCTCGCTAGTGTTGACTCTGGTGTTTCTATTTATCTTTACGTAACTGATAATTCAACTGTTGACGGATTATGGTCGTCTATTACATTCGGAGCAGGTACTTCAGCTGCGGATGCCGCTGCCCTCGCAGGTTACGGCTTAATACCCCTCGGTCATACTCTGAATCAAGCGTATCCTGTTACTAATTATTATTCTAATGCCTCTTTAAATTCAACTGATCGCGCTCAGTTTACAATTTGGAGCGGGGGAGCGGGAACTTTTACGTTACCTTCAGCCTCAGCAGTAGGTAATAATTGGTTTACAATGATTCGCAATAACGGTACAGGTATCTTGAATATTGTACCTGTAGGTTCTGACCTTATTGACGGAAATTCATCTGTTCAATTACAAATTACTGAGTCTTTTGTAATCGTTTCTAATGGTACGGGATGGAACACATTCGGATACGGTCAAGCCACGGAGTTTGCGTTCACTATTCTTTCATTGGTGCTCACTGGGGGTACGTATACTGAGAGTGCCTCACAGGCATCAAACCTAATTCAAGAAATTAGCGGAACTTTGACTAGTAATCAAATCGTCATCCTTCCACCTACTGTTCAATTGTATTCAATTAATAACCAGACTACTGGATCTTTTACTTTAACTTTTAAAACAACTTCTGTTGGTGCTCAAGTTGTATCTGTTCCTCAAGGTGCAACCTTGTTGGTTATTTGTGACGGAACTAATGTATACAGTGCATCATCAGGCTCTTCCAGCTCTATTACGTCATTAACCCTCGGTAATGGTTCATTGTCCGTGCCCTCTTTAAAGTTCGCTGGAGACCCTAATACTGGTTTATATTTACCTAGTTCTGGACAACTTGGCTTTGTTGTTAATAACCTATTAGCAGGTCTATTCAGCGCAAACGGATTATACGTGCCAAACGGTATTGGTGGAGGTAACTTTTGACCGCTGAAGTCTATAACTTATCCATTGCTCCAGGGATTCAAAGAGATGGAACTCTCTTTGATGCACCTTGCTATGTTGACGGGCAATGGGTTCGCTTTCAACGGGGTCGTCCGCGTAAAATCTGGGGTTATAAAGGTATATTCTTGAATGCTCCTGGCATTACTCGGGGTATGCTAATGCAATCTCAAGACGGTGAAAACTATGTTTACGCAGGTTATTCAGATTCACTGCAGTATTGGCAGACTGACAATGATGACGGCGTGGGTTCTGGTCCATATCCAATTGGCTTTTATGGCTCAATCGCGACTGAAACTATATTGAATCAAGGTAGTGCGTATACTAATGGTACATACACTAATGTTTCATTAACAGGTGGTTCAGGTACAGGGGCTACTGCTAATATTACTGTTTCAAGTAATAAAGTGACCTCGGTCACAATCGCCTATGCGGGATCTGGTTATCTATCCACTGACATATTGAGTGCGGCTCCTTCATCAATCGGAGGAACAGGTTCAGGATTTCAACTCGGTATTATTGTATTGAGCGCATTCACCGCAAATAGTAATAACCTCTGGCAATTTGATATTTCTTATGATTCAGCTGGAACAGGTGCTTTGACAATCATCGCTCATCCAGGACAAAATCTACAAGATATTGACAGCACCTTCAATACACCTGTATTGTTTGGAACATTTCCTGGTGGTTCAATGTCTAAAGTGGGCGTGTTCGCTGCTACGGGTACTGCCAGTGGAACTACAATTTCAATCCCTACTGAGAACTATTTGATTGCAGTAGGTCAGACCGTAACTGGTTCGGGTATTCCTGCTAATACTACTGTCACATTTGTAACAGTGGTGACTAGCCCTAGCCCGTTGACTACAGTTACTATTAGTAATGCCGTGTCTGGTAGTCCAACTTCATTTACGTTTGATAATAATGTTGCCGTCTCAGGTGGATGCGTAATGCTGTATCCTTACCTGTTTGTTTACGGTAATAATGGATTACTTAAAAACAATTCAGCGGGAGACCTGCAAAATTGGGTAGGTGCAGATTCAAACGAGAATAATGTAGCTTCTACAAAGATTGTCAAGGGTCTACCTGTGCGTGGCGGTACTACTGCGCCAGCGGGTCTTTTCTGGTCATTGGACTCTTTGATTCGCGTCGTGTATAATCCAACTACAGTCGGTACGTCAACAATTTATTGGACGTACGACATTGTAACCTCTCAATCATCAATTCTTTCATCACAATGTGTTATTGAATATGACGGTATTTACTTCTGGTGTGGTGTTGACCGATTCCTAGCATATAATGGGGTTGTTCAAGAAGTACCGAATGATATGAATATGAATTACTTCTTTGACAATTTGAATTATGTTCAAAGACAAAAAGTTTGGGCTACAAAGATTCCACGTTGGGGTGAAATCTGGTGGTTTTACCCTAAAGGCGACTCTGTTGAATGTAATGACGCTATCATCTTTAACTTCAGAGATAAAAAGTGGTATGATGCAGGTCAAGCCCTCGGTGCTCAGCGTTCAGCGGGAGTATTCTCAGAGGTATTCCGTTTTCCAGTTTGGGCGGGTAATCAACCTAACGTATTAGGTTCTTATACAATATGGCAACATGAGATTGGTGTTGATGAGGTTTATCTGAACAACGTAAATGCTATTGAATCATCTTTTGAGACAAATAGCCTCGGTTGGGTTAGCGGGGGTCCAAGTTCAGGAGTAGTGCCTAAAGGTTTAAACCGCTGGATTCGCTGTGAGCGTATTGAACCAGACTTTGTTCAAACGGGTGAAATGAGCATTATTGTAACGGGTAAGTCTTACGCTGATGATGAGAATCAAGAGTCAGACCCGTACGTATTTGATCCCGCTACCCCCAAAATTGATATGCGTGAACAAAGACGTGAAATGCGTTTAAAATTTGTAAGTAATACCGTAAACGGAAACTATCAAATGGGTAACGTATTAATCAGTGCTGACATTGGTGATGAACGCGGAACAGGTAACCCATGATAACTTATGATCCACGTGATAAAAGTTGGGATACATGGTGCGGATTGATGGCGGAATTGTTTTCTGCGCAACAGCTCGGTACAGTACCTGAGGAAAGATGGAAAGATTGGGCAGATGGTATGCAGGGAATTGGTTATTTTGTTAATTCAGGAGTTCCAGATTCAAGGATGTTTGATAACTGGCGACCATGGGCAGAACAATTAGTAGGTATTATGACGATACGGAAACATAAATGAAACCTTCAGAGATTATTAAAAAAGAAGCTGAAAAGCGCGGGTTAGACGTAACTAAAACCCTTGTCAGCGTTCAGTACATCCTAACACATAAGTTAGGTTTTCTCCTAAGCAAGGGGAATTCTGTTTTGTTATTAGCAAAGATCGGCGATAATGAATACGAAACTCATTTATTTACCGAAGACTCTCCTCTCAAATTAGCTCAAGCTATGATTTCTATATTTCATGATATTGAAAAGCTAAATATTAAAGCGATTTATGGAAATGCTGATAATCCTCAGATTATTAACCTTTTAAAGAAACTTGCTGAAAAAGAGGGTACTGAAATTCAAAATCCTGATAAGCCAAATTATAACTGGATGATTCGTTTATGAGATATAATCAATTTTCAATGCTCCCTGAGAGGGCATTTCAAAAACGCTTAGGTCTTTTCGGTTCTGCTCCTGCTACTTTAGAAGGTGGAGGTGGCGGCGGGATTATGGCTGTCGTAGCTGTAGTTGCTACTGTTGCGCTGGCTGTTGCTACTGACGGTGCATCATTAGCTGCAGAAGCTGCTATTGACGGCGGTGCAATTGCCGCTGACGGTGCGGTCGCTGCTGGTGAAGTCGCTACGGCTGACGCCGTAACTTCTGCGGCTGCTGATGCTGCAATTACCACTGGAACTGAGGCTGCCGCAGGAACCGCTGCCGCTGATACCGCTGTTGCTACTGGAGCAGACGTAGCCGCTAGTGAAGCCGCAACTGTTGAAGGTGCTGCCGCTGCGGGTGAAGGAGCTACAGCAGCTGGAGAAGGTGCAGCCGCCGCTGCTGGAGAAGGTGCAACTTCTGCAGGTGCTACCGCTGCTGGTGATGCAGCTTCTAATTTCTCCGCTCAACAGGCGTTGCAAAATGCAGGTATGGGTGCTCTAAAGAGCGCAGGTATGAATAGTTTGAGCCAGCTGGTTAGCACTGGTTCTATTGACCCTAATAAAGCCCTGAAGGCAGGTGTAACAGGGGCTGTAGGAGCTGGCTTGGGTTCAGGTTTAAGTCAACTCGGAGCTAATCCACTTGTAGCAAATGCACTCGCAGGTACTGCAGCTGGAGCGACTGGCGCATCCTTGAACGGAACTGACGTTGGGCGCGGTGCTCTAATCGGCGGGGCAGGTGGAGCGGCTGCGGGTGGTTCTCAAATGATTGGGCAAGCTGCAGGATTAGACCCTACAGTTCAAGGTGCTTTGACAGGTGCAGTTAGAGGTGCAACCCTCTCTGGTATCAATAACGGAAGCATCGGTACTGGCGCTTTGACTGGCGGTATTGTGGGCGGCGCATCATCAATCGGTAATCAAGTAGGTACAGCGGCTCAAAACGCAGCTACGGGTGAAACTGGTAACAGCAGCTTACTCGGTCAAGTCCTTGGAGGAGTCGCGGGGTACGAGGCTAAATCAGCTTTAAACCCTTCTGCGGCTACAACTTCTTATAATACTCCCGCGACTCAAGCTAGCGGAAGTTTAAAATCAACTTCAACTGGTATTCCGACTGCTGCAGTTCAAGCTCAGAATCAATCCTCAATTCAAAATCAAGCTGGTATTAATTCAGGAATGTCAGGTACTACTGCCAGCGGTCTTTCTAATCTTGCTTTAGCTGGCTCTCAAGCGGGTATTCCGACTGGCTCTAGTGTAAACTTTAATACTGGAACTGCTAGTAACTTTGCTCCTAGTTCTGGTTTGAATAATAACGGATTACCTGCGGCTTTGACTCCTGGAGTTTTGGCTTCTAACCCATTAGCTACTGCGGCTCAATCTTCTAATCCGCAGCTGGAACAATTGCTACAGTTGCACCCACAATTAGGCTCTGTTGATCCGCGTATTTTATCTTCCCTGATGAGTTCAATTCCTCAAGGTTATAGGAGCGGTGGCGTTGTACATATGGCAGCTGGTGGATCATCTCAGTTTGAAACTGCTCAACAATTGTTAGGAATACCTACAGTAAGAGAATCAGCAGCTGAACAAGCAGCTTACGGTAATCCCACAGGTGGGTATCGCAGACCATTAGTGGCGACTCATTTTATTAATGGGCGTAAAAAAGGTGGTCAGATTGAGCATATTCCTGAATTTATTACGGGTAAAACGGGTCATCACGTAAAAGGTCGCGGTACGGGTCAATCTGATGAGATTCCTGCAATGCTCGCTAATGATGAATACGTATTTGATGCTGACACTGTAGCGGCACTCGGTGATGGTTCATCTGAGGCTGGTGCAAAATTTCTAGATCATTTCCGTCAATCAGTTAGGGCGCATAAACGTGCTGCACCTGTTGATAAAATCCCTCCAAAGGCTTCTCCGTTACAATATGTAAAAGAAGCAATCAAGAAAACAAGGAACGCATAATATGGCTGCTGTCGGCGCATTACCTCCAAATTTAGGTGTAACCGCAGGTTCAGCTCCAGGATCGGGTTCTATTACTCAAGGCACAGCCCTGCCAAATATAACCACTACTCAAGCTCAAGCTACTGCCACTCCGCAGTTTTATACTGATTATTTGAATCAGTTAGCTACTCAAGGTCAAGCAGCTGCCACAAATTCACAATATGTCGGAGCTACCCCATTGCAGCAGCAAGCCTTTGGTCAGGTTAATCAAAACGTAGGTAATTACCAACCTGCACTTAATCAAGCTCAAAATCAAATTAATACTGCATCGGGAATCAATCCTTCAGCAGCGGCAGCGGGTTCTATAAATACCGCGATGGGTCAAAATGCAGTAGGAGCTGCTAACCCTTATTTGCAATCTGGCGCAAATACTAACGTGTTAGGGGCAGCCCAGCCGTACTTAAATGCAGCATCGGTTCCGACTTCACAAACTGTTCAACAGTACATGTCTCCTTATACTAATGACGTGGTTAATGCGATTGGTAACCTAGGTGAAGCAAATATTGCTCAGAATCTTGCCCCTCAAGCTACCGCTGGTATTGTAGGCGCAGGTGGCTTTGGCTCTAAACGCGGGCAGCAGGCACTCGGAGAAGTTCTTTCTAATGCTGGTTTAGGTATTACTGGTCAGCAGGCTTCTGCATTACAGTCTGGTTATCAAAATGCTCTTACAGCTGCTCAAAATCAAGCTAATTTATACGGTCAACTTGGTTCTACTGCTGGCAGCCTAGCTCAAAATCAAGCCTCTAATCAACTTACAGCTGGTCAAAATTTAGGCGCTTTAACGAATGCTCAGATGGCAAATCAGCTGAATGCTGGACAATTGCAAGGTAACCTAGCTGCTCAAACTCAACAGGGTGCTTTGAATACCGCTACATCTGCTCAAAACCTTGGAACTACTACTCAGAACCTTGGACTCGGTGACGTTAATGCGTTGTCTACCCTCGGTGCTCAACAGCAGACTATTGGTCAAAATGCTCAGTTATTCCCAATGTCGCAACTTACCGCTGAATCAAACCTGCTCAAAGGCGCTACAATCCCAACCGCGACCAGTTCAACTTATACTGGACCAATTCCTGGAGCTTACAATACTTCTCCACTCGCGCAAATTGCGGGTGTTGGTTCTGTATTGGCTGGCACTGGGTTGGGTCAAACATTGTTTGGTTCACCTGCGACTGGTGGTCAAGCTGCTACTTCTGGCTTGGTTGGAAGCGGTCTTACTGCGGCTAACTCTGGGTTAACTAGTGCCGCAAACTGGATAGCTAATGGTGGTTCTAGTACAAGTAACGGTGGAAGCGGTCTTCCAACAGGAGTTACTCAATCTGGAACAGACCCAAGTACAGGTCTACCGACTTATACTAATTCAAGCGGTACACCTGTTGATCAATTTGGTAATCCTGCGACAGCTGCGTACACTCAACAACAAGCAGATGCTCAAGCTGCAGCCCAACAACAAGCGGATGCTCAAGCTGCAGCCTATGCTCAACAACAAGCTGACGCTCAAGCTGCGCTAGATGCTCAAAACAATGGAGGAGGAGAATAAATTATGGCAACTATAGGCGCATTACCCGCAGCCCCTGCGGGAATCGGTACAGATCCAGAGGCTCAACAGGCTTATGTTGACGCATTAAGTAAAGTCGCGGATTCCCTTGAGAACCGTGGCGGTACAAACTGGTTTAACGTAGCTCAAGGTTTTTTGTCCCCTACTAGAACTGGTTCATTTTCTGAATCTGCGGGTAATGCTGCGGGTGCGATTGGTAAGGACATTGAGCGCGAGAAAGAACTCGCTCCTAGCCTAGCTATGATGCGTGCTCAAATTGCTGGTCAAAAATATACCATGCAGAATGACGCAAAAGCTCTCGCGCTGATGGCTCAAACCCTCGGGGTGGCTCCTAATGAAGTACCGAATGCCCTCAGTTCAGGTAATGTCAATGCTGATCAATCTGCTAAGCTGCAATCTATTTACCCTATGGTAGCTTCTCTTTCTCCTGCTCGCGGTGAGATTTTAAAGAATATGATTGGCTTCAGTAATGAAGGTACTAAAGCGGGAGCAGAGGCTTCCAATGCTGAAGTTACTCGTGCTCGTCTTGAGGCTGAATTCCCAGGAATGTTAAAACCTAAAATAGCTCCTGCAGAAGCACCTGCTGCTCAAAGCGGTTTTGGACTCAATTACCCTGTTGAAAAAGCCACAATTTCTAGCCCATTCGGTGAACGTAAGAATCCAATGGACACTGCTAAAACTGAAATGCACGGCGGTATTGATTTTGCCGCTCCTCTCAATTCCCCAGTTCAAGCCGTATTACCAGGAAAAGTTGCCTCAATCGAAAAGTCTCCTGATGGATTTGGTAATCGCGTTATTGTTGAGCATCCTAACGGAACAACCTCATATTACGCACATTTGAATGATGTGAATGTTAAGCAGGGAGATGACCTCACTCAAGGTCAAGCACTCGGTACTGTAGGCTCCACTGGTAGGTCAACTGGTCCTCATGTTGAGTTTGGTATTCTTGACAAGAACGGAAAACCTGTTGACCCTTCATTGTTATTCCAAAAAGGTCAAGCACCTCAAAATGCTCAAAAACCTGCGTCCGGAGCTGAACCTTCAGGTATGGGTGTAGCGGGTCAGCAGGCAGTACTCAAGGAACAAGCAGTAGCAGGTAACAAGCAATATAACACCATGCGTGATGCCTTAACTGGTGAACTACCTGATTCATTTGTTACTTCTAATGCGCAGTTGGATCGCCTACACAACATCGCCACTCGTAAGGATGCAAATCAAATATTCGGCGTCCTGCAGGCAGGTGATGAAGATTCCTTTGTCAAAAAGCTCGCAAAGATCGGCATGTCCGCAGGTGATGAAGGTGTTACCGTGGGTGACATCGGTCATTTAAAAACTAACTTTGATTCACTCGTACGTAACTCTACTTTGAATACTGAGCAGAAAGCGGCAGCTAGTGAGGCAGCAAACATACTCGCTAATCAAGTTATTATGAATCTCAAGACCAGTCGCCAAACTGCTTTCGGTGCTCGCTTGACGAACTATGAAGATATGCAAATGCAGGCTATTAACTCTAACATGGGTAATATTCCTCAATTTATTGACAAGTGGGCGGCTCAACGTAAGTTAGAGAATTCTAAAAACCTCGCAGTGCGCGATGCCTATTCTGACTGGGTAAATGAAAAAGGTGAGAATTACGCCAATACGCATTTAAATGAATTCTTTAATTCTAAGCAATCACCCTTCCGTCAAGTACCTGAGAAGTATGCTCAGTATTATAGCTATTTAAGCAATAACTATAAATATAAACCGCAACAATAAGGTTCATTATGTCCGATGCTATTGCGCAGCAGTTTCAACAAGATCATCCTGAGTTATTTGCAAACACTCAAGAGGGAGCAACTCAACCCCCTAAATCTCAAGGTGAAGACCCTGTAGCGGCTCAGTTTCAAAAGGATCATCCTGAACTGTTTAATCTGACTCAAGGTGAATCTGGTTCCCCTAGTGGTTCAGTAACTGTTGAATCTGCTCCGTCTCAATTTGACGTAGGTGACGTTGGTTCGGGCATAATCGGTGGAATAGCGGGCAAAGTTCTTAACCAACCTATGACAGAAGAAGTTGTAAAACCTCCAGTCACAGACGCTGCATTGAATACTGCAAAAGTAAATGCAAACGTAGCTCAAAATGCTTTTGAACGCGCTGCCGAGAACCATTCTAATAATATTCTTGACACTCATCAGCAGCATCAAGCTGCCCATACTGTTCTCAAAGATGCTGAGGCTGAACTCAAGCTCGCTCAAAAAGAAGCTGCTAAGCACGGAATATACACTCCATCTACTCAGAAAACGGAGTTAGGGAAGTTAATCGTTGCTGATGAAGGCTTACCCCCAGCTCAGGGTAAAAACGTCGTGAAGCCCCTCGGAGGAGTTGCTACTGAGAATTATGGTAAGTCTTATGGTTTAACTGATTTTGATGCTGCTCGTGCAATTGACACCACCAAGAATGAAGAAGGTGTTTGGGACATTATGAAGCAGGTCAAAAATGCTGAAGCTAAGATTGGTTCAGGATACGCCATGGTACCTGAACGCTCTAATTTAATGTTACCTACAATGCCTAGTTCAGCGCGTGGTGCTCCTCGTGTTGATACTAGCGTGGCTGATGCAGCTCGTGCTCGCTTAGCAGAGGCTACAGCGGCGCACAATCAAGCTAAGTCAGAGTTTTTATCATTAGAGGATGAGTTAGCTAAACTTAAAGGTAACACACCTACTGAAGTTACGCGTAATAAGGAAATGGCAGCTCGCCTAGCTGATAAAGCGCGTTTGCTTCAGGAATCTGCCGCTTTACCCGAACTTACAAACATGGGTAAAGTGTGGAACGGTGCAAAGTGGGTAGCTGGTAAAGCAGCTGGTCCTGCGACTGCAGGCTTCGGCGCGTATGACTTATATGAAGCTGGTAAAGACATTAATGAAGGTCGCACTGCAGCAGCTATTGCTCACACTGTCGGTGGATTAGGTGGTCTCGCTAGCTTAACCCCGTACCCACCCGCAAAGGTGATTGGTACAGGATTAGCTATTGGTGCTCCGTTGACCTATGAAGCTGGTAAAAAAGCAGGTCTCTGGAAGTAACTACCTAATACGGGCTACTTTAGCTCGCTTTAGAACCATTTCGTATTGTTCCTTAGCGTTAGCGTCAAGAGAGCGTAGTGGGAGTTCTTGATAATACTTCCACTTGTCTCTATACTCTTGCAGTTCTGACGGAGGAGTCCAACCCGCCATTTTCCAGCGGATTGTAATATCAGTGCCTGCAGCTGTCCAAATGTGATCATTCATCTTCATTCTCCTTTTCTGGGTCAAACTGTTCACGCCAATCTTCTAAAACTTGGAGCAGGTGCTTCCTGAAGTTTTGACGCATTACAAACTCTCCTGGCTGATACATGTTGATAAAGCGTTGCAGTGGATCAGTTACCCCTTGTAGTAATCCATTCGGCTCAGGTAGAATATCCGTTGGATCTTTTGCAGCTGGTTTTAATATACCGTAGATCTGGTCAGTCATTGGGGCATCCCGACCTTGCAGGGTTAATTCTTCAATCTCCTTGCGAATCTCTGCTTCAGTCTGCTTAGGCTTTACCGCCTCAATAACTTCCTCTTTCACTTCTTCTACTTTTGATTCTGTTTTCTTTGTAGCCATTATGTATTTTCTCCGTATAGAGGTTTAGTATTAAAAACTTTGTTTTCTCCGAATAAAGCCTTAGCAGGAACTCCGTCTCCCATTTTCATTTGCTCTTCAAATTACCATTCCGCAGGTTTGTAAATGCAAGGAACATTCGCTTTGAGTTGATCAATAATACCGCCCACTAGGTTATAAGTCATCGGAGACTCTATAAATTCAGGATTACCCTCAATCAACTTTTCTACGTTTTCAATCGCTTGAATAATCAACATTACTAAAGTAGCTTTTTTCTGCTCTTTAGAAAATTGATCTTCTAACAATGATAATTCATCAATTCTTTTCATTTCTATACTCCCATTTTCTATAATTTGGATATTTGTTCTGCCACCATCTACAAGGTTTATACCGACCTGCGCTTACTGTTGCTCTTAAAAAATTAAATCTTGATAAAATTTCATGACGAGACTGCCGCCTGCGAGTCGCCATTGGGCTTTTATCCCGTCTGGGTATCAGTTGCCGAGTCAGCATCTAATTTCTCCTTTATGAGTTCATCGGTTAATTGATTCAAAAGCCTACGCGCCTCATCAACTTCTTTTATTGTAGGCTGCTTTTCAAAGCATATCCAAACTCCGCTAGCCATGATTGCGGTATGAGCATCTTTGAGTCTATCTTCCATTCCTAGTCCTCAAAAGATACAAAGCTAGCAATGCAGCTTCAGCTCGTCCGTCATCTTTTTTACGTTTAAAGAGTTCAGATTTTGATGGCCAGAGTCGCATCGCCATCTCCCGTGCTCCGTCTTTAGATGCATTTGCTCCCATAGCCTTCTTCCACACCTGCGGGGTAACGAGGGTGTAGGGAATATCAAGACCTGCGAGTGTCCCCTCAAGAATACCGAGTGAACGCCCAAAAGAGAACATACTCGTTACGCCTTGTCCTGGCATTGCGTTCACCTGCTCAATCATTCCTTCTACCGATTGAGTTTTGAACAGTCTCAATTCAGCACAAATTGCCTGCGGGTTTACTCTCTGCTTTTTGGACTTACCAGAAACATACTCAAGGGTCGGCATGTCATATATATCAACAATTGCGCCGCCTTTGTCCAGCACTGCGAGTGCGCCGTAAGTCCCTGGATCAATACCTAAATAAAAGTCTGCCATGTTATTCCTCAAAGTCCATATTTTGAATTGCTTTCATTTGCTCCTTAGTCAAACTGAACCAAGGCTTCTTTCCACCTGCTTTAAATGCGTCATCCCAGATTTCTTTTGCTAAGGCTTTTAGCACGTCTATATTGTTAAACTGCTCCCAGTATTCTTCAAATCCGTTATCTTCAGGTTCTGATTGTACATTTGACATTCATATCTCCATCTTTATTTAAAAATTCATAAATTATCTGAGCCACTGCTATAAAGTCCGTAGGGGTTTGAAACTTAGCCTCAGCTATTTTCTCACAATAATTCATAGCGTAGTCTAATGCTTCTTTTCTTGAAAAATAAGCCATTATTTACCTTTCTGAACGTAAGAATCTTCACAACCTGTTAATTGAGTTTCCATTGGTAACTCCACAGCATAAGATTCGCAGAACCATTTTCCGTCTTCAATTGGTCTTGAGAACTCGCATGTACGGCAATTCTTGAGGGGCGGCTTCAAATCAAAACAAACCTCTTTAAAATCGCACCATCGGCAAGGATAAACCTCGGGGCTTTCACCAATACGCGCTGGACGTATCTCCGCATTAACTAATATGTCAATTCGCTTGAGGATGTCATTCTGAGTATGCGCATCAGGCTTGATACGCCGAACGTAAAAAGCCTCATTGTCTTTAGAAAGTGCAAGGTATAACCCGCGTTCAATGCCGCTAAATAACATTCCCGCCTGAACTTGATAATAATGCATCGGCTTAGAAATGACAACACCTTTCTTTTCTAACTCCTCGAAGGATTTCTTATTATGCGTTTTAATTTCAAGTACGTGCGGTGTATTCTCAGCCGAAGGTATACCCTTGATGACTCCGTCAGTTTTTACTACAAAATGACCCGTCTTGTCCGTAAAAGTAAACTGTTCTCCGTTTGAGTCCTCGGCATAAACTGCGTATCCCGCAGCTTTGAGGTCAGAAACGATGCGGTCTTCCTGCAGGTTACCTGTTTCAAACAGGCGTAACATTCTACCGTCAAAATTAACAACGTCGTAACCTCGCCAATCCATCCAGATCTTCCTCAAACACTCCTCTCCGATGCCTGACGCACCGAGCCTAGACAACCGCATTGGTCGGTCTTGACGAGCCTTGATTCCGCTATAAATGCGCCCAATCATTTCATCCTCTTGAGCGGGAATCATAATTGGCGCTGGTTTCTTTGTAGCCATGTATTTCCTTTATTGCGTTATTAAATGGGGCTACCTATGCAAACGGGGGTAGCCGCTCCGTGTTCTTTCGATTAACTTGCACTGATCTGAACAAACCTTAATCCCAAGGATTCTTCTTTTTACCTTCCTTAGCTTCTACCTTTGGTTTAGCTTTGTCTAAGTCATCATCTTCTAAGTCTAACAATGACGGCTCTTTTGCTTTAGGCTTTGCTGCGGGGGCTGAATCCTTTGAAACATAACCGACAATCTTATTACGGTCAGAGTAACCATTTGTACCCTTTTCAATATCAAGAACTGCCGTAAAACTACGCTCAAGCAATTCATCAACAGAGGTAGCGTTCGGCTTACCGCAGGCACGTGCCCATGCTGAAACCTGCTCACGTCCAATGCGTTGTGCTTTTTCTGAATCATTGTGAATATTGTAGTTATTCCAAATCTTACGGTTAGCGTACTTGCCAGAAACTACTTCAAAAGTCGCAGCGATCATTGTGCCGCCTTTTTGAGTTGTTTTCTCTTCTGCCTCGGAACATTTGAGTTCATAATCGCCTTTAGGCAATGGCTCAAAACTACGTTCTTCAACTTCATACTCATTTAAATCAAATCCAAATTTAGACATTCTATTACTCCTTTAGGTTATTAAGATACTACAGGTATATTTTTAGAGATTTCCTCAATGGTCATCTCAAATGAATCAGGGCATGCGTAACGATTCTTCGCAATGTAGGCTGGACTTTCAGTTACGTGCAACAAGCGTTCACCAGTCGTAATACCGCGATTTACAGTATTGTTAAAACCGACGTCTGCCTTTTTGACAATAACCTTGAAGCCTGCGTATGCTACTACGTCACACCATTCCTGCAATAATGCATTACAGCGGTTAGGCAACTTAGGAACAAATCTATCATACGGCTCAGTTAATGGGTTCTCATAACGAACCACAGAAGCATGAGCGAGCAGGACAATATTCATACCCTTTTTGCGACGTAATGCATCAAGACCCTGAAGGATCTCACGAAACTCTTCAGCTACGTAAACCTGATTCTTACCATACCCGAGGTCTTTGGCATCATACGATGACTCAACATTCTTAGAGATTAAAGGCTCAACTAACCAATCCACAGAGTCAATAACCAATGTTTTAAACTTGTGATCTTCTTTGAGTAGCGTCTTGATTGCTCCGACTACGTCACCAATTTCAGCGGTGCGAGGAAATGAAGTCACATCCAATGAATCAATACCATCCTCAGTATTGATGAAAATCGGGGCTGGAAATTGAGCAGCGATTGTACTCTTACC
>Ga0118677_10009036_pt1 | contig 15724 bp, 17 predicted proteins | sample AliMusrvi5mmetaG_FD_86154 | JGI IMG/M metagenome (GOLD analysis project Ga0118677, IMG submission 86154) | reverse complement strand
CCGCAGCATTCCCGCCGCCTTGCGGACCAGGCCCGCGCTCTGCCGCTCCGACGGGCTCGCCACCAGAACCAGACTTCCCGGACGCGTGTACGCCCGGTGCACCGCCTTCACCGCCGCCGTCGTCGACTTCCCCCATTGCCGCGTGCAGTTCAGAATCCCCTGTTTCGCCCCGGAGAGCAGCATCCGGCTCTGCTGCTCGTCCGGCTCGAATCCCAGCCGTTCCCGCGCGAACGTCACCGCATCCGGTTGCGGCGGCGTGACGCGGCCCCCGGGCTCCCCGTAACCTCCTCCGATCAAATCCTGAAAAGTCAGACAACTCATGCCTCTGAATAACACCCCGAGAATCCGGAATCGCCCCGCCGTCACGCCCTCCGCTCTGCTAAGTCACTGAAAAACAACCGATACTGTCGCTTGAAAAAAGTCCAAAAATCGCGGCAACGCAAATCGGAAACAGGATCGCCCGACCCGGCTTCCGAAGACATCGGCGTGTCGGACAGGTGAAAATTCCTTGCATACTCAGACTGAAGTTGGTGATGTCTGAAAAGCCCACGGCCGCCTCCGGTGCCTCCTCCGCGGCGCTGACTGTCAGCCGATGTGCACCACTGTGGTGCGCCGGCGGTAGAATCGGGGAGTGTCGAGCCAACCAAAACCCGCCGCAAAACCGGTATCGCGTTCTGTTCGCCAGAGCGTGACGATTCCTGCCAGTCTTGCCCGCGTGGTGAAGCGGATCGCGAAGGAGCGCAAATTGACGATGAGCCGCGCCCTGGTGACACTGGCGGAGCGGGGTGTCGAAGCGGCAGCCGCCGACCGTGCCCGACTGGCTGCGGCATACGAACAGTTCATGAGCACGGAAGATCCCGCGAGAAAAAGTGAGGTCGGACAGGAATTGATCCAGGCGATCTTCGGGAAGGGAGCGATTGCCGAAGATCCGCTTCGCTAACCTTCCGCGCTCCCTGTGGCAACACATTCTCGAAAGAGTGGCGGAGCGAGAGATCTCGCTGGATGATCTTCAACGGTTGAGAAGCTGGGTCAATACGGAGCCACACGCTCCGCCAGGCGACTGGTACAAGGATTCGGGTCGTCTATCCTTTGCGGAACGGACGAGTACCCGAAGACGATTTTGAAGAAAGGAACGAAGCCGTTTGGAAAACTGCTCTGACACCCCGGGCCGCCTGCAAAGAGACAATGCGGTACCGCCACGTTGAAGTGTGTTGCAGCTGCGACGAAAGCGGTGGCACGGCCACCTTTCAAAGTGCTTCGGCAGTCCCTGAACCCGTCACTCACGCCGATACCCGCATCGGAGATTGGCGTCGTCAAAAGCGGATCTGGCAAGGTAAGTGGCCCTCCGCCGGCTGCAACCCGCGCGGTTCCGCAAAAACGCAATGGCACACTATTTATCTTGATCTCCCAGGTGAGGCAGCCACCAGGCCTGATTTCGAAGTTGATCCGGGGTCCATTCGCGCCAAACCAGCAGCAGGCCTTCAATGATCCCGGACAATGAACGCGAGGACGGGACCAGGATGAGACCGGGCGAATCGGCTCGCTCGACGAACTGTTCAAAGTGGGTGGGCATTGTCGTCACATCGGCGGAAATCAGCACGCGCCCAGCATCCCCCGCCAGTTTCAGGACTTCGGGATCGGAAGTGCCGTCGGGAATGACGCCCAGGTGGCCTCCAATGATGTGGCCTTCCATATCGATGCCCGGTTCGCGGCGGCAGAGTCCCCGCCAGATATCCGGATCAAGGTCGGCGTCCGCCTGGAACCGGATCTTCACGCAACCTTCGGCGCCTTGCCATAGCGAGCACGCTCGAAAGGCTCAAGCATCTCAGGGGTCAGCGGGTGAAGGGCCTGAAAATTTTCGTAAGATCGGACCTGCTCCTGCAGGTAGGCTTCGACATCCTGAGGGTGTTCCAGAATAAAGGTTAGGACGCCGTAAACCTTGGCCAACGACCCGATCGAGGGGAACGACCGAAAGATGTCTTCCGGAGTCCGGCCCCGCCGAAATGCATAAGTCACGACGTCCAGACCGACCCGTGAGCCGGCCACAAAGCAGCCACCCTCGCGCGTCTCTATGTATTCGCTGGACGGCATCATAGAAGTTCCTGCCAACTATTGTACCCGGACCGGCAAATGCGGTGTTCAGCCACATATGGCCGTCTGGCCCGGACTCGCGTCTCCTGAACCCGTTCGACGATCAACTGCCGAAAAATCGGCCCGGACGGTTCGTCGAACCCATCTGTGCGAGCGGGTTCCAGCAGCCGGGTAATCCGCTGGCGCGCCGAATAATCGCGGCAACCAAAACGGAAAAACCAACCCGCCGCCCGCTTCCGTAAAAATCTGAGTGTCGGATAACCGAAAAACCCTTGCATACTCAGACTGAATATGGTGATTTCCGAAAAGCGCAAGGCCGCCTCCCGTGCCAACGGCGCCAAATCGCGCGGTCCCCTCACCGCGAAGGGCAAGGCAAATTCCGCCGCGAACAGCCTCCGCCACGGCATGCTCTCCAATACCGTTCTCCTCGAAGGCGAATCCCCCGACCGCTTCGCCGAACTGCTCGCCTCCCTGCATCGCGCCTTTAAACCCAAAACCGAAATCGAAATTATGCTCCTCGAAACCATGGCCGTCAGCCGCTGGCGCCAGATGCGCTTCTGGGGCATGGAAAAGGCCGGCCTCTCCTGGGAGATCCGCAGGCAGGCCGCCGATTCTCCCGAACTCGCCCAGCAGGACAGCACAACCCGCGCCGCCCTCGCCTTTCGTTCCCTCGCCGATGAGTCCCGTTCGCTCGACCTGATGAACCGCTATGAGGCCCGCTATGACAGGCAGTACAATCGCGCCCTCCAGCGCCTCGCCAAAATGAACGCCCCGCCCGCGTAAGCAATATGAAAATTTCCGAACGAACCCGACAAGTGCCTGAAAACAAACGACACGCCGCCTCGGGTTACGGGCCTCAGGGGCCGCGTTTCGGGTTTTGGCCGGCTCGCTTCCGGGCCCTTCCCGGCGCTTTCCCCGGAATGCCCGCTCTCTCCCGGCCGGAGCGCCTTTTCGGGGTTGCTAAAGTAAAGTGGAGTGAGTATTCATTCGACGAAATCCGCGGCTTCCCGCGAGGGAATTTCGCGAACATTTTAAGGACGGGGATCTGTGTCAGGCTCAAACGTGATAGTAGTTTGTGGTGCCGGTGGTTTCATCGGCGGTCATCTGGTTGGGGAACTGCTGGAGCGCGGACTGCCGGTGCGCGCCGTCGACATCAAACCGACGGACGAGTGGTACCAGAAGTTCGATGCCGCCGAAAATCTCTCACTCGACCTCCGCGACCTCGCCGCCTGCCGGACTGCCCTGCAAGGCGCAGCCGAAGTCTACAACCTCGCCTGCGATATGGGCGGCATGGGCTTCATCGAAACCCATAAAGCCCAGTGCATGATCAGCGTTCTCATCAACACGCACCTGCTGATGGCCGCCCGCGAAAATCCTGTCGAGCGCTTTTTCTACGCCTCCTCCGCCTGCGTCTACAACGCCGATAAACAGCGCGACCCCAATGTCACCGCCCTGAAAGAGGAAGACGCTTACCCGGGCCTTCCCGAAGACGGGTACGGCTGGGAAAAGCTCTTCAGCGAGCGCATGTGCCGCCATTTCCGCGAAGATTACGGCACCGTAACCCGCATTGCCCGCTTCCACAACGTTTATGGCCCCTATGGCACCTGGGACGGCGGCCGCGAAAAAGCTCCCGCCGCCATGTGCCGCAAAGTCATTCAGGCGAAACTGTCCGGCAACCACGACATTGAAATCTGGGGCACCGGCGACCAGACCCGCTCGTTCATGTACATTTCCGACTGCCTGAAAGGCATCGGCCTGATCACGCGCGGCGATTTCGTGGATCCCCTCAATCTGGGTTCCAGCGAACTGGTCAGCATCAACCAGTTGGTCGACATCGTCGAAGAGATTGCCGGCATCCGCCTCGAGCGGCACTACAACCTGAACGCTCCCAAAGGCGTCAACGGCCGCAACTCCGACAACACCCTGATTCAGCAGGTCTTCGGCTGGGAACCGGACACCCGTCTCCGCGACGGCATGGAACTTACCTATCGCTGGATCTACGACGAAATCGCCGCCGGTCGGCCGGGGCACTAGCCGATGAGCGTGGCGGGTGCGGCCGTCGCCAGCCGGCCGCCCCAACAACGTCGGATCCTCATCGTCGGCCATACCTTCCCTCCGGACCCCGCCAGCGTCGGCCAGCACGTCGCCGATGTCGCCCGCGAACTCGCGCGCCGCGGCTATGAGGTTCTCGTCATCACCTCCGCTTCCGGCTACGAAGACCCGTCCATCCGCTACCCGCTCCGCGAAACCGTGGACGTCGGCAATGGACGCTCCTACCGGGTCCGCCGCCTCAGCTTCGCCGGCTTCGGCAAGAAGCGAATCTATCTGCGGGTCTTCGGCATTGCCAGCTTCCAGCTCCAGGTGCTGTTCCGCCTGCTCTCCACCGGCCGTGTCGCGGGCATCTTCTTCAGTTCCTCGCCGCCCCTCGCCGGCGTGTCGGCCGGTATCGCCAACATGCTGCGCGGCGTGCCCATCGCCTATTGGGCCATGGACCTGATCCCGGACGAACTCCTCGTCATGGGGAAGCTGTCGGAAACCAGTCCCGTCGCGCGCATCCTCGAAGCCGGCAACCGCTTCTTCCTGCGCCGCAGCGCGCTCATCGTCGCCCTCGACCGCTTCATGGAGCAGCGCCTCCTCCGGCGCGGCGACTTCTCTTCCCGCATGCTCGTCATGCCCCCCTGGCCCCATGAGTCGCCGCATGAATCCCCGGAAGACTCGGCCCCCGTCGACCAGGCCACCAACCCGTTCCGCGTCGCCCACGGCCTCGTCGGCAAACGCGTCTTCATGTACAGCGGCAACCACAGCCCGGCAAACCCGCTCCGCACGCTTCTCGACGCCGCCGTGACCTTTAAAGACGACGACCGGCTGCGCTTTGTCTTCGTCGGCGGCGGCTCCGGCAAGAAGGAAGTCAACGACTGCATCGCCGCCCACGGGCTCACCAACATGCTGTCGCTCCCCTACCAGCCGATCTCCGAACTTCGCTACTCCCTCTCCGCCGGCGACGTTCACGTGGTTTCCCTCGGTGAGCGGATGGCGGGCGTGATCCATCCCTGCAAAGTGTACGGCGCCATGGCGTTAGGCAGGCCGATTCTTTATGTCGGCCCCGCGCCGTCCCATATTTCCGACCTCCTCGCCGCGAATGGCAGCGGCTGGCACGTCGCCCACGGCGATGTGGAAGGCATGCGCGCGAAGATCGCGACCATCCTGTCGCATACCGACGCCGAACTGTCCTCCATGGGCGCTGCCGGAGCGTCCGCCGTCCGCGAAGGTCTCACGCAGGAAATCCTGCTGAACCGTCTCGTGGACCGTCTCGTCCAGGCGTTCCCGCTCGCCACCCGTTCCTGAGGTTTCAGTTATGCGTATACTGGTGACAGGCGCGTCCGGTTTCGTCGGAGCGTCCCTTTGTTCCCGGCTCCGTCGCGATGGCCACGACGTAGTCGCTGCGGTTCGCGACAAGGATTCTTTGCCCGCGGCCGATGGCCTGACCGTAAAGGCCATCGGCGACATCGGAGCCTCCCCGTCGTGGGATGACCCCCTTTCCGGAGTCGATGCGGTCGTTCATCTGGCGGCGATGGTCCACCAGATGGGAAAAGTGGTGCCATCCGCTGCCGAGTACACCCGGGTGAACGCTGCGGCGACCGAAGATCTCGCCGCGGCCTGTATCCGGAACGGCGTCCGCCGCCTCGTCTTCCTGAGTTCCGTCAAGGTGAACGGCGAGTGTTCGGGACCCGTTTCCTACACCGAAGCCGATACCCCTCGCCCGGAGGACCCTTACGGTCTCTCGAAACTGCAGGCGGAGCGTAGTCTGGCCTCGCTCGGCTCCGAAGGACGTCTGGAGACCGTGATCGTCCGCCCGCCGTTGGTGTACGGCCCCGGCGTTCGGGCGAACTTCCTCCGCCTGATCGGGATTGTGGACCGGATGAACCCGGTCGTGGTGCCCGCGCTGGTCAGCAAGCGGAGCTTCGTCGGACTCGGCAACCTCGTGGACGTTCTCACCCTCTGCACGGCTCACCCCGGCGCCGCCGGCCAGACTTTCCTCGTGAGCGATGGGGAAGACGTGACGGCCGCCGAACTGATGCGCCGTCTGGCAACCGCGATGGGCCGCCGCAGCTATGTCGTGCCGGTCACCGAAGCCCCGCTTCGTTTTGCCGCACGACTCCTCGGCAAAGAGCAGGTCGTCAAGCGCATCGTCGATCCGCTGACCGTCTCCACCGCCCACGTGAGGTCTCGTCTCGGCTGGACTCCGCCCTTCAGTCTCGACGCCGGACTCGACCTCACCCTGCAGTGGTATCGAACAGCCGCTCGCTAGCTCTTGAGCGGCTTGTAGTAGCGGCTATAGTACTTGCCGTAGTACCCGTAGTAGTAATAGCGCTCGCTCATGTCGGCGCGCACTTCGTTCAGCGCGAGACCGATCACGTTGGCCCGCAGACGCTTGAGGTTGGTCAGCACGCTCGCCACTGCCGTGCGCTCGGTCTGTCCCGCCAGAGCGACCACCACCACGCCCTCCACCAGCGCCGCGATCTGTAAGCTCTCGGCGAAGCCCAGCAGCGGCGGGGCATCGCAGATCACCAGATCGTACTCCTGCACCGCTTCAGCCAGCAACTCCCGAAGCGTCTCGCCGATCCCGTCCGCGGCCCGCCGGGACGGCGGACCAGCCACCAGCACCGACAGGTACGGCAGACCTTCCGGCTGCTGCAGCAGATCCCGCCAGTTCGCGTCGCCCTTCACCACGTCGGACATGCCCTTGTCGTTCGGCAGGTTCACATGGTGATACACGCCAGGTCGCCGCAGATCGCAGTCCACAATCAGCGTCTTGCGCTTCTGCTGACTGTGAACCATCGCCAAATGCACCGCGGTCGTGGTCTTGCCTTCGCGAGGCGTCGCGGAGGTGAGAAGCAGCGTCCTCGGACGCCGGTCCGCGTTCGGCAGCAGAATCGAGTCGCGCAGCGTACGTACCGCTTCCTCGTACGTGTCGGCAATACCACCGCCGCCCCCAATCAGGGCACGCCTCTTTCCTTGCGAGTCCACGCCCGGCAAGTGACCGCGCCATGCCTTCACCACCGGCAGAGCGCCGAGTACTTCGGTCTGCAACTGCCGCTGAATCTGATCCGGATCTTTCAGCGTGTGATCCATGTTCTCGGAGATCAGGATCACCGCGATGCCCAGAAACAGCGACATCGCAAACGCGATCGCCGCGTTGAGGGGCACTTGCGGGAACACCGGGCGGCGCGCCGGACGCGCCGGATCCGCCAGCCGGATGGAACTCCCCTGGAAGCCCGCATTGATACCGGCTTCCTTGATCTTCTTGGTCAGTTCGTCGTAAAGAGTCTTATCGGCGTCGGCATCCCGCTTCAGAGCTTTGTACAGCACGGATTTCGAGTTCAGCTGGTCGAACTCACGCTTCGTTTCCGCCACCGCATCCTGCGTGCTCTTCTCGCGGTCGAGGGCTTCCCGGTATTCCACGTCCACCCGCTTCGCCACGCTGAGCTTCAGGTTTTCATACTCCTGCTGCAGTTGTGCCTGCCGCACCGCCGCCTTCTTGTACTCCGGATGGTTCACGCCGAACTGAGCCCGGGCTGCCGCGAATCTCTCGGTATCTTCGCCGATCTTCTCGACCACTCTCCGGATCTGCTCGCCCTGCGAAGATGCCTCGAGAGCTTCCGGCACTCCGCTGTGCACCGCTTTGGCCGCCGCTTCTTTCCTCATGCGGTCGGCCTGGGCGTTGGTCCACTCGGTATTCAGCTGCAGCAGACGCGCCGAAAGAATGTTGGTCTTCTCCTCGGGGCTGATTACGTTCAGTTCTTTCTCGAACTGCACCAGCGCCGCCGCCGAGCGCTCCATCTTCGCCTGCAGCTCTTCCAGTTGGCGGGTCATGAACGTCGCCTGCCTCCCGGAGTCGTTGAACCGGATGGCGTAAGAGTGATCGATATAGCTGGTCGCGATTGCGTTCGCCACCTCGGCCGCGAACGCGCGGTCCGGATCGCGGTAGCTGATCTGCAGCAGATACGTCTTCGGCGGTCGTGTTACCGTCAGGTAAGGCAGCGTCACCGGCGCCTCGCCGCTCAGCGGGTCCACCGGCTCGCCCGCTTTCGGTTTCACGGTCTTGATCTTCAGTTTCTGCACCACCGGCCGAAGAACGGAATCCGATTTGATCAGATTGACCTGCGTCGAGAGGAAAATGTCGGAGTCGTTCGCGGATGTCGTTCGCGTCGGCATCGCTTCCTGTCCGATCACGGCATTCGGCGCCATGCGATCGACGTCAATTGTCGCGGTCGACTCGTAATAAGGAGTTAACCGGGAGGACACGACAATCGTGGAAGCAACCGCGATCGCCACGAATAACAGCAACCGCCACTTGTGGCGGCTCAGCATCCACAGATAGTGCGCGATCGGGAGAGAAGCGCTCTCCTGCTCCGGCTCCGGCGCTGCTGCCTGATAGAATGCAATCCTCTCGGGGACTACCGGCGCGGAATCGGCCGCGGGAACCAGATATTTTTGATCGTTACTCATTCGATTCGGACAAAGTTGGAAGCGTTAATAACCCGGCGCAACCGGCGCGTCCGGTGATCTTTATGTTTATTCTACCGAAAACACTTCACAAACGTCGGTTTCCCGCACCGGGAGTCCTCTTACTGTACCCCCGCTACAAAAGAGTGACTCCGGCGCGCTGTATGTTACAGTCCTTTTTAACGGGACTGTGATGCCTGTAAAGCCTGATCGAAATCTTCCTTAATATCTTCGATATCCTCGATTCCGACGGAGACCCGAATGTATTCCGGTTTCACGCCGGCGAGTTTTTGTTCGTCCTCCGTGAGTTGCTGATGCGTCGTCGAGGCCGGGTGAATCACCAGCGTCTTCGCGTCGCCGAGGTTGGCGAGATGGCTCGCGAGTTTCAGGTTGTTGATCAGCCGGACGCCCGCTTCTTTCCCGCCCCGTATACCGAATCCGACAATCGCGCCAGGACCTCCCGGAACATATTTCTTTGCGTTGGCATGATGCGGATGGTCCGGCAGCCCCGCATAATTCACCCACTCCACCGCGGGATGTCCGGCGAGAAACTCCGCGAACGCCTGCGCGTTCCCCGTGTGCCGCTCCATCCGCAGATGCAGCGTCTCGATGCCCAGCAGGAACAGGAAGGCCGCGTGGGGGCTCATGGCCGCGCCGGTGTCCCGCAGCCAGTGCGTCCGCATGTAGATGATGTAGGCGATGTTGCCGATCGGCGCCAGCGCCTCGGTGAACACCACGCCGTGATACGACGGGTCCGGCGCATTGAACTCCGGCCACTTCGCGGGATCGGCCGCCCAGGGGAATTTACCGCTGTCCACTACAATGCCGCCCACATGGACGCCGTGTCCGCCCAGAAACTTCGTGGTGGAGTAGATTGAAATGTCCACCCCATGCTCGAACGGACGGAACAGCGCCGGCGTTAAAACCGTGTTGTCCATCAGCACCGGCAGGCCATGGGAATGCGCGATGTCGGAGATCGCCTGGAAATCCGGAACGTCATTTTTCGGATTTCCGATCGATTCCAGAAACACAAGCCGGGTTTTCGCGTCCACCAGTTTGTGAATCTCTTCGGGATGGTCCGGGTCGAAAAACCGCACCTCGATGCCCAGCAGTTTCAGGGTCTGGGTGAACAACGTCCACGTTCCGCCGTACAGGCTCGTCGACGAAACGATGTTCTGGCCGGCATGGGCGATCGTGAGAATGGCCGCGGTTGTCGCCGCCTGGCCACTGGCGAAGGCGAGCGAAGCCGCTCCGCCTTCGAGTGCCGCGAGGCGCTTTTCCAGCACGTCGCAGGTGGGGTTCATCAGCCGCGAGTAAATGAAGCCGAACTCTTTCAGCGCAAAAAGGTTGGCGGCGTGATCGGTATCTTTGAAAACGTAGCTGGACGTGCTGTAGATCGGCACCGCCCGCGCGCCCGTGGCAGGGTCGGGTTCCTGGCCCGCATGCAGCGCCAGGGTGCCGAGCCGGCGTTTTGCTTCTGTGTTCGACATAACTTTCTCCGAATCCGCAATCATACGACAAACTCCGTCCCGCCGTATCATTCCGCCGGGCGGCGTGTGAGAAACTGACGGCTTTATGGCAGCATCGCCTCGCGGGCGGGTTCTTCATTTCGCACTTCTGGCAGGCATGGGCGCCGCGGTTGCCTTGGCACAGCCTCCCGCCGCTCCGAACGCCGCGCGTGAGACCCTGAACTACGCCATCGAGTGGCGGTTGATTCCGGCGGGCACGGCGAAGCTCACGTTCTCGACTCTGCCACGACCCTCCACGGCGGCTACCGAAATCCGCCTGCATATCGAATCCGCCGGTCTCGTTTCCCGGCTTTTCCGCGTGGAAGACGATTACACCGCACTGCTCGGGCAGAACTTCTGCGGCCAGAGCACCTTTTTATCCGCGCACGAGGGGAACCGGAACAAGGAAACCCGGGTTCTTTTCGACGCTCCGAACCGAAAAGCGACGTGGCTCGAAAAAGACTTCGTCAAGAACGCGACGAATACGCAAACCGTCGAAATCCCGCCCTGCGTTCACGATGTTCTGGGGGGGCTTGCAGCCCTGCGCAACCTGCGGCTCGACACGGGCAAAACCGTTCGCCTGCCACTGAGCGACGGCAAGAAGTTCGTGCAGGCCCGGGTGGAATCGCAGCGCCGGGAAGACGTGAAAACGGAACTGGGCACCTTCCACGCGATCCGCTATGAGGTGTTCCTGTTCGACAACGTCCTCTACAAACGCTCGGGACATCTGCACATCTGGCTTACCGATGACGACCGGCGCTTGCTGGTCCAGCTCCAGGTGCGCCTCCAGTTCACCATCGGAACCATCACGTTCCGGTTGACCAAAGAGGAGAAATCATGAGTTTCCGTCCCGGCGCCGCCTGCCTGATCGCCCTGACAGTTTCCGCGGCGTACGCCCAGTCGCCGGGCAGCGCTCCCGGTCCGCTCCTGAACGCGAAGGATTACAGCGAGGTTTCGACGCGCGCGGTCCACCTGATGGAATCGACGGCAGCGGCGGTTCCCGGTCTTGCCGCCGCTTCCGAAGGTCTTCGAAAGGCCGCTCAAGAGACGCTGGCCGCTCTGTTGCTGACGCCCGCGAATGCCGTGCCAGCGTGGCAGTTTTCCACTCAGCTGCGGGCGTATCTGGCTCTGAGCGAAGCCTTTCCCCGTCCGGCCGTCTTTCCGCAAACGGCCGCCGAGCAGTTTACGGAACTGCGGGACGCGCAGGACCGTCTGCAGCGGCATCTGGGCGCTCTGCTCGAAGCCAGTGTCCGCACCACTCAGGCCCGCGAAGCCGATCCCAACAACCTGAACCGCTATGCCGAAGCGAACGGCAAACTTCTGCCTCCCGGCAAACTGCCCCGCGTCGTATTCATGGGCGATTCCATCACCGACTTCTGGCGTCTGAACGAGTATTTCCCCGGCCGGGATTTCGTCAACCGCGGCATCAGTGGCCAGACCACCACGCAGATGCTCGGGCGGTTCCAGCAGGACGTGCTCGCCCTGCACCCGAGAGCCGTCCTGATTCTGGCGGGAACCAACGATATCGCGCGCGGCATCCCGGTCAACGGGATCGAGGACAACTTGAGCATGATGGGCGATCTGGCGAAAGCCCACGGGATTAAGCCACTCTTCGCGTCCATTCTGCCGGTCAGCGATTACCACAAAGGCGACGACCCGCGTTATGAGATGACGAAGCTCCGTCCTCTTGCCAGTATTCAGCAGGTGAATCTCTGGCTGCGCGAATACTGCCGCCGCGAGGGCTTTACTCTGGTCGACTACTACGCCGCCATGACCGACACGAACGGCCAGTTGCCCGCTGACGAAGCCGACGACGGTTTGCATCCGAATGCGAAAGGCTACCGGATCATGTCGCCGATAGCGCTGCAGGCCATCGACCGGGTGCTCGCCGCGCCTCCGTCGTCGGAATCCGCGCCCGCCCAGCAGAAGCGGCGCTTTGGCATCCTGCCTTAAATCACGCGTTTGCGCCAGAGGATCTGCACCAGGCCGATTCCCACCGCTACCACAAACAGGATGTGCGCGTAGCCGCCGAAAACGTTGCGGCTCACCAGGAGCACCAGCCAGAGCACCAGGAGCGCGACGAAGACCTTCCAGAGCATCACGCCTTTATTGTGCCAGTCGCGGGCCATCCGGTTCGGGTTGTTACTCCGGTTGCTACGATGACCTTCTGCGAATCGGAATTCATACCTCACGGTCGAAGTCGCTCGAAGCGGCAGGACTGAAAGCCCATGAACTGGGCGGCAATACCTTCCAGATTTTCTCCGCCAGTCCGCGCATGTGGCGCGCGTCCGCCCCGGACGCCGCGGATGTGAAGCGGCTCCGCGCCGTGCGGGAGCGCCTCGATCTGTATCCTCTGGTCATCCACGCCAATTATCTGGCCAACCTCGCGAGCGTCGACCCGGAGATCCGCGCGAAATCGATCACCTCGTTTCGCGGAGAACTGGAACGTGCCGCCGCGATCGGCGCGGATTACCTGGTGCTGCATCCCGGCAATTACAAGAACCAATCGCTCGAAGAGGGCATCGGCGCGTTTGTGCTCGGGCTGGCGGAGGCGGCGCGGAGCTTTGAATCCGGAGGGGTCACGGTGTTGCTCGAGAACACGGTCGGCTCGCTGAACCAGATCGGTTCGCGCTTTGAAGAACTGCGGACGATTCGGGACCGGATGGAGCGTGAGTCGGACCTGCGGCTGGGCTACTGCCTCGATACCTGTCATCTGCTCGGCGCCGGCTTCGATGTAGCGGATGAGGCGGGTCTCGAAACGACCGTGGCCGCGGCGCGCCAGACTCTGGGGCTGGATCTTGTCCGGGTAATCCACGCCAATGACTCAAAGGGTGCCCTGGGATCCCGGCTGGACCGTCACGAGAATATCGGGAAGGGCCGGATCGGCGACGAAGGCTTCCGGCGCATTCTGACACACCCGGCGTTGCGCGACAAGCCGTTCATTCTGGAAACGCCCGTGGAGGACGACGACATGGCGAGAGCGGACATCGAAGCTCTGCAGCGCCTGTCCCGCACATGAGCGTCAGGGCATTTGCGCGTCTTTGCTGTTCGGCTTCTTCTCGATCTTTACGGCCAGAAGATTCATCCGGATATCCCGGGAGGCGTCCGCGGTCACTTTGTCCCCATCGTGGAAATCGGCCGCCTTCGCGGGTTTTCCGTCGCGTATAAATTTTGTGCCGTGTGTCAGGTACATCCGCATCGTGTCGCCGGACTCGACCTGAATCTCGACAAACTTCTTGTCGGCCGTCTTGAAGACGCCATCGAAGGTGGCGACTGCATCCACGACGCTGCCGACGTTGCCGCCGCCACGCGCCGGCGAGCGCGGGGTGCGAACCTGCGCGCCGAGCGGGATGCTCAGGGCGAGCGGGAGCAGGAACTTCGCCAGACTTCTCATAAGTTTATCTTCTCCTGGAGATGTTCTCCTCGAGATGTTCCGCCTGGAGATGTTCCGCCGGGAGATGTTACGCGGGGAGAACGTCGAGTTTCGCGCGAAGCATAGCGGCGTCAAACGGTTTGATCAGATAATCGTCGGCGCCGCTGCCGATCGCCTGCCGGATGTGGTCGACGCTGCATTCCGAAGTGCAGAAGACGACTCTCGGCGTCGCGCCCCCCGGGAGACCCCGCAGAGCAACGATGAACTCCAGTCCGTTCATCACCGGCATATTCCAGTCGAGCAGGATGACGTCCGGCATGCGCTGCAGGCACTTTTCCAGGGCAACCTGACCATTCTCCGCCTCGTCGATCTCCACATTCAGGGGTTCGAGCAAACGGCGGACAATTTTCCGGATGTTCGGCGAATCGTCCGTCAGCAGGCAGTATTTCCGGCGTGCGGCGGTTGTGGCTTCAGGCGAGTTGAACACGGTTTCGTCCCTCTCTTTTGGCTCGGTATAAAGCGGTGTCGGTTCTGCGTACCCAGTCGGACAAAGGTTCTCCCGCTTCATAACAGGAAACGCCGATAGAGACAGTCAGGGAAGCCATCGGCGGCGTGAAATCCGGGCGAGGCTCCCGGGCCAGGGCTTCGCGGATATTTTCTCCCACGGCGAAGGCGGACGAGGCGTCGGTGCGCGGCAGGAGCACGGAAAACTCCTCGCCGCCGTAACGGGCTACGTGGTCCCCGCCGCGCACCGATTGTTGCAGGACTTTCGCGAGATGGCAGAGCACGGCGTCACCGGCGCAGTGACCCCAGCCATCGTTTACCTGTTTGAAATGATCGATGTCGATCAGCAGCAGCGAAAGGTCCTGGCCGCTGTTCATGCTTTCCCCGGCCAGACGGTGGATCGCGCTGTCGAACGCTTTGCGATTGGCGAGGCCGGTCAGGCCATCGAGGCAGGCGTCCCGAAGCGCACGGGCGAGGTGGTTTTCCAGCGCCTCGATCGTGGCGGCGGATTCTCCGGGCTCGTAACGCAGCAGCCGGACGCTCCTCGCCAACTGGCGGCTCTCCCGGACCACTTCTTCGACCAGATACCGGATGCGCTCGACCTCATCCCGCAGATCCGAAGGCGCGGCAAGCCGGGCGGCGGATCCGACCATCTGCTGCAGCGTGTTTTGAAGCTTCAGCGCGCTTTCGCGGAGGGCGCTCTCTTCCTCTTTGGCATACAGGTAGGTCTGCTTCAGATCCCGGAGAGTCTTTTCGTCGAAGGAAGAATTATTGAAGACGAGAATGTCGATGGTTCGCCGCAGGCCGGGGTTTTGCCCGGCATGGTACTCATACCAAAGCGCGTAATTGTCGGGCGTGGGCGCGATTTCATAGCGTTGCAGGGAAGCAAGAACGGCGTCCGCGACCGCACGGCCCTTTTCGGTATTTGCAGCAGCGGCTTTTACCGCCATCGGCGGTCCCCAACACGGTTTCCAGTCATGCGCTTCGCCGGGAGTGAACTATCTCCTGGCTTCTTATCGACAGAGCCGCCTCAAAACTTTACGGCAAATACTGAAGTTTTCACTTGACTATTCAGGCGCGCGGGCTAATACTGAAGCTGTTACTTCAGTATTACGCAGGAGCTTAAAAATGCAGAGCCAACCGAGCATTCACCACACATTTGCGATCGAACGCAGCTATGCCGCAACACCGGAGCGGGTTTTTGCCGCGTTTGCGAACCCGGCAGTCAAACGGCGCTGGTTCGCCGAGAGCGAAAACCATGACGTCGAGATGTTCGAGACGGATTTCCGGGTGGGCGGCAAAGAGAGCGCCCGTTATCGCTTTCGCGAAGGCAGCCCGTTCCCCGGCGTGGAGTTGGCATGGGATTCGGCCGCGCTCAAGGTGACCAACCACGAACCCGCCAACCGGTTCGTCGAGGAACCTTACCACAACGGCTGGAGCCTGGGAAGTGTTTGACTCCAGATTTGACAGAACGAGAGCAGCAGCGGAGGATAAGGCGTCGTGAGTTACCATGGAAGCCAAAGCGTTTTGCGCCTCGGAATGTCCAACTCCTGCCGAGCACCTAAAAGCTGCTGGAAAGGTGGATGGGCCCGCAGATGCATCGCACTGCGCGCGCAACGCGTACGAATCTGTGAAACAACCGTGCATTAACTGCGAAGAGAAGATCGAGCGCATCGTCGGGCGCAGGACCGCGCCCCCGGATGGACTTTCCTTGGCGACGAGCACGAAATCACATGCCGTC
>Ga0118677_10009035_pt1 | contig 15724 bp, 15 predicted proteins | sample AliMusrvi5mmetaG_FD_86154 | JGI IMG/M metagenome (GOLD analysis project Ga0118677, IMG submission 86154) | reverse complement strand
AAGCGGGGCGGGGGCGGAGATCGGGGAGCCGCCGAGATTCCGGGGAGCGAGCCTTGAACAGGCGCTGCACGGCGGGGAAGAGTACGAACTGCTGTTCACGGTGCGGGCGGGCACGCCGGTCCCGGCTGCATTTCAGGGAATTCCGCTGACCCGCATTGGTACGATCATCAATAGTCCGGCCGGTGAGATCCGGCACCACGGGGTACCTCTGCCGGTCAAGGGATACGACCATTTCAGGAACAGATGAGCATACCCGGTCCGGCGCCAATAATTGACCTGATGGAAGGTTTTCGACGGTCGAAGACCCTGTTTGTCGCGGTGAATCTGGGCATTTTCGACCTGCTGGCCGAAGAGGCTCTGACGGCGGCGGAAGTGGCGGAGCGTCTGAAGACGCAGCCCGAAACCACGCTGCGGCTGCTCGAAGCCTGCGTTGCACTGCAGTTGCTGGAGCGTGAGGGCGATCAGTTTTCCAACTCGATCGCCGCGGATCTGTACCTGAAGAGGTCGAGCGAATCGGCCATCACGGGTTACATCCTCTATTCCAATGAGGTGCTGTACAAGCTCTGGGGAAATCTGGAGGACGCGATCCGGGAAGGCACGCCCCGGTGGGAGCAGACCTTCGGCTGGCCGGGTCCAATCTTCGAGCACTTCTTCAGCACGCCGGAGAAGATGCGCACGTTCACGATGGGCATGCACGGCCTGGGGGTATCCACGTCACCGGACGTGGTGCGCGCGTTCGATCTGAGCAATTTCCGCACGATGGTGGATCTGGGAGCGGCGACCGGGCACCTGGTCATCGCGGCGTGTGAAGCCTGGCCGCAATTGCGCGGCGTGGTGTTCGACATGGAGAAGATCACGGCGCTGGCGAGGGAATTCGTGGAGAAGTCGCCGGCGCGGGACCGGCTGACACTGCAGGCGGGGGATTTCTTTACCGATGAGTTGCCGGCGGCGGACCTGTACGCGCTGGGGCGCATTCTGCACGACTGGCCGGAGGAGAAGATCCGTTTGTTGCTGCGGCGGGTTTACGACCGGCTGCCGGCGGGCGGCGGGTTGCTGCTGGCGGAAAAGCTGATCAAAGAAGACCGGTCCGGACCGGTTGGGGCGCATATGCAGAGCCTCAACATGTTGATCTGCACCGAGGGCAAGGAGCGCAGCCTGACCGAATACACGGCGCTGCTGCGGGAAGCCGGATTCAGTGAAGTTTCGGGCAAACGGACGGGCAAGTATCTGGACGTGGTGCTCGCGGTGAAAGGGAGTTGATGTCCGTTCAGATCGAGAAGAGAGAGTGGGGCGGCTGGCCGAACTGTTACCGGATTTCGAATGGCGAGATCGAACTGATTGTGACGGCGGACATCGGCCCGCGGGTGATGCGGTGCGGGTTTGTGGGCGGACAGAACTTTTTCCGGGTGTTCGACGATCAGCTGGGCAAGAGCGGCGAAGCGGAGTGGCAACTGCGGGGCGGCCATCGCATCTGGCTGGCGCCGGAGGATTTCCAACGCACGTACGCCCGGGATAACGACCCGGCTGAAGTGGACGTCGCCGGCGAGGTGCTGACGGCGACCGGTCCGGTGGAGCCGGAGACGGGACTGCAGAAGCAGTTGGTCATCCGGATGGCGGCCAAAGGGACGGGCGTGGAGATTCTGCACCGGATGCGGAACACGCTGCCGTTCGCGATTCGCATTTCGGCGTGGGGACTGACGATGATGGCCCCCTCCGGGACCGGGGTGACGGGCTTTCCGCCGCGCGGCCGTCATGAGGACATTCTGGCGCCGACGAATCCGCTGGTGATGTGGGCATTCACTGATCTGAGCGATCCGCGCTGGAAGTTTCTGAAGAAGTATCTGGTGCTGCACCACGACCCGGAGAACCGGGATCACACCAAGCTGGGTCACTTCAACGAGAAGACGTGGGGCGCGTATGTGCTGGGGTCGGAAGTCTTCCTGAAGAAGTACGACGCGGACCCCGCGCGGACTTACCCGGACATGGGTTGTTCGTACGAGACCTTCGCGAGCGAGGGCATGCTGGAACTGGAGACGCTGGGTCCGCTGACCGACGTAGAGCCGGAGGGCTGGCTGGAACATACAGAACGCTGGAGCCTTCACCGTGGAATCGAAGTCACGGAGTGGACGGACGAAGCGCTCGATCGGATATTGCTTCCATTGGTAGGCTAAAGACATGAGAATTACCGTTATTGGCACAGGGTATGTCGGCACCGTTACGGGCGCCTGTTTAGCATTTCTCGGGCATCGCGTCACCTGTGTGGACACGGATTCCAGCAAGATTGAAAAGCTTCGGTCCGGGCAAACGCCCATTTACGAACCGGGGCTGGTGGAGCTGATCCGGCTCGCCGCGGAACGGGGCGGCATCGATTTTCAGACGGAAATGGCGGATTCCGTACGTGCCAGCGATGTGATTTTCATAGCGGTGGGAACGCCGCCGCTGCCGTCGGGCGAATCGAACCTGATTTATCTGGAATCCGCCGCGCGGGGGATCGGCGCCGCGATGGATTCCAGCCGGTTCCGGGTCATCGTGAACAAATCCACGGTGCCGGTGGGATCGGGCAACCTGGTCGGAACGCTGGTGCGGGAAGGACTGTCCGAATCGCAGCACGGGGAGACGGAGACGATCGCTTTCGGGGTCGCGAGCAATCCCGAGTTCCTGCGCGAGGGTTCGGCGATTCACGATTCGCTGTATCCGGACCGCATTGTGGTGGGCGCGGAAGATGAACGGACGCTCGATACGATGCGCCGGTTGTACCAGCCGCTGGTGGACCAGAATTTCCCGGATCCTTCGTTCGCGCCGCGGCCTCTGCAGATGAACCCGGTGTCGATGGTGACCACGACGCTGACGAGCGCCGAGATGATCAAGTATTCGGCGAATGCGTTTCTGGCCACGAATATCGGTTTCGCGAATGAAGTGGCCAACATATGCGAGCGGGTGGGCGCGGATGTGACGGAAGTAATGAAGGGCATCGGGCTCGACGCGCGCATTGGCCGGGGATTTCTCAACGCGGGCATCGGGTGGGGCGGCAGTTGTTTCGGCAAGGACATCAGTTCGCTGCTGCACACGGCAGGCGAGTACGGGTATCAGGCCCGGCTGCTCGAGGCGACCGTGGCGGTGAACCGCATGCAGCGGCAGATCGTGATCCAGAAGCTGCAGGAGAAACTCTTCATTCTGAAAGGCCGCACGGTTGCGCTGCTGGGTCTGGCGTTCAAACCGAATACGGACGATCTGCGCGATGCGCCGAGTCTGCAGATTGCCGAGCGGCTGCTGAACATGGGCGTGCGGGTGCGAGCCTTCGACCCGATCGCGATGTCGGTGTGCCGGGAGCAGAATCCGGCGCTGCGGATTTCCTATTGCGCCGACGCGCAGTCCGCGGTGGAACACGCCGACGCGCTGGTGCTGGTGACGGAATGGCCACAGTTCGCGGATCTGGATCTGGCGGATCTGGCGAAACGGATGAACAAGGCGGTGCTGGTGGACGGGCGCAATCTGTTCGATCCGGCAAGGGCACGCGCGGCGGGATTCGATTACTGCGGGATTGGGCGGGCGACGTCGGCCCGCGCTCCCGAAGTGAATCGGGGAGAAGCGATTCAAGGCGGAGATTTGACGGCCTGACCGGCGCCGATTCCTCATGGCACATGTGATCGCGATCGACGGCCCCGCGGGCGCGGGCAAAAGCACCATCGCCCGGCGGCTGGCGGAGCGGCTGGGATACACCTATATCGATACGGGCGCGATGTACCGGTCGGTGGCGTTGTGGGCGCTGCGTCAGAACGTGAGTCCCGACGATGCGTTCCGGCTGGAGCAACTCGCGGTCGCGGCCGAGATCGGGCTGCTGGCGCAGGCCCGGGTGCATCTGAACGGCGAGGATGTGACGGAGGCGATTCGCACGCCAGAGATTTCGGCGGCGGCGTCGAAAGTCGCGGCGGTTGCGGCTGTGCGGGCGGCGCTGGTGGAGAAGCAGCGGCGGCTGGCGGAACGCGAGAGCGTCGTCATGGAAGGGCGCGACATCGGCACGGTGGTATTCCCGAATGCGCGGGTCAAGATCTACCTGGACGCGGATGAAGGGGAGCGCGTCCGGCGGCGTTCGGAACAGCAACCGGGAGTTTCGGCCGGGCAATTGTCGGCGGAACTGGCGGAGCGGGACGCGCGCGACAGGAGCCGGGTGGAATCGCCGCTGGTGCAGGCTCCGGATGCGGCTTATCTGAACTCGACCGGGCTGACGCCGGAAGAGGTGGAAGAAGCGATCCTCCGCATTGTGCGGGCGCGCATTTCGAACGGGAAGGAACACTAAAAGACTTTGCAGGACCTGCTTGTGATGAAGTTCGGGGGAACCAGCGTCGGTTCCCCGGAGCGGATGAGAGTTGCGTGCGACCTCATTGCGAAAGAAGCGGCGCGGCGGCCGGTGACCGCCGTGGTTTCGGCCATGTCGAAGATCACGGATCTGCTGCTCGATACGACGCGGCACGCGGAAGCCGACGATCAGGCGGGCATCGACCGGGGTCTGGAAACGCTGGAGAAGCGGCACCTGGAAGCTGCCGCCGATCTGGTGGCGCCGGAAGAGCGGGAGCGGGTTTGCCGGCAGGTGAGCGAGCTGATCGGGGAGTTCCGGCGGATCGTGAGCGGGATGCAGATGCTGGGTCACCGGCCGCCGCGCGCCGTGGACGAAGCGATTGCGGTGGGCGAGCGGCTTTCCGCGCTGCTGGTGAGCGAACATCTGCTGAGCCGCGGCATTCGGGCGACGGCAGTGAACGCGGCGACCGCGGTGGTGACGGACGCGGTGTTCAACAATGCGTCTCCGATTATGGACGCGACGCGGGAAAAGGCGACGGCGCGGCTGATGCCGCTGCTCGAAGCGGGGGAGATCCCGATTGTGACCGGGTTTAACGGGGCGACGGCCGACGGACGGCCGACGACGCTGGGCCGGGGCGGGTCGGACTTTTCGGCGTCGATTCTGGCGGCGGCGCTGGGCGCGGCGGAGTTGTGGATCTGGACCGACGTGGACGGGATTATGACGGCGGATCCGCGTCTGGTGCCGGACGCGAAGATTCTGGACGAGATCACGTACAGCGAGGCGGCGGAACTGGCGTATGCCGGGGCGAAAGTGCTGCATCCGCGCACCTTAGCTCCGCTGGTGGAACGGGGAATCCCGGTCTGGAGCAAGAACAGTTTCGCGCCGGAGAAGCCGGGGACGCGGATTGTGCCGGCGCTGGGCGCGGGGAATTCCGGGGCGCGCGCGGTGACGTCGATGGGGAATGTGGCCCTGGTGTCGCTGGAGCCGGCGAGTTCGGCGGTGAGCGGCGTCCATATTATGGCGCGGGCGCTGGATGCGCTGGACCGGGTGAACGTGGAGATTCTGGCGCTTTCGAGTTCCAGTTACCGGCAGAGCTTTTGCTTTCTGGTGCGGAACGACGAGCTGGAGCGGGCGAGTCAGGCGATCGAGACGGCGCTGGCGCTGGAACTGACGCACGGGTACGTGAAGGGTATCGAGGTGAACCGGAATGTCGGTTTGCTGGCGGTGGTGGGCGAGGGAATGCGCGGGGCTTCGGGGCTGGCGGGACGGATCTTCACGGCGATTTCACGGGAAGAGGTGAACGTGATCGCGATCGCGCAGGGTTCGAGCGAGTTGACGATTTCGGTGGTGGTGCGGCGGGACGGGCTGGAGAAGGCCGTGCGGGCCGTGCATACCGAGTGTCATCTGTAGGCTATTCGCCGGTTGAAGCTATTTGCCGGGCGCTTTCTTTTCCAGTTCGTGGCGGGCCGAGACCCATTTCGCGTGTTCCTGGGAGACCAGGCCTTCGATGCGTTCGGCAAGAATGGCCGAGGGCCGGGTGGCGGCTTCATAAGGGCCGGCCTGGGCCAGGAAGAGGTATTTTTCATGCTTCAGGGCTTCGCAGGTGGACCGGTAGGAAGTCCAATTGGTCTGGAACTGGTTCAGTTGCTGGAAGCCTTCGGCGAGCACGATAATGATGCCGAGAAGCGCGGCGAGGTTTTTGCCTTTCGCCGAGACGGCAAACACGGGGACAAACACGCCGGAGATCATGGTAATGGCTTTCAGCCACTTAAACCAGCGCTGGCAGGACGCGCTCTTTTTGTCGTACCAGCGGATCTGATCTTCGAGGCGTTCGAGGGTAACGTCGTTGTTGGCTGGGGGATGATTCACTGCGATCACCGGTGACATGCGTCAGTTCCCTCCGCCGGGCAGCGGACGCGTGAGCGTGCGCAGTTCATTGAGGAACTGCTGTTCGTCCTGAAAGTCGCGATAGACGGAGGCGAAGCGCACGTAGGCGATTTTGTCGAGCGCGCGCAGGTGGTCCATCAGGTACTCGCCGATTTCGATGGTGGTGATTTCGCGGTCGGGGGAGTCGGTGACGCGGGCTTCCACCAGGTTGACGAGATCGGAGAGTTTCACCATGCTGATGGGGCGTTTTTCGCAGGCTTTGAGGAGGCCGCCGAGCACTTTCTGGCGGTCGAACTTTTCGCGCCGGCCATCCTTCTTAATGACCATGTAGGGGACTTCGTCGATGCGCTCGTAGGTGGTGAAGCGCTTTTCGCAGGCGAGGCACTGGCGGCGGCGGCGGATGGAATCGCCCTCTTTGCTCTCGCGGGAATCGATGACGCGGTCTTCCATGTGGCCGCAGAAGGGGCAGGTCATGCGAGGGTGCCGCTTTCGGCTTCGCGGATGCGGGCCCAGGTGAGGCCTTCGCGGACGGCGAACAGGGCGCCGACCGGCAGAATCGCCATGAAGGAGATAAGCCAGAGCAGGAGACTGAGGCCGGTCGCCACTTCGATGGGAACGGCGAAGACTTCGGTCAGGACCAGCACGGCGGTGACCTGGGCGCCGCCACCGACGCCGGGGAGCTGGACGAGGGAGCCAAACGTGACGAAGCCCATCAGGATGAGTACGTCGATGGGGGAAAACCGCACGGCGCTTCCAAAAGCCCTCAGAACGCAAGCATAACAGGCGGCGATCAGCAGCCACTCCAGCAAGGTGTATGCAATCAGCCGGAGGGTGGCCGACTGACTCTTTGTGCATTGCACGCCGTTGAGGAAGTTGGCGACGACGCGTTCCACTTTGGCGAAGTGGTGGGCGGCGAGGAAGCCGAGGGCGCGGAGGATGCCGCGCTGGATGTTTTCGCTCCAGAACCGCATGGCGAGCAGGATGGCGAGACAGCCGCCGGATCCGGCTCCGATGACCACGCCGCCCACTTCGAGGGCCCAGGAAAGCGTGGGCCCGAGGACGACGCCGGACTGGCGGAGGTGACTGAGGGCAAAACCGAAGACGGCAAGGGCGATCAGGACGTCGTAGAGGCGTTCGACGATCCAGGCGGCGACCTGCGAGGAGAACGGAACGTTCTCTTTATGGGCGATCAGATAGGGCCGGACCATTTCGGCGGCGCGGCCGAGCGCGGTGACGGCGGAAAAGCCGACGACCGTGGCGGAAAAGAGGCCGACCAGGGAAGGCCGCGGGCGGAGGGGGCGGAGAAGCACGGCCCAGCGGAGCGCCCGGACGACGTAGGTGGAGTACGAGCTGAGGACGGCGAGGCCGAGCCAGCCGGCGTCGAGATTGCGGACCGAGGAGGCGAAGACGCTCCAGTTGAAGGCTTTTTCGCGCGTCCCGTAGAGAAAGGCCCAGACGGCGGCGGCGGCCACGATCAGGGTGGCGACGACGATTTTCTTACGATGCTGGTTAGGGGGCGCTGTCAAAAAGAAAAAATCCGGTCCGACTGTTCAGACTACCAAACACGATTTCGGAAAAAATGAACCTATGATGATATTGCCTCGTTCCTAGTTACGAAAGGTTTTCACGGCAGGACTTGACTCTGCCGTCCGGTATAGGACGAATATGGCAGCAGGAGCGGCATCGGCGATTTGGGGGCTCACGGGAGCCGTGTGGCCGGGCAGCGTCACGAATAGCGGCAACGGGAACAATTTGGATCTCGACAGCACACTGGTAGAGAGGTGCCTGAGCGGCGACGACGCCGCATGGGAAGCGCTGGTGCGTCAGCATGCCCGGCGTGTGTACGGACTTTGTTACCGGTTCACGGGCAAGGATTCCGAAGCGCAGGATCTCAGCCAGGAAGTGTTTCTGCGGGTTTTCCGCGCGCTGGGCGGCTTCCGTTCGACGGAAGGCTCGTTTGCGACGTGGCTGACCAGGCTGACCCGGAACCTGCTGATCGATCATTACCGGCGGACGCGGAACGAGCGGGTGACCGACTCGATTGAGGAGCAGTTGCCGCGGGTGGAAGAAGGTTTCGTGTCGATCAGCCGGCCGGACGCCGCTTTGGCGGGGCGGGAGGCCAGTGAGTTGTTGCAGGGCGCGCTCGCGAAGCTCTCGCCGGAGTTGCGGGAGACCATCATTCTGCGGGACTTGCAGGAGATGGAGTACCGGGAGATCGCGCAGGTGCTGGGAATTCCCGAGGGCACGGTGAAATCCCGGCTGAATCGCGGGCGCGCGGAGCTGGGGCGGCTGTTGCGGTTTAAGATGGGCCACGCGGCGTCGAATCATGCTTCGTCGGGGCCTGGGTCGGGGCGTTAGGTTTTGGGACGTTGAGCGGAAAGAAGAACATGTTGAGCTGTGAACAGTTCGAAATCCTCCTCGCCGATCACATCGATGGCGAGTTGAGCTCTCCCGGGAGAGCGGAGGATCGGGCTGCGTTTGAACAGCACCTCGGTTCGTGTCCGGCCTGCGCGGCGTTCGCGGCGGATGCGCAGGGGGCGGTAGGTTTTTTCGAAATCGTGGCGGACGTGGAACCGCCGCCCGCGCTGCTGACGAATATCCTGCATGCCACGAATTCGGGCTGGGAGTTCAAGCTGCGGGCGAAGGGGATCCGGGGCGCGATCAACCGGTTCTTTGGCCCGGTGCTGCGGCCGCGATTCGTGATGGGGGCGATGCTGACCCTGATGTCGATCACGATGCTGAGCCGGTGCGCGGGCGGTCCGAAGACGAGGCTGACGCCGGCGGATCTGGATCCGGTGCGGCTGTGGACGTCGCTCGACGACAGGACCCACCGGATCTGGGACCGCACGATGAAGAGTTACGAAAGCATGCGTCTGGTTTACGAGATCCGAAACCAGATCAACGACTGGAAGCAACAGCAGAACGAAGCAGAGGAAGCGGCGGCGGACGCAAAGGCGAACGGCAAGAAGCTGGATGCGCCAGGAACCGCCGAACAGGAGAAACGTCCATGAATTGCGCCAACCATCCCGAGGTAGCCGCGTCGGCATTTTGCCGTGAGTGCGGGAAGCCGATGTGCGCGGAGTGCCAGCGCCCGGCGCTTGGCTCGATCTATTGCGCGGAGCATTTGCCGGCCGCGGCCGCGCCGCCGCCGCTGCCTTTCACGCCCGGGACGTCCCCGGCGGGAGAGACGCCGAGGCCGGCCACGGGGTATGGGTCTTCGCTTTACGCTTCTGCGCCGTATACCACTTCCGCCGCTCCAGCCAGCAGCAGTTTCGAGAGTTCGCCGTATTCGGCTCCCGTCGCCCCGAGCGCGGCGCCGGCCGGAGCGATGCCGAATTCCGCCGTGCATCCGGTGCTTGCGCTGATTCTGGGTTTCTTTCCCGGCGTGGGCGCGATTTATAACGGGCAGTATGCCAAGGGCCTGATCCACGCGGTAATTTTCGGCCTGCTGGTCAGCCTGGCGAGCAATTCCCGGGGCGGCAGCATGGCGGCGTTTCTGGGGATCATGATCGGGATCTGGGTCATTTACCAGGCGTTCGAGGCGTATCACACGGCGAGGAAGCGGCGGTACGGAATCGTGGTGGAAGAGTTCTCGAGTCTGTTCGAGGTGCGGCACCACAACAGCCGGTTTCCGATCGGGGCCATCCTGCTGATCGGCGTGGGCTTTATTCTGCTGCTGGATACCACCGAGATCATCAATATGGAACAGTTTCAGCGCTACTGGCCGCTGGGGCTGATCGGGCTGGGACTTTATATGCTGTACACGCGGCTGAATCCCTCCGAACATGCTTCGAACGTCCAGACCGACGGAGGCCGGCAATGAACGACCAGAGCCAGCAACTGATTCGCGCCATCACGGGTCCGATTATTCTGATCACGGTAGGCGTCTTATTCCTGATCGACCGGTTTTCACAGTTCGGATTTCACCAGACGTGGCCGGTATTGCTGATTGTGATCGGACTGTTGAAACTGCTGGGAGGCCGGCGGCGACGTGACGATTTCGTGGCGCCGCCTCCTCCTCCTGGCGTTCCTCCCGGGGTGAGTCAATGAGGCCGCGTTCCATTACGGGGCCCCTGATCCTTGTGGTCATCGGGGTCGTCTTTCTGCTGAACAATCTCGGGCACGACCTGCCGCTGTGGTCGCTGTTTTCCAACTACTGGCCGGTGCTGCTGATTCTGATGGGCGTGATCGGGCTGGTGGAAGTGCTGTATCACGCGGGTCGCGGCGCCGCGATTCCGCCCCGGCCGCTCGCCGGGGGCGGAGCGTGGTTCTGGATTATCCTGCTGCTGTTCGTGGCGTGGGGCAGTAATAACCGGGGCGGGTTCCAGTTGGGCCGTTTGAACGCGGGCGGGATCAATATCCTGGGCACCGATTACGAGTACGACGTGAATGCGGTCAGTCCGGCGCAGGGCGTGACGCGGGTGGTGCTCGACAACATCCACGGGAATCTATCGTTGAAGGGCGAGGACACGGGCGAGGTGAAGGTGTCGGGCCGCAAGACGGTGCGGGCGTTTAATCGCAACGAGGCGGACCGGGGGAACGAACAGAGTCAGGTGCGGGTGGAACGGCAGGGCGATCTGCTGATTGTGCACGCGGAGGAGCCCCATACCGGGCGGATGCTGAGTATCAGCACGGATCTCGACATTACGTTGCCGGCCGGGATGAACGTGGAGGCGCGGGGGCGCAACGGCGATCTGACGGTGGAAGACATCAGCGGGTCAGTGGATGTGACCAGCGGGCACGGGGATGTGCGGCTGAACAATATCGGCAAGGACGTGAAGATCGAGTCTTCGCGGACGGGGCTGGTTCGGGCGACGTCGGTGAAGGGATCGCTCGATCTGCAGGGGCGCGGCGGAGAAGTGCAGATCGAAAAGGTCGACGGACAGGTGACGATCAACGGGGAATACTCCGGCACGCTGGAGTTCCGCGAACTGGCGAAGCCGCTTCACTTCAGCTCGGCGAGGAGCGATTTCCGCGTGGAGCAGATTCCCGGGAGCGTCACGCTCGATCTGAGCGAGATGAAGATCAACAACGTGGTGGGACCGGTGCGGTTCCAGACGGGGACACGGGACGTGCAGGTTACGGACGTGACGAACTCGCTGGAGATCACGCTGGACCGCGGCGATGTGCAGGTGACGCAGACGAAGACGCCGCTGCCGAAGATGGAAATCCGGTCGAAGAACGGGGATGTGACACTGACGGCGCCGGAGAAATCGGCGTTCGAACTGGACGGGCGAACCAATCAGGGCGAGGCGCAGAATGAGTTCGGGGCGCCGATCGAGGGCCAGACCGACGGGCGCGGGGCCACGCTGAAGGGACGGGTGGGCGGCGGCGGTCCGAGGATCTCTCTGACCACGGACCGGGGAAGTCTGACAGTTCGGCGGAACTGACCGGGCGTACGGAACCTCATCCGGCGCCACACGGGCACCGCAAACTCTCTGTAAGATGGGATCTTGCGAGCCACCATGAAACTGAAATCTCTTCTCCTGCTTGCCTCCGCGGCACTGGTATCCCCTACCGTGTACGGAGGCGAGGGCCTGTGGACGTTCGATAACCCTCCGGCGCAACTGTTGAAGCAGAAGTACGGCTTCACGGCAACGCCCGAGTGGCTCGATCATGTGCGTTTGTCCAGTGTCCGGCTGAACGACGGCGGGTCAGGCTCCTTCATCAGCCCGCACGGCCTGCTGCTGACGAATCATCATGTGGCGCGCGGGCAACTGCAGAAGAACTCCACGGCGGCGCACGATTACATCAAAGACGGCTTTTACGCGGCCACCGCGGAGCAGGAGATGAAGTCTCCCGATCTGGAGGTGAACGTACTGGTCTCGATGGAGAACGTGACAGCGCGGGTGCAGGCGGCTCTGGCGGGCGCGAAAAATCCCGGAGAGCAGTTCGCGAAACGGCGGGCGGCGATGGCGGAGATCGAGAGCGGGAGCCAGAAGAGCACGGGGCTGCGATCCGACGTGGTGACGCTGTATCAGGGTGGCGAGTACTGGCTGTATCGCTACAAAAAGTACACGGACGTGCGGCTGGTGTTCGCGCCGGAGCAGCAGATCGCGTTCTTCGGCGGGGATCCGGACAATTTTACTTATCCCCGGTATGACTTGGATATGGCCCTGTTTCGGGTCTACGACAACGGGAAGCCTCTCGAGACGAAAGATTATCTGAAGTGGAATCCGAAGGGGGCGAAGGAAGGGGAGCTGATCTTCGTTTCCGGGCATCCGGGGTCGACGCAGCGGCTGGATACGGTGGCGCAACTGGAGTTCGAGCGCGATTACCGGCAGCCGTCGTATCTGAAACTGCTGAAATCGCGGATTGCCACGCTGGAGAAGTATTCGGCGCGGGGTCCGGAGCAGGCGCGGCAGGCGGGGTCGCAGATTTTCGGGCTGCAGAATTCGTATAAGGCGATCGACGGGGAGTATAAGGGCCTGCTCGATCCGCATGTGATGGCGGCGAAGCAGAAGGCGGAAGACGAGTTTCGGGCGCGGGTGATGGCGAATGCGCAGTGGAAGCAGGAATTCGGCGGCGCGTGGGACGCCATTGCGGCGACGGAGAAGAAGGCGGCCGGGCGGGCGAAGGAGCAGTTCTTCCGGGGCACCAATTCGGAACTGGCGAATCTGGCGGCCACGATTGTCGACTACGTGGCGGAAGTGAAGAAGCCGGATGGGGAGCGGCTGCCGGAGTATCGGGAGGCGCAACTGGAGTCGCTGAAATACAGTCTGTTTTCGCCGGCGCCGGTATATCCGGAGATGGAGCAGGCGCGGATGGCCGGGGCGCTGGCGCTGGATCTGGCGGAGTTGGGTCCGGACGATCCTTTCGCGAAAGTGGCGCTGGCGGGGCGGACGCCGGAAGAGGCGGCGAAGCACTGGCTTACCGGGACGCAGATGGCAGATCCGGAATTCCGGCGGAAGCTGGTGGCCGGCGGGGAAGCGGCGGTGGCGGCGTCGACGGATCCGATGGTGGTGCTGGAGCGCGAGCTGGATCCGATGCGGCGGGAAATGATTAAGTGGCAGCAGGACAACGTGCAGAGCGCGGAGCAGCGGGCGGGCGAGCAGTTGGGGAAAGCGCGTTTCGCGGCATTCGGGAAGAACGCGTATCCGGATGCGACCTTTACGCTGCGGCTGTCGTACGGCGAGGTGGCGGGCTATCCCATGAACGGGACGAAGGCGCCGGCGAAAACGACGATGTACGGGCTGTACGACCGGGCGGCAAGCTTCAATTTCGACGGACCGTTCGCACTGCCGTCGCGATATATGGAAGGGCGCGACAAGCTGGATCTGGCGACGCCGATGAATTTCGTGATGACGGCGGATATTATCGGGGGCAATTCGGGCTCGCCGGTCATCAATCGCGCGGGTGAGATTGTCGGGCTCATTTTCGACGGCAATATCGAGTCGCTGGTGGGGGATTTCGTTTACGAGGAAACCACGAACCGGGCGGTGGCCGTGACCACGAATGTAATGACGGAAGCGCTGCGGAAGCTTTACGGGGCACAGAAACTGGTCGACGAGATGATGCCTTAGGGCGCCGGGGACCGGGGCGAAAGAGTTGGCGGCCAAGCGACGACCGCGAAACCGGATTCCGGATTACCGGGGGCCATCGGCGGGGCGGTGGTACTGGTGGCGTTTCTGTGGTGGTTCACGGGGCAGTACACGGTGAGTCTGCAGAGTCCGGTACGGCTGCACTGGCAGTGGCCGCTGGTGGTGGCGGAGCGGGTGAAAACGATTCCCGCGGAAGAGGCGCGGGCCGATCAGAAGGGGCACCGGCTCTCGGCGTGGCAGCAGTATGCGTGCCGGAAGTTCGGGGCGGACTGCCGGGTGGCTCTGGCGATTCAGCGGGCCGAGAATCCGCAGGGCAAGTGCGAGATCTACCACTACAACAGCAACGGCACACTGGACTGGGGCTATTTCCAGATCAACACGGTGCACCTGCAGAGGCCGGGGCTGAATCTGCGGGACCTGCTGGATTGCAAGGCGAATATCGATTTCGCGTGGCAGTTGTACCAGGAGAGCCACGGGTTCACGCCGTGGAGCACGTATAACAGCGGGCTGTACCGGAAGTTTCTGACCACTCACTGAGTCAGGACGTGGTGATTCCCCGGGGGTAAGAGCAGCGTGCAGTTTCCGGAGTCGAGGCAGTTGGCCGGGAAGGGCGCGCCGTCGAGTTCGAGTTGGGCGGGTTTGCGGTCGAAGGTGACGATGGCGCGGCTGTCGCTCGCGTAGTCGAAGGTGACGTGTTTGCCTTCGGCGGTAGCGGATTTCAGAGTGGCGTTCAGGTCCGTGACGGCGATGGCGGCGCGGTGGCCGGCGGGTTCCACCAGGTGTTTGCCGGCGGGAAGACGGAGCAGAGTTTTCGAGAGCAAAGGCCAGGGTTTGCCATCGACGGTGGCGCCGTCGGCGTTCCATTTGAGCTCGATATCGGCGGGGGAGTCGAGGGTGATTCTGCGGTGGTCCTTTGAATATTCCGTGATGACGGCGGAGGAGGCGGCGAGCAGGGAGAGATCCGGCGTCAGGATGCTGTTCTCGAAATAAAGGGCGACGCGCCGGAAGGCCGTGGAGGCGAGGTGCACGAGTTCGAAGAGCTCGGTGCCGGTCTGCTGTTTGGTGGGGTAGACGTCCTGGTAGCGATCGACGATGTTGATGTCGATCGCGAGTTTGGCAGTGTGCGGGGTGAGCGGCCGGTAGCGCTTCGCGATCTCGGGATAGCGCTGCGGGCCGAGGTTCCAGATGGTGGCCGGATCCTCAATCAGGAACGTGAAGCTGCGGGTGTCCAACAGGGGCAGCACGCGCGCCGCATCGGCGCCGATGGAATCGCGCATTCCGGTGTCAAAACGGTCGTCCACGTGAGTCAACACCAGGTCCAGATCGGGCTTGGAGCGGCGGGAAAGATCGAGTTCCGCGAGCCACTCCTCCTGCATGAGGCGGGCGAGGCCGGCACGGTAATCGAGGAACAGACGGCGGGAGGCCTCATCGGAACGGGCGCCGAACAGTTCCTGCGGATCGAAACCCGACTGCCGTTGGAACGCCGCGCGCACGTCGGCGTTCATCGGCGTGAAACGGCTGGGGTTCGCGATCCCCTCCAGCGACTCGAAGTAAAGCTCAGCCAAATTGACACCATCCCAGTCGAAGCGGCCCACCAGGGCGCGGACGCCGGAGCTAACCGCTTGAAAACACTCACGGTTAGTCAGGTTCATGAGCTTGCGCCAATCCAGTTGGGCGTCCTGCCCCACGGCGGTCTGCTCGCGCCAGGAAGGATGCTCCGCCCAGAACTTCTCGCTGACGTGCGGCAGCTCAAACCAGGCATAGACCAGGATGCCTTCGCGATGGCAGGCCACGATCAGCTTCTTGAGGAAGGCATCGGCCTCCGGGTCTGGCTCGAAATTGTGCCAGGCGGCTACGTGCAGCGCAGCGATTCCAGCCTTTCGCCAACGCACCGCGAAGTAGTCCACGTCCACCCGCGTGCGGTAGGCGGAATCGAAGAAGGCCCACAAACGGTTGCTGCGGAAGGGAGGGTCCAGACCGAGATCGGCGAGCGCGGCAG
>Ga0118677_10009032_pt1 | contig 15726 bp, 14 predicted proteins | sample AliMusrvi5mmetaG_FD_86154 | JGI IMG/M metagenome (GOLD analysis project Ga0118677, IMG submission 86154) | reverse complement strand
AGGCAAGCCTGATCGGGAAACGCCCAAAATGCCCCATGTCGGCGTAAAGGGCCTCACCTCCGGTTACCACCAGGAAGACGGCCCCGAGTACAGCGAAACCGCGCCATCCGTTGTGGATGAAGAAATCGACGCCGTAGGCCGGGTTGACGGCGGCGAGTACCTTCGGCACATGAATAATCCAGCTGATGCCAAGGAGGGCCAGGGTTGTGAACCAGAGGAGCATTACGGGGCCGAATACTGTTCCAATTCTGGATGTACCTTGCTTCTGAAAAAAGAACAGGAGAACAAGAACTGTGATCGTTAACGGCAGCACATACGGTCTTAGCCCCGGAGCTGCAATCTCCAATCCTTCGATGGCCGAGAGCACCGATATCGCCGGGGTAATAGCCCCATCGCCATAGAGGAGCGCCGCGCCGAACAGGCCGACCAAGAGCAGCACCCGACTCTTCCGTGAATGGTCGCGCCAGGGCGCGAGCAATGCCAGCAGTGCCAGAATGCCCCCTTCACCGTGGTTGTCGGCTCTCATCACAAAGAGCAGGTACTTGAGTGAAATGATGATCATGAGCGCCCAGAAGATGAGCGACAGTACGCCAAGAACGTTTATCTCGGTAGGTGGAAATGGGTGTGATCCGTGAAAGCATTCACGCAGGGCATAGATCGGGCTCGTCCCAATGTCACCGTAGACGACTCCAAGAGCAGACAGACTAAGCAGAAGGAAGCGTCGGTCTGACCCATGATGTCTGTCATTCCTTGCTTCAGGAAGCATGGGAAGGAGTTCGCTTTTTTTTACGTTGGTATTCACGGGCTTACTTCCGGAATGTAATGGTGCATTTTTGCGTATCCCTTCTCCCTGGGCTCTTCCTTCGTCCGCCAGGTCTCTACTTCGATGAATACGCGCTGGATCTGCGGGTAGGCTCGTTTGATCGCCCCATCCAATCCCGCCACGGTCGCCTCAACGCCTGTCGCCAGGATTGGATCTACGAAATCGACGCTGATGTTTACAAGAATAAAGTCAGGCCCCATGTGCATGGTCAATACTTCATTGACTTGTTTGATTTCTTTGCACGAACAGGCAATTTCCCGTATCCCCTGGACAACCTCTTTATTGGCGCTCTCTCCGATCAACAGACCTTTTGTCTCGGATGCAAGCAAAATGGCGGTCCCAGCCAGAATCAATCCAATGATGACGGACGCTGTGGCGTCATAAACAGTATTGCCGGTAATATGGCTGAAAAGTATGCCGATAAATGCGATTAAAAGACTAATGATTGCGGCGGAATCCTCTAACAGTACGATAAAAATGGATGGATCCTTACTTCTGAGTACCGCCTGAATATAGCCCCAGGCGCCTTTTGATCTGTCGAATGCCTTCAGGGCAAAATGCCAGCTGGTTCCTTCGAAAATCAAGGCCAGGCCGATTACGCAATAATTTACGTAGGAGTGCCGTACCGGCATAGGCGAAGCGAGTTGATCAATCCCCTTGTATAGTGAAAGACCCGCGCCACCGGCAAAGAGTAAAATGGCAACGATAAAGCTCCAGAAGTAAATCTCCTTGCCATGGCCGAAAGGGAAGTCCTTATCGGCCGGCATTTTTGCCCGCCGCAATCCGTACAGCAGCAGAAGCTCGTTACCCGTATCGGCTCCCGAGTGGATCGCTTCCGATAGCATGGCTGAACTTCCGGTCATGATGGCCGCAACAACCTTGGTGATCGCTATCAGGCAATTCCCGGCCAGAGCGATGTAGATAACCTTTCGTGATGACGTCGCCATGTGTCAGGTCGCTCCTGTCAGAACATCAGGTCTCAAATCCTTATATGCAGCAGCGGTAGAGATGATAATGAAGTATGCGATCATGTTGCCACTAATCTCGTCGGCAGCAAGGTGTGGAGCGGATAATAACCACAATTTACGGCAATTGCCATTTTAAATTCCAGCTCAAACAACAGGCGGAGCATTACTGCTTCGCCTGTTGTCTGGAAAAGAAAACTATCCGGTATTTTTCCTTCGGTAAGGAACCCAGAATCTGCTCCTTGTGCTACATCCCCGTCTATTTAAGACGGGATTCTACCACTTTCCAGTCAATGTTTTCCCTTATCATTGGGCGTGTTATTTTTGAGATGCTCAGTACCAGGATCTTTTCCTTTGTTATATCCGGTGCCTGGGTCCTGCTCTTTTTGATGCTCTTTTCCTGGATCATGTTCTTTGTTGTGTTCTTTGCCGGCGTCATGCTTTTTATTGTGTTCTTTGTTGTGGTCCATTATTAGTTCTCCTTTACGTTAAAAATACATTGCTATAAAAAGCAATAAACGCGCCAGAGGAGACTTGTGAACACAGATGTGTGCAACAGCTTGATTGTACGGCAAATATAGATGAGGTCAAATGGGGTTAAGAGGGAAATGACGCCAGAATCCGTCATATTTAACATAACCACCATATATTGCAAACTGTGAATCGCCTCTAACATAAAATGCTACGTTTATGTATTGTGGATATTGTTGATAAATGCTTTCCGGTATTCCGAGTGATAGCAACTCCAATATCGACCGGCAGATTCTTTAATAATCGGATATAAGCGTCGAGGCCGCCGGCCGAACCGCCCACGCACACGGCAGGAATATCATCCAGCCTGTCCGGTGAAAAGCGACCAGATTAAAAGTCCTCCAGCTAATGACATGAGAACCACGGCGAGACATCCAAGAGTATTGGATAGCCATCCGTTCGAATTTTTGCCTACGATTTTGTGGTTGTTGCAGATGAACAGCAATACAACAATCAGCGGGGGTGCGACCAAACCATTTAGAACTGCTGAATAGAGCAAAGCCTTGACCGGGCTGATCACGTGCACGAAGTTGAGAAGGTACCCAACAATGATAACCAATGCAATCGTGGCGTAGAAGCCCTTTGCGCGACTGAATCGACGATAGAGACCGTTCCGCCATCCTGCGGTTTCTGCAACTGCATATGCGGCTGAACCGGCCAAGGTAGGAACAGCCATCAACCCGACGCCCAGGATACCCAGCGTGAATAGCCAGTAAGCCGACGCACCAAGCGGCAAAAGCGCACGGGCTGCGTCCTCCGCAGTGTTGATATCGGTATTGCCGGATGCATGCAGTGTTGCCGCAGTGGTGACGATGATAAAGATTGTGATGATCTGCGAGTAGATCATTCCCAGCGCAGTGTCGGCGCGAAGCGAACGTATCTCCGAGAGTTTGACTTGGCTTGCGCGGTTACCGGCATCGTCAATGAGACCATCAGCGATATCATCCTCTACCTGTTCTCCGGCTTGCCAGAAGAACAGATACGGCGAGATGGTTGTACCCAGAAATCCCACAATAGTAAGAACATATCCCGGACTTGAGTTCCATTGTGGAGTTACCATGTTGTAGACAACCGAATGCCAATTCACATGTACCTGGGGCAACACTGCAATGACCACATATGCAAGTAACGACAAGCAGGCATACTTCAAGAACTTGACGTAGTGCTTATACGGTACGAAAATCTGGGCTACCACCATTCCGATCGTCAGGAGCGTCGCCCACAGCGCGAAAGGCAATCCGAAGAGCATCTTCATGGAAGCGGCCATTATGTTAATGTCTGCATAGACGTTGATTGTGTTCGCTCCGATCAGGAGCATGAGTACACTATATAGCAACCACTTGGGGTAGTGTTCCTTGATGATGGCGGACAGTCCCTTGCTTGTTACGAGAGCGACGCGACCGCACATCTCCTGTACGGCGATCATTAGCGGCACGCACACTGGAGCGAGCCAAAGAAGCTGGTAACCGAACTGAGCCCCTGCGACAGAGTATGTGCCTATCCCGGAAGGGTCGTCATCCGCCACACCGGTGATCAGTCCCGGACCAATCCTGAGAAGTGAATTGCTCTTGTTAGTCTGCTGCTCCTGACTTTTCGTTTGGGCGTCTTGAACGTCCGCATGGTCCTCAACTTTGCCCTGTGCGACTGTCGCAGGGTCTGTAGCCTCCATTACGTCGTCAGGCTTCTGTGTAGTCTGATCCTTCTTCTCCACGTCTGGTTCTCCCGATCCACCCGTCACACATTACTCCTACCTGCTTGATCTGGTCGCGTGGGACAGCCTGATTCCATAGATTACAAGTGTTTTGAGTCCTACTTGAATAAAACAGAGTCCTGAGTTCGGACCAGTTAGAGGCGAATCAATGCATAAACGGAAGTTCTGATACCCCACTTTATGCTGTTTTGTTGTCCACGCTCAGGGGGCCTGAACCAAAGTACACAATCAACAAGGCCGCTCCGAGCATGGAGAGATTCTTCATAAACATTATTTGCTGCATTGACTTTGCAACGGGGTCTGAAATCGCCCAGAAGTTATGCATCATGACAGTGACCGGCACTAGAAAGAGCACCAATAACCAGGCACCATATCGGGCTTTGTAACCCAAAGCGATGCTTAAGCCGCCCAGCAGGGCAATTACTCCCGACAACGGGACGGCGATTGAGGCCAGAGGAACTCCCTGGCTGATTCCGTAGGCTAAATCCGCTTTTGTGAAATGCGCCGGCCCCGCCATGATAAATATTGCCGAGTAGCATAACCTTCCTAATAAAACGATATAGTTCATCTTCGTCTCCTCTGGGGGTGAAGACCAGTGCATTTCTGACAATAACTACAAATATCGGCAATTACCGTTTCATACCGGCGGTCGAATGAACGGTCTCGTCAGAAACCAGGCTGAATCCCGAGCTGCTTCATCATCTCGCGCATGAATGCGGGGAGATCTTTCGGTTGCCTTGACGTTACCAGATTGGCGTCAACAACCACCTCCAGGTCCTCGTAGAGAGCGCCGGCATTTTTCAGTTCATCAGCAACCGACGTGTAGCAGGTGGCGCGTCGCCCTTTCAATAGGTCGGCGCTGATCAAGATCTGCGGTCCGTGGCATATGGCGGCAACCGGCTTGCTGCGAGAAAAAAAGCTTTGGGCTATCTCCAGCGCTTTGGGCTCTTTTCTCAACAGCGCAGGTGCCGCACCCCCAGGCAGAATCAGGATTGTGTAGTCATCAGGGTTGACTTCATCAAGAGTCGTGTCAACGACCACTTCGTAGCCGTGCTTGCCATTGATGACCCCGCCACTCATTGAGGCCACGGTAACAACGACGCCCGCCTCCTTCAACCGGTAGTAGGGAACCAGCAGTTCAGAATCCTCAAAATTATCCGCACTTAAAATCAAAGCTTTCATATTTCCTCCGGCAAGGCCCGCAGAATCTGCTTTTCACTCCATTTTCCAGTCAATTGAAGCCGGGCTTCGACCGCTTCCCAGGTAATATTTTTGAAAAACGCATCGATATAATCTGACCGCTTCAATCCGTAATCCAGCATAAAGGCATGTTCAAACACATCCATGACCAGTATCGGCATGCAGCCGGCAGGATGGGAAACGTCGTGTTCATTGATCCAGAAATTGAGGAGTCTGCCGTCGGAATAATCCTGATAGAGAACGGTCCAGCCGATGCCACGCATCGCACCTGTTGCACGGAAATCCTTTTCCCAAGCGTCAACACTGCCGAAGTTTTCGGCCAGATTCTTTCCCAGCCTGCCACTAGCATAAAGAGGTGACGTACCGCCCAAATTGTCGAAATAGTACTCGTGAAGACGCATGCCGTTGAATTCCCACCCAAGCCGGCGCTTCAGTTCTGCAAATTCAGGAGTGGCTGTTTTTCCCTCTATCAGCATCTGTTCAAGGATATCAAGCATCTTGTTGGTATTAGTCACATACCCTTGATAGAGAGTAAAGTGGTTTTTCAGAAGCGCCTCGCTGAAACCCGCCATTCCGATAAGCTTTGCATAGTCTTTTGCTGTGTATGACATGATGCATCTCCTTTTTTTGGTGTGCGTTTTTAGAAAACAGTACCCAGGAAAAAAGCAGTTGTTACACCTCACTTGTTTTCAAGCAGTTACATACGTGAGAATGAATGCGGCCTCTTTAAACATGCGTTTCTGTCGTTTAACATCCCTATGAATGAGGGAAAACTGTAGTGGAATGACAATGGCCCGCGGAGCAGGCCATTAAAGTATAATGAATTATAAGCCTATTCTGCTTGATTTGAACCACGAATTTCCCCAGTTGGGTTGGCATAATTAGTTTTGAACTCTTTTACACTTAGGACACCATGCTTTTCGAGATCCCTGATTGAGAGCATCATGCAACCGCAGCCAGAGTCAACAAGAGCATGCTGGTGGATGATATGCCGATCTCATTACTACTTTCCTAGAACCTTCTTAACCTGCCCGACCTTTTTCTGGACTTGGCCGGCTATTTTTTCACCGGTACCTTTAGCCTGCAACTTTGGATTATCGCTTAGTTTCCCGGCGACCTCCTTGATCTTGCCCTTCAGTTCGTGAAGCGTGCCTTGCGCCTGGTCCTTTGTGCTGGATTTCATGGTACTCCTCCTTAAATGACTTTACTTGCAGAAAGCACGAGACAGAGCCAATGTTCTGATATTAAGGGCTGAGCAACTAATATGCCAGAAAGAACCTGAGGTTATTTAGAGTGGAAGAGAATGATTTTACTGGGTGAAATGGAAAGGGGAGGAGTGTACAGGCGGGAAAACAATCAACTTCATCCGTCATATGCAACAAAACTGTAATATATGACGGAGTATGTTAAGGCAAACAGTAGCAAGCTTTTAATCAGTAAGTTGCTGCATTGCGCTGACTATCAATCTACTGTCCCAGTATTACCTCGCCAGTGTCTGTAAACAATCGCACCGGTAATTCAAATACCCTTCTGAAAATATTGAAAACACCTTTCCCCAGTGACTTGACCGGAATTGCGCTGACCTGTGGTTCGGACCACTTCCCCTTAGCCTCAAAATAGGCGGTCAGGAAGCCTTTGTCTTTTCCGGTTAAAAGCCAACCCACGACCGGGATACGGTTAACAATTTTGTCCACTGTCTGAAGAGGTTGTACTCCGATGGTTAAATTCAATTCCTCCTTCACTATATCAGCAGTTCCGATTACCGAAATGTTGATGGCATCGCTGTTTATGAACAGGTCCTTGCTGGATATACTGCCGTCCTTGATCGCAATGCTGCCGGCAATGTCGCTGTACGGCATACCGTCTGAAACCATGTCCGGAAGCTGTAGTTTTAACAGCTGTGATACATTCAGGATTGAAAATATTTTGGAAAGCGTATTGAACTTGCGCAGCTTCCCCTTGTTCATATGCAATTTGACATTACCCAAGGCGCTTTTTTTGATGTCCTCAAGGCTGTCTCCGCGTGCAGTGATATTTCCTTGCAGAGTGAGACTGCCGGTCACCTCTCTGGAAATATCCAGAAGCGTAAACAGTTTCTCAGCATCTGCCTTTTCCAAATTCAGGGTTAGGTCGTAGCGGTCGCCTCCCCCTTCCCCTGGCGCAATCCTCCCTTTTGCTGACAACTGTCCGTTAAAGATACCGGCTGAAACCCCCAGGAGGTACAAGATGCCGTTTTCCTGCTGCAGGGTGGCATTCAGCTTGCTGAATTGCAGCCTGCCGTAGTTCCCGGTTTCGACATTAAGCTTGATTCTAGCTGCGATGCCGCTTCCGGTTCTGCCCTCATCCGGGCTGGTAAACAACTTGATAAGTTTCAAGTCATCCAGGTCGAGTTTGGTTGAGGTAATGTTAAGAGCAGCCTCATTTGTTTGACCGGTCAGGTAGGTACCGCTGATGTTGAAATTAGAGTTGTTGAGCAGTCCGGAGACGCTTTTGAAATTATACATACCTTCACTTATGGAGAATGCAGCTTTAAATCTGCGGATGCTGGCATCAGGTCTGGTCGGGCTTGCAGTGACGTCTCGCAGAAAAAAATCAGGAGAGGTGAGGATAATCTCTGCTTCGGGATTTTTCAGGTTTTTGATATTTCCTCTAAGGGATACCGCAGAGCTACCATAGCGGGCATTTATGCTGGATGTTTCCAGGCTGTTGCCCCGGAATGCGATCGAGCCGTTGATACCGCTGACCGGCTTCATTTTTTCGCCGGGCTGAAAGGAAAATCCGTTCATCATTATGTCGCCGTTATAGGCCATGGAACCGAAGTCTTCCGGATTTCCGCTACCTTTAATATGAGCCTGCACCTTGCCGCGAGGGCGGTACTGTTGCCACATCGAAAGGATCGGAAGGGCATCGCTCATCTGAAATTGATTTGTCTGCAGATCAAACCCCAGATAGGGTTGAGCGTCATACTTAAGGAGAGCTGTGGCCGATATTATCAGGGGGGGCAGGGTATAGGCCAGACTGGTCAGTCGGATTTCTCTCTTGTTTATGATTGAGTTGAACGCCAGATGGTTTGGCATTCCGAAAGGTTTACGAATTGCTCCGGGGAATGAATAAATAGCCTGTTTCAGATCCCATTCCCCATCCAGGTGATAGGCGGAATAATGACCGTTTCCGTTCAGAATCAAGGCAGAACTGTTGCTGTAATCCAGTTTATCGGCGCCGGTGATTTTTGCCAGCCAGGCCACTTCCGGTCCTTGTGGTACGATCTCCATTCTGACCGGATAGTCGGATTGTTTGCCGGTATTGTATTCGGTGATCGATCCGTTAAGTTTAAAAGGGGATGTTCCGAAACTGCCGGACATGCCAATCAGATTAAAGTTCTTACCCTTCAGCTCAATAGTTCCCTTGATGTTGTTAAAGGCAGGCGCCTTTGGGCCATAACTCAGGATGGCTTTTTCCACCGGCCCTCGAATCTTGAGCGTATTTGAGTTTTCACCCAGCTCCATATGGGTTATTTGGCTGACACGGCCATCAAGGCTTCCAGTATCAAGTTTGAACACGCCGGTTTTAATCTTGTGTTCGATGTAGTCGGAGGTGTCTTTTTCTATTATTCCGTACGGGACATAATATTTTACATCTTCATAACGAAATGTTCCGGGTGTTGATGCCTTTGCAACGATACGTGGATCCTTTGTTGCATAATCGTGCATCTGGAAGCTGCCCTTGACCCTGAATCCTTCGAAACTGGCATCAAGTGAAGAGAAATCAATAAGACGTTTTGTAAGTTTGAGCGAGAAATCCAACTGGAGCGAACGAGGGGATAATGTCGCATGAAAGATTGTCGGCCAGTTTACTGTTGCACCGCTAATGTGAACTTTGCCCTTGGCATTGAAATCCTGCGGCTCGCCTTTGAAGCTGATGGAAAAATCGAGTCTGCCTCCCGAATTGGCAAAAGGTATGAAACGCCCATAGTAGGGCCAGAATTTTCCGATTTCCGCCTGTTTTATGTCGGCGTCGCAATTCAATTCTGACTCAAGTAGAGACTTGTCTGCAGCCGGAAGCTTTACGGAGCCGGATAGAGATAAGTGTGCTGGTGGGCCGGTGACGGCAGGAATCTCGCAGGATAGCTTAAAAGTTCCTTTTCGTCCGTGAGCGAGATGGTCTAAAGTGAGGGACAAATTACTTAAAGTTGCAGATATCCCGTCTTTCTGGGCTGCCAAGTCACGCCACCGAATAGTTCCGCTTTTTATAAATATTTTTTTAAATTGTACCTGCATGTTTTCTTTGTCAGGTTTAAGCAGGTCATCGATATTGAAGGTTCCATCTGCATTGCGGATCAAGGATAAATTTGCCCCATACAGATGCAGATCTCTTAATTCTACTTTATTTTCCAGAAGTGGAAGTAGTGAGATGTTTACAGTTATTTGTTCAGCGGAAAGAAAGTCTGCAGAGCCGTCACGCTCTTTGATCGAGACGGTTTTGAATACAAATGAGGGGCCGAGATGCCAGGCAAATGAGCCCGAACCAAAGCTGACTTGGCGATTCAGGCTTTTTTGGAGTGCTTCCAGTATTTCATCCCGGTAGGCGTTGACATCAAGTAGACGGGGCAGGAAAAACGCCAACCCGATCAGAAGTGTGGCTATAGACAATAGCAGGATGCCGGAGAGCTTTATAAAGCGGGTCTTTACTCTCATTCCTGGGCATTCTCGTCGGAAATCCTGACGCGTCGGATTCGTCGCCGGTCGACGCTCTCTACGGTGAATCTGACATTATTGTAGGAGATGCTTTCGCCCTGGATCATCAAATGCCCTACCTGTGCGAGCAAAAAACCGGCTATTGTGGTATAGGGTTCATCCTCAGGCAGGTGCAGGCCAAGATTGATATTGACATCGCGCACGCTCAACATACCATCCATAAGATAACTTCCGTTATCCTCGACGATTTGGGGAGGTGCGACAACGTCAAATTCGTCGTCAATCTCACCAACAATCTCTTCAAGGAGATCTTCCAGGGTGACGATTCCCTCCAGCCCTCCGTATTCATCTACTACAAAAGCCATGTGTGCACGTGAAGTCTGAATCTGCTTGAGTGCAGCGCTGAGCTGGGCTCCGGCAGGGATGAATCTTGGCGGGTGGAGCAGTTGCTCCAGGCTAAACAGATCGGTGTTCGCCTGTGACAGGAAGGGCTCCAGATCTCTCCTGACAACAATGCCGGCAATGTTGTCGAGCTGGTCGCGATAGACCGGAATTCTGGTATAGCCGCTTGTATTGAAGGTATGTCTGGTTTCATCCAGGGTTGCGTTTATCGGCAGGGCTGTCAAGGCGCTGCGCGGTATCATGACCTGCTGAACTTCAGAGTCGGAAAATTCGAACACTCGGTGAAGCAAATGCTTCTCATCGGTCTCCAGAGTCCCGCTTTTATGGGATACGTCGATGATCTGCCGCAGTTCGGCAACGGTATAAACGCTGGAACGCCTGGATGTTATTTTAAAACCCAAAATACGCAGAGTAAAACGGCCTGAATAATACAACACTATGATCGGCCAGCGAAACAGTTTGTGAAAAGTCCGAATCGGCCAAGCAATGGCCATGGCCACCTGTTCGGCACGTTCCAGGGCAATGGTTTTGGGAGCCAGTTCTCCTAAAACAATGTGCAGAAAAGTGATCACTGTGAATGCTACAGCAAATGAAATGGCATGGAGGACTTTTTCAGATACCAATCCGCTCAACGGAATTTCAAGGAGTCTTGCTACAGCAGGTTCCCCGACCCATCCGAGCGCCAGTGAGGCCATAGTTATTCCCAGTTGGGTTGCAGAGATATATGAATTAAGATTGTCGAGCAGTTCAAGCAGGATAGAGGCTCGGCGGTTGCCAGATTCCTTCAGCGCTACGATGCGCGAACGACGTACCGACACCAGAGCAAACTCCGAAGCGACAAAGAAGCCATTTACCGCCACAAGAATAAATACGATGATAATGTAATAGAATGAAGATGACATTTGTCTATTGTCTATGCTGAAGTGGACGATGTCAACCGCGACGTATGGATCCGGCATCATTTTTTGTCAAAACGGGGGGTGTATAGTCGGGAATAAAGTAAAAGAGCCCGCCGGCAGAGATGCCGGCGGGCTCAATCAGGGTGTGAGACAGAATCAGGACGCCGAAACAGTTACCTTCAGGGTAGCTGACACTTCAGGGTGAATCTTGACAAGCACTGAAAATTCGCCGGTATGTTTGATTGGATCGGCAAGAACAATTGTTTTGCGGTCAATATCAAAGCCATTCTTCTTCAGATATGCGGCGATTTCCATATTGGTGACAGACCCAAACAACTTGCCTTCTTCGCCGGCTTGATGCACCAGGTTTATGGACAGCGCCTCCAGTTTTCCCATCAGGTTTTTGGAAGCTTCCAGAGCCTTGTTCTTTTTGTAGGCAAATTGCCGCATGGCGTGTTCAAGTGCCTTGGCATTACCTTCGGTTGCTGGAACCGCCAGTTTTTTGGGTAGCAGGTAGTTGCGGGCATAACCGGGAGCAACCTTGACGATGTCGCCTATGTGCCCCAGAGTCTCGATGTTCTCGTTTAGAATTACTTTCATATTTTCTCCTTTCAAGCCTGTTAAGTATTAATTCCAACTTCAGATAAAGCTGATTTGAAATTGGAACTACAGGTTTTCCTGTTGTTTAGTGAGTTAGAAATTATTTTTGCGGACTATGGCAAGAATAATTTCTAACTCACTTATCCTGTTTATTGGGGTTAGGGGTTCTAAAATCAATCCACAAATCACATAATCCAATTGCGGCAATAACTATTGCCAGATAAGGCTGCAGTACAAGCATCACATACAAACCTACCCGCAGAACTCGGGGCAATGACCGTTTTGAAATAACGGCGCCGATTACAGCCATTCCCTGTAGAAAGTAAAGCAGTGCAACAATCACCAAAAGGTTCAATGCTGGCGTTGTTATAAGCGGAGAAGGCATCAACAACGAAAATCCTGATGCAATAAGCAGCCAGACGAGCATGTCAGGATTTTTGAATGCTGCAAACTCTCCGATGTTAAGGGACGTTTTTGATATTGCAGTCGTTCTTTTCAAAAGAACGAGATTGCAACCGGACATTATAATGAAAATAACTGTCGCAAAAGCAGGGTAGAGACGATACATCAGGTCTGCAACCATCTTCATGGACTGCTTGATGATATCAAGGTCCTCGCCCTTTACACCGCCATTTTCATAGATGAGCATCGCCTGATTCAGGCTGGACGCTATCTCTGCAGATACAAACTGTTGAATGTCCTGGCCGGTTGACGTGCTGTATATTGAAATACCGGCGGTCATAACAATCATAATAGCCGAAGTTGTCCAGAACAAGGCCAGGCTCCCACTGAAGCCACGTGCCAGCAGTTCCGGCATCAACATGCCGATTATTCCGCACATGCCCAGATACAGACACCCTGCAAAAATTCCGAACAGAGCACTTACTGCTGCGGTTACGCCAAAAGTCAGGATGGCGGAGGGCATACGTCCGTACCGCAGGCGGACATAACAAGCAGGAAACGGTGCCAGTACGCCTGAAAAAATACCAACAGGAGGCACCACAAGATAGGCAGCAAATAGAATAAATGAGCCGATCATACCAAGAACAGCCGCTTTGAGGCGTGAAATTATGGCATGGTCGGCCTGGGGTATCAGGCTCATTCGGGTATTATCAGCCCTGGGCGTGATTGGCAGCAATCGGGAGCAGTGCAATATTGCGAGCACGCTTGATGGCCTCTGTTATTTCCCTCTGATGTGCCGCACAGTTGCCTGAGATACGGCGTGGTACGATCTTGCCGCGCTCAGTGATAAAGAAGCGGAGTGTGCGAGGCTCCTTGTAGTCGATTGCCAGATTTTTTTCTGCGCAAAAACGGCAGACTTTGCGGCGTTGAAAAGGGCGCCTTTTACGCGGGCCACCAGCGCCGCCAGGACCGCCAGGGCCGCCTGAGGGGCGTTGGCCGGAGCCGCCTGCCGGTCGCTGATATGAAGATGTAGATGGTCTTTCGTCACTCATGATTATATATCCTCCAGGAAATTATTCAGCTGCTTCTTCGGCGGAAGTTGCTTCTTCCACGACATCTCCCGTTTCGACTTCCGGGGTGGCAATCTTCTTTTCAGGTACTGTTCGCTCAGGCAGGTCGGTAATGTTTATACTCTGGTAGCGCAACACCTTCTCGTCGAGCCGTAGTCGCCGTTCAAGTTCGGCAATCAGCGCACTGTTTCCGTCGAAACGGAGGTAGTAGTAGCGGCCTCTGGCAGATTTTTTGATGGGGTAGGCCAGCTTCCTGATGCCCCAGTCATCCATCCTGAAACACTCGCCATTGTACGACGAGATGACGTCCTGAGCTTTGGCGGTGACCGACTTGATGTCGTCCTCGCTCAGTTCAGGCTGAAGGATGAAAATTGTTTCGTACTTCCTCATGTTGTAAATCCTCCTCACGGATTCGAGCCCCGGTCCTACCCGGAGCAAGGAGATTTCGGCAGTGATGCCGTCTTTAAAAGAACACTACCTCTACAATGTTTTTATACAAAGTGCAACAAAATCTTTATGATCGGGATGCGACTGCCCGATATTTTTTCACCAGTTCCACCGGATGGTACGACAGCTTGGCATTGCGCAATCCCGGATCACCCAGGTCCTGCTCGCGGTTCAGAAAACGGCAATCTGTAAACAGCAGACTGGCAAATTCGCGGTTTACCAGTTGCGACACCCCTTCCATAAAAGGGTTGGCCTTCTCGAAGTGACATACGGATGTTTCACGGTTCAGGCGCTCACCAAGAGCAAATGCCGCTACCGAACCGTCAACCATGATAACAACACCCTCGAGCCCCAGTTCACCAGCGAAGTTTAAAGCCTCGGATATTGCTTCAACTTCCAGGGCCAACGATTTGTTTGCTTCGCTGGACGCTACGCGACCCCAGATGTCCAGAAGGGCAAGGCAGCCCTTACGATATTGATCTGAATATATGGAAACTTCATGATGATGTCGTTTGACAAAATAGTTGATCCGGTTTTTCTTCTTGTGGAAACGGTTGCCGGGCAGGGATGCCAGATCGTCCCGCAGGTACAGATAGTCGAATGAATCCCTCTCTTCGGAAATGATGATGCTGACCCCAGATAGATGCATCTCTGCAAACGACTCGTCAGCACCGTAAAGCAGGAGCTTGTCCGAGAATAAAACGGTCAGCGCCTTTTTTACATCCCCTCCCAGCGGCGGCAGGAAATAATGCGCTTCATCATAGCCTTTACCAAGCAAAACCACTGAATCCGCAACAAGTGTCACCCTGTAGTCATGTGCCGAGCGAAACAGATACAGACCGGCAAATGTCAATTCCGAGACTCGCGGCTGAAGGTCGGCGCATACCATGTCCAGAATGGTCTTGTCGGCCATTACAAGCGGTCTGGAAACAGGATAGTCAGGAATTTTCATTGAGTTCTCCGAAAATTATTGTAGAATTCCCACTCTAAATATCTATATCAGAAAAAATGTCATGGAGGGAACAGTTATGGCTATCGCCATGAAAATCGCAAGTCACATATCCAAATCATCCTGGATACGCCGGATGTTTGAGGAGGGTGCGCGTCTGCGTCAGGAAGTCGGTGAAGACAAAGTATACGATTTTACACTGGGAAACCCGGATGTTGAGCCGCCTGAGGCCTTCAACCGAGAACTGCTGATCCTGGCGCAAAGCCCTCCGCCCGGTATGCATCGATACATGAACAATGCCGGATATATCGAGACCCGTGCCGCAGTTGCATCGAAACTTTCAAAGGATTCCGGATTGTCGGTCGAAGCTGATCAGATTATCATGACCTGCGGTGCCGGCGGGGCTCTCAATGTGGTGCTCAAGACCATCCTCAATCCGGGAGAGGAGGTCATCATTTTGGCCCCCTTCTTTGTCGAGTACAAATTTTACATCGACAACCATGGCGGTGTGCCTGTGGAGGTCTGGACGAACCGCGACACCTTCCAGCTCGACATTGATGCCATTGAGAAGGCCATTACCCTCAAAACCCGAGCCATTATTGTCTGTTCTCCCAATAACCCGACCGGAGTAATTTATCCGGCCGAAAGCCTTAAACAGCTCGGTGCAGTCCTGAAAAAGATGCATGAACGGACCGGGCACCTGATTTACGTCATTTCTGACGAACCCTATGCCCGCATAGCCTTTGACGGCCAACATGTGCCGAACATATTTCCGCTGGTTGAAAGTTCAATCATAGTCACTTCTCACAGCAAAGACCTGGCACTGCCGGGTGAGCGCATCGGTTATCTAGCCGCTAACCCCCGCATGGCGACCGTGACGCAGTTCATGGAGGGAGCGGTCTTCAGTAATCGTGTGCTCGGTTTTGTGAACGCCCCGGCACTGATGCAGCGGGTCGTGGCCCGTCTCCAGGATGTTTCGGTGGATAACTCCATCTACGAGAGACGCAAGGAGAAATTCTGCGCGCTCCTGCTG
>Ga0118677_10009031_pt1 | contig 15727 bp, 6 predicted proteins | sample AliMusrvi5mmetaG_FD_86154 | JGI IMG/M metagenome (GOLD analysis project Ga0118677, IMG submission 86154) | reverse complement strand
AGATCGCGCGGATGGAGGCCAGGTCATTGATACCGTCGCGGACGTTGTCCCGGTAGGTTTCGGCCCAAGAGGTGTTGTTGATATGGTATTTGCCGTCGGCTTCCAACTTCGTTCCGGGGTAGGTGCGGTACAATTCGGCGGCACCTTTGAGCATCGGATAGGCCCGGGCTTTCAGCCACGCCATGTCACCAGTGTACTCATACCGTTCCCAGTACCACTGAGCGGCCTCGGCCGTGTTGTAGAGAAGACTTGGGCCGGCGCCACCCCAGCGCGATTCCCAATCGCTGCGCGTTTTGGCATTCGGCCGTGGCTGGTCTTTTTCGGGCAAAACCTCAGGTCCATCGAACGCAAAGGTCTCTTGGATCCAGATGGCATCCTTGCCGCAGCCGAACTGCTGGATGGCCCCCTGATTGATCCGCAGAAATTGTCGGCTGAGCATGCTGAAATAGGGATCGGCGAGTTCCGGATGGTTCGCCTGTTCGAACACCGGGGTCAGGGTCTGGCGGGAACTGTTGAACCACCAGTACTGCGAACCCCAATACTGCCAACCGTCCTGCACGTTGAAGATGCCTCCGTTGGCATGGATCGGATACTTGCCCCGGTTGCAGGTATTCATGCCGTAAAGATAATAGAGCCAATGCTGGTCGTAGCTCTCGTCAAATGACCGCTCATGCGTGGCTGGCAGATAGATGAAGGACCGCCTCCAGAAGTCATGCCATTGGGTGGTGGCGGAATCAATGATGGCAGTGAAGGTGGTGGCCATGGCCGCTTTCACCTCCGCGTTTGCCAGCGCCACCACATCGTCCTTGGGCGTCATCGATGCCGCGCTGCCCACATAGATCGTGAATGCTCCCTTGCCGGCAGCTACGGTTAGTTGTTTGTCGGTTGCTGTTGCGCTGCGTCCCTTCACGGCGACGACACAAGCCGACGAGCCATAGACATCGTTGACCGCCATCCCTGTATCGCACTTGGAGCTGAAAACCTGCTTGAGCACGAGCCTGTTATCCTGCTCCGATTGCACCGCCGCATTGCTGTACCGCTCGTTGACAATCGTCGCCAGCAACCTGGATAGATCCACCGTGATGGCAGAGGGCGCGGCCCGGTCGTCGGTGATTTCAATGGCGAACACGTCGTGGTCGCGCCACGGGACGATGCGCACACTGACGTCCGTGCCCTGGATGCTCTCATAACCGTCATAGGCATGCAGGTCCTGATTGCAGGTGCTGGCGAACGGGCTGCCTTGAAAACCGATATCGACATTGCCGATCTTCGAGTTGCCGTCGGTATGGCTCTTGTTGCCCCAATCTGAGGTGGCGCTGCCCCGATAAAAAACATCCGGCCGACCGAAAATAAACTGCAACTTGGAACCCGAGCCGTCAATCCAGACCAACGTTCCCATCTTGCCGTTTCCTAACGGAATCCCCTCGATTGACTGGGTCGGCTTGGTGAAATGCAAGTCAATGGGTGCCAGATACTTGGCGTAGTCCATGGTGATCATGGACGAGCCCGCCGGAGTTCCGGCGGCAGTTGCCGCATTGGCGTCACACGCCGTCAGCAGCGCGACGGCCGCGAGGAAATTGATGGTCTTGTGTTTCATGATGGTTGGTGTTGATCGGAACGCTGAGACATCTCCCGGGAACCGTGGTGGGCACCTTAACAGGCGCATGCATCAAGCCGTCATTGCTCATCGCTATTTCCCATAAATCTCCACGCGCCGCAGGAGAAATTCCCGCTGGGTGGGGAGTTCCAACTTCAAGTACCTCGCCCGCTGGCCGGGCACTTGCGCACCGGACTTGAGCATCGTCAGCGGGACCTCCCAAAACTGGTCCCATAGCTCCGCCTTCCAGACTTCAGTCCACTTCTCACCATCCTCGGATACCGATAGAACCAATCCCTCCGAGCGCCGGTCATCGGTCTTGTTTTCGATGCGAATCCCGCACACACCTTTCACGTCGCCTAGGTCGATCTTAATCCACGGGTTCTTTTCGTTGGCCGTGTGGAAGACATAGTCCATCCTCTCACCGGCGAAGAGTTGCGGGTAATTCGCCGGATGATCCGCAGCGGAGGTGGAACTCACGCTCAGCTTTGCCTTTTCGCTGATCAGCGAACCATAGGTGACGCTGTCCTCGAACATCGAGCGCGGGGTGCCGCTTTGAAGCGGGTTGCCGTCCGCCACAGATTGATCAACAGTTAGGGCAAACACGGTGAAAAGCGGGTCACGGTGATCTGCCGCCAGTGAGATATCTATCCCCTGTCCCGTCTGCTGGAACGGGACATCCTTGCCGCCAGCCAGTTGCTTGACCGCCATGACTTTCCATGGCAGGGGCTGCAGGCGCAGTTTGTCACTCTGCCAGTACCTGGAAAAAACATAGATCGTGTTGCCGCGATGAGTGGAGCCACCCCACCAACCGTTAGGATACGGGCCGCCACGCGTTCCATAGATCGCTTCGGCATTCGGTTTGATCCACTCCCCCATCTGTTTGAGCATTGCCACTTCACCCGGCGCTATTTCGCCGGTCGGCAACGGCCCGCTGTTCAATAACAGATTGCCCCCGCCGGTGATGCAACTGATGAGCATGCCCAGGTAACGGTCTAGCGGATGCTTGGCTGTCCCGTCGCCCTTGCCGCACGACCACTGGCCACCACCGATGGTCATGCATGACTCCCAGTCGCGCATCAATTCCATGCGTCCAATGGATTGCTCCGGCGTCATGAAATCCCCTTCAGTCATCTTCCGAATCTCCGGCGTCGCCGGCCCGCGGTCTTCCGGAGTGCCAGGCCCGCAAAAACGCGCAGAGCGGTCGTTGACGATCAGGCCCGATTGTAGCCGGTACATCATCGAAAACAGTTCGTCGAATTTCCATTTGCCCCAGTCGCGTCCGCCGACGTGATCGAACCACACCAAATCGACCTTGCCATAGTTGCTCAATAGTTCCTCGATTTGGCTGCGGTACCATTTGTCGTATTTGGCGTTGTCGCCCACGAGGTAATCCGGGTTATACCAGTCACGGGTTGAATAATACAATCCGAGCTTCATTCCGGCCTTGTGGCAGGCGGCCGCGAACTGCTTGATGATGTCCCTGCCATAGGGTGTGGCCATGATGTCATAGTCCGTGAGCTTGGAATCGAACATCGAAAACCCGTCGTGATGCTTGCAGATGATCACCATGTATTTCATGCCGGCGTCCTGAGCGATCTTCACCCACTCGTCGCCATTGAACTTGACCGGGTTGAACTGCTTGTAAAGGTTGTCGTAAACCGGATCCTCAGTGCGGGGCGTTTGGATGCCGTTGATATCCCACGGGCGGTTGGCCTTTCGCCCCCAGCCAATCTCCACTCCGCTAATCGACACCGGTCCCCAGTGCAGAAACATCCCAAATTTGGCATCCCGCCACCACTGCATGCGGGCATCACGCTGCTCCGCCGTTTCATGGATTTGCGGCACGTTCGACAGATCCGCCGCTTTCACCAGACCGGCAAACAGCAATCCTGACACTACTAACAGATATGTATGTTTCATTTTCAGTTGTCTTCGAAATCTATTTGAACATCGCCGCTTGGCGAAGACTTTTACTGTTTCGTCGGCATACTGGAAAGCACATCCTCAGGAATTTATGCATCTGCCTTTCCAGGCCACGGATGCGACACGTCCAACCCGGCACCGCCCTCACCATGATCATATTCAAGTCGGATAGAATGGTGACCGAAATCCATTGGCCGTTATAGCCGCCACCCGGCGCGATCCAGCGCTGCGCCAGTGTGCCCCACGGCGCAATCACCTTGTCAAGGATGCATTTCTGATAGACCGAGTCCGCCAGTTTGAGTTCGGCCGGATCGGGCGATTCAAGGAGATGTGGCGTCCAGTCGCCATGAGCCCATGCGCAGAGCCAGGGTTCCAGACTTGGGCCTTGATTGATGCCTCATACCCAGATACGCTCCCGGCAGCAGAGCTGCTTGCCCCTGCAATCTAATCCGCATTTTGCAAGTCCACAGCCGTTCCTGAAATATCAGTCAGACAAAATCCCCTCCCCAATCCGAACCAATCCGAACCAAACACAATCCATGAATCCCTCCGTGAAACCGCCGTCGAAATTCTCCGAAACTGCCCAAACCACGTCCCCCCGGACGGTATTGGCTTGTGCCACCCTGGCGCTCGCCTTCATCGCTTCGCCAGCCACCCGGGCAGCCGAAATCAAGCCGCTCAAAGCCTTGCTCGTCATTGGCGGTTGCTGCCACGATTACGCAACGCAGAAGGATATTTTGAAAAAGGGCATTGAAGCGCGTGCCAACGCGGTGGTGGACATTTGTTACGTGGCCGAGGACAACACCCATCCGAAGCTGCCAATCTACGGCAATCCCGACTACGCAGCAGGCTACGATGTGGTCATCCATGACGAATGTGCCGCGGATATCAATGAGCAGGCAGTGGTTGAGGGCGTGCTCAAGCCGCACCGCGACGGTATCCCAGGCGTCAACCTGCATTGTGCCATGCATTGTTACCGCATCGGCAAACCCGCTGATCCGGTGACCCTTGGCACGCCTCACGGACTGTGGTTTGAGTACCTCGGCCTCCAGTCCAGTGGCCATGGCGCGCAACAACCGATTGCCATCACCTTCACCGACAAGGACAGCCCCATCGTCAAGGGTCTGGAAAATTGGACGACGATCAACGAAGAACTCTACAACAATGTGAAGATTTTCGATGCCACCCACCCGCTGGCCCGCGGCAAACAGGGCAAGGACGAAACCTGCGTGGCCTGGACCAACCTCTACATGGGAAAAACCCGCGTGTTTAGCACCACCATCGGTCATAACAACGCCACCGTCCAAGACCCACGCTATCTCGAACTTGTGACGAACGGCTTGTTGTGGGCCTGCGACAAACTTGGCCCGGACGGCAAAGCGCTCCCAGGCTACGGCAAATAGTCCCAGCGGGCAAGGAAGCCAGGCAGGATGCCTATTCTCCCCCTCTCGCCCGTGCGGGCCGCCGTCGCCTCGCGCCTTGCGACGTGAGGCGGTGGCCGCCCAAAAACAAGGGGTGAAACCTTGTGCGGGATAAACACCGCCATGACTGAAATCGTTTCGTCAAATCTGCAGAATTTTCAACTTTTCATGCGGGTGCTTGCGAATGAGAGTCAGCCGTGCTAAGCCCGCCTTGCATGGGAATGGCAGATCGAAATTACGGGCAGAGAGGCACTTGGGCGCCGGCTGGGCTGGGCCAGCTGACGCCGGTGGTCAAATGGCTGATCATCATCAACGTGGCGGTATTTTTTGGCGACAGCGTGTTATTTCGTAACCGGCTGGGTAATTGGGGCTGCTTCACGATCGAATCGGCCATAGACAACGCCCGGATATGGGAATTTTTCACCTTTCAATTTCTGCATGGGAGCGTCTTGCACGTCGTGTTCAACATGTTTGGGCTGTATATTTTCGGTCCGTGGGCCGAACGCTGGTGGGGGGCACGGCGGTTTTTGGCGTTCTATCTGCTGTGTGGTGTCGCCGGGGCAATCTTCTACACCCTTTTGGCGTTGATCGGCATTTTGCAGCCGCCGCCCGGCATGCCGTCGCTGGACGGAATGCCGCTGGTCGGTGCCTCGGCTGGCATTTACGGTATTCTGGTGGGGGTGGCGGTAATCGCCCCCGACCTGCGGGTGCTGCTGTATTTTCCACCCATTGAAATGTCGATGCGACAACTGGCGATGGCCGTGCTGGCGATCGCTGTAGGCACTGTGATTCTGGACTTGGGCAACGCCGGTGGCGAAGCTGGCCATCTGGGTGGGGCCATCCTGGGGTTTTTGCTGATGCGCCGACCGGGCCTGCTGGGATGGGCCGCCAGGCACGGGGCAGCCGTTGAGATCATCCGCCCGAAAGCCTTTGGTGGGCACCCTGAGGCAAAATTGCGACCGCGCACAGATGTGGATCTGCACAGTCAGGCGGAGGTGGACCGCATTCTGGAGAAAATTTCCGAGCATGGCTTCCAAAGTCTGACGGACGCAGAGCGCCACATCCTCCAAGAGATCGCCAAATCCATTCCTCCCGCGCCATGACGGATGCCGCTATGATCGACGCCCCGAATCCGGCCCTGCAACTGGCCCGGTTGCGGGCGATTATGCACCGGTTGCGGGCACCGGGCGGCTGCCCTTGGGACGCCGAACAATCACACGCATCGCTCATTCCCAACCTCATCGAAGAGGCGTACGAGACGGTGGACACGATCCAACGCAGCGATTGGATGCACCTGCGCGAAGAACTTGGCGATTTGCTCTTGCAGGTGGTTTTCCACAGCGAATTGGCTGAAGAAGCCGGCCATTTCAACCTCGACGACGTCGCCCGGGAAATTAGCGACAAACTCATCCGGCGCCATCCCCACGTGTTCGGCCAGAGTGCGGCGGCTACCTCCGACGCCGTGCTCCAGCAATGGGATGAAATCAAACGCAAGGAAAAAGGGGCCACCGACCAGCCCTACCTCCACGGCATTGGCCAAGGACTGCCCGCCCTCCTGCGCGCCGCCAAACTTCAAAAAAAGGCTGCAAAGGTCGGCTTTGACTGGCCGGACGAGGCCGGCGTGCTCGCAAAAATCCGTGAGGAATCCGCAGAACTCCACGACGCCATCGCTAGCGGCGACCCGAAGGCGATCGCTGAGGAAACCGGCGACCTCCTATTTTCCATCGTCAACCTGACCCGCTTCCGGCAACTCGACCCGGAACTGGTGATGGCAGCCGCCAACCGCAAGTTTGAAGATCGCTTCGCCACCATGCAGCGTCTGCTCATGTCCGACGGCCTCAGTCTCGAGGCTGCCACTCTGGAAGAAATGGAATCGGCTTGGCAGCGGGCCAAGGCCCAGCTCAGTGAGATATCTCCCACCACCTAGGGCCTCCATGCATTCGGGGCCATCAACCCAATTCCAACTGGAGGGTGTCGCCTGCCTTGAGCACGATTTCGGCAAAACGAACCTCCGCATGCCCAGTCACCAACGTCAAATCCGCAGCCAGCGGCTTGCCGGCCACAACCAGCACACAGGTGCTCGGCGGCCGGGGGCCTACCAAGCCTAACGCAATTGTCCGCAAGTGCAGGCTTCCCTGGTGCAATGAAAGCTGCGCCCGCTGCTTGCCGGAAGCGGCTAGTTGGGTAAAGGTGCCCCAACCTTCGGCGGTGATGAAGGCGGCCTTGAAGTTGTCCGGGCTGATGCGTGGTGCCAAGCCCAAGCGCCCCTGCGGCCCGTGGTATTGGTAACCGCATACCGCTAAAAATACCCCGAAGGCCGCCATCGCCCGTGAATAATGGTCGCCACACTCGATTTCGTTGAACGGGTTGCGCTTGCCCGCAGCATAGCGGTCATGGATGGCGCGGGCAATGGCCAAGCCATGGATCACCCGTTCGCTGTCGGGCTCACCTTCATAAATCATGTGCGCAGCCACCTGGTACTCGAAGCCGCTCATGCACTCGTCGAAGTAGCCACCCGGCCCGAGCCATGTTAGAAAATCCTCATGCTTGTTAGCCATTCCCGGCACAGCCAGTTCGTCGCCACCCTGTGGCCAGGTGGTCATGACGAGTCCAGCCTCGCCGGGCACGGCATACACGCGGTGGCCCTTGATGGCGGTGTGGGCGATGGCATAGCCGCCGGCATCGGGGGCGAAGTTGTATTTCCACAAAGCATCGAGGGCTGAGTGGGTTTCGCGTTTTGGCAGCACCCGCGGCAGTCCGGTTTGGCAGGCCCACGACTGGCCTAACACCTGATCAATGTGGCAGCCGCGATTGGTGTTGATATGGTCGTGGTTAGGAGGGAGGTGGATAAAGTACTCGCCATTGAAGAGCTGTTCGACCATCGCCTTGGAACCTCGCCCCGCAATCTCGCCACAGGTTTTGGCAAAGGCGGGGTCATCCATTTCGAGGGCCATTTGTTCGCCGGCACGCAAGGCCGCGCAATACAACGAGGAGATCCAGCCCATGGGTCCCGACCAAGTCGCGTCGAGCGTGTTGCTCTGGGCTCCTTCTAACACGCCTTTTTGCTGCGGGTCCTGCATGATGAGCCACTCGATTGCCTTCTTGGTCTTCGGCCAGACGCGGCGCAGAAACCCATCGTCGGCCGACATCGTGTGTTCGCGCCAGGTGCGAACAATCGTGCCCGCTTGACCGTCGGTGGCCGCCTCCGTCTCAAATTCCGCGCGGTTACCGATCTGGCCGTCGGCAGCAAAGGCGAGGCCGTAGTCGGTATTTTCGCGCAAGTTGCGCTCGAGTTCAGGAAACAAGCGGGCCATCGCCTGGGCGTAGTTCCAGACATGGGTGCAGGTTCCTTCGCAGCACTCGACGCCCTCCCATGCCCACAGTCGGTCGCTATCGAACCAATGGAACGTCTGCGTTGCCAGGCAATCGACCGGTATGATGGCCCGATCTAACAGCCAGTGCGGCAGCGTCGAATCATACCACGTGCGGTTCCAGAGGCGGGTGGTGCCAGCCAGTTGGTCAAAGCCTGCAGCCACGCCTTGGGCGACTCCTGCGGCGCTCGAAAACCACGCCGCGTAGTGGCGGCTCAACTTCGAAAAATCCTTGATCTGATTCATCCCGCCCGCTTGGTCTCCAGCTTGCTGATGACGGGGGAAATACCAGGATAAAATAAAATTCACCTGATGGCTTGCCCCGGGGGCCAAGGTGAAATTCTTTCCTAACGAGCCTTCCAACGGTCCGCGACCCAAGGCGCTGGCGACGCTTGTGCCCGAAGCGAAAGGCTGATCCATGGGTGTGGCCGTGGCATCCACCGTCCCGCGCAGGCCGGCGGGATGATCCCCGATGAGGCTCAGAGCCATCGAGCCGAAGCCATGGCGGGTTTCGAGACCTTTGCCGGGGCTGGCCTCGACGCTACATTCGAGCGTGGCGCAGCCGTTCTGATAGAAAAGGGTGTTGTGGCGCTGGCCGAGCGCGGGGTCATTTTCATACGGGCAGGTGGCGTTTTGCAGCAACCCGATCAAGTCAATCTCCAGCGGGTCATCTCCCACGTTGGTCACATTGAAAGCGAACACGGTGGCCGGTGATGCGGAACTCACAGCATGAAGCGGGATAAAGGGCGAAAAGGCCTCCAATTCAATTCGGACGGGAAACGCCCGGTCGGCATAGGTGACCCGCCCGATGGGGTACTCGCCACGGAACGTCACATCAGGAAAACCGTGGGAGTCGAGCTTGCGCGTTTCGAAGAAGTCAGGCTTCTTGATACAAATCACAAACCCCTGCCCAACCACCGCCCCGTTGCGGGTGCTGTAAATGCCGCCATCGGCAGCCACTGGCTTGGTGTAGTGGCCGTTCATGGTCATCAATTCGAACTTCACCCCAGCCACCGACTCACGGGTGTAATTGCTCTTAAAAATATCCCACAGCCACAAACGGCCGTCACCTGCCAAGTAGAGCTGGCCGCAGCCAATGCCACCAACCGGCATGCCAATATAGGCGAGTTCCTGCCCCCGCCAAACGGTCGGTGTATCGCGCCGAACGAGCGAACGTAACCACTCAGGAGATAGGCGCTTATCCGCCGGAATCAGGAATGGCAGGCCTGGATTTTTGCTGGATTCAGCTGCCCGTCCGGCCTTGGGCAAGCCGAGCGCAGCCGTGCCCAGCGTGATGAGCCGCAGTGCGGAGCGGCGCGTGAGGCTGCAACCACACTGCGGGTTGTCACAGGTGATTGGCGGTTGGGCGTTGGCAATCATGGGTTGAGTTTGCGGAATTGGATTGGGTTTTCAATGAATCAAATGGAACTCCGGGCACTGACCCATGGGCAAACAGGTAGGTCCATGTCTGCGGATTTACAAACGAATTCTTCCGATGTTGGCCTGTAATATCCGCCTGTTACAGGCAATAATGCCGGAAGTTTGCCTCGCAGGGCAGCCTGGCCTTTACAAGTCGGTTGATCCCTGCCAAACCACCTGGAATTTAGCCACCTTGCCGCCACTCATCCGCCCCACAACCATGCCCAAAGACACTTCCATCCACAAAATCCTCGTCATCGGCTCCGGCCCCATCGTCATCGGCCAAGGCTGCGAATTCGATTATTCCGGCGTCCAAGCCTGTAAGGCGCTCAAGGAGGAAGGCTACGAGGTCATTTTGGTCAATTCGAATCCGGCGACCATCATGACGGACCCGGAGTTTGCGAAGCGCACCTACATCGAGCCGATCACCCCGGAGGTGGTCGAAAAAATCATCATCCGCGAGCGGCCCGATGCCTTGCTGCCGACCCTCGGCGGCCAAACGGCCCTCAATACGTCCATGGCCCTCTTCAAGTCGGGTGTCCTCGACCGCTACAACGTCCGCATGATCGGTGCCAACGCCGAGGCCATCGACAAAGGCGAAGACCGCCAGCGCTTCAAAGACGCCATGCTCAAAATCGGCCTCGACCTGCCGCGCTCCGGCACCGCTCACACCATCGAGGAAGCCAAAGGGGTCGCCGAGACGATCGGCAGCATGCCGCTGATCATCCGCCCGGCCTTCACCTTGGGCGGCCAAGGCGGCGGCATCGCCTACAACCGCGAAGAATTTGAGGAGATTGTCACCTGTGGGCTCGACCTCTCGCCCGTCTCCGAAGTGCTCATTGAGGAATCACTGCTGGGCTGGAAAGAATTTGAAATGGAGGTCATGCGCGACCGCAACGACAACTGCGTGGTCATTTGCTCGATCGAAAACCTCGACCCGATGGGCGTGCACACCGGCGACTCTATCACCGTCGCCCCCATCCAAACACTCACGGATCGGGAATACCAGGCCATGCGCGACGCATCGTTCGCCTGCATCCGCGAAATCGGCGTGGAGACCGGTGGATCTAACATCCAGTTCGCCACCGATCCGAAGACAGGCCGCATGATCGTCATCGAAATGAACCCGCGGGTGTCCCGCTCGTCAGCCCTGGCCTCCAAAGCCACCGGTTTCCCGATAGCCAAGATTGCCGCCAAGCTCGCCGTCGGCTACACACTCGACGAACTACCTAACGACATCACCCGCGAAACCCCCGCCTCCTTCGAACCGACTATCGATTACGTGGTGACCAAGGTGCCGCGCTTCACATTTGAGAAATTTCCAACGGCCAATCCGGTGCTCACCACCTCGATGAAATCGGTGGGTGAGGCGATGGCCATTGGTCGCACGTTCAAGGAGAGCATGCAAAAATGCCTGCGCTCGCTGGAAACCGGCCGCTGGGGGTTTGGTTTCGACAAGAAGGACCCGCTCAAGCCGACCCGCGACGAAATCACCCGCAAACTCCAAATCCCAAACGCCGAACGCATCTTCTGGCTCCAAACCGCTTTCACCCACGGCTGGTCCATCGAAGAAGTCCACGCCGCCTCCCAGATCGACCCCTGGTTCCTCCACCACCTCCAACAAATCGCCGAAGAAGGGGGGAAGATGGGCTTCCAGCCCGTCATGGAAGACGCTCTTCCAGCCTGTCGTGAAAGCATGACAGGCTGGAAGCCTGTCCTCCGCCGCCTCAAAAAACTCGGCTTCTCCGACCGTCAGATCGCCCTGGCCCAAGGGACCACCGAAGACGCCATCCGCGCCCAACGCAAGGCCGCCGGAATCATCCCTACCTACCGCTTGGTGGACACCTGCGCCGCCGAGTTTGAAGCCGCCACCCCCTATTTTTACTCGACTTACGGCGACGAAAACGAGGCCCGCCAGTCGGACAAGAAGAAGATCATGATTCTAGGTGGCGGCCCCAACCGGATCGGCCAGGGCATTGAGTTCGACTACTGCTGCGTGCATGCCGCCTTTGCGCTCAAAGAGCTCGGCTATGAAACCATCATGGTCAATTCCAACCCCGAGACGGTTTCGACCGACTACGACACGTCCGACAAGCTCTTCTTCGAGCCGCTCACCCTCGAAGACGTCCTCAATATCTGCGACCAAGAGCAACCCCACGGCGTCATCGTCCAGTTTGGCGGCCAAACCCCTCTCAACCTCGCTGCCGACCTCGAACGCCACGGCGTGCCCATCATCGGAACCTCCCCCAAGTCCATCGAACAGGCGGAAGATCGCAAATTCTTCTCGGCTCTTCTGGATAAACTCGGCCTCAAGCAGGCCGAAGCTGGCACCGCTACCAACGAGGCCGAGGCCTTGGTGGTGGCCAACCGCATCGGCTACCCGGTGCTCGTGCGGCCGTCATTTGTGTTAGGTGGCCGTGCAATGATGATCGTTTACGGCGATGCTGAGTTATCCCGCTACATGCGTGAGGCGGTCACGGCCTCACCCGAACGACCGGTGCTGGTGGACCGGTTTTTGGACAACGCCACGGAGGTGGATGTCGATTGCATCAGCGACGGGGAAACCTCGGTGATTGGTGCCATCATGGAGCACATCGAACAAGCCGGCATTCACTCCGGCGACTCGGCCTGCGTGATTCCGAGTTTTTCGCTGACGGATGCGATCAAAGCGGAGATTACCCGTGCCGCGATGGATTTGGCCCGCGAGCTCAAGGTCAAGGGCTTGATGAACATCCAGTTTGCAGTCAAGGACGAGCAATTGTACGTCATCGAAGTGAATCCACGGGCATCCCGCACGGTGCCGTTTGTCGGAAAAGCCACCGGAGTATCCCTGGCCAAGCTCGCCGCGAAGGTGATGGTGGGGGCCAAGCTCAAGGACCTGGGCTTCACCGAGACGATCTATCCGCCGCACTTTTCGGTCAAGGAGGCGGTGTTTCCGTGGAACCGCTTTCCGGGCATCGATATTGTGCTAGGGCCGGAAATGAAATCCACTGGCGAGGTCATGGGCATTGATCCGGATTGGGGCATGGCCTACGCCAAAGCCCAGATGTCCGCCTTCAACCCGCTGCCCACATCCGGCAACGTGTTTCTGTCGGTGGCTGATATCGATAAGGCCCGCGCGGTGGCCGTCGCCCACGATCTAGTGGCCCTCGGCTTCAAGCTTTTTTCCACGGGCGGCACCCATGCCCGACTGGTGGCCGAGGGCTTGCCATGCACCCGCGTTTACAAACTCGCCGAGCAGGCGCGCCCGAACGTCATCGACATGATGAAGAACCGTCAGATTCATTTTGTGGTGAACACGCCGAGTGGGCACGAGGCGCGTGAGGACGAGGTGAAGATTCGCTCGACGGCCATCGCCCAAAAAATCTCACACGCCACCAACCTTTCGGCCGCAGAAGCGTCCGTCAAAGCCATCCGCTCGCTTAAATTGCGCGAACTCACCGTCATGAGCATCCAAGAGTATCACGCCTGATGCCCAAACTCATTTTTCGTCGGCAGCAGCGACAGGCACTTCCTTGCCGAACAACTCCATCAGATAGGCGGGCTTCAGCAATTCCGGGGTCACAATCGGCGCTTTCCCGGGCACCAGCAGCACGTTGACCGGAATGGCAGAGCGGCCGTACTCGCGCAGCTGGGCCTCAATTTCCGGGCTGAATTTCGTCTTATCGGCCTTGAGTGGGACGATGTGTTTGGCCTTCATCAGGGCGATGACCTCGGACGTGTAGGCCAGGCGCTTGTTGACCTGGCAGGTTGGGCACCACTGGGCGGTGAAGTCGATAAAGAGCGGTTGGCCCTTGGCTGATAGTTCATCCACGCGTGCCGGTGACCACACTTCCCAGTGCAAGGCATTGGGCTTGGGCTTGGGCGGCAAGGCCAGCAGTACCCCGCCTGCAGCCAGCCCAAAAGTGAGGGCAAGCGCGAGGCGGCGCACCGCAGGTTTGCGGTGGGGCAAGTGCCAGCGGCCGTAGATCCAAGCGGCCATGGCAATGCAGCTGAGCCCCAAGACCGGGTCGAGCAGGTTTTCCGGCCCAATTTGCACAGCATAGACGCAGAGGAAATAGCCAGCGGTGGCAAACAGCAGAAATGACATGCCCTGCTTGAAGCTTTCCATCCAAGCCCCCGGCCGCGGCAGTAAATGCAATAACCCGGGAAAGACCGAGAGCACAAGGTAGGGCAGCGCAAGACCGAGGCCCATGGCCGCAAAGGCGGCAAAAAACGGCAGAGCGGGCAAGGTGATGGCCGCGCCGATAGCTGCGCCGAGAAACGGCCCGGCGCAGGGGGTGGCGACGACGGTGGCGAGCACGCCCGAGAAAAACGAGTTGGCGAGGCCGTGGTTGGATTGGATCGAACCGCCGATGGAGGTGGCGGATGTGCCGAGTTCGAAGACGCCGAACATGTTGAGGGCCAGCACGAACATCAGGAGCATCAGGCCGAGGACCACGCCGGGGATTTGCAGTTGATACCCCCAGCCGAAGCCAGCCACCGCCCGTCCGGCAAACAAAATGCCGCTCAGCACGCCGAAGGAGACCAGCACGCCTAGCGTGAAGAGCAATCCGTGGGCCACGATTTTCTTGCGCTCATCCCCCGCTTGTTTCACGAAACCCATGATCTTCAGGCCGATCACCGGAAACACGCAGGGCATCAAATTGAGGATGAGGCCCCCAACAAACATCAGCCCGAGGATGCCGAGCACGTTGACCAGCCCCAGTGGCTTGGCCGGGGGCGGCGCCAGCGGAGTGTCGGCAATCGCCGTGGCTGAGGCGGACCCGGCCTTGCCAGTGAGCAGAATGCCGGAGAGCGACTTGCCCGCCGGAATGGGATTGTCAGAAATATCGACCGGGTTGCGTTTCAAGGTGACCAGCCAGTCCGCGCCGTCGCGGACGACACTGCCACCATCGCTGAGCGGCTTGACGAAGGGCTCGTTGGGAATGAAATCCACTGGCAGGGGCTGGGTGGCATCGGTCCCGGCGCGCGGACTGAAACGCAGCACGAAATTGCCCTCGGCCGGATAGCCCGAGACATCCCATTTGGCGTTGGATCCGGGGATTTTGCTGCGAGCCTGGGCGAACATCTCGGCCTGCGCCGGATCCGCCACCGCAGCGCTGCCCACCGTCAGGCTCAGCGAAAACGTCTGCTCCTCGTTCATGCAGGTGTCCGAACATATCTGCCAGCTGGCTTTGGCTCCCACGGTCACTTTCCCGCCAGTCGGCAAGTCCGCAGGTGCCTTGAGCTCCACCAGCAGCACCGGAGTGCCCGTGTACACAAAACTTTTGCCGGAGTAGCCGTCCTTGAGCGACTGCCAGCAGGCGTCCCTGCGGTAGGAATAGAATGGCGAGGAACTGCGATTGAGGATCCGATAGGTCCAGAAATGCTTGACGTTCGCCCGCACCCGCTTCAGGACCTCCGGTTTCGCCGAGCCAATCACTTGCACTGTATCCAGATACTTCGAGAGTTCTATGTTCTCGGCATCGGTTCCGGCGGTGATCGGGAAAGTGACATAAGTCCGAAGCCGCGGGTCGATCTTCCGGACTTCCTTCGCGAAGTTGATCACTTCCTGTCTATCTTCGCCCGGTTTGGGTTCGTCCATTATGTAGAACGCCCATCGCTCCGGCGGGAGGCCCTTTCGCGCCATATTGTCCCGAAATGCGATCACCCACTTGGCAAAGATTTCATTGAACTTCAGCGACCACCGTTTGTAGTTGAACGCTATTGAGCCATCCTCGCGTTTCGCGGGCCAGAAGTAGCTTGTGGGCGGATTGCCGTGTGAGCTCATCGTAACCAGATACGTGTTCACCCCGGACTTCATGAAGTCGTCGAAATCGTTGTCCCAGCCTCGAAAATCCAGCTTGCTGTCGCCGGTATTGCCCTCGGCGTCCGATGTGAAGAACGGCAGGTGAATCCTGTTCACCAACTGGAACCCGTTGATGTAGTAATCGCGGCAGTTGGCTACGCGCTCTGCCCAGTCCTTGCCGCGTACCATATTGTCCCAAACG
>Ga0118677_10009030_pt1 | contig 15728 bp, 4 predicted proteins | sample AliMusrvi5mmetaG_FD_86154 | JGI IMG/M metagenome (GOLD analysis project Ga0118677, IMG submission 86154) | reverse complement strand
GGCTAACGCTTCTTAGGGATCAAGAATCTGCTAATTTACCATTCATCCCGTCTTCCTTTGCGCCTTTGCGCCTTTGCGCGAGGCAATCTATATACCCCGGCACCTTTCACAACGGCTGCCTCACCGCCAATCCATTCATCCTGGTTAAGAGTTTTCTCGCATCAGACCCAAGACGCAAGACTTTAAGACCCAAGATAAAGAAATTGACCTAACGAAAGAACCTTTTACTTTTCAAGGACTCCAGCCAAATGATCATGCCTTCACTCCGTCCCCTGCTCATTGCCGCCTGCCTTGGTGCCTCCTGCCCGTCGCAGGCGGCGACCAGCGCCACCCAACCTGACCCAGCAAATCAGGCACCCGACGTGCCCTTGGCCAGCACCGAGGCACCTCTGGCAAACCCCGCGTCCGACGCACCCGCCGCACCGAAATCATCTAACGTCACGATCAATCTGATCAACCGCTTGGTCCAAAAAGGCTACCTCACCCAGCCCGAGGCCATCGAACTCATCAAACAGGCGGAAGCCGATGCCGCCACCGCCGCGCAGAATGCCGCTGCCGCCGAAACACCAGCACCGGCACCCGACGAATTGCGGGTCACCTATATCCCTGAAGTGGTGCGCAACCAGATGCGCGACCAAATCAAACAAGACCTCATGGCCCAAGCCCACGAGGAGAAATGGAGTGACAAGCCGGCGGCGCAGTGGACCTCGAAGTTCCGGCCATACGGCGACATCCGGGTGCGCTACGACGGCACCTTTTTTCCGTCCGGCAATGATAACACCGGCGCATTCCCTAACTTTAATGTCATCAACACCGGCTCACCCTTCGACACCTCCGGCAACCAGTTTTCCCCGCAATACAACGTCGATCAAAACCGCCAGCGAGCCCGCTTGTATGCCCGGGCCGGCACCGAAATGATGTTGGGCGATGGTTTCAACGCCGGCCTCTGCCTCGGCACCGGTGATAGCAGCACGCCAACCTCACTCAACCAAACCCTCGGCAGCTCCGGCGGCTCTTTCTCCAAATACGCCGTTTGGCTCGACAAAGCATTCGTCAGCTATGACGCCGGCCCAGGCGATGGCGAGGAACTCACATTTTTGCTAGGCAGATTCGTCAACCCATTCTTCTGCACCGGCGTCCAGTGGGATCCGGATATCGGCTTCGACGGCGCGGCACTGCGCGGCAAGGTGAAACTCACGGATCGCGTCTCCACGTTTTTCTCGGCAGGCTGCTTCCCGATTTACAACACCGATCTCAACTTTGCTTCTAACCAGCCAGCCAAGTTTGCCAGCACCGACAAGTGGCTCAGCGGTGCCCAGCTTGGCATCGATTGGAAGATCAACAAAGATCTGAACGCCAAGCTCGCAATCTCCTACTATGACTTCACGAACATCGCGGGCCGACTGTCCTCGCCGTTCACTCCCCTAACCGCCAGCGACGCCGGCAACACCGACACCACCCGCCCGAGCTTCGCCCAACGCGGCAACACCTACATGGCGCTGCGCGACATCGTGCCCACCGCCGCTAACAACTTCGGCACCATCAATCAATTCCAGTACTACGGCCTCGCCACTCCATTTCGCAACGTCACCGTCACCGGTAAGCTCGACTACGACTCCTTCGATCCGCTGCGGGTTTCTTTGTTAGGTGAAGCCACCAAAAACGTCGCCTTCAACAAATCCGCCATCAACCAGAAAGCCGTCAACAACCTCGGCTCCGGCGGCGGCTTCGGCGGTGGCGACCTCGCTTGGAACCTCACCCTCCAGGTCGGCAAGCCGGCCCTGGAAACGTTAGGGGATTGGCAGGCGGGCTTCGGCTACCGCTACGTTGAGAGCGATGCCGTGGTGGACGGGTTCACCGATTCAGACTTTGGCGGCGGCGGCACCAACCTCCAGGGCTTCACTCTCGGCGGCTCAATCGCCCTCTCGCCGGCCGTGCGCGTCGGCCTGGGCTGGATGAGCTCTAGCGAAATTGCCGGGCCTCCACTCAAGTCGGACATCCTCCAAATCGACCTCCATGCCAAGTTCTAACATCATGAAATCACTTCTCAACCTGCTGCTGCTCGGAGCCGTCCTAACATCAGCTACAAAAGCCGCCGAGGCTCCGGACCCCAGCCAGAAACTGCTCGCACAGCTGCGCGCCGTGACGCTGCAACTGCGCAGCGCACAAACCGAAGGCACCAACGCCCAAGCCGCTCAGGCCGCCGCCGAGCAGAAGAGCACCGAACTCGCCGCCAAAATCACCGAACTCGAAAAGCGCAACGCGTCCTTGATCGAACAATCGACCAGCGACAAGAAGGCGGCCGACAAGGCGGCCGCCACTCTAACTACAAAGCTGGCGGACCGCGACAAGCACCTCGAAGAAACCACCGCTGCGCTCGAGAAGTGGAAAGCCGGCTATGAAGAAGCCACCGGAACTGCTCGAGCCAAGGAGGACGAGCGGGCAAAGTTGGCGGCTGAGGCGCTGGAGCTCAAGCGAACCATCGCCGATCGTGAAGGCAAGAACATCGCTCTTTTCAACACCGCCATCGAGGTGCTCGACCGGTTTGAGAAATACTCACTCGGCAAGGCGCTTGCCGCCCGCGAACCGTTCATCGGCACAACCCGCGTCAAAGTCGAAAACCTCGTTCAAGGCTACAAAGACAAGATCCTCGACAACCGCATCGGCGCTAAAAAGCCGCCGGTCAAACCATGAAACCCAAACGATTTTACTTCCGTGGCACCGCGCTTTTTGGCGTGCCACTGCATTATAGCGCGGGCATTTGCCTCGGCTTCAGCGTCCTCATCAGCGGCCTAACTGCCAATGCCGGCGACGTGCTGCGCGGCGGCAGGATTGGCTCTAACACGCCAGGTGCCCCTGCTGCCGCCGGAGGCCTTGGCAGCGCCACCCCGGCCTCCACCGACGCCGCCCGCGCCAACGCCCAAGACGCTCTGGCCCGCACCAATCATGCGCTCGACGCCATGCGCGCCATGCAAGCCGCCGCGCGGGCCGCCGCCATTCAAGGATCTAACAGCCTTGGCAGCGTCGCCGCCCCGCTGCCCAATGTGCCTAACGGACTAACCAGGGGCGGCCTGCAGGTTGCGCCGGTGGTTGCCACCGACCCGACGAAGTGGAGCGGTGCCCGAGCCCCCGCGCAAACCGTGGCGGCCGACGGCTCCACCCAGGTCAGCGTCACCCAGACCACCCAACAAGCACTGCTCAACTGGCAGACGTTCAACGTCGGCAAACAAACGACCCTGACGTTCGACCAATCCGCGGGCGGAGCCAACGCAGGCCAGTGGATTGCCTTCAACAAGGTGGCCGACCCGACAGGCAATCCGACCCAGATATTGGGCTCTATCCAGGCTGCGGGCCAAGTCTATGTCATCAATCAAAACGGCATCATCTTCGGCGGCTCCAGCCAAGTGAATGTGCATAATCTAACCGCCTCATCGCTGCCCATCAATGACAACCTGGTCGCCAACGGGCTGCTGAACAATCCAGACAGCCAGTTTCTATTTTCAGCGCTGCCGCTGGCAGCTGGCAGGAACGGAACGCCGGCGTTTACACCCCCATCTCCGCTGACCTCTGGAGGCTGGACGGGTGATGTGGTGGTGCAGGCCGGGGCACAAATCTCCAGTCCGACAACCTCCGATCACGCCGGCGGCCGAGTTGCCTTGATCGGCAGCAATGTGTCAAATAATGGCACACTGGCAACGCCGGACGGACAAACCATCTTGGCTGCAGGATTGCAGGTGGCGTTCAACGCTCATGACACTGGCGATGCGAGCCTGCGCGGGATTGACGTGTATGTTGGATCGGTCACGGACCCAACCTCCACACTAGCTCCTTATGCCGGAACCGCCAGAAATCAAGGAATCATCAGTATTCCCCGCGCTGACGTCACGATTGCCGGCAAAACCGTGAGCCAACTGGGGGTGATCGACGGGAGTACCTCGGTTTCTCTAAACGGTCGGGTTGATTTGTTAGCAGAATACAATGCCATCACCAATCCCGGATATGATACAACGAACTCCTCCACCGGGGTTCCTTATGTCCTAACCGCCACTGGCCTTGTGGACCTCGGACCAGGAAGCGTCACCCGCATTCTGCCAGAATGGAATAGCACCGAACAGGTGATTGGGACGCGGCTGGCACTCCCATCTATCATTAAGATCGAAGGGAAGGCCATCCATTTGGAATCAGCGTCGTGCATCCTCGCTCCCAACGCAAATGTCACCATTAACTCCGGCATTTGGGATTACAACGCTTCGGCGAGCGCTCCGAGATCAACCTTTGTGAATTCCGGAGGTCAGATCTATCTGGATTCAAATTCCACAATCAATGTGGCCGGCTCTGCCGACGTTGCCGCCAGCGTGAGCGAGAACATCGTAGCTGTGCAGCTGCGCGGAGCGGAGTTGGCAGATTCCCCCGTGCTGCGTGAGGGAGCGCTGCGCGGCATGACCTTGTACGTGGATGCCCTAGCCACCGGTGTCTATGACTCCGCGCAATGGGCAGGCACACCGCTCGCCGGAAAATCCTGGGTGGGCACACCCCTGGCCAACGTCGCGGGATATGTAGGTCTGATCCAGCGCACGATCGGTGAACTCACCACCGCTGGCGGCACGGTGAACCTCACATCAGGCGGCTCGGTTGTTGTGAGCGGCGGGGCAACCATTGACGTGTCCGGCGGCTGGACGAATTTCCAAGGTGGCTATGTTGAGACATCACGCGTCTTATCAGGGAACAATCTGATAGATGTATCCACCGCCTATCCGAACATGACGTACAACGGGATAGTGACGGGGATTTCGCAGCAAACCAGCGCGAAATGGAATATCAGCGATCCCTACACGGTTCCCTTCGTCACGGCCTCCCGGTATCAGAATGGTTACATCAGCGGTGGCAACGGAGGGGCATTGGTCATTGCCGCGCCATCGGTGGCGCTGGACGGCAATTTCTCGGGCAGCACCACAGCTGGGGACCACCAGCGAGTGACGATTCCGACACCCGCTTCATTTTCGCTTTCGCTCCAAAGCCAGCATGTGCTAGCTCCGTATTATCCCCTTTACTCACCGACCCCACCCGAGATTGTCTTCCAAAAAGACACCAAACCTACTGCGGCAGACCCATTCGAGCTGGATGCCAACGGCGACCCCAAGCCATTGCTGGCGGATAGGATCGGCAAGGTCTTGCTCTCAACCGGATGGTTCGGGTCCGCCGGATTTGGGAATCTAGCGGTATATAATCCAGACGGCAACATTGTGCTGCCCGCCGGAGAAACCCTCGCAACAGCTGCTGGAGGAAGTATCCGATTGACCGGTGCCAACGTCGATGTGGAAGGAACCCTGAGGGCGGCTGGCGGCGGAATGTATCTAACGGCAAACAACATATCTCCAACTATTGTCGAAGAACTAACGCGAGATACAACCCCACAAACACCAACTCCCTCAACCGGGCGCGGAAACATCACGTTGGGAGCATCCGCCATACTCGACACCGCAGGCCTTCAAGTGGACGACCGGGAGGGATCCATCGCACCGCTATCCATGCCGCTCATCACATCGGGCGGATCAATCAGTCTCAGCGGATACAATGTGAATCTTGCTCATGGTGGCATCATCAACGCCTCCGGCGGGGTGGCCATCTCACCCAAAGGTGCCATAGTCTATGGCAAAGGAGGAGCCATCTCGATCGCCTCAGGGCAGGATCCCGGCCTGCCTCAAGTGTTAGGTGGGCATCTGCAACTCGAGTCCACCATGAGCGCCTATTCCGGCGGCATCGGTGGAACGCTGAGTCTGCTAGCCCCGGCGATTGCAATTGGCTATGGCAGCACACCGGGAACTGACGTTCTATCGCTGGATGCGGGATTCTTCAGCAACGGTGGTTTCAACACATTTTCGTTGAGCGGTATCGGTTTGGTGAGCGGATCGGCAACCATCCCCGGCATGTCGGTTGCCGCAGGAACCGTTATCCAGCCGGTGGTGACAAGTTGGATCGCGGGTCCGGAAGTGATAGCCCAAGGTCTGCCTGGCCTATCACAGATCATCAAGGAACCGGGCGTGAGAACTCCAGTTAGCCTTAGCTTGTCATCGAAAGGGGCGAAGGATGTATTCACGGGCAACCTGCTGGTGCGGGCTGACACGATCGTGGGAGCGGGATCCGTAATCCGGGTGGAACCTGGCGGAAACTTGTCATTAAAAGGTGACACGGTAACCTTGGCCGGCTCGATGATCGCACCGGGTGGCACCATCACTGTGACGGGCGGAAAGAGTTATCCGTCACTAAACAACACGCCTAGTGATGCATATATCACGGTGGATTTATTGCCAGGAAGCGTTTTGTCCACCGCGGGGACGAGACTCCTGGTTCCCGATCCCTTTGGCCGCAGGATAGGCCATATCCTTGCGGGAGGCACCGTGACGGTTAGTGGAAACATCGCGGCGGAGGCAGGTTCAGTGATCGACGTATCCGGATCCAGTGGGATTCTCGATCTCGCCCTTGGCACTCTGGGACTCATCACCAACGATTCCTCCAGTAGCACATCGCCGCTGGGTTTGGCTACGATTCCAACTCTGGTTGCCAGCAATGGTGGTGCTATCGTGCTCAACGGCCAGCAGGAATTGTTCTGTGATGCCACACTCCTTGGCCGGTCCGGCGGTGCCAACGCGCTGGGCGGCAGTGTCACCATCTCATCAGGACGTTTTTATAACGGTGTTCCACCGATGCCCTCGGACATCACCTTGGTGGTTACCCAGAACACTCCGTCCATCCCAGTTCCATTTCATCCGGCGGGCCAATCCGGCGTGGGCTCCGTCATAACGGATTCCCTGGGAGCCACCCTCACGGAACAAGGATATTTTGAGGTTGGCACATTCCTCTCATCGGGCTGTGATTCCCTAACTCTCACCGGAAACATCTCATTCCACGGTGCCGTCGATCTAAGAGCGATGTCCAGTCTGACGATTGCAAGCGGAGGGGTGCTAGCTGCCGACGCTGCGGTGAATCTAACTGCATCGAATGTCGTGATAGGAACACCCTTCGCCGGGCCTTTGGCGCCACAGGATCCTCTGAATCCGTTTGCGCCGTACAACATCAAGCCGACCACAGGAACCGGGAGTCTCACCGTCAATGCGGATTTGATCGACATCGGCAGCCTGTCGTTGCAAACGATTTCAAGGGCTGGTTTCATTGCCTCCAACGGAGACATCCGGGGTGACGGGACACTCGACATTCAGGGAAACCTCGTTTTGAAGGCAGGGCAAATCTATCCGACAACCGATTGCCAATTCCAGATTGTTGCCTATGATTCGGGAAGTGGATCCACCCTGCATCATGGAAGCGTAACCATAGAGACGGATGGAAGCAGGCAGTTGCCGCTCTCGGCAGTGGGAAGATTGGGCATCTATGCCTCCACCATTTCCCAAGGCGGCGTGTTGCGTGCTCCGTTCGGCAGCATCACGCTTGGTTGGGACGGCACAGGCACAGCGCCCGTGGATTCCGTGGTGGGCTCCACTCTGACTATGCCCACCACCTCCGCGATCACGTTGGAATCCGGCAGCATCACATCGGTGTCAGCGGTGGACCCGGCAACCGGCAAGGCGCTCACCATTCCATACGGACTCGTTTACAATGGAAACTCCTGGGTGACTCCCTCGGGGTTCGACATCACATCTGGAGGATTGCTGGCCAAGGGGATATCACTATCCGCCGGATCGGTTTCCACCCTGGTCGGTTCCACGATTGACATAAGCGGCGGAGGAGATCTATACGCATATCACTGGGTGCAGGGTCTGGGAGGCAGCACAGACATTCTTTCATCAGCCACGAGCTACGCAGTGATTCCAGGATATTCTGCGGACTTCGCCCCCGTCGCGCCCTACCATGCCAGCAGCGCAAGCGACCCACTCGGAGGTGATGCGGGTTATGTAAACAACACACTATCGGCAGGTAGCAAGATCTATCTGCAAGCCAGCGGCAGTCTCCAGGCCGGCTATTACACGCTGTTGCCTGCACGCTACGCTCTGCTTCCCGGTGCCTATCTGGTGACTCCAGTATCGGGTGCTGCGAGCGCACCGGTGATCGAAGCTGACGGGTCCACCCTCGTTTCCGGATATCGCTTTAATGACTTGAATCATGCGGTGACCCCGCAACCCTTGTTCACATCATTCAATGTTGCTTCCTCGTCAGTATTGGCAATGCGTGCCCAATATGACGGATTCAGCGCCAACACATTCCTACAGCAGGGCAGCATCACCGCCGGTCTGACCACCCCCAGACTGCCCATTGATGCCGCGCAACTCACCCTGGCGGCGAGCGCATCCATGATGATCCATGGCTCGGTCCTATCCTCGGCACCCACGGGCGGCCGGGGCGGTCAAGTTGATCTGAGCAGCCCGCTGAATATTCTGATTGCTGCCCCGGGTGCAGCTTCACAGGCAGGAGTTCTGGTGCTAGATGCCAGCCAGTTGACGGCATTCGGCGCCCAGAGCCTCCTGATCGGTGGCATGCGCCAAACCACCGCAGCAGGCACCACCGTGGAGGTGGCATCCAATTATGTGACGGTGGATAATGCCGGGGCACCACTGACGGGGCCTGACATCACACTGGTTGCGAAGCAAGGCATCACCCTCACCTCCAATGCCGACATGGAGAGCAGCGGCACGCTCACTGGTTCGGCAGACAAACTATTGCTAGGCACATCGGGCTCTAGTGGCAGTGGTGACGGAGTATTGCTGCGCGTCTCCGCAGACTCAGGCGCATCGGTTCTACGGTCAGGACTGTCCACCTCGATTACTCCACTACTGACCATTGCAGGAGGCGCGAAGGTTGCCGGATCTGGCGTGATCATCGACTCCTCGGCGCGGATTTTACTCGACCCGTCCGTTTCTATCCACGCCGACACTGCATCTATCAGCACCGGGCTGATCAGCATTCAGCTTGATAATCCGGGCTCTCTGAACCCCGGCGGAGCACTCGGCAGCGGGCTGGTGCTATCAGGGACTGCGCTACAGAACCTACAGACGTCGGCTCACAACCTCTCGCTGGCCAGCTACTCGGCCATTGACATATACGGAAGTGGCCGAATAGGGGAACTCAACACTGACGGCACGCCGGTTACTAACAGCATATCTCTTCACACCGCAGAGATACGGGGATTCAACACGGGAACTGCCAAAGTCACGGTCGCTGCCAAAAGCATCACTCTTGATAATTCCAATTCGTCAGCAGGGCTGGGAAGCGTGGCATCTGGAACCGGCACCCTTGAGTTTGACGCTAACACGATTCAAATCGGTCAGAACATTTTATCCATAGATCAATACGCAAATGTGGTTCTACATTCGACTGGTGGCGTGGTTGCCGAAGGCACCGGGACGTTAAGTACCCCTGGCGCACTGACAGTTCTAACGCCTCTGATCACCACAGCCAAGGGGGTGTCTTCATCATGGATCTCCAACGGACTAATGACTCTGGAGAATGATCCATCGGGATCGCTTGCCACGGTTACTTCGGGACTGGGGGGAACCCTCAGTCTGCAGGGAGCTGGTTTGATTGCAGCCAGCAGTGTGACCCTGCCCGGTGGCACCATCAGCCTCCGTTCCACAGCAGGTGATTTACAGGTATCCGGCCTGATCGATGCGGGTGGATATGGGCAGACATTCGGCAGTGCCGTAAAGTACGTCAACGGCGGCACGATCCGACTTGTTTCAGACACCGGCAATGTGCATGTGCTAACAGGTGGGACGCTACGAGTGGCGGCGGCTACCGGGGGTGGCAATGCGGGCAATCTGTCAGTCAGCGCGGTACATGGATCCATGCTGGCCGACGGAACCCTGTCAGGCACAGGAGGGAATGGCGGAGCAGGTGGCATATTCTCACTTGATGTGGGGACTCTCCCCACAACGGCTTCCCTCAATGCCGCGCTCGATCTAAGCGCATTTTCCACGTCCCGCTCCATCCGTGTGAGGGATGGCAATGTGGTGATGGATGGCATTGCCACAGCCCAGACGTTCTCTCTGGCAGCGGACCACGGGTCGATCACCGTTACGGGTACCATCCATGCGTCTGGGACCACCGGAGGGTCCATCTCCTTGCTTGCAAATGGCAATGTCTCTCTGCAAGATGGATCAAAGCTCGACGTATCAGGTCGCCAATTCGACCATGCCGGCAAGGGTGGGACCATCGACCTTGAAGCAGGCGCGGAACAAAACGGAGTTATAGGCAACGGCGCGGTGGACATCCAGACGGGCTCGACGCTCGGCCTGACAATTGCCGCCAGCAATGCAACCAGTGAGGCGGCTGGACAATTCAGCGGCACGCTCCATATCCGCGCACCTCAAAATTCGCTTGGCACCGACCTGCTGGTGAATCCTATCAATGGCACCATCACTGGGGCATCCAAAATCGAGGTCGAGGGGTACAGAATCTACGACCTAACTGACTACGGTGGCCTGATCACCAGCAATGTTCAATCCTCCATCAGCAACGATGCCACTCATTTCCTGGGCTCTTCCGGGACGACTACCGCAGGGTATCAAGCCATATCCAACCGTCTGCTTCAGAGCAATCCGAGTCTTTCTTCTAAACTGCTATTGATGCCGGGCGTTGAAATCATTAACCGCGCTGCCCCAGCCCCGGTGAATCTTAATCTGAGCGCGGTGGGAGGCCAACTTTCGCTGACCAACTCAGGCGGAACCGTCACGTTTCCGGCGGGAACGCCCGGCAATGACAAGATCATTCTTACTGTCACGGCAACTATCACCAGTGCAGCTGGGCTCACGCAAACGCTGGCGGCCAATACTCCAACCAGCCTTGCGGGCGGCAGTTCAGTCTCCCTAACCACAGCAGGATCCATTTCCTTTGCCAGTGGCAGTGGCGGAGCCATAGCGATGAGTTTGCATCCAAACTCAACCTATACCACCAGCACCACCGGCACCACCGGCATAATCTCGACCAAGGGCAGCATGGTATCACTCAACACGGCAGCCAGCAGTTCAATCACCCTGTCAGTCGGCACGCAGATCACTCTCCCATCCGGAACTGCTGGCACCAACAGAATCAAATCGACTGTCGCAGGTTCCATCATCTCTCCCACCGGATTCGTGACGGATTTAACGGTAAATACCTTCACTGCCATCGCGCCAGGATCTGCTATCATTCTCACCACAGCAGGGACTATCAGTTTCTCCACCGGATCAGGCGGCCCGATTCCAGTGGTCCTCGTGTCCGGCAGCATCACTCCGGCTGGCCCGTCCACAGTGACACCCTCCACCGGAAATCTAACGCTCGGCAGCATATCTTCCACCAACACCTCAGATTGGAATCTATCCACCTCCCGTTTCGGCCCGCTTGGAACTTCTGGAATGCTCACTATGCGCGCTTCCGGCAACTTGGTTTTCTATAACGCCCTAAGTGATGGATTCACCAGTTCGGCATACACGTCCGCGCTGGAAACGCCGAATCCCCTGCTGTCCGCCAATGCTCAGTCTTGGTCATACCGTCTAACATCTGGTGCCGACCTGTCAGCAGCGGATTTCCGCGGTATGCAATCGCTGGGAAGTTTGGCGGCAGACAGCGGCTCGGTGCTACTAGGAAAGAACGGCGGATTTCTGACATCGACTGGTGGGATGACAGCAAAGGTTTCCACGGTGGTGCCCAATTTATTCCAGGTGATCCGCACTGGCAGTGGGGACATCACGATGAATGCTGGGCGGGACGTTCAGTTGCTCAACCCGTTTGCGACGATCTATTCCGCCGGATCCCTAATCACAGACCCATCGCTTAACGGAACTTTCCAGTCTCCGAAACCCAGCTTCTCCAATTATTCAGTCGCCGCCGGATTCCTCGGCGGTGTGCAGCAATCCCCCGCCTATCCCGTGCAATACGCGATCGCCGGTGGCAATGTCGATGTTTCCGCACAGCAGGATATCACTCACCTCACGGTGGACAAATATGGAAACCTGGTGGCGGACTCAGAACGGCAAATGCCTGTGAACTGGCTCTACCGGCGCGGCGCTGTGGATCCAGCCACCGGATTGTTCAGCACATCAAATTACGGAGAAATCGCCTCCACGACTTGGTGGGTGGACTATAGCAACTTCTTTGAAGGGGTAGGCGCGCTTGGCGGCGGCAACGTCACATTGCACGCCGGGCATGATGTCAGTAATGTGGATGCAGTGGCGCCAACCAACGGCCGGATGCCCACCGGTGCACCATCCGCGAATGCTATGGTAGAGAACGGCGGGGGTGACGTGAGCGTCGTAGCGGGCCACAATATTGACGCGGGCGTCTATTATGTTGAGCGCGGCAACGGAATCCTCACAGCCGCCAACGCAATCACTACCAATAGCACGCGTTCCCCATCGATGACGTACTTCAGCACTCCTTCAGATGTGCTGGATTCTAAAACCTGGTTGCCCACCACCCTATTCCAAGGGAAAGGATCGTTTGATGTTACTTCCGGTGGAGATATGCTGCTGGGACCTGTGGCGAATGCTTTTCTGCTGCCTCAGGGATACAATAACACCTATTGGTATAAAAGTTATTTCTCCACTTACGCAGCGAGCGACAGCGTCAACGCCAGTTCGCTGGGCGGATCGATCACATTCCGCGAAAATGTGACCTTGACCGCATCTGGTGCATCCGTGCCCGGAACTGTCTCGGCGTTGCAGGCATGGTTCCTTAACGAATTAGTCTTGAACAATTCCAGCGTTTCCTACCTACAGCCATGGCTCAGACTGGCTGAAACCCAGGTGGCTCCCTTTGCAACGGCATTCTCACTGCTTCCGCCCACCCTGATGGCCACCGCTTACTCAGGCAATATCAACCTGGCTGGCAACTTGACCCTGTCCCCGTCACCCAACGGAACGCTCGATCTGTTCGCTAACGGCGCGGTCAATGGCCTGCAATACAATGGCAGCATCAAGCTCAACGGCACGACTGTGAGCGTCTGGGGTTCCAGCACAATCAATCTATCCGACGCGGATCCGTCCCTGCTTCCGTCCGTAATTGCACCGATCTCCTATCAGCCAACTGGTATCATCAAGGCGTATGTAACAGGCACTGATTTCCTACAGACTTTTGATAGTTTGTTCAAAGAAACCGGGTCCACCAACGGCAACTTACAGACCAAACAAGCCCTGCATGCCCAGAGAATCCTGCATGCCGGAGACACCCAACCGTTGCGCATATACGCCGGCACCGGTGACATTTCGGATCTGACGCTATACTCCGCTAAACCAGTGGAAATCACTGCCGCAGAGGACATCCGAGATATCGCACTTTACATCCAAAACGTCTCACCCAGTTCGCTAAGCGTGGTAAGCGCCGGGCGGGACATCATCGCCTATGATGCCAACTCACCTCTTCAGGTGATCTCCCGAAGCAGTGGCAACGCCCTCTACGGCAATCCGCAAAGCGGAGATCTCCAGATTAGCGGACCTGGCACATTGGAAGTTCTGACAGGTAGAAACCTCGATCTCGGAATAGGCGCAGGCAATTCCGACGGCACAGGCACGGGCATCACCAGCATTGGCAACGCACGCAATCCTTACCTTGATTTTAGCGGTGCCAATATCATCGCAGCGGCAGGCATTGGCGCCGCACCGTCCCTCGAAACAAGCAGCGCAGATTTCCCAGCCTTCATCGCCAAATATGTCAAGGCGGGTGACGGAGCCGCACATCTTCAAGAACTCGGGTACACCCAGAACGAGTTTGATGCATTTACCTCAAAGATGCAGGACCAGATCGCGCTTCAGGTATTCTATCTGGTGCTGCGTGACGCCGGCCGGGATCACAACAATCCCGATAAACCAGGCTATAAAAACTACACATCAGGCACAGAAGCGATAGCCAGTCTATTCCCGGGAACCCAGTGGAACGGCAATATCAACACGGAAAGCCGCGACATCCGCACCAAAAACGGCGGACGCATCAATTTGCTCATTCCCGGCGGCGGCCTGACACTTGCCACCACCACCATAGGGAACCCGCTGGCTCCTCCGGGAATCATCACCGAATCAGGCGGCGACATCTCGATTTTCACCCATGCAAATGTGAGTTTGGGCATATCACGGATATTCACCCTGCGCGGTGGCAATGAAATCATCTGGTCAGCAATCGGAAATATTGCTGCCGGATCTTCATCCAAAACCGTGCAATCGGCACCGCCGACGCGTGTATTGATCGATCCCCAGAGCGCCAACGTCATCACAGACCTTGCAGGCCTGGCCACCGGTGGTGGCATCGGAGTGCTCGCATCCGTGGCCGGAATGAAACCCGGTAACGTGGACTTGATAGCCCCCGTCGGCACGATTGACGCAGGCGATGCGGGCATCCGCGTGTCGGGCAACCTGAATATATCTGCTGCCGTTGTGGCCAACAGCGGTAACATTGCAGCAGGAGGAACCAGCACGGGAACGGCACCCTCCGCGCCATCCGCTCCCAGCGTAAGCAGCATGAGTGCAGCCTCCACCACTGCGGGTGCCTCAGCGACCGCTGTAGAAAACGCCTCCAAGCAGGAGGCTGCCACCTCAGCCCCACCTGCCGAGGCTCCACTGTCCTTCATCAGTGTCGAAGTCATCGGCTACGGCGGCGGTGATGGTGAAGAGAACGGCGATGGTAATGCGGACAAACAAGAGGAAGATCATTCTAATAATTAACACTACCATGAAATTACCCACAATCATCATAACCGGCAAACAATTGCCACTACTATGCTTGTTAGGTGCGATACAAGCGTTATACGGAACCGTGCAAGCGGATGACAAGACCCCGGACGGTAATACCTCCCGCCCCACACTGGAACAGAACGACTCTGAGGCGTTATTCCAGCTTGGCAAAGCCTGCGCAAACGGTGTCGGCGTAAAACAGGACGACGCGAAGGCGTTCGAGTATTATCTCAAGTCTGCGGAGTTGGGAAATTTGAAGGCACAGCACAATCTTGGGGTGATGTATGTGAAGGGAGCGGGTGTGAAGCAGGACGAGAAAGAGGCGCTGAAATGGTTCCGAAAAGCCGCCGAGCAAGGAGCCATGCTGTCGCAACACACTTATGGCAGCATGCTGGCCGAGGGCAAAGGCACGGAGAAAAATGCTGTCGAAGCCGCCGTGTGGTGGCGGAAAGCCGCAGAGCAGGGATTGGCGGAGGCCCAGTTCCGCCTCGGATTGCTCTATTACTTGGGAGAGAACGGGGTGAAGCAAGATCTGCCCGAGGCTCTTAAATGGTTAGAAAAAGCCGTGGTGCAGAACCATGCCAGCGCCGCCAACAATCTAGGATTAATGTATGAAGGAGGGGCCGCTGTCCAACAGTCCGGCAGTGAGGCCTTCCGCTTGTATCAGATTGCGGCGCGAGGAGGCAATCTCAAGGGCCAGAGCAATTTAGGCAGATGTTATTCTTTGGGACTCGGGGTGGGCAAAGATCCGGTTCAGGCATACCGCTGGCTGAAGTTGGCATCCAACAAGGGCGAGGTCACCGGCACCAACCTTCTGGCCGATTTGCAGCAGGGTCTCAGTAAGAAACAGATTGCCGAGGGAGATAGATTGGTAGCGGAAGACGAGAACAAGCCATAAGAACCCGTGGCTCACCGCCATGGCGGAATGACATTTGTCGGTTGTAGCGGCGTGTCTATGACCGCCGATGTCCCTGAATCGTCTAGGAACTCGCCATCTCGATAAGGGTCATCTCATGCACATCGGCGGACACAGACACGACGCTACAATCCACCCCAGAACTTTGGCTCGCCTAGGAAAAG
>Ga0118677_10009029_pt1 | contig 15729 bp, 23 predicted proteins | sample AliMusrvi5mmetaG_FD_86154 | JGI IMG/M metagenome (GOLD analysis project Ga0118677, IMG submission 86154) | reverse complement strand
GTTATGTGAAGTGCCTGGAAGGGCTGCAATGCCGCATGCCCTTCCAGATCATTACTGTGTCCGAATTGCCGGGAATGATTCCGGCCTCACTTAACATTACTCGTAGCTTCACATTACATAACTTATGTGGAGCTCCACATTAGTTATGGACAAGGATGATTCCCGCAGCAGAACTCAGAAGGGCAGTTTTAAAAACTTCCCTCGGATGGACGATGCTCTGGTTCAACGACCCGACCGAAACGCCGTCTAAACATAAAATTCTGTTTTTGCCGTCCAGATGCAGGGTGAAAAAATACTCCTTTGATTCTGTTGTCAGGAACGAGAATATCTGTGAAATCTGTTCAGGGGAGGTATACCGTCGATCCGGTGGCAGGTATGCCTGCACCTCCTCCCGCACTTCCAGCTTTTCATAGATCGCCCGTATCTGGCGGAACTTGATCGACTTGCAAGGCATGGTAATGACTTCTGTCCCGAATAGCGTTTCAATGGTCATTTGTTCTGTTTTCATCGGAGTGTTCATGATTTAGCCCCTTTCTCCCGCAACAATCCGTATTCTCGATTGCCTGAGAATATCGCTGTTCGCCTCTATCAACCCTGCCAATGTTCGTCCAGAGTCCAGGCTCAACCCCGCATTTGCGTAATCGAATTTTTCAGCCGTTTCGGTGATCTCACTTGAACCTTCAAAAACCAGTGTCCTATCAAGTTTTGCGCCTTCACAAATAAAAACGGCGGCCCCAATCGCCGCCAGTCTTGGCTCTCTAGTTATGATCCCTTTTTGGGTTAGCCAGTTATCAATCTGCTTACACGCCTTACCGAAATAGAGGATACTGTTACGACCTTCCCGAACATATTGATCCCAACTTTCAGGCGGCAACCCACCGATGTAAGACCTTTCTGAGAATGTGGCCTTTTCAACACTGAAGAAGAGGGACTTTTGTTTCATCTGCCATAGAAACGGCAGTATCAGGGGCATCGGGTATCTTGAAGCAGTCAGCCCACGGAGACAGACATACTTTATCAGTGCAGGAACTTTCAACGCCACTATGGTTGATGTGAGTATTTCTTTCGATGTTACTAACCGGAGAGGGAGATTTTTGTTCTCATACTTCGCCCCTGACAGAATCCACGCCGCACTTGCTCTGAAAGCAGTAGAATTACTTTCTGACAATACAAAATCAGACAGTTCTGGCAGGGTGGCATTCTTTAAAAGAATCAAGTCCTTCTGCTTACGACCTGTGTACCACAAAGAAATCATGTAATCGCATAGGCTCCTGTCTTTCACAGACTGGGTAAGCATCTGGACAATGAATTGAACAACCTTTTCTTCCCCAACCTTCCGCCGCCATGCCTTACTTTTTGCTGCAATTAATGTCAATGCAAGTACCATAACCCCACCAAGCCCCACATCTTCATAGGCTACCAGCACAAGGCGAGTCCAGAAGGCGGTGGAATCCAGGCTATGAAACACCAGAGCATATTTTACAGCATCAGAAACAAAGCCTCTCCTGATACTTTTCTGCTTTGCGGAGCTGAATTTCCATTTACAATTAATGTCACTGACCGTGATCGGTGCGTATTCTATTGGTTCAAATGCTGTCAGCTCCTTTTCAAGGAGTGCCTGTAATTCTGATTCAACATCATCATAGGAAAAATAGTCACAGTCGAAAAAGTCCGTGAAGTGGCTATTTACCTGATCTTCTGAAATATCATCTATCAATAATTGCTGGTACATATCACCCTCCGAGGTTTGGTATCGCTTCTGTTCTGCACCGGGATTTTCTGAAAAATTGCTCCTGCGTGGCATCCTTACCTGTATCTACTGCCACTGTTTCACCTCAAGGATTCCTAACGTCTTTTTCAAAAGCAGACATTTCACTGATATCTTGCTATGTTCATGCATGCGGTCATTCTGCTAACTGTGAGTGCAATTAATGTCAATCTTGCTGTCAATGCTGTCATTGATGCTTTGTCGTCGTTTCTGTCGATAACTGCCTCCTTTTGCCCCGAAGACAACAGCGAGACATTTTTTTTGAAGCGGTGATTTTTGGCTGTAACTGTCACTCTGGATACGTCCAAGGCGGATTCACCATCTTTGACATTAATTGCAAACGACGGCTGATCCATCAAAACGTGTCTTGCTGTCCTGTCAGAGACATTTTTCATACTTCAAGCATGTATGTTGCTTTGATCTCACTGGCCTGTATTCCCAAATAGGCTAAGGTGACCTTCTGGCTTGAATGGTTGTAGATGGTCATCAGAGTCGGTATGTCAACATTGTGGGCTGTCCGCATCTGGTATCCCCACGTTTTGCGGGTGGTATGCGCAGAGTAGTTGCCTTTCAGGTTGATCGCCTTACACCATTTCTTGACGAGTAGCGAAAAATACTGAACACATAGAGCCTGCCCTCCATTTCTGGATTGGAAGAGTGGTTCATGATCTTGTGCATCTGGCATCGTTGCTAAGAGCCTTTGGATGGATTCATGAACTGTACGGTTCAAGGTGATTCTTCGTTCCTTGCCGGTCTTCTTTTCCTTGAGGCAGAAGTGCTCCCCTACCTGTACGCCCCTCACGTCACCCAACTTAACTTTCAGTACGTCCGATGCCCTGAGATTGACATTAATTGCAAAGTTGAACAGGCAACTGTTTCTGGGGTGATCGGCAAGCAGCTTTTTGATGTTTTTGATGTCACGTTCAGAACGGATCGGATCAGCGGTGATGTGGCTCCCCTTTGGTGGATGATTTGAAACTCGCATAACTACCCCCTTTTGAATATTAAGAAATGGTGTAAGTATGCGTAAATGTTAACTTTTATATTTTGGATTGTCAAAGAAAAAACGACACAAGTATCTGTAATCGTTGATGTTTATCGTTTTGCGGGATTTGGTGAAGTTGATGTTTTTGTGAAAAGATAATGGAGCGGTGCAATTAATTGCAAATTTAGGAGATGAGTTTCTGGGAGGGGTTGTTTCCTTTGGCGTTGGTAATGACATTAATTGCACTGGGTAGACCTTCCCACACTTTGGCAGGTTTCCACCAGTCAGTTTTCCCTTCGGTCTTCAAACGGTTCTTGTAGTGTTCTCTATCCTCGTCATTGAAATACGACAGGGACTTTTCCACGCCTTCATAACGGCAGGAACAAAGGAACAAAGGCCATGTAGGGCTATACGGCGTTGAAAGATTTGAGGGGAGATACGCTGTCAGCGTCAGATTCAGAAATGGGTTCTCAAGGGCTTCAAGCTCCTTGAGCGTAGTGTTGGTCTTCATCAGCCTGAACTCTATCCGCAGTACCTTATGGTCAGGCACCGGCGTTTTGAGTCCCTTGACCTTTTTCAAGTTCGATTTTACAACCTCAGCGTTCTTGTCATACAGAAGAATCTCCTTGTTGATGGCCGGTGATCCCAAATATTTGGACTCTATAGAGCCGGTCATGCCATAGTACTTCCCATCTTTCAAGTCTGGATGGCTGGCTAGAATGTCGGTAGGGTTGATGTATGTTGCCTGTACCGTGAAATCAATGCGGTTGACAATTCCGTTTGCCATCAGGTTGGCGTAGCCACCGGGAAGGATATTGTCAATTTGCGTTTTCAGGTTGTTGAGGTCAGCTTTGGCAGGATTGAATTCCAAACGGAAAAAGCGGTAGGCGGGATTCTTTGGGTTACACTGTATGATGATGTTGCCTTCATCGCTGGAGTCAGAGGAGAGCTTGAGACTATGCTGGTACCTGGGCATGTATATCTTTTTGCCCCAACCGTTATTTATGGCCTTCTCGAACCCTGCTATTGTTTCGGCATGGAGTTCTTCCGGAATGGGTAAAACTATGTAGAGCTTATCAATGAAGAGGTTACTTAACTGAGGTACGGTACTACCCCCAAGATATTCAAGATTACCATTCTTCTTTATATGTACTGCCATATTCTCCTTCTTTACCCTCTTACCATCAGAAACCTCTATTAGTAGAAGGATCACCAGTCAGGGGAGAACTTGCCTCGGTCAGATTTCTTCCCAACTATTATCATCCCGCCGTCAGAGATGCAAACAAGATCGTCGGGGTTCGACCTGAAAATATCATCCAGAATATTCAGTGGGTCGGCTCCGTATGCAGACGATTGCAGCCGTATAGCAACCTCACCAGCAAGGCCACCCCTTAAACTGAATTTTTGATTTGATGTATTCATCGGCATCCCCTTATGTTTGCTCAATCCAAGACCTTACATCACTTTCCTTCCAAGCAGCAAACCTTGAAGAGTAGAGAGTTGGCTTCGGGAATTTCCCGTCTTTTACCCACTGATAGATTGTGCTCTTGCTAACAGGAATTTCTTTCAGTAGTTGTTTCATACGTAACAGTTTTACATCCATAGTATCCTCCTTGAAACGAAAAAACCCCAAAAGCACACGGAGGTGAAAAACTTGTCGCCATCCGTAGCGTTTGGGGTTTGAATCGCCAAAAATATGAAATTGTACATATACTTTAACAGATGTTATTTGATTTGTCAAGACAAATCATTAAACAACACCGTAAGTTAGGTGGATTATGAAGTTATATCTATGCTGCCTTCGTAATCGGTATTACCTTTGCGACTTGCTTCAGTTCATCCAAGTAATCTGACCATCTTTGCATCATTTTCTTACGCTGTGGAAGTTTGGTTGTCCGATTATATGCTCGGCCATTTGCATCTCTCACGACATGAGCGAGTTGATGTTCTATGATATCTACCGGGAACTCCAAAACCTCATCCAGTATTGTTCGTGCCATAGCTCGGAATCCGTGGGCGGTCATTTCATCGTGGTTGTACCCCATTCTTCTTATAGCCAGATTGAGCGTGTTGTCACTAATTGGCTTCAGGGTGGAGACCATGCCCGGAAAAACAAGCCGACCTTCCCCGGTTACAGGCAACAGAGATTTCAAAATTTCTACTGCTTTGGATGACAGTGGAACAAGATGCTTTTCACCTTTCCTCGCTTCCTTGATGCGTTTTTTCAGCTTCATTCTCTCAATGGGAATGTTCCATTCTCCTGCATCAAGGTCAATTTCGGCCCACTCAGCATGCCGTAGCTCTCCCGGTCGCAGAAAGACCAGTGCGGAAAGCTGTAAAGCACATTTAACTACAAAAGAGCCGTTATAAACATCAATAGCACGCAAGAACGGCGCAACATCATTTACGTCAGTGAGAGCTGCATGGCTCTTGGTTAATACCTGAGTCAAAGTTCCTTTCAAATCCGCAGTGCAATCACGCTCGACACGGCCAGTAGATACGGCATAGCGGAAGACCTGACCGCAGATGGATTTTATGCGGTGGGCGGTTTCTATTTTCCCTCTTGCTTCAATCTTGCGAAATACTTGCATCATGTCAAACGCTTTGAGTTCGTTGATAGCTCGTGATCCAACGATTGGAAAAACATCTCTTTTCAGGCGGCTTATGACGGTTGCAGCATGCGTATCAGCCCACGTGGGAACTTGTCGGTTAAACCATTCTAAAGCGATCACCTCAAAAGTATTGTCCTGTTCAGACTGCGCTTCTTTTTGTGCCTTGCGTACCCCGCTAGGGTCAGTCCCATTTTGCAACTTGTTACGTGCTTCTTGACGCTTGTCACGTGCTTCTGCTAAAGATATCTCTGGATATGTACCAAACGACTGGGTGTTTTCTTTGCCGTTAAATGTGTACTTGAAACGCCACCACTTGCCGCCTTTAGTGGTAACAAGCAGAAACAGTCCTTTGCCGTCATATAGCCGATAATCTTTGGGGCCAGCCTTTGCTTTTTCCACTGCGGTAGCAGAGAGTTCTTTGGTTGTCCGTGCCATTGCATCCCCCTTTTTAAGGGTAACTGTCATTAGGGTAAGAATGTTGCCCCTAAAGTTACCCTTATATTGACTGGATTCACTGGGTTATTATAGCACATTACCGGACAAAGAAAAGAAAAAACCCCTTATTTCTAAGGGGCTTTTGGACTACATCGGACTACGCCGGAATTTTAACTGGCGGAGAGAGAGGGATTCGAACCCTCGGTACGCTATTAACGTACACACGCTTTCCAGGCGTGCTCCTTCAACCACTCGGACATCTCTCCGTATAAGCGAACGCAAAATATAGTATATGATTTTTGATTTGTCCAGCTTTTCGTGATAAGCCGATGTGATTCGTTGACAGGCAAGTGCCGGCGGGGTAATGTAAGGCGTTTTTTATGTTATTTTTGGGGATGAAACAGATGGGAGAATTGAGTGATAATCAAAGGTCGCTGAACCCGCTTAAAGAGCCTGATATGCTTGCCGAATACGATTTTAACGGTGGCGTGCGGGGCATGTATGCAGACCGTTTCAAAGGAATAAAAAGTGATGTCGTGGTGTTGGCTCCGGATGTAGCAAAGGTGTTTGGTGATTCCAAATCCGTGAACGAGGCGCTTCGTGTTATTGCCAAACTTGCCGGAAAACAGGCGAAGAAGTCTGCCGCATAGTTCTGATAGATAGGATGGGTGACGGGAAGCGTGCCATGAACATCGGAATCATTACAGCAATGCCGGAGGAATTCCGCGCGGTGGCGAAGAATCTTGACACCGTGGTCGCCGCGCCGTGCGGGTCATTCAGGGGAGGGCGGGGGAGTTTCGCCGGCCATGAATTCCTGCTGGTGGAATCCGGTATGGGCATCGACAATGCTGCCAGGGGGACAGAGGCGCTTATCCGCGCCGGGCGTCCTGACCTGCTGATTTCGGCCGGATTTTGCGGTGGGATAGAGCCGGAACGGGAGGCGGGTGATGTCGTTGTGGCGAAAAAAATCCTAATTACCAATGAAAGCGGTTTTGAGGAGATTCCGCTGCTGCCCTCCTCTATCGGCCGGGCATTTGTCGCGCGAAAGGATGCTCCGGGAGAACGGGTTTTCGGGGGGACGTTTGTCACTGCGACGGTGATTACATCAAAAGAACGCCTGGCAAAAATGATGTCGGGCGCGTACCCCAACCCGGTAGTCGAGATGGAGAGCGCTGCCATCGCCCTGGTTGCTGCGGAAAACGGTATACCGTTGCTGGCAATCCGCGCTGTCAGTGATACAGCCGCTGAAGAACTCGAATTTACGCTGGACGAATTCTGCGATGCGGATATGCGTCGTATCCGCCTGTACAAAGTTCTGCTGACGGTGTTGCGCAAACCCCGCATCATACCGCAGCTCGTACGACTCGGTTTCAGCAGCCGTACGGCGGCGAAGAGCCTGACGGCGGTGCTGCCCCGCTTATTTTCCACCCTTGAGGACGCGGCCCGCAGGTGACCAGGGGTAATCCCGCAGATGGTCTCCCATCTGTTCCCTGGTAAAGCGATTAACCCGCCTCTGTGCCAGAATTACGACGATCACAACCGGCAGCACATACATCAATGAGCCGCAGAGCGCCATTAACTGTTCGCCGATGAATAGCGTCATTGCGATATTGAAGATCAGTACCGACAGGTACAAAAGCGGTCCGAGCAGGGAGCGAAAGGGGAGGGCGACGACGCCTGTCGCCGGTTTATCCTGTCGTCGGGCATCGATCAGCTGGAACGCGGCAATCAGGAACAGACTGGTCAACAGCCAGCCGCCGTAGTTGGAGAGCGGCACTCCGAAATGGATTCCCCGCTCGCGGTAGCCGTAGATCTGCCCGAGAAACCAGCGGCGCCCTTGAAGCGCCACCGGGTCGATAACGACATCGAGGCCGGTTTGCAGGAGGGCGCCCAGCAGCAGTGCCGCAAAGGAACGGCGGATGCGCCGGGTTTCCAGCGTGGCAACGTTCCATCGCCATGCTTTGAGCGGCGAGAGGATAAACAGGGCGGTTGCATAACTGCAGTAGGCGAGAAAGACGTAGGAAAGCGAATCGAAGAATGGTACTCCGGCTACCCATAGCTCGCGGGAGCTGGTCGTATCGATGTAATAGTACCAGCCATAGGGGAGGCCGGTGTTGATGGAGAGCCATTCGGAACCGAAGGCAATACAATAGCCGGCCAGCGTGAAGGAGAGAGTCCGTTTCCACCCGACATGCGGCACGCAGACCGCCAGAAACGCCCCGAAAAAAGCAAATACATACGGGCGCAGCGCTACGGTGCCGATGACAATATCGAAAATATGAGACATGGTGATCTGTTCCTGGTGAAACGGGGATGGTCGGTACTATAGCCAAATCTTCCGGAGAGCGCAAGGGTACACAGGTATCAGAGGTATGGATTGATATGTCACATCACCATCACATTCTTGCCCGCACCTGCTGGATATTCGATCTGGACGGGACGCTTACCATCCCGGTGCATGATTTTCCTGCTATCCGGAGTGCGCTCGGCATGACTGAGTCCGATACCGACATCCTCCGGTTCCTTGCAAGTCTGGCACCTGATGAGTCCGAGGCACGGCACGCCCGGTTGATCGAGATCGAGTATGAACTGGCCGGCAAGACCGCCGCCGCCCCCGGCGCCGGACGGCTGCTGGATCAATTGCTCGGGCGCTCCGCCCGCGTCGGCATCCTTACTCGCAATACCCGCGAGATTGCCCTCCATACCCTCGGCCAGATCGGTCTTAAGGGATATTTTGACGATGCTGATATCCTGGGGCGGGACGAGGCCGCACCCAAACCGCACCCGGAGGGGATCGAGAAACTTCTTGCCGCCTGGGGGAGGGGGCCGGACGAGACGGTGATGGTGGGGGATTATCTGTTCGACCTGCAGGTGGGGCGTGCCGCCGGTACCGCCACGATACACGTGGACAGCAGTTGCGCTTTCCGCTGGCCGGAGTTGGCTGATATGTCGGTGGCTACTCTTGATGATCTGGCTGAGGCGATGAAGGATGAAGGATGAAGCTCTACGGTTTTGCTGCCTCTCTGCCCTGCTCAATATGTTTATAGTAGAATTCCTGCTTTTTCCACAGGCTTTGAGTCGCCCGGTCCAGCGCGCTCTGCAAGTCCTGAAGAGAAGCCTGCGAATAGCGGGCGGCTATTCTGTTAACGACCTTACGAGTAGCGGTTGGATTTATATACCATGGCATCTGCGTGCTCCTAATCCCCTGTTGCTCTTATCGGTCTTCCCGTTCATTTGCTTGATGTTCTTTTTTAACCTGAATCCGTGACTCCGCCACGGATTCAGGTCAGTCGCGGGGAATCGCCAGCATCCGGTCCAGTGCCCCTTTCGCTTTGAGACGGGTCTCTTCCGGTACGCTGATTACTGGTGTCAGCGTCTGGAGTGAAGCAAAGACGTCTTCCAGCGAGGTAAGCTTCATGTTGGGGCAGAACAGGGCAGGAGAGGCCAGGATGAATTCCTTGTCCGGGTTCTCCTGCCGCAACTTGTAGAGAATGCCGGCTTCGGTGCCGATAATGAATTTTTCGGCCGGGCTGGTACGGCAGTAGTCATACATACCGCTCGTGGAGCAGACATGGTCGGCGAGGGCCGAGACCTCCAGGGCGCTTTCGGGGTGGCAGATAAAGAGTGCGTCGGGGTGCTCCGCTTTTTTCTGTTGTACCGCAGCCACGGTCATCCGTTCGTGGGTCGGACAGAACCCCTCCCAGAAGATAAACTTCTTCTCCGGTACGAATTTGGCAACCCAGCGTCCGAGGTTACGGTCCGGGACAAAGATCAGTTCGTTCTCCGGGAGCGAGCGTACCACCTTGAGAGCATTGGCGGAAGTGCAGCAGATATCCGAATGCGCCTTGACTTCCGCAGATGAGTTCACATAGGTCACCACCGGCACTCCGGGGTGTTTGGATTTGAGCAGCTCCAACTCCCCGGCGGTAACCATATCAGCCATCGGACAGCCGGCATCCAGGCGGGGGAGCAGCACCTTCTTGTTCGGAGAAAGAATTGCCGCCGATTCAGCCATGAAGTGTACGCCACAGAAAACAATGACATCTGCATCGGTTTTGGAAGCCTCAATGGATAATGCCAGAGAATCGCCGGTGATATCGGCGATCTCCTGTACCTCGTCACGCATGTAGTTATGGGCCAGCAGCACGGCGTTGTGCTTTTTGAGAAGGTCTTTTATCTGTTGCTTTACAACGTCGCTCATTCCGGTAGCTCCTCGAATAATGACTCGTCAACGCTCGCACCTGTTTAACAGGGGCAGGGTCTTGCCAGGTGACAAGAGTGCCATAAAAAACAGATAAAAACAACTCTTCGGGATGGAGCGAGTTAATTGTTCCGCTACCAATTCCGGAATGGTCTTTCCGGTGCATTATTCCGGTAGGCGGGATGCCATTTCGGCGTGATTCATGGCGGCTCCTTTCGTGTCTGGTTGGAGGGGGAGATAACTGATTATAAAACTTGTTTTTTTTTTTGATACGATGTTATATAAACGTGGTATTAGTAGGTGGGAATTGGGTCTATGCTCAAGTAAAAGGAGATACCGATGGGTAAAATTTTAATGGGAGTTTTTTCTGGTGTTTTTATTGGTGCGGTTGTATACGAATTGATTAACAGGACAAACCCTCAGTTGATCAAAAAAGTTGAAGCATTTGCATGTAGCAAGATGGATACTGTATGTGGTGTAAGTAGCTATACCGCAGCAGATAACGTTCAACCATCTGCTTAGTAAGGAATTATTATGAGATGTCTTCTCGTAGAAGATGAAGTAATGTCCCGCTTGATGCTCAAGGAATTATTGCCTTCTTCTTTCGAAGTAGACGTTGCCGTAAACGGTGAGGAAGCAATAGAGTCTTTCAACTGGGCTCATGATAGTAAGCGGCCATATGGTTTGATTCTCATGGACATTGAAATGCCTGGAATCGATGGGTATGAAGCCGCTAAACGTATTCGTGAAATAGAGTGCAAAATGGGAGTTCCGCCCCAGTTTGAAGTAAAAATTGTCATGACGACTGCACATGACGATCCCAAGACGGTTGTGGATACTTTTAACAAAGGTGGCGCCACCTCATTTTTAGTAAAGCCGATAGCTAAACAGAAGCTCCTGATGGAGATCCGCAAACTCGGACTTGCCAGCTAGCTTTTCAAAAAATTGAGAAAGGAACATTGCGTGGATGCTCCAAAGATTCTGAATATTGGTATTGATTTTGGAAGTTCCGCATGCATGGTCGTTGCAGACAACGGTGTGAGGGCTACTGTACCGAGTTGTGTCGGATTTCCGAAAGATTTGATTTCCCGAAGATTAATCGGCAAAGAGTACTTGTGCGGCGATGATGCCATTACAAACCAACTGTCCTGCACTCTTTATTATCCACTCGAGGGGGGAGTCCTCAAATATTCGGATCACTCGCGTGAAAACCTGATGGAGTACCAGCATATTGTCTGGGTTGCGCAAATACTCTTTCGGCATCTGATACACATTGCAACAGAGGGGAAACCGGAAGATTATATAATACGGGTATGCGTCGGGACGCCGGTTCTTGCAGACATGAAAAATAAACAGGCACTGATAGATTTAATAGGGCCAATTGTCGGTGGCGCTCAGATAATCTCTGAAGCCTTTGCTGTTGCGTACGGTATGAACTTTCTGGATAACAGTCTCGTTATTGATATTGGAGACGAGGCGGTTGATCTTTGCAGGATGCATGGGGTGTATCCGAAGATGGAGGATCTGCTTACGACCTACAAGGCATGCAATTATATAGACAACGTGTTTTATGAATCATTAGAGGCAAAATATCCGAATTCAAAAAGCACCATAAACATGCTGAGGACGTTGAACGAAGGCCATATCGCAACTTCAGATCCTGGACAAAAGATCATGCTTACCCTGCCGGTAAATGGAAAGCCTGTGCAAGTTGATTTAACCGACGATTTACGACTGGCGTGCAGATCCATAGTGCCCGATATGGCAGAAGCGATCAAACAGCTGGTTTCAACATATGATCCTGAGTTTCAGGAGGAACTGAAAAGAAATGTCATTCTTGCAGGTGAGGGGAGTCAGATAAACGGTCTCTGCGAGGAACTGGAAAAGTGTATGGTGGAATCTTTAGGGTCCGGACATGTGGTTAAGGTCACCGATCCGGTATATGCCGGTGCGAACGGCGCTCTCACGTATTGCACGGACCTACCTGAAGAGTATTGGGCTGAATTATTATGCGCATAACCATATGAAGAGATGTTTGATTGTTGATGATGAAGAGACGACACTCTATATTCTTAAGGATATGCTTGAGGAGTATTTTGAATGTGAAATGGCAAAATCGGGTGATGCGGCACTCTGCTCCTTCGACCTGGCCCACATGCTGGAGTCACCTTATAGCTTGATATGTCTTGATATTATGATGCCTGGAATGGATGGACTTCAGGTTCTAAAGCATATTCGTGAAGCCGAGAACGCCTTGGTTGTTCCTCCTGACCAGGAGGCAAAGGTCATGATAATCTCTTCTGATGCAGCACATACCACTATTCTCAAATCATTTTTTGACTGTGGCGCTTCTTCTTACCTGACAAAACCAATCAATCGAAAAAAAATGATTCAAGAACTGATGACGTTAAATCTGATAAATTTACGCCAATAGGTTTTAGTGCGGCCCGTTGTCTCTGCATGGTTCTCAAGGCGGGTTTTAATATCTGCGGGGAGCCTGCGCACACTTCCTTGCCGATATGCGAGAAAGTTGGCATTCGGACACCGTTAAAAATCCACTGGTTTCTACTGACGGCAAATGGTTAATCTTTCTGAAATTTGCGAATTCGACCACTAAATCGTATTGACATATGTCCGGCTGCATGGGACAATTGTCTTGCGTAGGTTGTTAATTCCACTTTGCATTCAAGATGACACCAAGGCGGCAAGGAGGAAGCGACGTAGACGTACATATTTAGTACGTTGAGGAGCTGACGACGCAGCCAACGAAGGCGCCGCTTGAATGCGAATTGGAATAAGGAGATCATATGAGCTACCATGCGGTTGCTGAAGTGCTTGGAATTGAAGAGCCACGGTCGAATGTGGATCTGATTGATATTGTGCGTCATGGGCTGCCAAGCGAAGGCGTCACAGCCCTATCCTGCAAACTTGGCATTACACCTGGCGAGCTGAGCAGGTATCTCCACGTTTCTCTCAAAACACTGCAACGCTACAAAGGCAAGGTTCTCGACATCAATATGTCCGACCGGTTGCTTACCGTAGCCTTGGTTTATTCAAAATGTGTGGATGTTTTCGGTTCAGAAGAAAATTCTGTGTCTTGGCTCAAGAGTAACGTTTGCGCTTTGGCAAATGCCCGCCCCATCGACTACCTTGACACTAACGCCGGTGCCGAAATGATCATGACTCTGCTTGGCCGTATCGAGTATGGTGTTTACTCCTGATGATCGTTTACCGAATCACTCTTGCTCTACATGCCAGTGACTTGACTGGCGAAGGTTCGCGCCTTTATGGTGGGCGCTGGAACCCTCCTGGCATACTAATGACATATACTTCCTCATCAGTAGCATTAGCCTCCATCGAATGCTTCGTCAATATTCCTTCTGATATTGTGAGTCAGTCCAATTTCCAGCGGGTTGATATTGGGATTCCTGATGATGCTTCATCCGAAGTTATTAAAACGACAGATTTGCCATCTAACTGGCCAAACACTCCGGCTCCAGACTTCCTTTCTGAAATTGGCCGTAAATGGACAGAGAACAGTTCGTCACTCATACTTATTGTTCCGTCTGCAGCACTTGGCGGACACGAGAACAATGTACTCATCAACCCGCGGCACCCACAAATAAATGAAGTAAAAGTTGTTTCCATACTCCCATTCAGCTTCGATATCAGGCTAACTAAATAGGATGATGGACCTTAAACCCCTATCCCTCGAAATGTGAATGCTAACGTATGTGAGAAAAGATAGCATTCGCTGGCGTAATAAATGCGTAACCAGTTTTTTTGTTCCGTTGCACCCTTAACCCCAAATTGTTTTTAATAGACAAGAATTCAGTTTACACATTCGTTTTTTTGGTGTCTGCCGGCAAATTGCTATTTCAGGGGCGCACTGGTCAGAAAAAGGGCCGCTGTTATTCCAGAGTATCTGAAGGTTACACCTTGGCCTTTTTAGTCGGCAGGAGTGGTCTATGATGTGGCTCTGTTACGAGTTGGTATGTATTATGAGTGCCCTGTTTTCGTGAATGCTGACTTTTTGCCGAGGGTTACAATTGGAGCTTTGCTTACGGGGTATAAGCCGACGATGTTGTTATCCCCACAAGCGGACTTTGCGTGGCTGTGGTACTGCTGCCGTAGCTGGTGTCCATGCCAAACTCAAAGGTATTACAAAACTTCGATTTGTAGGCTTGTGTAATATATCTGATGATGATAAGATCATAGCATGAATGAGAATGCTGAACTTGAACTGTTGCTGTCGTTGGACGGAGCCAGCTATGAAGCGGCTGTAGGCTACATCGTCGAATTTAAGGCTCAGAGAACGAATCCGACGCCGGCGCGACCGCACGGCATTATTTACGCTCTTGTTTTTCGTCCGCATGACGGAAAGCCGTATGTGCGTTTCGATAATGCACACGGGGTCGAGTCGTTGGGTGGCAAATATGTGAAAGCACCGGTTGCTTATGATCATTGGCACCAAACAGAAGATGATGAAGGACGGCCATATGTTTTCACAACAGCCGCGCAGTTGCTTGATGATTTTTGGCGAGAAGTGAAGCGAGCTATGAACGGGAGGGGGATACCCAATGACTTATAAAACTGGATCAATTGGCGAATTTATGACCTGGACAAAACGTGTCGTTGCAAATCCGGCGACGGCAAACGAGATGCCGCAGCGTTGGTTTGATAGTGACACTACGGCCGCGCAGGCATTAGGGACAACGGCTTCACCCGAGGCAATGGTGAAGTTGCTTTCAGAAGACAATATTAGTCTCTTGCGGATGATAGTATCGGAACACCCTGCATCATTGCGTGAGCTGGCACTGATGGCCCATCGCAAAGAATCTAATTTATCGCGCACACTGAAAAAATTGCATGATGCCGGTATAGTTGATTTTGAAGAGGGGCCTGGACGTACACGCGTTCCGCGTGTGACTGCACAGCGTGTGACCCTTGAACTCGATCTTGTCGGGCGGGGAAGTAGCGTTTCTGTTGAGCATGCCCGTCCGTATGCGGGGTAAGTTACCCCCAGATGCAGCACTAAAAAACCCCACCGCCAAGCCTGTAAAGGCCTGGCGGCGGGGTTTTTTTATCTCAACTTTTGCCAATAGTTGGCATTGGAACTTTGCTTACGGGGTATAAACCAACGATGTTGTTATCCCCACAACACATGGAATCCGGGTCGTATCACCGTTACGGTAATTTGCCGGGTAGCGGTAGCGTGACCGTCGCTGACCTCCCGCAAAAGACTGAAATATGGGCCGGGGGCGGCTTGGTGCATGAACTGGAATTGACGGCACGCAATGTCCGCCTTTTCTCCAACCTTGACCATATCCCACAGGCGTTGAGGGTGCAGCGCAATGCCATTTCCCGCTGCTCTGTCGGGTCAGGTGCGCTGTGTGAGCCGATGAGGGGGTAAAAGGGACCATTTCCGCCTCTCCGGTCCTCCTCCGGTCCGGTTTGTTCGTACTTGTTCACCGTGGTGCTTGCCTGCCGCCACTGGCACAGGTGTTACTCACCATGCCCCTTTACTTTTAAACGTTTACTCGTTCCGCTCCATCGTAATTTCCCTTCTTTCCGGTCCCCGGAGCCACTCTACACACCATTTCCCCGTGGGTCTACGACATGAAAATGTGATTTCTTGACAGAACTCTTTTTTTGCCCTATTATCTGCATGCATTATAAGCATGCAGATAATAGGGGGCGGTTATGAATACACTGGTAGACTTGGAAC
>Ga0118677_10009028_pt1 | contig 15730 bp, 21 predicted proteins | sample AliMusrvi5mmetaG_FD_86154 | JGI IMG/M metagenome (GOLD analysis project Ga0118677, IMG submission 86154) | reverse complement strand
GTCAAATAAATATTGACATACATGTTACTTTGAATAAAATGGAGTGAAGGTCATGTTACATTCAGAACAGACCGTCAACAAAAATACCCTACAAGGAGATTCAAATAGTGCGAAATATAGGGTTTAGGGATGTCGGCTGTACTTGGTATCATCAATACTCATGGTGGAAGGATGCAGTTAGTTAGTCAACCTAGGCAGGGATCAACATTCAAGATATATCTCCCCATTTTCATCAATGAATCCATTACTGATATACTGACATCTCCACCTGTACCATGGCAGGGTAGCGGCACAATTCTCTTGGTTGAAGACGAAGACCAGATCAAGATGGTTGTGAAAGCTTTCTTACAAAAATTGGGGTTCACAGTAATTGAAGCATCAAACGGTAAAGAGGCATTGGAATTATATCAAAAGCATGTCACGGATATTACACTTGTTGTAACTGATATGGGTATGTCTATCATGAATGGTTATGAATTGTTCCATGAACTTAAAAAACTCAATGCTGGCCTACCTATAATAATTTCCAGTGGCTTCGGTGATGTTGCTATTTCTTCTCACAACATAGCACCTGATGACATTGCTGGAATAATCAGTAAGCCGTACAGCTTTGATCAGTTGGGAGAGCTGCTGAAAAGTGTTATTGAAACCTTGTAAGCTATAAATATTTAAACCAACAGATGGAATATTTTGCAGTACCGTACTAATATTATTTCCACTTTGGTCTCCTATATATGCAAACCATTCTAAAGTTATCCAATACATCATATACAGGGATGGTGCCTAAATACCTTAAGCGGAATACATAGACAGGTAGCAATATAGCAGTTATTTAATTCCATTTCATTTTCACTTTCAGACCGAAATTAGCAAAACGGATTTTTCACTTTCGGAATAGCAATATACTGACCCCCACCCCCTGAAAATACATCTCTCTAAAGGGGAGGCACTATTTAAACAAGCATATCCAACACATATACTATTACGGACCCCGGCATCACTAATTAAAAGACATGGCTACCAAAGCTGTGTCTTTTTTTTTATTGCCAAACAAGGACTGCAAGTTACCCAATCGTAGAAGGTAACAACAAGCAAGTCCAAGGGGGTGTAATCATGTGGAAAAATATCAAGAACGTAGCATCAACAGTAGCAAATTTAAGTATCATTGCAGGTAAAGAAATCCACCATCAGGTAACAAAAGCATCCAATGCAACAGAATCAGTAACAGCAAAAATGGAAGCAAAGACAGTAGAACTACGTAAATCATACGAACAGCATCTTGCTGAGCGTCAATCAACTATCAAAACGGAGGTAGTAACCGAAGTACCAGAACAGGCAGAGCCAATCAACTAACGTCAACAACCAGTAACGGCAAAAGGGGTAGATTTCCGCAAGGAGACTATCCCTTTGCCATTTGTACCGTGAGACACGTGTGACCTTGAGACACTCGCAATAATGGCACTATTAAAATGTAGTCCATCACAATCCGGTACTGAAACCGGAATCAATCAAATCGGCAATGTCCCAGTGTCACGGATGTCACAGTAAAACCTACCCAGACTATCACCAACACCCTACCACTCTCTACCTATCACCTAAAGCCGCATGGAATAAGGCTTTGCATGGTAGGGAGTTAAGTAGGGGGTTAAATGAACTCACCACACTCTCCAGTACACTCACTACCTGAATTACTTAACAATATCAGCATGATTTGGAAGTAGTAGGGAGTGGTAGAGAGTTGTGGAACTATCCACCACATAAAAGGAGAAACTACCATGAGCCAAACCATCTATGAAATGATAACTACCAGAGTCACAGACCTATTGCAGCAAGGTACAGTCCCATGGAAAAAGACATGGAACGCAACAACCAATATGCCCAAGAACATGATATCCAAGAAAGAATACCGTGGAGTCAATGTATTCCTATTGGCCTGTATGCCATACAGTTCACCTTACTGGATGACATACAAACAGGCAACAGACCTGAAGGGTCATATACGCAAAGGTGAGAAATCAACACCAGTAATCTTCTGGAAATTATTTGATATCACCGATACTAACGGTACCAGTGATACCAATATCACCAGTAAGATACCAATGCTAAGATACTATAACGTTTTCAACCTTGACCAGACAGAAGGTATTGCGCCACCACTAGAACCAGAAGAAACCAATAATCAATTTGACCCTATTGCCAAAGCAGAAGACATTGTAGCGAATATGCCACAGTTGCCAGATATCAAATACGGCGGAAATAGAGCGTATTACAGTCCCACACTGGATTATATACAGTTACCGCATCTACATTCGTTCGATTCACCTGAAGAGTTCGCATGTTGCAAATTCCATGAGGCAATACACTCCACAGGCCATATAAATCGGATTGGTAGGAAGTCCATACTGGAACCATCGTATTTCGGCAGCCATGAATACAGTAAAGAGGAACTCGTAGCAGAAATGGGTGCAGCATTTCTATGTGGTCACTCTGGTATCCATCAGAAAACCATCGATAATAGTGCTGCATACATCCAAGGGTGGCTCAAAGCTCTGAAGAACGACAAGACATTACTTGTTCAAGCAGCAGCACAAGCTCAGAAGGCCAGTGACTTCATACTTAACCACAAATCCACTGGGGAGGAATCCGAATGACATGTCACCAGTGCGGGAAAGTACTTCCAGAATGGGTAGAACCGGAACCATATCCCTGGGGATGTGTGGACGGCTATCTCTATTGTCTGGAATGTATGGACGAAACCTAAAATTCACTCACATCAACTGAAGCAGAAAGGGGCTTATCGGATTAACCGGTGGCCCCTTCTGCATATATCAACGGAGGATATTATGAACAACAAGCTTATCGACAGAATTACCGGAATGGGAATTACTCCTGAAAATTGTAGCTTCACAATCAGCAGTAGGGAGTTAATCCAAGCAATCTCGGAAGAGGTTGATCTGGAGACAGTTACCGATCACGAACTGAAGGAGATCGTATTTATTGTCACAAAAGCAATTATCAGAATGGACTGGAGGTCAACTGTTACCTATGCAGTGGAGCATTTACCGTTTGGGTTGAACCAGACCTCTATTGCCTGGAATGGAATCTACCCATGTATTGATTGTCCTGATGGAATGATTGAAGACGACCAGTGCTATCACAAGCATACATGCAAGGCATGGGAGATTTACGAAGCCAGACTTTAATCTATGCTAATATCCCGAAAGATATAACATTGGACGCATAAACTGGAGGAATCTTTGAAGAAGAAGCTGATTTTACTGATTATGGTTGCACTGTCAGTGTTGTTAATTGTCAGGTATCTACCAGTAAACGGGGTCAACCAAGTTCAATATTCAATGATGACGTTACGATGACCGTTTTAGCAGGGTATTCTAACTTGTGGACTATAAGGTAATATCGAGTCAACGTTCGATGTAGGGTGATATCAAATCGTCAAATTCATCTGCTGATTTGCATTTAGCCTTTTCAACCCAACACTCGGAACCTTTTGAACCGGTGTAACTGAGAAAACCAATAATTTTACCGTCGGAAACATTATAGAGGTACGTTGTACCTTGAACTTTTCCATCATCCCGATGTTCATAAAAAGCTGCACGGGCAAAGCAACCAGCGAGTTTCTTGCTGTAATGAATGTTGAACGAAAAAGGATTGCCGATGCGGTTTACCAGATCGTTACCGTCTTTTAGACATTTTTCATCGAGTGCAGAAATGCTTTGGGCCATGGATGTATGAGCATATGCCAGAATGAGCAAACAGATGATTGAGGTACGTATTAACATTATATTGACCTCCACGACTGACCATACTGATGCAGACAATTGCTATTGAGAAACCCTACTACTCGCTACCACACTTTACATGAGGATAAGACAGCATTGAAAACGGTCAGTACGATTCGCTAAAAATATCACGAATTTTAAAAATGATTGCCTCATTCAAATCTCGTTCTTCATTCTGATTATCAATAATTCCGATTGGTTTAAAATCGGCAATATCAGGCGACTCTGCTAAAGAGATATTTGCACCGGTATGCATCCAGTAACCACGGTATGGAAATATACGAAAACCTATCATCATTCCAACTACATCCTGTTGCGGTAATGTCAGATCCATGATGAAGAAGTCGTCGCCGCTTTGGATATCCATTCCAACAAATCCGTAATCATGGATAATCTGTTTGATAATGAATATAGAGAATCGAGCTTTTGCCATACCCTCAAGTAACGGATGCTCTATGCACGTTTTTGGGTAGCGTTTAGCATTCAACATTTGCTGTGCGGCATTAATGCCATGTGGACGAAAAGTATAGAGCAGATAATCCTGAAAGATATCCATTTCATGCTCATGCTCAAATCTGATAACTTTCTTTCCATCTTGCCTGATAAGCATTTTCAATCGCTTGGCGCAGGCAAACATGTCATCTCTGCGAATCAGTTTTGATAACTCAGAATGTAACCTTTTCAGGACAGGACGTAATTCACGGTATTCATCAACAAGTGCATCAATATTTTCAGGAATTGAGTACGAGGTAGTCATTTATACGGATAGCTCCTGTCGAATCGTGGATTCATAAACATACGATTTACGAATAGCTCTATAAACCAGATCCCATAATCCGTTCTTTCAGGTCTTTACCAACTTTGAAGAACGGGGACTTTTTAGGTTTTACTGTAGTCTCGACACCTGTCGTGGGATTACGCCCGATATAACCCTCATACTCACGAATTTCAAAACTACCAAAACCTCGAATTTCAATTCTATCACCTGCAACAAGCGCTTCAGACATACAACCAAATATTTCATGAACAATAGCTTCAGCAACCGGAATAGTAACGTCAGTTTTCAGTGTAAATAATTCAATCAGATCAGACCTCGTCATAAGCACCTCACAGTAGTCATTTCATCAATGTCACAGATGTCCCATGTCACAGGAGCCTTACTATCACAATCGAACTGCATAAGTCCATGTCTTTGTTGAATATACATAGAATTAATAGCCCATAAACGACAACTATAATATCAACCCACCCAAAGGGCAGGCCCACAAAGCTTGCCCTTTACTATTTCAAAAGGAGAAAGCCATGACAATCGATACATTATTCGGACCAGAAGAAGTAACCAACAAGCCCAGAACCATCAAGTTCAAGCAAATCAAGGCAGTATTCGAAACACTTACTGTACGTGAAGAAGTAACCGACTATCTGAAAACAGGAACCAGATTCACATCACCCACGCAGATATACGAAACATTTTCATTCCTGAGCAAAGAAACCAAGGAAATGTTCATTACAGTTCACTTGGACGGAAAGAACCGAATCATCTGTATGGATATTGTGTCAGTCGGTTCGCTAAATCAATCCATAGTCCATATGAGATCCGTGTTCCAGACGGCATGCCTAAGCGCAGCGGCAGCCTTCGTCTGTATCCATAATCACCCTTCAGGTGACCCTACGCCTTCATCTGAGGATATCGCCATTACACGCCGATTACGTGAGGCTGGGGAACTTATGGGGATAAAGCTTTTGGACCATATCATCATAGGTGATAATGAGTACTTGAGCTTTGTTGAAAGGTGTTTGATATAACTATTCGATATAATAGGTAATTGTTATTGTATTGACACGCAGCACGGATTATATGAAGCAGTAACAATGTAATACGCAGAAATGATTCAACCATATGATCCAAAGTTTGTTGAATTGCGTCTGAATTTGAGATGGGGTGCTGATGGCTGTAGTGGTTATTCCGACTGATTATGTAATGAGACGAAAGTTTCGCAGTATCCATGCCAGAATAAATATCGAGGCTATAGCAACACTAACGCACTCCGTTTGTTTCCTCGCTCCTCAAAGCAAACGATAAACCCGTTTGCATTTCGTCACGAGGGACATAATATTTGAGATAAAAGACGGTAATACAATGCAACACTACAGAGTTTTACAGAACTGTTATTCTGCGGGTTGATACAACAGTGATACAACAAATAAAACAGCCACCCAGAGAATCCTCTAAGTGGCTGATATTATGGTCGGTGCGACAAGATTTGAACTTGCGACCACTAGACCCCCAGTCGCACGAGCGTTTTTAACAAAAGTATTATTTATATAATATACTGTATTTATTATATATTTGTCTTTACAAGCTGTCATATTTTCCAATGATATTGCATATAATATTATTTTAAGTATCAGTAATTTCAGTATATATCACATTTTAAGTAAAATATTAGGTAAATACGACAGAGTCCAGTGATATTATTTAACCATTCCATTTACCGGTGCAAACGTATATCCATGTGCCCGGTCGTCACGATCTTCTTTCATATGAATCACATACATTTTTTCATCATTCAACAGTGAAATTATGTGATTATTCAGCAGACTCATTATTTCGTTTAACCAAATAGGAATTTGTTTGTCGTAATATTCAAAGGCAGTCTTTGATCCGAATGGATTATCTGCATGTAATATCTTCCCGCATTTTTCATACACTTTAATAAATTTGTCTTTCGTCAAGTACCCTGACTTTACATTAACAAGATCATTTACAACTGATGGGTTTTCACTCGGTGCTTCTCTGATCGGATTTGGATAAAACTTAGGGTTAATCCTCTCAATATCCTTGAGAATTAATCGTGCATTCCACAATTGTTCAAACTTTTCATTCTGCTCAACAAATACAAATTTATTTACTACCAGTGATCCAAGAGCAATAAGCTCCAATATCTTCCGAATTTGCAAACACATACTTTCAACTGTTGTAGCCCTAAAAATAGTCTTAGATTCGCCTGCCAAAAAGGAATTAATTACAGCAACTCTACGAGTAATCTCATCCATTACATTGCAGTAAAGATCAATGTTCGGCACTGGCATTTATGTCTCCATGTAATAAAATTTAATCCTGAAAAATAACCTTTGGAATCTTTATTTCTGGAAAATGAGTATTAATTGTCGTACTGAATTTTTCATATATCTCTTTAACTGATTCAATATTTTCTCGTACTGTCTTGAAAGTTGCAAAAGTCAGGCTATTAAGATCGATCTGAAGACCTTGGGGTAAATTACTTAATAACAGTGCCAAATCAACGTTTCCTGGATAAACGCCCAGTCGCTCTAATTCCGGCTTTAATTTTTCACAAATGGTATTATGAAGCTGTTTGATCATACCAATTGCCAGATTATATCTCTGGTCTTCAATCATAAGTTCTGCATATACTTGTGCGCAATCGCCCTCCCCCTCAAATAAGAACAATAATCCTTCACGGGGCAGGTTTACTTCATAATGATATGCAAGTAACCCTTGCAAGTGCAGCCAAGGGACTGGGGAAGATTCAGCAGGCACAATAACTTCATTTCTATATTGCCTCATATTTGAATACATGGCTGTTATCAGATGGGTTGCTTGATTTACAGCACTTTTCCTGCGAATTAATTCCTCCCTATTTATTTTTGACTTTTGGAGCCGGAACGCAGCTTCGGCACCGACGAGTGCAGCAAGCAATGTTGCAATTGGCGATATTATGTCTATAAGTTTAATCGTCTGGGAAGCAGACCACATGATCGTTATATATGCTATGATTCCTGTTACGATTGCTGGAGCGGTATAGTCTCTGTTTTCCATATGATCCTCCATACTAAATCCACCCCATCTATATCATATTGATACCAATTACGAAAAGCACGTAGTTCCGTGGATTCGCCAATTGCATATCCAACATTACCGCATTTATATCAACTAGTACCCCAAGTTTGGAAGATCGTTTTTTTGGAGGAGCGGGTGAATTTCTCCGTTCCAATGCCTCAATAAATCGAATTGCTGATGCTACATGAGAGTAGATAAGTAAGGCTTCATCGTAATTTAGAATTCTATTATCGTGAGCCAGACTTTGCTCATTTCTAACCTTGTTAAAGGCATCCAAAGTAGATATGCTGGATTTTAGAATCCTCTCCGACATTTCAGAATCCAAATAGCCCTTTTCCTTCAGTGCCTTGACATATTCCCCAGCTAAACTATGCAGCGGTTTTTCTCTATCGGTCGATATTCCGTATTGCTGACAAAGATGGCGAAGATATTTGACGGCATAGGTATGCAGCCTATCCAGCCCCACTTCTGGTTCATTTTTCTCTATTGATTCACGCACTGCCCTGGCTAATATTGAGAATTCCTTTTCATTGCTATTGTGAGTTAGTTCCACGATTTCAGGTATGTCTGAAAGACCTAGAAGCCGGGCTACTATCTTACTACATACCTCATATAATTTTTGCTGTTCTGAATCAGCAGAATCCATTGAGATACATTGCAACAAATCTCGTAGCAATTTAGCAACAACATCATTCGGCTCTAATGACCAGAAAGCACGAAGACGGTTTGCTTTTGAGCCACTAGCTTGATTATACTTTTCATCGAAAATGCTCAATCCAGTGCTATCAATTACAAACTCATCAAAGGTTCTGTTCGAGAAGTCCAACACGTATCCGCTTGCTAAACCGAATAATTTTTCAAAGTTCCGCTTTTCGATGTTGGTTATATCCGACATTTCACCCTACCTAACATTCCGTAATTCAAAATCAGGGTCGTCTTTCCCCAAAGCAGCAATAATTTACAGGGCAGAATATAACATGGCAGCAGAAAATTGCGAAGCGAAGAGACATGACAGATAGTAGAGATTAAGCGCTGAAAAGTGCGTTAGAAGAGAGAATCACCACTTATAAATAGAACAAATATCCGAACCTTACCCTTTTGATTCTGTTTGATACCGCTTTCTGGTTAGCTTGGTGGCACAAGATCCGGCGGGGTTGGCCCCGCCGGATCAGATTTTGCTGCAATCGGAATTATCATCAAAAGTTCCATCTATATTTCCTTCAAGTATGCGTTGCGAACGTCATTCGGCTGGATTCCAAGGTATGCAAGCGTTTGTTTTTGGCTGGAATGGTTGAACATCTCCATCAAAGTTGGTATGTCCGTTTCATGAACCGTTCGGTGGATGTATCCAAATGTCTTTCGCAAAGTGTGGCTGCCATAGTTTCCCTTGAGGTTAATCTCACTACACCATGATTTAACCAACCGGTGGATGCTGGACACTGAAAGCGCCTGATTGCTGCCTTTTTGAGAACAAAACAAAAAATTAAGATCTTCAACATCTGGCATCGAAGACAATAATTTAGAAACTGCTTCACAAACTGTCCGATTGATCGTGACCTGCTTTAACTTTGCGGTTTTCTGCTCACGAAGGATAAAGTGGTCGCCTGGCTGGAGGTTGCGAACCTGACCCACAGTTATTTTGCTGAGGTCGCCAGCTCGTAGATTTGTGTTAATTCCAAGAACAAAAAGACAATAATCCCGGTGTCGTTCAGATAGAAGACGCTTGATCAGGCGAACGTCTTTTTCCGAACGAATTGGGTCAACTCTTATCACATCACCCTTCTGAGGGCGGTTGGTCGCCATGGCATGCCTCCTTAAACTGTTTGAATATTTGTGGTGGGATTTGGCGCTGTTTAAAACCACAACACGGGCACCGTAAACTTACTGATCCAAAATGCTGCTCTCCTTCCAATACAGCGCCATCGAGAGGACACATCAACTTTTCGGAATTGGCTGCATTCTGATACCACGTAATTGCTGCTAAAAGATGCTCGTGTCTTTTAACAGGTGAAACATTATGCTGCTCTTTTTCCGATAGCAACCCAAGCACACTTTTTGTCCACATGCGCATAACCAACTCTGATTCAAGCGCTTGAGTTGGAATAGGTCGTGCCAACTTGCCAGCTATTAGTTGTGCAGTAGCAATCTGCTTGTCTGTCGGCTTATACGGTTTCACACAAACCCCTTTCAATACTCGCTCGGAAATAATATTGTCGTAGTGCTACGGTCTTCTTCCGTGAGGATCCAAATTACAATTTCATCAATCCTGAACGCTGAAAACAATCGCCCACCCGATTGTAAGCCAATGTGATTCTGATGTGCGGCTTTCAAAGAAATCTCTCCAAAATCGCCATTTATATGACGTCTGCAGGAAGTGAGTATAAATTCAGCAAAATCATTGTCCAAACCTATACTGTCGCTTATTCCTTGAGATAATACGAGGCGACCTGGATTGAAAAGGTCTGAATTTCTCTTTTGCATCAAATAGATTGTCTGCATGTTCCCCCGTCTTGGTCTTATTCACCGATATTTACATCGTATTCATCTGGAAAAATTATCTGAGTACTGCTTCGGTCCTCTTGAGTAAGAATCCAAATGGTTAACTCATTAAGTCGATAGGCTGAAAACAAGCGCCCACCAGATATCAATGCTTTATTGTTTGCTGCTTTATTACTTAACGATACTACCCCCCAATCTGCATCGACATGGCGCACAATGGATGCAAAAACAAATTCTGCAAAATCCACATCAATTAGTGTGATTTCATCTATTAACTTTGACATTACAAGACGACCTGGGTTAAGGCGGCAGGTAATAGTCCCTCGCATAAGGTCGATTTTTGCCAAGGTTCCCCCTCAATTCGGTTATTGCTGCATAAAGCTTTTCAAGAAATGTTCGTGCCTCACCTTCGATGTAAATAACCCGGAGTAAGTCTTCGGTTAACTTTTCGGCAGTAATCACTCCTATTAGGCTCCATTCAAGGGAATCTTCATCCCGTCGCCAATATGATTCTTGGATTGCTTGCCTGATTTTTTGAAGTTGACCATCCATGTATGCCGACAATCCAGCATTTTGACCTTGATAGCAGCCAATCATTTTAAGTGCGTTCATAGACTCCTTTCTTGCCAAGTATTGTTGTTTTTTTGTAGAAAGTTGGCATTTTGTTCTCACGCCATTTTACCCAATTTCAATTAAATCATTACTTGCTCAACTATAACGGTCAGTTGCGTCATTATTAAAATGCCAACTTTTCAATGTTTGTTGGCATTTTAAAGTAGCCTGACAGTTTGATAACATCTGCCTTGTATGGCAGTTCCGGTGGTGGAAAGATTTCATCTTGCAGCGTGTGCAATGGCACCAGTATTGGAAAAGTTCTGAAACGGTATGCCAAATGTTTAGCTGCTGACCATCTGACGCAATAACGCATCAAACTATATGACAAAGCTTCCTGTGAACACCACGCTGCACAAATGGCTTCCGCAATAACTTCCTCACGCTGTTGTTCGGTGATTTGCTTGCATAGCTGAGCAAGAATTCTTTCAGCCAGCCAAAAATATTCCATTATTATGACTCCAATACTCTTGACTGATGCTTTAATGAGAGTTAGATGTTGATAAGCAACTGAAACTACTGGGTAAATTAAAGGAGTATTCGCTATGCTAACAAAATATCAATCAATTACTGCATCCCAGAAAAATGTTCTTAGGAACATGTTGAACAATCTTGCTGGTCGTAGATATGATGATGTTTCAATTGAAGCCGGATTATCAACTTTGTCAAAAAAACAGGGAGTGATGCTTATTAAAGTTGTTGCTCAAATGCTTAAAGTTCGAAGCGCACTTAATAGCGATATTGCAATGACATCCCTACGCCCGCTGTTGAACGACCTTGGAATTAGCGTGTCGCTTGCCATAGGCTGAAAATAAAGGCGGATAGCCCCAACTATCCGCCTCAACGACGTGCCCAAAACACGCCGCTACAACAATCGATTATGCAAATTTTGCAATAACATCTTCAGTAACCATACCGCACTCAAACATCTCAGCAACCATCGCAAGCCCGACCTTTTTGCTGGTAAGCAGCCCAATCAACTCTCTTCCAAAATCCACTTTTGATGTCCGCTTCATATTAATTCCCCTTTCTCAATTTCGTTGCACAAAGTATATCAAAGTTTCTAACTTTTGTCAAGAGTTAAATGTTTTGACTAATGTATATAGGCGTGATAAAAGCTTAACGATTGTGAAAGGAGGGGCGAAGATGGGTATCAATCCGAAAGAACAAATAAATGCGTCCGTCGTCTTGAATAAGAATGTTTATGAACGCTTGAAGGTGGTTGCAACTCGGGAAAAAAGGAGTATATCGAAACAGATCTCTTTCTGGATTGAACAGCGTCTTGACGAAGTTGAACCACCGGAGGATAAACAATGATTCTTGACAATGAGACTAAGGAACGCTCTGCTGGTCAATGGCTGGCGGAATGGACTAAGAACGGTAAACTGGATATTGTCACCGGCTATTTTTCTGTCGGGGGTCTTTCATTTTTAAATGTGATGGTCAACGAAAGAGTAAAGCATTATCGGTTTATCCTTGGCGACATGGTTCAGCACGAAGGAGAACGTGATCGCTCACTTGACCTACTTAATGACAACATTACTCTTGAAGCTGCCTTTAAGCTCTCCGCTGATGCACAAAGGGCATCGGCATTTCTTGAACAGTCAAAGGTTGAAATAAAAACCCTCGAACCAAACTTCTGTCATGCCAAAACCTACATATTCGAGTGCGAGACCAATAAGGCACCAGAAAATTACTTCATCACAGGAAGCTCAAACCTCACTGAAGCGGGGCTTGGTTTAAAACCAACCTGTAATGTGGAACTGAATACCGTAGCACAGGGAACATCTTCCGATTACGCCGAATTAAAGACCTGGTTTGAGCAACTCTGGAACCGCCCACAGGCACATGTTTTTAAAACCGTGGATGGTAAGAAGATTAACTTCAAAGAATATCTGCTTGCCGAGATTGCGACGCTCTTCAAAAAATACACTCCCCGTGATGTCTATTACAAAGTGTTGTTCGAACTGTTTGGCGATCAGATAATCGCCGACATCAACAATCCTGCCCTCAACCGTCAAATAGGCAGACTTGAAAATACTGTCGTCTACAACGCACTCTATGAATTCCAGCAGAAGGGTGTTCTTAGTCTTATCCGGATGCTGCAAAACTACAACGGTGCTATCCTTGCTGATGCTGTCGGTCTTGGCAAAACGTGGTCAGCCCTGGCGGTAATGAAGTTCTTTCAGATGGAAGGATATGAAATAATTCTGCTCTGCCCGAAAAAGTTGGAACAAAACTGGCGGAAATATTTGGTAAAGCAAGCATCCCGCTTTGAAGACGACTACTTTAATTATACAATTCGCTTTCACACCGACCTGCAGGACACCCGACTCCAGAACCATCAGGATGGTTTAAAAATTAAGGACTATTTCCAGTCCGACCGTCCCAAGTTGCTAGTCATTGACGAAAGCCACAACCTACGAAATGATAAATCCCAACGCTATAAATTCCTTGTCGATAATTTCCTCAAGACAAACGATACAGTCAAGGTATTGATGCTCTCGGCAACTCCGATAAACAATACCCTGCAAGACATACGCAACCAATTCAAGCTAATGGTCAAAGATGACCCAAGAGGCTTTTATGATAGCCTTGGTATAAAGAACATTGACTACATCTTCCGCAAGGCGACTCAAGGTTTCCGTGAGTGGCGATTGGAAGACCACCGCACCATCAGTAGTTTCATCAAAAAACTACCTGACAATTTCTTCCGGCTGACTGATGCGCTTACGGTTGCCCGCACCCGTAAGATGATTGCTGGTCAGGCAGCAGACCTGTTTTTTCCTGACAAAGCAAAACCTGACAACGTGTTTGTCACCCCTAAGCAGATTGGATCTTTTGAAACCTTTGAAGAACTTTTCGAACACTTTCCACCCAAGTTGTCCGGGTATGCGCCTTCTTTGTATATGCCCGTTGATGGCGAAGTCAAAGCCATTGAAGACGAACAACAGCGAGATTTCTTCCTCGTTAAAATGATGTATATCCTGATGGTAAAAAGGCTTGAATCATCGTGGTCTGCGTTCAAGTCCACTATTGAAAAAATACTTGAGCACCATGTTAATGCTCTTGCCAGAATCACCGAATATCAGAAGACAAAAAAAGAAACTGATTTTGGTGATGATCAACTGGATATGTTTGCGGAAGATGAAGAGGAAAATCCGCTTGATGAGTTCACTCTAGGGAAGAAGCGTAAGGTCAAGTTATCGGATATAGATAAAGCCGGTAAGCTGGAAGTATTCAAGAAAGACCTGAAAGCAGACATCGAAAGCCTTGATACCCTAAGAAGTAATCTGGATCGCTTTGCCAAAGACATTGAAAAAGAGACTGCTAAGAAAAACAACCTGAAAAGCCGTGACGATAAGTTAGAGGTACTGATTGAAAAAATTCGTCAAAAACGGATCTCCGGCAAGAACAATGACAATCAGAAGGTGCTTATCTTTACGGTTTATCGAGACACCGCTTTCTATCTATATGAACAGCTCAAGGCACGTGGCTTTGACCGCATAGGTTTTGTTTCTGGTAGCGATTGGCATACCAGCGACCACAAACACGAACAGCACAAGTTTGAGGGCATACTGGAACGTTTTGCACCTTACACAAAGCTATTTAAAGAGAAGGAATGGAAAGGCTTCAAAAACAGCGATAACTTGACACCGTTCGAACAATTTGATGAATGGAAGGAATGGATTGAAAAACATCACAGACACATCAATGACCAGCTAGAAGCTCCGATTGATATACTTATCGCTACCGACTGTTTGAGCGAAGGTCAGAACTTGCAGGATTGTGATTTTGTAGTCAATTACGATATCCATTGGAACCCTGTACGTGTAATCCAGAGAATGGGTCGTGTTGACCGTTTGGGTTCTCCCAATAGTATAATTTCAGGTGTGAACTTTTGGCCTTCGGCTAACATAAACAATTATCTCGATCTGCAAGTCCGGATTGAAGACCGGATGACCCAGATGCTGCTAGCTGGGTCAGAGGTCAATAAGGATTTTACCGACAGCCTGAAAGCCCGCACTGATGACGACAAATTGGAACAAAAACAAAAAGCCCGTATGCTGGAACAGATGCAAACAACTTGGGAAGATATTGAGACAAGCGACCAAGGTCTCGGCTTTAATGACCTGTCGCTGGAAATATTCCGCCAGGACTTGGCTCTTGAACTTCAAGCAGCCAAAGAAAAATATGAAAAGATGCCCCGTGCTGTCTACACCGGATTTGAGCGTGATCCGGAGATTTGCCAGAAGGATGGTATTATTGCCCTGCTCGGCTATCCTGCCCGTATCTCCGGTCAAAGGGAACATACCTACAAACGCCATGACCTGATTTATGTGGACAATGAGGGCTGCGGCGTTCTGCTTAACCAAAAAGAAGTGCTGGATGCTATTGCCAAGCACAAGGATAAAGATCGCACTGTCCCGGAAGCAGTAGACCGGGGAGAGGCTTCTGCTTTGCAGCCTTTTGTAGATGCCCTAAAAAAGTGGCTTGCCCTGCAAGCGGTTGAAGTTGAGACAGGGAGCGATGGTGAAAGCAAAGTCAAGATGGGACAATCGGCGAAGGATGTCCTCAACAAGCTTAAATCCGGCGATAAAAGTGCTCTTACAAAAGTAAAAGGCGGCAACACCATGGAAGAACAGTATCTGCCAGAAAATTGCGATCTACTGGCGTGGTTTCTGGTCGGTTGATATTTAATTAAATGCACTTACAGGAGCGTTCACCATTATGAACCTGAGTTATTTTTCCCAGAAGGATTTCTATAAAGCACTGCAACAATTCTTTTTTGACCTCAATATTCCGTTGAACCCAATAACCGAGGCTCCTGGTAGCTGTCGCAGTCTATAATTCTTGATCAGAAACAGATGTAGCGCTCCCGACATGAAAGTCACATAAGAGCCCAGTCCCTCTCATTACTCGTAATGTGAAGAGAGGAGACAGAAGATGACAGAGG
>Ga0118677_10009025_pt1 | contig 15735 bp, 7 predicted proteins | sample AliMusrvi5mmetaG_FD_86154 | JGI IMG/M metagenome (GOLD analysis project Ga0118677, IMG submission 86154) | reverse complement strand
TGACGGTCCACCCGAATGGCGCGGTAAAAGAGAGCGCACGTACCTGGTTTTACGAAACGCCTGTACCCCAATAAATATGAACCATTGCGCCTTTTGGGTAATCCCAGTGTAACGAACGGCGCCCGATTCCAATGGATGCAAGATGCTTATTCGTGATGATATCTCCCAATTGGATTAATTTTTCCGACTCATCCGTTGTAATGGGCATAAAAGTTCGATACTGTGGGTCATCTCCGTCAACATAATCAACTATCTCAGTCATTAACGACAAAAACTTTTGGGAACACTTAAGACAATGACGAATTGTCACAATATAGTGAGATTCATCTATTAAATAAGTGTCAATTTTGAGCGCACAAAATGCGCTGGTGACCGCTGTGGCGTCTTGCTGCCAGCATTCTGTACACCCAAAGTCCTGTTTCGAATCCATTTTAACCTTCCATTGGGGTAAGATATTTTGCATGACCAATAATCACCATTTTATTCGGCCTGAAATGTCGATTCACAACCAGACCAATCAAACCCTTACCGTTTGCTCAACTTTGAAATAAGATTCACGCTATGCACTATTTTTTGCTTTGACAGCCCATCAGGGTGCCAGGCTCATGGCGCAGCGGAAGCCGATGGAATCTAAGGGGCTGCTCTCCTTATTTCCAGGTAACCGCACGGTGATGGACGCTAATATATCCGGTATGATATATGAACTACCCCGGATTACCCTGGTCGTTCCAGAATCAGGCCCGGTCGGGTTTTTATTGGGGGAGCTTGCATAATAGCTGCTGTCATACCAGTCTGCAACCCACTGCCAGACATTTCCAGTCATGTCCAAAGCTCCATAAGGGGAGGCTCCACGTGGATAGCTGTCCACCCGGGTCGTATCTTTTTCATGATTAGCGTAATTGGCCATACTTTCATCAATCCCTTCGCCCCAGGGGAAGGCCCGTCCATCTGTGCCGCGGGCTGCTTTTTCCCACTGCGCTTCGGTCGGCAGTCTGCGCCCGGCCCACTTGCAGTAGGTGTCTGCCTGGCTCCAGGTAACATAAACCACCGGGTAATCTGCATACTGGGGTACCACGCATATTTGGGACAAAACGGCAAGCAGATTTGCATAAATTCCTTGCCTTCCTGCGGTAATTGAGTTAAAACAACTTATTGACTTGAATCAATTTATGCAGGAATGTTATGTCTGCCAATATACTCAGCACCGCCGAGCACCAGGAACTTGTCACGATTCCTAACGAGATTAACGATATTGATCTCGTTAGATTCTTTAAATTATCTTCAGTTGATTTATCTGTCATCGATCCTCGCCAAAGACCCTCCTATCGTTTTGATCAAGCTGCCCATATTTGCATTCTACGGTGGTTAGGATGGTCTCCGGTTACTGTGGACAGGCTTCCAGAAAGAGCACATATTATTTTGTGTCAACAATTGGGCATCGAGATTTCAGGGGTGAATTCACAACCACCAGCTGCACGCACCAGCCGTTTGCACGCAGAAAATGCACGCAAACATCTGGAATGGAAAAAATATTCCTCCGAAATGGAGTGTACATTAACAAAGTGGTTGATGCAATTAGCCGAGGAACAAGATCAGGGAAGTGTACTATTTCATGTTTTATGTGGTCGCCTTTATCAAGAAAATGTGGTTCGCCCAGGGCTCGCTTATTTGGAACGATTGGTCGAATCTGTTCGTAATTCTGTAAGGGAGCGGATCGCACAAGAGGTAAATTCTAATCTAACCCTGAAGCAAAAGAATAAGCTCGATGAATTGCTTATTGTTCAACCAGGCGAAACGATGTCACATTTCCAATATTTCAAGGAAACTCCAAAGCGCGCCTCTGGCAACGAATTGATAGATGTGTTGGAAAAAATTGAGAGTATCCGTAGTCTTGACTTGCCACCTTTGAATTTAAATGAAGGGATCATTCACCCCAACCGTGTAAAACTTCTTGCCCGACGAGCCAAACAACGAACGATTTGGACCACGGCGCAGCTACGTCCTCAGCAGCGCTACCCCCTGCTGGTCTGCTTTCTGGACCAGGCCTTGCACGATTATGTTGATCTGGCAGTCACCATTTATATTGAGACGATAAAAAGCATTTTCCAACGTGCAGAAACCAAACGTGACAAAGAAACCTTGGAGCGCGGAAAGAGTCTGAATGACAAAGTCCTCATACTCAGTCGTCTGGCACATTTAATCCTGGACGAGAACGGCGTTCCAGATGCTGATCTACGCCAAGCAATTTATCGACTTGTCTCACGAGACCGCTTGGCTAATACGGCTCACGAATGCGATGAAATTGCTCAGCCAGCTGACTACAACCCAATGAGTTTTGCGGCGCGCAGCTATTCATATCTGCGCCATTTTGTACCCCGTTTCATCGAAGTGATGCAGTTCCAATCAGAAGGAAAAGACCATCCTTTAATTGACGCCATTAAATTCATGCGAATGGTAGAGAATGATCAGCAAGCTTTTGAACAACCACCGCTCGAATTCGTTCCGTACCGTTGGAGAACCTATGTGGTTGATAAGAAAAAAGTAGTCAACCGGCAAATGTATGAGCTCTGCTTGCATGACAGTATTGCAAAAGCCCTTGAACATAGTGAACTTTGGATTCCAGACAGCCGGACTTATATCAGTTTTAAGAGAGATTGGATTTCCGACGAGGCCTGGCCAGCAGCTCGCCAGACTTTTCTGGCACAATTCCCAGATCTGGCTGATGCAGATGCATTTATACAAAGGGCTCAAGACGCTCTGGATGTTCAAATGGCCGAAGCCAACCGTGTGTGGCCAAGTCTTCGGGAGGAAGTTTGGATTGAAGATGATACCGTCCATCTGGCTCGCTTGGAGGCGAAAGAACTACCTGTAGGTGTAGCCCAACTTCAGGATCGACTGGTGAACTTGTTTCCCCGGATTGGGATCGCCCAATTACTCCTGGAAGTGAATAATTGGATCGGGGTTGATCAGGTGTTAACGAACCTCAATGTTCATGAACATCCAATAGAGAATCTGACCGCCAAAAAAATAGCCGTGCTCATGGCAGAGGGAATGAATATTGGTTTGCAAAACATGAGCTACTGTGTCCAGGGAATGAGTTATGCGGACTTGGCCGGGGTGAATGATCGTTATTTCCGGGAAGATACGCTGCACCGGGCTATTATTGAGGTGGTTAATTTCTATCATAAACTCCCGATTACGCGCCACTGGGGGGATGGCACTGCTTCGAGCTCAGATGGACAGATATTTGGTGTACCGGTTAAGACCGTACATGCCCAATATCATCCTGAATCGCCCAGTAGAAGTGGACGGGCTGTCAGTGTTTATACCCATGTCAGTGATCACGGTATCCCCTTTTATGGACAGGTGATCCACCATCTGAGCCAGGAAGGTGCCTATGTCCTGGATGGATTGTTGAATCATGAAACGGATCTGACACCGCAACATCATTATGTCGACACAGGTGGTTACCAGGATACGCTCTGGGGAGCCTGCCATTTACTGGGTTTTTCTTTGGAGCCTCGCATACGGGACATCGGTGATATGCGGTTATTTCGTATGCACCGAAAGTTGGAAGAATACGGAAATATTCAGGTATTATTTCCGGAGGCAATAAATACGCGTGCAATCCGGGAAAATTGGGATAACATTCTGCGGCTGATGGCCTCAATCCATGCTGGAATAGTGCCCGCCTCACAAATACTGTGTAAATTGGATGCATATCATAGAGAAAATGGGATTTTTAAAGCTTTGCGTGAAGTGGGTCGAATCGCCAAAACGAGGTTTCTACTGGACTATTTTACCCAAAGGCAGATTCGCCAGCGGATCCAGAAGGGTTTGAACCGGGTGGAAAGTTACCATGCCCTCGTCCGAACATTGTTTATCGGCCAGTCGGGTGAAATACGTCAGCGCGAGTTGGAGGCACAATTAAATCGTACCAGTTGCCTCCAATTAGTGGCTGCGATGGTCATGACCTGGAATGCCGCTTACCTCTCCGCTGCTGTGAATAAATTGGAAATGGAAGGGGTATCCATCACTCCCGAACAATTGGCCCATATTCTACCTGTGCTATCTGAACATATTAATCGGCTGGGACGGTATGAGTTCAATCCAGCAGCGGATTCTATTCAAACCAACCTGTCTGCCCTACCGTTGAGATCTGCGTCAATAATAGCTGAACAGCTGGGGCTGAACATTTGAAAAAACTGCCTATTAGGGGTAGCGAGCGCATTTGGGACAAAACAGTCAGCAAAACTACATAAATCCCCTTGAAAATTGAGCTAATAAGCTGGATTTGGGCATTATTATCATCGTTTTCTTCAAATATTGAGTAGAATTAAGAAATTGGATGGATTCTGAATACCGAACTCTACAGGAATCTGGATAAGTACCTCATTATCCATTGGGATTAAGTATGTTTGCTGGAAAATAATCCCATCCAACATAAAATTCGGGAAAATAAAGTTGTTTCGAACTCAATTAAAGTTAAAAGGCAAGGTGTTTATACGTTTCTGCTGGCCGTTTTGTCCCATATGCGCTCGCTACCCCATTATGATCAAAATCCGTGCAAAAGTGTCTGAAAATAGTGTTTTCTCCAAAAAACAATGATTTAATCTCACAGTTAAATTTTCTGGAATAATCCTGGCAGAAACGGTTCTGCTTGCCGTTTTCGCCCGAATACACCTGTTACCCCTAACTGAGAATCAGGCATCCATCCTATCATGGGTTGTGCATCCTTCGAGAATTTCAATAGCTTTGCCGATGCCATCTTCGGCGCGAATGTGCTCGCCCAATGATTTAGCACGTATCAGGATGCCTGTGTCCGTGACAGCAAGAGAGATAGCTTCTGCTAACCGCGGGGCTGTCAATTGACGGCGGGGTATCGGTAGAGGACCGACACCTAATTCTGCCACTCGCTGAGCCCAGAACGGTTGATCGCCAATGTGCGGCACAAGCACAGATGGTATGCCGGCGCGAAAACCAGCCCCTGTCGTTCCTGATCCGCCATGGTGCACGACGGCTGATACGCGGGGAAATAACCAGGCGTGATGAACAGCCTCCAATGTATATAAATTGGCAGACAGGCTCTCCTTTTCCAATCCGCCCCAGCCTGTGACGAGAAGGCCGCGCTGTCCCGATTGTTCGAGCGCATCACTGACAAGCCGGGTTGTTTGCCGGGGGCTGCGATTCGCCATGCTGCCGAAGCCGACATATACTGGCAGTTGGCCGGACTCTAAAAATTCAACCAACGGGGCAGGTGGTTGCCAATCCAATTTGGGATCGAGAAACCAATAACCGGTGACGTGGATATGTTCACCCCAATCCGATGGCTTGGGAAACACCAGGGGACTGTACCCACCCAGAACGGGTACGGGGCGTCCGTGCAATTGGCCATAGGGAAATTTTCCAAAAGGGATGGGTGACAGATCAAGCTTTTCTCGCCGCCAGCGATTGATGAATGAGCCGGTAAGCGCTTGCAAAATCTGCTTCGACAAAAAGTAGGTTAATAAGTTATAACCCCCACCCAGGGAGATCGGTGGGAAAATGCCATCGGGATTGGGGTATGCACGTGTTGGAGCCAGCCCAGGAACGGATGTTGCCATGTAACAGGGCACACCTACCTTCTCTGCAACATGGTAAGCACCAATGCCGATGTATGAAAAGATGATCGTTTCTGCATCCTTGCACGACAACCACGTCCGTTCCATCAGAAGCGTAAGCATAGGCCTTATCGCGCGGAGCGCCTGCAAGGACCAGAGAAGGAAATTGCGGCCCGATTCCAGACTGGTTGTCATCATCAAATGAAGCGTATCGATGCCAAGTGGATAAAAATCCAGCCGGTACTCTCTAACGAGCGGCTCGAAATTATCAGGTGCAGCAAAGCGGATCCTGTGCCGACCTGTTTTCTGCAATCCTACCGCCAATGCAAGCAGGGGTTGTATATCACCACGTGAGCCAATAGCCAGAATCGTAATACGCATTGTGGATCTTTCTTTTTCGCAAGCAGAGTTACGGAATTCGTTTCTTACTTGTGTAACCCAAAATGAACTTTCCAGGCAGGGAGGTGACAACCAGCAGCAGATAAAGAGACAAAAATGGAAAGAGCCACAGATTTCACGCTCTCAGAATCATTCTATACCCTTCACGGTCACACCGAAGGCGTCCAGAGGACAAATTGCGGTTTTCTGCTTAAGAAAAAAAGCGAAATTTGTAACCGTGGGCACTATATAACAATAGAACTAATGTAATTTTCCTTCACTAATCCTTCCAAAATTATCTCGTGATTATCTGCGATTAATAAGCGGAAATTATTGCTCATATCGTCCTTCCACTTTCGGATCAGGCTCATCTGGTATGGGGATGCATACCTCAATTCGCGTTCCATTCCCTGGTTCCGATATCACTTGAAATGATCCTCCAATCCGATCGGTCCTTTGGCGCATGGTGGTCAAACCAAACCCTCCGGATAAAAGCGCTTTTTCAACCACAAATCCCATCCCATTATCCTGAATAGCCAGCAGCAGGCGGTTATCCATCATCCTGTTAAATTCCACCCTCACTTTCGAAGCTTTGGCATGTTTCAACGAATTGTTGAGGGCTTCTATGGTAATTCGATACAAGTTTTCCTCAATTCGTTCCGGCAGGGGGGACAGCCAGGTTAAATCGATTTCCACCTCTTTATTTGATCTCCGCTCAACCAAATCAAATCGATTTTCCAAAGCACTGACCAGCCCCTGTAGAAGAACCTCGGAAGACCTTAATTCATAAACCATCAGACGCAAGTCAATTAATGCTTGCTGGGTAAGTTCCCCGATCTGGTTTAGAGAAGAATTTAGCTTGGAAAAATTACCCAGTTCGGCAAATTTTTGCGCTCCGGCGATATGCAGGTTTGCACTGAAAAGACCCTGGGTCACAGAATCATGCAGTTCGCGTGCCAACCGGGACCGTTCCTCCAAAACTGCGGCGTATTCTGCCCGTTTGTATAACCGGGTAAATTCTACAACCAGTGCCAGGTGATCGGCGATAAAAGAAAGCAAGATCATGTCTTCTTGAATGGCCTTTGCTCCATTTTCCCGGGCAATCACCAGGATACCGATCACACGATCTTGAACACGCATGGATGATCCAATGAAAGTAAGCTTTTTCTCAGGCATTTGTGTTTGCAGGGATCCGGAATTTGACACAAATTCCGGAATGATAACAGCTTTCTTATTATGGACCACAGAAGCTAAGAATTTATCAAATGAGGTATCAAGAAGCATCCTGGAATGATCCTGTCCAACCCCTTGAAAAACAACCAATTCTGGATGATCATCGCTTTCATCCAATAAAAAAATGGTTCCCCAGGTGGCTTTGACCGCTTCGAGGGTAAGAATTAGCGCTTGCTGAAGCGCCTGTTGTGAATCCAGGGTTTTGCTGGCTGCAGATGTGACCTGGTAAATACTATCCAATTCCTTTTCTCGGCGGGTAATCATTGTTTTCAGTTCCTCGGTTGCGTTCATCCGGTTGAGGGCATTTCCGGCGATTTCAGCCACAGCCGCCACCAGGTTGCACTGACCTGGCTCAAATGTCTCAGCCTGTTCAAACCCCAGGTAAATGAGACCGATGGAAGATGTGCCACTCTTCAAAGGATAAATGATCAGGGATGTTGGAGATTTGAAAAACGTATAAATCCAATCCGGAAGGGCATTCTTGAGTTCCAGATTAAAGTGATTTATGAACACAGGTTGCCCGGTTTGAATAACCTGACCCAAAAAGCCGTTGTTAGCCGCCATATTGATCCCATACCAATACTGGCTGACACCAAATGCTTGATCGAAGATCAACCTATTTCCATCAAATAAGGCAAGGGTTGCTTGCTGTGCATTAATTAATGTCATCAGTTTCTGCAAAACAATCTTTACCAGTTCGGTTCGTGTTTCTGCCTGGCGCATACTGGTCGAAATTGCAGTGATTATTTCCATTTCCTGGACTCTATGCTGGCTTTCTTCCTTTTGATGAACAAGATCAAGCTCAGCTAGTTTGCGTTCACTGATATCGGTTAACGTCACCCGACACGCTTTGCGTGGCGCGTCAATGGCATCTGGTACAGTCGATGGTGTCATTGGGTCCTTCACGGCAGTGGCCGCCATGTGCGCCCAAAATGCCGTTCCATCTATTTTTCGCAAACGCAGATCACAATTCTGTGGTTCCTCTGTTTCAAGCAACTGTTTGCGGTGCAAATAGTAGATGTCCTGGTCTTCTTTTAGAATGAAGCGGGTTATTGGCTGCCTGACCAGCGCGCTGCGGTGGGGCATTCCCAGCAGGCATGATGCAGTGAGATTGGCTTCCAGAATCAACCCGTTTTCGCTGAGAGTGCAGTAACCCACCGGCGCCAGGTTGTACAGATCAAAATAACGCTCCCGCTGCAATTCTAATTCTGCCTGCGTACGATGCAGTTCCTCGTTCTGCATCTCCAGCTCGATTTGATGTACTTGCAGTTCGTGAATAAGGAGTTGAGTATCCATCACAGACAGCTGATCCGGATGGGTAGATTGTCTATTAAACTGCGCCTCCGCTAGTTGGCGCAGCTCGGAAGCTGTCCTTTCCTGCTGCACTGTCGGAAGGGTTTGGGCGTTTTCTTCAGACACAGGCGATTTTTTAAATCGGGTCACTTTCCATTTCCTTTCATCTCTGTGCCATGGTAGATCAAGGAATCTATCGTCTTTTTTAGGTCCTCGATATTAACCGGTTTGCTCAAATAACCATTCATGCCCGCTTCGATACATTTTTCCCGGTCGCCGCTCATCGCCAGGGCGGTCAGCGCAATAATGGGGGTTTTCTCCAAATTGGGATCCATCCGGATTTGGCGCGTTGCTTGAAACCCATCCAATACAGGCATCTGGATATCCATCAGGATCAAATCCGGCTTCAGCTCATGCGCCCGGGCGATCCCTTCTTCTCCGTTCTGAGCTTTAATCACGCGGTAACCACTGTGCGTGAGCATATCGGTCAGGAGGTTGAGATATAACAGGTTGTCTTCCACGATTAATAGGGTTGGATTAACGATGCTTTTTCTGACTTCTACCTCGCCGATGGTTTGCGGAGGGACTTTATCTGCTTCCGGGGCCGGGTTGCCCTGCCAGGGTAAGGTGACGATAAAGCGGCTGCCTTTGCCGGGTTCACTTTCAACCCGAACACCCCCACCATGTAATTCAACCATCTTTAATACCAGGGATAGGCCCAGTCCCGTCCCGCCATACTGCCTCGACAGCGCGCTGTCGAGTTGGATAAATACCTGAAACAGGCGGCTTAAGTCCTGGAGGGGGATTCCGATTCCGTGATCCCAGATAGTAAATGTAATGTGTTGATTGCCAGCATCCCCTTTTACTTCAAGCCCGATATCACTCCCGCTGGGCGAAAATTTAACGGCGTTGCTTAATAGATTGACCAGGATCTGTTTCAGGCGGCGTTCATCGGCTTCTAAATAATTCACCCCTTCTTCGATAGCCAGATCGACTTTGATTTGTTTCTCATCCGCCGCCTGGCGGATCATATGCATGCTGGCCTGGCACACATTCCGAATCGAAACGGTATTGAGCTCAAGCTCAATCATGCCAGCCCCGATTTTTGAGAGATCCAGAATGTCATTGATCAACGTGAGTAAGTGGTGCCCGCTTTTTTCAATATTCTGAATGGATTCAACCTGTTTTGGGTTAAGATTCCCATAAAAGCCCCGTTGTAAAACTTCGGATAAGCCCAGGATGCCGGTGAGGGGGGTGCGCAGCTCGTGACTCATGCTGGCCAGGAACTCATCTTTAACACGGGCGGCGCGTTGCAGCTCCGTATTTGCCAGGTGCAGATCCGCCGTGCGTTCCTCGACCTTTTGCGCCAGCAACGATTTCTCCTGCAATAACTCCGCTTCCAATTGTTTGCGTTCGGTGATATCACGGATGATCCCTGTAAAAAACATTTTTTGACCTGACTGCCAGAAGGATAATGCCAGTTCGATTGGAATTTCAACCCCATCTTTTCGCAATCCAGCTATTTCAATGACCTGCCCTATGATGTGGGATTCACCGCCCGCTTCAATGCGCTGCATGCCTGCAAGGTGTAAATCGCGATAACGCTGCGGCATCAACACGGAAAGAGGCTGCCCCAGGATTTCTTCTTCGGCATACTGAAAGACATGCTGCGCGCCCTTATTCCAGGAAATGATGGTACCGCTGCTCTCTGCGCTGATGATGGCGTCTGTGGCGGTCTGGATGACGGAGCGGAAGTGTTTCTCGCTTTTCCGCATTGCCTCCTCAGCCTGTTTGCGCCCGGTGATGTCGCTCAGCACGACACGGAACGTTTTGCCTGGCACACCATCACTGTCCTCTACGGCGGTGACCGTCAGGTGCGCCCAGAACGGCGTAGCGTCCATTTCGGCTCCTGAATGAAGCTCTTTTTCATTTCCCGTAACGAACCCGGGACGGTATGTGCTGCGGGCTTCATATTTCAGCATGCGTAATTCAAGAGTCTGTGGCATTCCGGTTTCCACGTGAGGGCTTTGTAAAAGGAGTTGTTTGCGGTCCAGGTAATAACTGTCATGGTCCTCTTTGAGGATAAAACGGGTGAAAAGCTGGTGGATCAGCGCCCCTCGTGGCACACCCAGCATTCCGGCAGCCGTCAGGTTGGTTTCTAGGATCAAGCCCTGCTCGCTGAGGGTGACATAACCCACCGGCGCCAGGTTGTACAAATCAAAATAACGCTCCCGGGTGGCCTCCAGCTCCACCTGCGTGCGGCGCAGCTCCTCGTTCTGCATCTCCAATTCAATCTGGTGCACGCGCAGCTCGTGCAGTGTTTTCTGGATGTCTGCGGACGACAGGGATTCGGGGTCCTGCGGCGGCTGGAGCGCATTTTTGCGCTCCAGCTCTTCGGCCTGCTGGCGCAGGCGGGTCGCCTCATCTGCGTGTGTCTTTTTTTCAACCATTCACTAACTCCGATCTTGACTTCCAAGAAGAAACTGAATAATAGCAGAACCTATCCTGTCACTAAAGATTAAACTTCTTTTTCCAATCCGCGCTCGCGTTCAGTGGTTGCAATGGCATATACCTGGCCGGCCTCGTTCACCAGGGCTGTGGCGGTCAGCCACACTTCCACAATCCGGCCGTCTTTGGTGCAACGCTGCATATGGTACGGCTCGAGCACATCCGCCTTGACCAGGCGCTTGACCACATCCAGCGCCTCCGCGCGCAGGCCTTCAGGGGTCATGTCGTGAATGGTCATCTGCAATGCCTCCGCCTCGCTCCAGCCGTAAATGCGCTCGGCGCCTGGATTCCAGGCCAGGATGCGGCCTTGCAGGTCTTGAACGGTGATGGCATCATGAGCGTCACGCACCACCACGGCCAGGCGCAGCAGCTCAGTGGCTTTTTGCAGCGCCTTCTCAATCTGTTTGCGTTCGGTGATATCCATCGAAATGCCCCCTACGGCATCCGGATGGCCCTGGATATGATGCACGGGATATTTGATTGTGTAGAATTGGTGCATCTCGACCGGCGACTCAGCCTCTTCTTCTTTTTCAAGGATCTTGCCGCTTTCAAGCACCTTTTGATTGTCGGCCGCATACATTTGTGCGGTCCTGGTACTGAATATCTGCTCGAGCGTTAGACCAATAACCTGCTGGTTTTGTTTTCCAGTATCGGCCTTCCAGCGTTTATTGACCAGAAGGATGGTCCCATCGGCAGCAATCACATAGATGGATGCAGGTGCATTTTCAAGCAAATTATTCAGGAATTCTTCATTAATGCGCAGCGCCGCCTGCGTCTGCTTCACTTCTGTGATGTCGACAAAGGTGATCACCGCGCCTTCAATCACATTGTCAAGTGTGCGGTAGGGCTGGATGCGCAGCGTGTACCACGCCCCCGCCGTGGTCTGCACATCGATCTCTTTGGGAACCAGCGTGTCCAGCACATCCTGCGTGTCCGCTGTCAGGCGTTCGTAGTTCACCAGGTTGGAGACAATGTGGTTCACCGGCCGCCCGACATCGCTCTGGATCAGGTTAATGATCCGGGTGGCGGTGGGTGTGAAGCGCAGGATACGCAGCTGGTGGTCGACAAAAACAGTGGCAATGCCGGTGCCAGCCAGCAGGTTGTTCATGTCATTGTTGACCCGCGAGAGGTCAGACACCTTGGTTTGCAGTTCGTTATTGACCGTGGAGAGTTCCTCATTGACCGACTGCATTTCCTCTTTGGCGGTCTCCAATTCCTCGTTGGTGGATTGCAATTCTTCGTTAACCGATTGCATTTCCTCGTTGGAGGATTTTAACTCTTCATTGGCAGTCTCCAGTTCCTCATTGGCTGCCTGAAGGTATTCTTCTTTCGCCCGCAGTTCTGCCTTAAGCGCCGTGATGCGGACATCATCCTCTGACGAGGGATCACGGCGGTCTACCAGCGGATCACGGCTCACCGCCTCCGGCGCTTCCTCCAGAATAACCAGGTAAAGCTGACCCGAATCTGGGTAGAGGGAAGTGCCAGCCGTCGTGGATGCGCCAGCCGTTACCGGGCAGATGGTCAGGTTGACCGTGGTATAGCTGCCGTTGGTTTTAACGCGCAGGTCGGGGCAGTGTACGACCTCTTTTGTTCCTGCGGCTTTGTGCAGGGCTACGGTCAGCTCGTGCCGCAGTCCTTCGCGAGCCATCTTGAGGATGTTGTTGATTGACACCTCGCCCGGCGCCATTTCCAGGTACAACCCGGTATGGCCGTGGAGGTAAAGGATATCGCCCTGCCCATTGACCAGCGCGCCGACCTGTGCCGCCTGGCGCAGCAGCGCCTGTTCGGTCAGCTCGCGCAGCGGCAGTTTCAGGGGAAATGCCGTCCTGGCGGCGGTCTGTGGAAGCGCAACGTCGATCGCCGGCATGGATGGGAGAAAGCGGCCCAGGGCGGCATGCTGCATGCTGTGAAAATCATCCATGCGCTGATAGAGCTTCAATTTGCGATCCAGCGCAGAAAACAGGTCGTCAAACTCGCCCACGGTTTCAGACGTGCCCAGGAAGAGAGTGCCGCCCGGGTTGAGGGCGTAGTGGAACAGTGGAATGAGCTTCTTTTGCAAATCCCCGCCCATATAAATCATCAGGTTGCGGCAGCTGATCATGTCCAGCCTGGAGAAGGGCGGATCTTTGATGACGTCCTGTTCGGAAAAAATCACCATATCGCGGATGCCTTTATGGATGCGGTAGGCGCTGCCGTCGGGTTCGACTGTAAAAAAGCGCGCCAGCCGTTCAGGCGAAATATCGGCGGCGATGCTGGTTGGATAGGATCCGGCGCGGGCGGTGGCAATGGCCTGGCTGTCAATATCGGTGGCAAAAACCTGTATCTTAAAACTTTGTTTCATTTCCTCCTGGCGTTCGGCCAGCAGGATGGCAAGCGAATAGGCTTCCTCGCCGGTGGAGCAGCCCGGCGACCAGACCCGGATAGCGCTGCTGGCGGGCTTGCTGGCAAAGAGACGCGGGATGACCTGTTTCTCGAGCGCCGTAAAAGCCTCCGTGTCGCGGAAGAAACTGGTCACACCGATTAACAGGTCGCGAAAGAGCGCTTCCACCTCGGACGGTGTTTGCTGCATATAATTGACGTAGGCCTCCATCGTGTCGACCTGGTGGACAGCCATGCGCCGTTCGATGCGGCGGTGGATGGTGCTCGGCTTATATTGGGAAAAATCATGGCCGGTCTGGGCGCGCAGCAGGATGAAGACCTTGCGCAGCGAATTCTCAACCCGGGGTGTTGGCGCAGCGATACCGCGAGGGAGCCTGCCAAAGGCGTGGGCTGCATAGGCGATGAGTTGGGCGGGCATCTCAGCCGGCGGCAGCTCATAGTCGACCAGACCGGTGGCGATGGCGCTGCGCGGCATGCCGTCGAACTCGGTGGAAGCGGGGTTCTGCACCATGACCATGCCGCCTTCGCCCTTAATGGCGCGCACGCCCAGGGTGCCGTCGCTGCCGGTGCCTGAAAGGACGATGCAGATGGCGCGTTCATGCTGGTCCTGGGCCAGGGAATGAAAGAAAAAATCGATCGGCAGGCGCTGGCCGCGGGGGGCGGAGGGGTCGAGGAGTTGCAGGGTGCCGTTCAGAAAAGCCATGTCGTAGTTGGGTGGAATGATGTAGGTGCAGTTGGGCTCCACCCGCATGCCGTCTTCGACCTCAAAAACCTGCATGCGCGTGTAACGCCGGATCAGGTCGGTGAGGATACTCTTGTGGTCGGGCGCAAGGTGCTGAACCAGGACAAAGGCCATGCCGGGGTCGACATCGGGGGGCATGCCGGAAAAGAAGGCCTCAAAGGCCGCCAGTCCCCCGGCCGAGGCGCCGATGCCCACAATGGGAAAGGCGGGCTGTGGGTCGTCGCCCTCAGCATGGGCTGGCGCAGACGCAATAGCTTCGCTTTCCCCCTTTTTGATGGGGACCTTGACCGGTTTTGGCTGCGCCGAGCTGCGCGAGGTTTCTTTTTTCATGGATCAATTCCCTGGTGAACCAGATTATCTTCGAGAACAACAAACTGTTGATAATATATTTATAACACGTTAAACACCCAGATTATTAACTGTTTGTCCATACAGCCCTCTCTAAACCAATCTGGACCCTGATCCTTTTTGGCTCCTTTTTTTCACGCCAACTTGAACTGCGCCACCACGCGTGCCAGAGCTTGCGCCATCTCCGCCAGCGACTGGGCGGATGCGGTCACTTCCTCCACCTGGGCGCTCATCTCTTCGCTGCTGGCGCTGACCTGCTCAATGGCGGCGCTGTTTTGCTCGCTGACACTGGCGATGGTCTCAATCGCCTGGGTCACCTCGCTCGAATTGGCAGCCATCTCTTCCGTGGCAGCCGTATTTTCTTCGATCACCGCTGAGACCGAATCGACCGAATTGATCAGTTCATTGGCGGCAATATTCATGCGTGAGGTGGCCTCTGCCGCCTGTTGCGCCTGCCTGTTGGCCGCCTCTGCCGCAGTTAGAATTTCAGCCAGGGCTGTTCCAGCCTGCTTGGCGCTCCTCACCCCCACCTCCACCTCTTTTGAACCTTCATCCATGGCTTTGACGGCTTCCACCACGGTTTTCTGGATGCCGTTGATCAAACCGCCAATTTCTTTAGACGCGCCGCTGGAACGTTCGGCCAGCTTGCGCACTTCGTCTGCCACCACGGCAAACCCTTTGCCCTGTTCGCCTGCCCGCGCGGCTTCAATGGCCGCATTGAGCGCCAGCAGGTTGGTCTGGGAGGCAATATCTTGAATGGTTTCCACAATCGTCCCGATCTGTTCAGATCGTTTCCCCAATTCCTGGACTTTTTCTCCGGAAATGCCCACTTTGGTCCTGATACTTTGCATGCCTTCAAGCGTCTGTTCCACCGTCTTGACTCCCTTGCGGGCGGCTTCTGCGGCGCTGCTCGAATTCTTTGTCACCGCAGCCGCGTTCCCCGCCACCTGCTCGATGGCGCCGGTCAATTGGGCGGTGACCTGTGAAGCCTTGTTCACCGCAATTCCCTGTTCCTGGGCGCCTTTGGCCACCCCATCAATGGCCCGCGACATTTGTTCAACCGATGAGGCTGTGCGGCTGACAGCCTGCGCCTGGTCCTGGGTGCCTTTGGCCACCTGCTGGATGGTCGTGCTGATCTGCGTGGTGGCCTGTCCCGCCTGTCCGGCAGCGCTGGCCAGTTGTTCCGAAGCCGCGCTGAGGCTCGTGGCGCTGTCTGCCACCTTCCCGACGGCTTTTTGCAAACCAGCCACTATT